>Ga0126311_10001733_pt1 | contig 10714 bp, 11 predicted proteins | sample Plot61_FD_92539 | JGI IMG/M metagenome (GOLD analysis project Ga0126311, IMG submission 92539) | Serpentine soil microbial communities from UC McLaughlin Reserve, CA, USA - Plot61 | ecosystem: Environmental > Terrestrial > Soil > Grasslands | place: USA: UC McLaughlin Reserve, Lake County... | reverse complement strand
CGCCTGCTCGGCGAGGGGCTTTTGACCAGCCAGGGCGAGTTCTGGCGGCGCCAGCGGCGGCTCGCTCAGCCGGCCTTCCACCGCAAGAGAGTAGCCGCCTACGGGGAGGTGATGGCCGCCTTCGCGGAGCGCTCGCTCGAAGGCTGGCAGGATGGCCAAACCATCGACGTCCACGAAGAGATGATGCGCTTGACGCTCGAGATAGTGGCCAAGTGCCTCTTCGATGCCGACGTCAGGGCTGAGGCCAAAGATGTCGGGAGAGCCATGAAGGTGGCTCTGGAAGACTTCTCTTCGCAGCGGCGCCTGATCCGGATCCCCAAAAGCATCCCCACCCCGCACAACGTCCGCTTCGAGAGGGCGGCCCGCAGGCTCGACGCGATCGTCCACACCATCATCGAGGAACGCCGCAAGAACGATGAGGATAGGGGTGATCTCCTCTCCATGCTGGTGCTGGCCGAGGACGAAAGCGGTGAGCGGATGACGGATAAGCAGCTCAAGGACGAGGTCATGACCCTGTTCCTGGCCGGCCACGAGACCACCGCCAACACCCTCGCTTGGACCTTCTGGCTTCTATCCTTGAACGTCGAGGCCGAGGCCAAGTTGGCTGAAGAGCTCGAACGCGTGCTCGGCGGGAGGGCCCCGACCTTGGCCGACCTGCCTCGGCTACCCTACGTGGAGCGCGTCATCAAGGAATCGATGCGCCTCTACCCACCTGCCTGGGTGATGGGAAGGGAGGCTGTCGGGGAGTGCGAGGTCGGCGGCTACCGGATGCCCACTGGCAGCACAGCGCTGATGAGCCAGTGGGTGGTACACCGCGACCCACGCTACCACCACGACCCACAGCGGTTCGACCCGGACCGCTGGGCTGCCGGGTACGAGAAGGAGTTGCCACGCTTCGCGTACTTTCCGTTCGGTGGGGGACCCAGACAGTGCATCGGCGCGAGCTTCGCGATGACCGAGGCCCGCCTCGTCCTGGCCGCAGTGACCCAGCGGTTCAGGATGGAGCTCGCTCCCCGCCACAGGGTGGAGCCTTACGCCTCGATCACGCTCAGACCGAAGGAGGGAATACGGATGACCTTGGCGGAGCGCTCGCGGGGAGGCTGACTCTGCGCTGGGCCTCAAGGTTACCGGTCATCGTAGGCGCCCGTGACGCGCCCTGACCCTTTCCGCTTCGAAGCCACCAGCCACTGCAGAAAACCATTCCTCGCGTTCTGCGTGCCAGAAAATTCGCAACCACTCGACTTAACTTATCTGGACACTCCCGCAGCCGCCAATGGCCGCCCTTGCAGAACGCGCACCCACGGAAGCCGTTACGGAACTCCTATAGCAGTGTGCAATGACATTGAACCCCAGTCCTTCGCTTGTATGGTGCCACCGCGCCAGGAAACCCAACGCCCTCTATACTACCCTCGAAGCCATGCATCACAGAGATGGGTCAACTTTAATGACTACCGCTATAGAGACCTCTGAGTGAGCCTCAGTTAACGTTTAGGAAACGATCGAGAGCAAACGGCCTTTCCTGCCCACTGCGAAACGAATCGAGGTCACGTGGCCCTACACTACCGGGCATCGAGCGCGGCGTTAAAGGGATGAGAATCCATAACACAAGCGGCGGGGAGGTGCCAAACACCTTCTTACGAATCTACCTTCTCGTAGTGCTCCTCGAAGCCCTTCTTTGGGAAGACGCCGCCCAATGCTGAGGGCTCGCCTAGCGAGGATGCCACGGTGCGGATCTCGTAGTCGCCTTTCTCGGTGCGCCTGGCCCAGTAGTAGCCGTGCCAGTTTCTCGTTGCCATTGTCCCAGCGTCTTTGTGCCGGTAGAGTTCGTAGCCTTCTGCAGGCGGGGTGAGATCCGGGCCTTCCTCATCGTCGTGGCTCGAAGTATGTGGCATCCTCCTTTACTCCTTTCCGAGCATCACGGAGACTACTCACCTCTCTCCGGTCCCGTCGACTATCATGGACCTTACCGGGGGTCAAGTCGTCCGATCCGAGGATCGGGTATCTGGTTCGTACCGAGAGCTAAAGACGTGCCCCGACGGCAGGTTGGTGGCTTCGGGTTTCGAGCAGTGAACTCACGAATGCATTTCGCCCCATATAAGATACCGCCACGTCTCCCGAGAGGGCTCCGGGGTGAGGATCGAGCAGCACTCCGTTTATTCTCGCATGAAAGGCAAAGAGTACCGAGACTAGTTCCCCTCCGGAGAATCCTCTGATGCACCATCTCTCCCCCAGAGATGACAACGAGAGGAACTCCTGGGCCGCCTCTTCGGAGGAGAACACCGGCAGTATCTCTTCGCCATAGTCTGAGAGGATGTCAGGCAGCTCCAAGCCCTTGCTAAGGTGCCCTACTATCAGATAGTGCCGAACCAGCGTGTGCTCTTCTGAAAACCACATCGTAGACCCATGCGATTCTGTGCTCCTTGCCTTAATCAAGACTACTCAGCTCCAGCCAGTAGGTTTCCTCCGAAACAAGGTACTCGTCCTGCTTCTTACGCCACTCGTGATACTCAGCGTCCCATGGATGTGGTGCTCTCTGGGAAGTGAGCACCTCTATTACCAGGGCCGCATGATCTGTACCACAGCCACAGACGGTTTCGGAGGCACTCAGAACAGGCCTCTCCCCACAGTCGCACTCCACCACGACACACTCGGGGCACCAAACGTATGCCTCACCGTAAGAGGTCTTGTGCACCTCATAGTGCCCCTCTGTGCGCTTGATCATGGTCGTCATCCAGTTACCCCCTTCTCCCCCCTCGGATGTACCTGATCAACGGTATATATGATACTTTTGTAGCTATTCACGATACTCCCTATACCGGGCGTGGTCAACACTACATCCGGGCCTTTAATAACTCTTAACTGCCCGTGGAGTACCGGTACATATAGACGTTGCCCGACAAGCTCCTGGCTACGGTGCATCCCAGGGCCAATCCCTTTCACGGTACTTGTCTCTCTCACGCCACCAAGCACTTTGAACCGGACCACAGGATCCTTCCCCGAAGGACATATCGTATGCTGCAGCCACTACGCATGCTAACCCAGGCGGCGTACGCTAAGGTTACCTGGACGTAAATGGCCGGTTAATCTTTCGTTAATCCCTCCGACCCTAGCGCACGCTTGCCAGCGATGAGATCTGCTCGGTTCATAACCCCCATACAGGGTGTGGTACCGCCAGCCGGAGAGCCCCAATGACGCCCACAGAAGAAACCCCGATGCTGCTAAGACGTAGATAAGGGTAGACAAGTCGAGGCAGTGAGAGGAGCATCCCCGTGTCCGAAGAGCAAAGAAATTACGGCGTAGAGCCAGAACCCGAACGATCGGGCTCCGGCGGATCGGGAACCGGGGGCGGTCCCCGCACGACGACGATGAGCCCGAAAGACGAGAACACCTGGTCGGTCCTGGCCCACCTCTCTGTGTTCCTGAACCTCTTCACGGGCTTCTTGGGTCCTGTGGCGGCACTCGTTATCTGGCTGATGTACAAGGATCGTTCGCCGAGGATCTCCTTCCACGCTCTGCAGTCGCTTTGGTACCAGGTGGCCTGGATGGTGATCCTGGCCGTCGGGTGGACGGTGGCGGGCATCCTGACGATCGTGCTGATCGGCTTCCTGCTGATCCCGGTGATGATAGTGGCAACCGTAGTACCCTTCGTTCACATGAGCTACGCCGCCTACAAGGTCAGCCAGGGAGTGGACTACCGCTACCCCTTCGTGGCCGATATGATCGATAAGAACCGCCCGAGCGACACCGTATAGCCTGAAGGAGGGAAGATGGTGGGCATTATAAGCTGGATAGTGGTCGGCCTCATCGCCGGGCTCCTGGCGAAGTTCCTGCTGCCCGGAGACTACCCCGGAGGCCTCATCCTCACGACCATCATCGGTATGGCAGGGGGCGTGGTAGGCGGCATCTTGATAGGCGTCCTCGGGGGCGCAGGGGCGACGGGCTTCAACGTCTGGTCGATCCTGGTGGCCACCCTGGGGGCGAGCATACTTCTGTTCGTCTACCGGCTGCTCACGGGAGACCAAAGGAGGGTCTGATCCCCAAACCGGCTTAAGGAACGTTGGTTTTTCGAACTCCTAGGTCAGGCTCCCTCGCCAGTATCTCCTTCAGCCTCCAACCACCTGTAACCATTCGGTACCCTCCCTGGTTAGCAGAGCACGGAACCTGACGGGGTGTGTAGTAAATCTGGAACTCGATCGAAGTAGAGGTTCGTTATCTCTACAAAGGTCCGCGCCGAGAATTCACTTAGTCGGCCGTCCTCATGGGCTAGGACCGTAAGGTCCAACATCCTGTAGACGGCAGACCCTTGCTCGCCGCCAGCCTCACAGATAACGGTGGACCCATCCAGACCATAGCCCTGCTAAAGGAAGTCCCGCCATAAGCGCCATCCCGAAAGGCCAAAACGGCTGCGGCGCTCAGATCAAGACGGACCAGAGGAGCGTGAAGAGGTCACAGGGATCGGGATGCGAGATAGGAGCCTTCAAGAAGAAAGTGAGACGCCGCTTAGAGCGCAAGCCAGTATCAGAAAGACGGGCCGGGGTCCTACGGGGCTCCGGTCCTTCTTCCTAGCGGCAGTACCTGGCCTCCAGCGACTTCCACGTCGCCCACCACAACGCAGGTCTGGTAGGCGACGGAGACCACCACGGCGCATCGATAGCGAGCCGCTGGCCATTGGCAGATGTGCAAGAAGTGGACTTGAACGTGACACCTCGGACGGCGGACTTCCCGTGCACGACGCTCGTCGCAGAGGTCCTCTCGCCAGACCCCGTTGGACCGCTGCTGATCGTCAACCATCCTCCATCGTGGCAGTTGGGATTCGAGCATGAACGGGAGCTTCAAGCCGTGGCCGCCGCGCGGATCATCGAAGAGGTCGTTGGCCGGCGCAGTATGCACGTGGTGCTGGCCGGGGACTTCGATGCCACCCCCGACGCGGCCAGCGTGCGCTTCTGGTCTGGCCGTCAATCCTTGAGCGGCATGAGCGTCTGCTACCGGGACGCTTGGGAAAGCACGCATCCCGGAGATCCCGGCCACACGTTCACGCCGCGCAATCCGTTGGTGTCCGATCTCGAGTGGCTGCTGGAACTGGGGCGGCGGATCGACTACATCATGGTACGCTGCGGTGACCACGGACCTACACTCGACGTCTCTGCGTGCGCGCGTATCTTCGACGCGCCGGTTGACGGCGTCTAGGCGAGTGACCATTTCGGTGTCGTCGCTGACCTCGTAGTTCTTCCGCGAAGCCTGCCGTAGACGTAACGTGGTGGAGCGCTGCGTAAGCTGGCCAAAAGAATGTCTAGCGAGTGGCGACGCATTACGAGAAACTGGCGGTGAGCTACCTGGCCGCTGTGGACCTGGCGATCATCCGGTCGTGAGCGAACTGCAGAAACGGTGCACTTCAGCGTTGAACTGGGCCAGTTGTTCGAAATTACTGACATGCCCTGCCTCCCGGATAATCACGAGCCTTGCTCCGGGAATCGCGTCGCGGAGCTGATGTGCGACAGTCATTAGCGCTCGCGCATCGGCTTCACCCCAAACCAGCAAAGTCGGAACGCGAATTTTCGGGAGCAGATCCCGCGTGTCGAGGTCCGAGATGGCCATGGCCATCAGCTGATAGCCAACTGGGTGGAAATCCAACATGACGGAGGCCATCTCTTCACATAGCTCTTCGGGCGCTGCCTCGCTGAATAGTCCGGGTATCTACCCCGGTACGAACTCGTCTGCCGGCATAGAGGCCTCGTGCAGGCAGGTCGCCAGATGCTCCCTGCACACCGATTCTGGAAGCGAACCTCTCCAACCGGCGTAGGTATCGGCCAGCGACCAAGCACGCCTGGAGTGGCGTCGATAGAATTCCTGGGAAGGATTGCGCCCCACGAGAGACCGATGATGTGCGCCTGGTCGGTCCCGATCGCATCGAGGAGCACAGCAAGGCTGTCGGCTATCACAAAGGGCTCTGGAGAGTCAGCGGATTGACCTGCGCCCGGAGCGTCACACGCGATCACTGTGAACTGGTCCGAGAGATCAGCCAGCTGCCGGTTCCACACACGTGAGTCAGCGAGGGCGCCGTGCAACAGCACCAAGGGCGGCCCGTGACCTGCGCTCTCGTAAGCAACCTAAAGGTCCCCGTAATGCCGCCATGTCCGATAAGCCTTTGTATCGGCTTGGCCTGGCATCATTTTGCGCCCATCGGATTGCCCCGACGACGCTAATGAGGGCTTCATCCGAAGCCAAACCCGCCCACCAGATACGTCCTAGTTGTTCGGGACGAGCTGGGCCCTGACTATCAGGCGGTCCTTGTAGTCTGGGAGGGTGCAGGTCTGCAACGTGACGATGTTCTTACCCTTCATGGGATTCATGACGGAGCTGTCGCTCGGTTCGACGATCTCTTTGTCGAAGACCTCGTACTCGTACCTCCGGCCTTCTGCGTCCTCCAGGACCACCTTGTTCCCGCGCCTCAGCTCGTTCAGGTGCCAGAAGACGAGCCAGCTCTTCGTCCTTGGGTAGCCGAGGCGGTGGCCGGCGATGTAGACGTTGGAACCGGCCTCCCACGGGAAGCCGGTATTCTCGAGGTGGAGCGCGCCGGCGGCGAGCTTACCCTTGTCACCCGCCTCGCCCGTGTAGACGGGGATGTCCCGCACCCGCTTGAGCTTGGGTACCGAGAGCTTGAGCCTCTCGCTCTTCGGGGTCGCCGCGGCCCCGCCGTTACCCACCTCTTGGACGTCAGCCACCACCCAGCCGACGGACAGCAGGATCAGGGCCACTCCCAGCACCACAAGCGTACCCCGGCCCAACCTTCGCCTCGCCTTCGACCTGTGGAAGCTCGTCTTCTCTTCGGTCCGGGTCCAGGACCCGAAAGGTTTCTCCATCACGGTCGCTAATCATACCGTTTTCTTTAACAGAACGACAGGAGCTTTAACAATCTTTCGGGGGCTATCTCCTGCGGCGAGGGTCCAGAGCGTCGCGCAGGCCGTCGCCGATAAAGTTCACGGCGAGAACGGAGAGAGCGATAGCGATGCCGGGGAAGATGATGGCGTGTTGGCCCTGGACGAAGACGCCGTAGCCGGAGCGGAAGGCGTCGGTGAGCATCGCGCCCCACTCGGGGGTGGGGGCGCGGGCGCCGAGGCCAAGAAAGGAGAGGGCTGCGATGTCCAGGATGGCGGTCGCGAGGGTGAGGGTGGCCTGCACTATAAGGGGGGCCATGCTGTTTGGGAGCACCCCGGAGAAGATAATCTGGATGTTCCCTGCTCCAAGGGCGCGCTCCGCCTCGATGTAGTCGCGCTCGCGCACCGAGATCACCGCCGAGCGCACCACCCGCGCCATCTGGGGGATGAACACGATGCCGATGGCGAGCATAGCGTTCGTCAGGCTCGGCCCGAGGATCGAGACGATGACGATGGCGAGCAGGATGCTCGGGAAAGCCAGGATGACGTCCATCAGCCGCATCAGCACCGAGTCCGGCCAGCTGCCAAAGTACCCGGCCACGACCCCGATGAGGGTCCCAAGGCCCGTCGCGATGCCTACAGCGGCCAGCCCGGCGGTCAGCGAGATCCTGGCGCCGTAGATCACGCGCGAGAGGATGTCCCTCCCCAGCTCGTCCTGGCCCATGAGGTGCGCCGCCGAAGGCGGCGCGAACTTGCCGACGAGGTCCTGTCGCAGCGGGTCGTAGGGCGCGAGCAGGGGCGCGAAGATGGCCATCACGATGAAGATGCTTATGATGGCAGTCCCGAAGACCGCGAGGCGGTTACTGAAGAAGGTTCGTCGGAAGTCCTGCCGGCGGCTGCGCGTCTCGACGCCGGGAGCGGCTACCGCGTCCTGCTGGATCTGCGCCTCGGCCATACGCTAGTACCTGACTCTGGGGTCGAGGACCGCGTAGAGGACATCCACGAGGAGGTTCACCAGCACGAAGAGCAGGGCCCCGTAGAGGACGACGCCCTGGATCATGGCGTAATCCCGGCGGTAGATGGACTCGTAGGCGATCTGGCCTACCCCAGGCCAGCCGAAGATCGTCTCCGTGATTACCGCCCCGCCCATGAGGAGCCCTACCTGCAGCCCTATAACTGTCACCGTCGGAAGCATGGCGTTCCGCAGGGCGTGCTTGAAGATCACCCGCCACGGGACGACCCCTTTGGCCCGAGCCGTGCGGACGTAGTCCTCACCCATGACCTCTAGCATGCTGCTCCGTGTCATGCGCGTGATCACCGCCATCGGGATCGTCCCCAAGGCCAGGGCGGGCAGGATGAGATGTTCGAGGCCGTCCCAAAACCCCGCGAAGTTGCCCGTGAGGAGCGAGTCCACAAGCACAAGCCCCGTAAAGGCGGTTATGGAAGTGCCGCTACTTAACCGCCCCGGGAACGGCAGGAGCCCCAGGTTCACGGTAAAGATAACGACCAGGATCATCGCCAGCCAGAAGATCGGCATGCTGATCCCCGTGAGCGCGAGGACGGAGGTGATCTTGTCCAGCCAGGAATACTGCTTGACGGCGGAGATTACCCCCACCGGCATCCCCACCAGCACCGCGATGAACATGGCGAAGGCCGTGAGCTCCAGGGTGGCCGGGAGCCGGGCCAGAAGCTCCGCCGTCACGGGGCGCCCCGTCACAATGGAGTCGCCAAGATCGCCCGTGAACGCGTCCCTAAGGAACACCACGTACTGGACGAGTACGGGCTTGTCCAGCCCCATCTGGGCTCGCAGCTGCTCCACCTGCTCCTGGGTTGCGTTCTGTCCCAGGAGAATCTGCGCCGGGTCGCCGGGGATGGCCCGTACCATGAAAAACACGATGATGGACACCCCCAAGAGCACCGGGATGATCTGCAAGATCCTGCGCCCGATAAATTGGGTCAGGGCTCTTACACCTCCTAGGAAAGACCGGAGGCACGCCCCCGGTCAAGCTCCATGCTTACGCGCCTCCGCCGCCCAGGCGGACGGTGTTGAACGGCTCGCCGCCGGTCGGGTTCGGCTGGTAGCCCTGCACCTGGTCCTGCAGGCCCACCGGGGGCTTGACGTAGGCGATGGGAACCCACGGGGCGTCCTCGACGAGCATCTCCTGCGCCTGGAAGTAGAGCCTCTCGCGCTCGTTCTCGTCTATGGTCGTCCGGGCCTGATCGAGTATCTTATCTACCTCCGGGTTCTTGTAGTAGGCAACGTTCAGCGCGTTTTCCTCGGTTGCCGTCTTGCTCGAGAGGAGGACGTTCAGGAAGTTGTCCGCGTCGCCGTTGTCCCCGGTCCAACCGAGCAGGCACATGTCGTGCTCGCCAGTACCTGTCTTTTGCAGGTACGTCCCCCACTCGTAGGTGACGAGCTTGGCGTTTACGCCCACCTGCTTGAGGTCCTGCTGCATCGCCTCTGCTATGCCCTTGCCGTCCGGTATGTACGGACGTGGGATGGGCATGTACCAGAGGGTGGTCTCCAGGTTCTCGGCGCCCGCCTCCTGGAGCATCTGCTTTGCCTGCTCGGGATCGAAGGGATAATGCTCTATGCTATCGTCGAAGAACGGTACGGTGGGCGGCATGTAGGTCGTCGCCACGTCCCCGGTCTCACCGAAGAAGGCGTCCACGATCTTGGACATATCTATCGCCATGTTTATGGCTTGGCGTATCTTGGGATTGCCAAACGGCTCCTTCTGGACGTTCATCGCCAGGTACCCGATCGTGAGCGGCGGCCGGTAATCTATCTTGAAGCCTTCGGCCTGCTTGACAGTAGGAACGTCGTCCGGGGGCAGGCCGTCGGCGGCGGAGAGCTGCCCGCCGGTGAGGGCCGCCGTCCGGGAGGTGTTGTCCGGGATGGAACGGAAGACGACCTGGTCCACGAACGGCCCGCCTCCGCCCTGGTTCTCGGGCACATCGGTGCCCCACCAGTCGGGGTTCTTCTCCAGCTTGATGTCGGAGCCCTTGTTCCAGGAGACGAATTTGAACGGACCCGTCCCAACCGGCTCCTGCCAGAAGTTCTCGACGTTCTCCTTTATGGCTTTGGGCGAGGCAATCGCGAAGGTGCTCATGGCGATGTTCTTGAGGAACGGCCCCTGGGGCTCCTTGAGGGTGAAGAGCACGGTGTAGTCGTCCAGCGCCTCGACCTTCTCTATGACGGAGTCGTCGTCGAAGCCGTTGAACATGGCCTGGTAGTAAGAGAACTGCGTAGTCTGGCTCCCGCCACCTTTGTGGTACGGGTTGTCGGTGAACCGCCACCGCTCGAAATTGAAGAGCACGGCGTCGGCGTTGAACTCCGTGCCGTCGTGGAACTTGACACCCTCGCGCAGGTTGAAGGTGTAATGGAGGCCGCCGTTCTCGGGCTCGGGAACCTCGGTCGCCAGCGCCGGGATCACGTCGGTGCTCTCGGGCGCGAAGTCCAGCAGACCGTCGAACATCTGGCGGCAAACCTTGGAAGATTCGGTGTCTGCCTCATTGATGGGATCCAGCGAGACCGAGTCGGCCCCCCGGCCAAAGGTGAAGACGTTCCCGCCACCGCCCCCTCCCTGACCACCCGAGATGGTCCCGCCCCCGCCGCAACCCGCCACGCCGAGCAGCGTCGCGCCGGCCATGCCCGCTCCGCTCAACTTGAGGAAGTCACGGCGGCTTATGTGGATGCTTTTTCTTGCCAAGAAATGCTCCCTTCTGACCCCTATCGGATGAAATATCCGCGTTACCGGGTACGGTATCATTTGCTCTCCCGCGCCGCCACCTAGAAGAGCGAGCCCCCCGGGTCCTCGCCGCGGCGCAGCCTGTTG
>Ga0126311_10001732_pt1 | contig 10717 bp, 1 predicted proteins | sample Plot61_FD_92539 | JGI IMG/M metagenome (GOLD analysis project Ga0126311, IMG submission 92539) | Serpentine soil microbial communities from UC McLaughlin Reserve, CA, USA - Plot61 | ecosystem: Environmental > Terrestrial > Soil > Grasslands | place: USA: UC McLaughlin Reserve, Lake County... | reverse complement strand
TCGGAAAAGCCATCGCAAATACGGATATTTACATTCTCGATCCGCAGTTCAATCCAGTACCTGACGGCGTCGATGGTGAGTTGTACATCGGCGGAATACAGCTCGCGCGTGGTTATCTCAATCGCGCGGATCTAACGGCGGAGAAGTTTATTCCCGACGCACGCGGGCCACGCGGCGCGCGCCTTTACCGAACCGGAGATCTGGCTCGTTATCGCTCGGACGGAAACATCGAATACCTCGGGCGCATCGATCACCAGATCAAGCTACGCGGCATACGCATTGAACTCGGCGAGATTGATGCGGTGCTGAACAGCCACCCGCAAATTCACGAGGCTGTAGTGGTGGCTCAGCAAAACGGTCCGGATGATCGCCGTCTAGTTGCTTACGTCGTGATTGAGCAAAACGGCTCAAACGATATAACTGCGAAATTGAGGCAATACCTGCGCGAAAAGCTGCCGGAACATATGGTTCCCGCTGCGTACGTCACGCTCGAGTCGTTACCGCACCTGCCCAACGGCAAAGTAGATCGTAAATCTCTCCCCGAGATTGACTTCAGCGAACGTGAAGTTGAATACGTCGCACCGCGCACGAAGATTGAAGAAACCCTGACTGAAATCTGGTCGGAAGTGCTGGAAAGAGATCGCGTCGGAGTGCATGACGATTTTCTGCACCTCGGCGGCCACTCGCTGCTGGCCACGATGATTATCACGCGCGTGCGCCAGTTGCTCGAAGTGGAGTTACCGCAGCGAGTTCTCTTCGATGCTCCGACGATCGCGCAGCTAGCTCAAATTGTCGAAGAGACGAAATGTTCACCGAAACAATCGGAGGCAAGTGTCGTGAGTGAGCCTGCAAAAACTTTGAATGAACTCTCGGCAAGCGAGCGTGCCGCGCTCGTTATGCGCTTCAAGAAGAAGCCGGCGGAGGCCACACCCGACGAGGCGATTCCACGCCACAAGGACTCAGGTCCGGTCCCACTTTCGTTCGCGCAACAGCGACTCTGGTTTCTCGAACAACTCGGCGACAGCAACTACCTGGTTCCCGCAACGTCACGATTGATTGGACCGCTCGACGTCACTGCGCTCGAGCGAAGCCTCAACGAGATCGTCGCGCGGCACGATGCCTTGCGCTCGACGTTTACCACCATCGAGGGACAACCAATGCAGATCATCTCGCCGCGGCTGCCGTTGACACTGACCGCCATCGATTTGAGGCATCTTCCCGATAACGAGCGCGCTACTGAAACGCGCCGGCTGCGGGAAGAAGCGCTGCGGCCTTTCGATCTGGAGCGTGGACCACTCTTTCGAGCCAGCCTCTTGCGCGTCGCGGAAGAAGAGCATCTGCTCTTATTGACGATGCACCACATCGTCTCCGATGGCTGGTCACTCGGAGTGCTGATTCGCGAACTCGCAACGTTGTACGAAAACTTTGTTGAAGGCACCACGCCGAATCTGCCGGAGCTGCCGATTCAATACGCTGATTTTGCAGTTTGGCAACGGCAATGGCTGAGTGGCGAAGTGATCGACCGACAACTGCGATACTGGCGCGAACATCTGGGTGGCAATCCGCCCGTGCTCGAATTGCCGACCGATCGCCCGCGTCCATTGGCTCCGACTTACAAAGGCTCTTTTTTGACTTGCGAGATCAGCCACGAGTTAACTGATGCACTCAAAGACTTGAGCCGTCGCGAAGGCGTGTCGCTCTATATGACGTTGCTCGCGGCGTTCAAAACTCTACTGGCGCGTTACGCCGGCCAGGACCACGTCATCGTCGGCACGCCCATCGCAAATCGAAACCGGATGGATATCGAGAACCTGATCGGTTTCTTCGTCAACACGCTCGTGCTGCGCACTGACGTTTCCGGCAATCCGCGTTTTCACAAGTTTCTGAAGCAGATCAGGGAAGTGACGCTCGGAGCGTTCGCGCATCAGGATGTGCCGTTTGAGAAGCTCGTCGAGGAGTTACAGCCCGAACGCGACATGACTCGCACGCCGCTCTTTCAGGTGATGTTTTCGCTGCAAAACTCGCCGATGCCTGAGCTCAAGCTCTCACAGGTGACGATGACGTTGTTGCAGGACGACAGCACGACGTCCGCGTTTGATCTCACGCTCGACATCACGGAGCGATCGCAGGGGCTCGATTGTCTGTTGGAGTACAGCACCGAGATCTTCGATCGTTCGACTGCGCAGCGCATTCTCAATCACTTCACGAATTTACTTAAAAGTATCGTCGCTAATCCGCACCAGCGTCTGCGCGAACTGCCTTTGTTAACGGCTGATGAGAAGCAACAGATTCTCGTCGACTGGAACAACACGGCCAGTGAACATGATCGCTTCACTTGCGTTCACGGGCTCTTTGAAGCGCAGGCCGAGCGTACGCCTGAAGCTGTGGCTTTGATCTTTGGCGACCAGCGCGTGACTTATGCTGAGTTGAACGAGCGAGCGAATCGACTCGGTCATTATTTAAAGGAGCGCGGTGTTGGTCCTGAAACGCGAGTCGGCATTCTGCTCGATCGTTCGGTAGAAATGGCCGTTGCGCTGCTCGCGATTCTCAAGGCCGGTGGCGCGTACGTCGCATTCGATCCGACGTATCCGCCGGAACGTCTGCGCTACATGTTCGAAGATTCGGGCGTGGCGCTGATACTCACCGAACAGCAGGTCATGGCAAACCAGCCGGAGGTTGGCGTGCGATCGATTCTGATCGACGTCGAGAGAGATTCGATCGCCGCGCGTGATTCACAAAACGTTCTGAGCGATACGCATCCGGAAAACATCGTCTACCTGGTCTACACGTCGGGATCAACAGGCCGACCCAAGGGCATCGTCATTGAGCATCGCTCACTCGTCAATGCCGCTTACGCGTTCATCAACAAACACCGGATGACCGATCGTGATCGACTGTTGCAGTTTGCTTCGTTGAGCTTCGACGTCGCGGCTGAAGAGTTCTTTTCGTCATGGTTGAGTGGCGGTTGCATCGTGATGAAGCCTGAGACGGTGATGTCTTACACGGAATTCGTTTCATTGATCGACAAAGACGAGATAACCATCGTCAATCTTCCCGCTTCGTTCTGGCTGGAGTGGTTAACAGCGATTAGCGAAAAGAATCTCGAGCTGCCAAACACGTTGCGTCGCGTCATCGTCGGCAACGAGAAAACACTTGAAGAGACGCTTGCAAAATGGCAGCGACTGATGGGCCAGAAGGTCGAATGGTGTAACGCGTATGGTCCAAGTGAGACGACGATCACCGCCAGCAACTACGAACCGCCTGGCTCCAACTCCGCACGCGAAGAGAAGAGTACTGTTCCGATCGGGCGGCCGGTGATTAACGTCGAGATGTACGTGCTGGATACGGCGCAACAGCTGGTGCCGACTGGTGTGACCGGCGAGTTGTACATCGGCGGAGCCGGTCTGGCACGTGGTTATCACAACCAACCGGAGCAAACAGCGGAGCGTTTCATTCCACATCCTTTCAGCTCGCAGCCCGGAGAGCGTCTCTATCGAACGGGCGATCTCGCGCGCTTTCGTGCTGACGGGAATGTCGAGTTTCTCGGGCGTGTCGACGAGCAGGTCAAGATTCGTGGATTCAGGATCGAAGTCGGGGAAGTGGAAACGGTGCTGGCGCAACATGCCGGCGTGCGCGAAAGCGTTGTGATCGCACGCGAGGATGAACGCGGTGGTAACCGGTTGATTGCTTACGTTGTTTCTAACAATGGCGACTTACAGACAGCGGAGTTGCGCAACTATCTGAAACAACGGCTGGCGGAATACATGGTTCCGTCGAGTTTCGTGGTGCTTGATGCTTTGCCGCGCACACCGAACGGCAAGGTTGATCGACGCGCATTGCCGAACTCTGACGGCGCGCTCGCTGACGATCGCGAAATCTACATCGCGCCGCGTTCAGAGATGGAAAACGTAATCACAAACATCTGGCAGGAACTGCTGAAGGTCGAGAAGGTTGGCGTGAATGACAACTTCTTCGGTCTCGGTGGACATTCGTTGTTGCTGGTCCATGCGCAGAGCAAAGTCACGGAAGCGTTGCGCGTAAAACTTTCGATGGTTGAGATGTTCAAGTACCCGACGGTCAGCGCCCTCGCCGAGCACCTGAGTCAGCAACACACCTCAGCACCCACCGCAGCGCCGGTGAGAAATCAGGCCGACTCGCGTATCGAAGCGTTGAATCGTCAACGCCAACTGCGTCAAAGAGCCTCAAGGAGAACTTAGTGTTTGGTCTTTTGTACCTGGATGAGGAACAAAGAACAAAGTACTAAGCACAAAGCTCAAATAAACAATGGTTGATGAAGAAATAGATCATTCTGCATCGGAAGTGGCGGTGATTGGGTTCGCGGGACGCTTCCCCGGCGCGCGAAATACGGACGAGTTCTGGCGCAACCTCCGTGATGGCGTGGAGTCGATTTCGTTCTTCCCGGAACTGAATGAAGGTCCCGACTACGTGCCCGCGAAGGCGATCGTCGATGACATCGAACTCTTCGACGCGAAATTTTTCGATTACAGTCCGCGCGAAGCGGAGATGCTCGATCCGCAACATCGCGTGATGCTCGAGTGCGCTGTCGAAGCGTTCGAGCATGCCGGCTACGACCCGCAACGAACTAAAGGTCGCGTCGGAGTTTATGCGGGCGTGAGTGCGGGCAGTTATCTCGATGTGAACCTGTCATCGCACACGGATTTGATCGATCGTATCGGCGCGTACCAGGTCGACATCGGCAATCACGGCGAGTTTGTTCCCACCACGATCTCTTTCAAACTGAATCTCAAAGGCCCAAGCATCAACATCCAGACTGCCTGCTCCACTTCGCTCGTCGCCGTACACGTCGCCTGCCAGAGCTTGCTCAACGGTGAGTGTGACATGGCACTCGCGGGCGGTGGCTCGATTACGTTTCCGCACATTGAAGGTTACTTCTACCAGGAGGAAGGAATTCTTTCGCCCGATGGCCACTGCCGCGCCTTTGACGCGGACGCGCGCGGAACGGTCGGCGGGGAAGGCGCGGCACTCGTGGTCCTCAAACGTCTCGTCGACGCAATCGCCGATGGCGATACGATTCACGCAGTCATCAAAGGCTCGGCCGTGAACAACGATGGCTCGGTGAAGATTGGTTACACGGCGCCAAGCGTAAACGGTCAGGCGGAAGTGATTGGCGATGCGCTTGCGATGGCCGGAGTTAGCGCTGAGTCGATCAGTTATATCGAAACACACGGCACCGGCACCGCACTCGGGGATCCAATTGAGATCGCGGCGTTGACACAAGCCTTTCACGCGGACACACAGGACAGAGGCTTCTGCGCGATCGGATCCGTGAAGAGCAACATCGGCCATCTCGATGCTGCCGCCGGCGTCGCCGGATTGATTAAAACGGTACTCGCGTTGGGAAACGGTCAACTGCCGCCGAGTCTTCATTACAAGCAACCGAATCCGAAGATCGATTTTGCCGCGAGTCCATTCTTTGTGAATGACAAGCTCGCGGACTGGAAGCGCGGCGATACACCGCGACGAGCAGGCGTAAGTTCGTTCGGCATCGGTGGGACCAACGCACACGTCGTCGTCGAAGAGCCGCCGTTAGCTGAAGAATCATCCGAGCCGGCGAGACCGCTTCACTTATTGTTGCTCTCCGCTAAAACGGCGTCGTCGTTAGAGACTGCGACTGCGAACCTCGCGGAGTTCCTGAAACAGAACAACGACGTGAATCTTGCCGACGTGGCTTACACGTTGCAGGTCGGGCGCAGCGGCTTTGGTCATCGACGAGCGCTCATTTGTAAGGATCGAAGCGATGCGCTGGCAGCTCTCGAAAGCCGCGACGCTCCACGTTTGCTGACGCTGTTTCAAGAGCCGCGACATCGACCGGTGGTTTTCATGTTTCCCGGGCAGGGCACGCAATACGTCGGCATGGCCCGCGAGCTTTACGAGAATGAACCGGTATTTCGCGAACACCTCGATGCGTGTGCGGAAGCGTTAAGCGAACACTTGAATCTCGATCTGTGTGAAGTGCTTTATCCGAAGACGGGTGAAGAAACTGAAGCGACGCGTCTGCTGGGCCAGACGTTCATTACTCAACCCGCGCTCTTCTCGATCGAGTACGCGTTGGCCCAACTGTGGATGAGTTGGGGCGTAATTCCGTCGGCGATGATTGGCCATAGTATCGGCGAATACGTTGCTGCGTGTTTAGCTGGGGTGATCTCGCTCGAAGATGCGCTCGCGCTGGTCGCGCTGCGTGGACAACTGATGCAGAGCTTACCTGCGGGCTCGATGCTCGCCGTGATGCTCTCTGAAAAGGAGACACTCGCACAGCTAAACAACGGCCTATCAATTGCCGCAGTCAATGGCCCGAAGGCGTGTGTGGTCTCGGGCGCGACTAACTGCATCGAGGATCTGCACGAACGACTCAAACAACAGGATATCCATTCACAGTTGCTGCACACCTCACACGCGTTCCATTCGGAAATGATGGAGCCGATACTCGCGACGTTTGCTGAGCGCGTCAGACAAACGAAGCTGAGCGCTCCGGCAATTCCATTTCTGTCGAATGTCACCGGCGCCTGGATCAACGGCAGCCAGGCGACTGATGCATCGTATTGGTCGCGTCACATTCGCCAAACGGTACGGTTCGCAGACGGCCTGGCTGAATTATTAAAGGACTCCGAAAGAATCCTCCTCGAGGTTGGACCGGGTCAAACTTTGAACGCGCTTGCGAAACAACATGCAGCGCAACTCGGCAACCAGGTCGTCATAAGTTCGTTGCCCCGTCCGCGCGATAACCATAGTGACAGCGAGTTTCTATTAACGAGCCTCGCGCGCTTCTGGCTGGCCGGCGGTCAGATCGATTGGGACCAGTTTTATGCAAACGAGCAGCGACGCCGCATTCCCCTGCCGACTTATCCATTCGAACGCCAGCGTTACTACCTCGAACCCGGCGAGAGCAAAGCACCGGAAACGCACGCGCGTCGTTCGACCGCAAGAAAGCCGGACATTGCCGAGTGGTTTTATCTTCCTTCATGGAAACAGTTTGATCTCTTACGACTTACGAAGCCGAAGAAGGAAAAACGTTCGTGGCTGATCTTCTGCGACGCGCTCGGCAACGGCTCCGCGTTGGTCCAACAATTGAGGCAACGCGACGACGACGTGGTCAGTGTGATCCCCGGCGAACGGTTACGACGCATCGATGAGTATGACTACACCATCAACCCTCAGGTGAAGGAAGAATACGACGCGCTACTAAAAGAGCTGATCGTGCGCGACCTTAATCCATCACAAGTGGTTCACCTCTGGAGTTTGAATGCTGCCGAGAGTTTTGAAAAAGCGCAGGAGACGGGCTTGTGCAGCCTGATCTTTTTGACGCAGGCACTCGCAGAACAGTCCCTCAAGAATGCGTTGCAGTTGGTGGTCGTGACGGACAGCGTGCATGAAGTCACCGGCAGCGAATCTCTCCGTCCGGAGCAAGCGACGATACTCGGCGCGTGCAAAGTCATTCCGCAGGAGCATAGCGAGATAACTTGCCGCAACGTCGACGTCGTTGTTTCCGGCGAGCCGGGCAAGTTAGTCGAACAACTTCTTCACGAACTCACTGAAAACGGTTCCGATCGCGTGGTCGCGTATCGTGGACGACATCGTTGGGTGCAAACTTTTGAGCCGCTGCGAGTGGAGAAAACACAGTCGCGATTGAAGGAAGGTGGCGTCTATCTCATTACTGGTGGTCTCGGATCGGTTGGACGCGCACTGGCCGAACATCTGGCGCGGACGTTCAAGGCGAAACTTGCGCTACTCGGTCGCAGCGCCTTGCCGCCGCAGGACAACTGGCCAAAAGAACTGGAGCAATTGGGTGCGGAAGTGTTGTTGTTGCGAGCTGACGTAGCAAACGAAGAGCAGATGCGAGCGGCGATCTCTGACACGGTGAAACGTTTTGGTCGCATCGACGGTGTGATTTATGGCGCTGCGGCGGGCGCGAACAACGACAAAGAGATCAGAGAGATCACGCCGGATGATTGTGCGCTCCAGTTCCACACGAAGGCGAAGGGCCTGCAAGTTTTGGAACAGGTTCTGGAAGGCAACGAGCCTGAGTTTTGTTTGCTGTTGTCGTCGCTCTCGTCAGTGCTGGGCGGTATGACATACAGCGCGTACGCCGCTGCAAATGTCTTCATGGACACGTTTGCGCGCAAGCACAATCAGACTCAACGCGCGACGTGGACGAGCGTTAATTGGGACGCGTGGAATTTCGATGACCCGGCGCAGGAAGGCATCAGGCCGGGCGATGGAGGCGATGCGCTGGAACGCATTCTTGCGCTTGGTCCACTTTCGCAAGTGCTGGTGTCGACTTCAGACCTTCACGCTCGACTCGATCGTTGGGTGATGTTTGCGGATGCGCAGACTGCCGTAGTCGCGAAGGAAGTGGAAACGTCTGCGGACCTTCACCCGCGACCCAACTTGTTGGAGCCTTATGCCGCTCCGAGTAACGAGCTCGAGGAAGACCTGGCGCGCACGTGGCAGGAGTTGCTCGGGATTGAGCCGGTTGGTGTGAACGATAACTTCTTCGAGCTCGGCGGACACTCGCTGCTCGCGACGATGGTGACGTCTCGCTTGCGTAAGGAGTTTGGAGTGGAATTGTCGCTGCGCAGCTTCTTCGAGTCGCCGACGATCGGCGGCCTCGCGTTGCTCATCGCCGAACGCGTGATCCAGGACCAGGATGAAGAGAGCATCGCGCAATTGCTCGAAGGCGCCGCCGGTGCGTAACAACTTCATCCACAGATTACACGGATTTTATGTCTGACGTTTCCAGTCGACTGGCATCACTTTCTCCCGAAGAGCGTGCCGCGCTTGTGATGCAGCTCAAGCGCAAGTCGCGACGCTCGGAGCAGAAGGTGGACCATGCGATCAGGCCGCGCGCCAACCGTCGCGAAGCGCCACTCTCGTTCGCACAACAACGTCTATGGTTCCTTCATCAACTCGATCCGGACAGCGCCGCTTATAACCTGCCGGTCTATTACCGTCTCAGCGGACAACTGAACATCACAGCCCTGGAACAAAGCCTTAACGAGATCGTCCGGCGACACGAGATACTGCGCACCGTCTTCACCGAGCGCCACGATACACCTGTTCAGATCGTCCTGCCGTCGCTGCACATCGCGCTGCCAATAATCGATCTAACCGCATACCACGAGGTCGAGGCAGAGGTTGAAAATTTCATCGAAGCCGAAACTGCGCGGCCGTTCAGCCTCGAAGATGGACCACTGCTGCGCGCCACGCTCCTCAAGTTGTCCGAAGATGAACACGGCTTCTTCCTTGCCATTCATCACATCGTCACCGACGGCTGGTCGATGGACATCTTCATGAACGAACTGCTCACGCTCTACGAAGCCTTCTCTGTAGACGAGCCGTCGCCCCTCGCGGAACTTCCGCTTCAATACGGCGACTTCGCAGCGTGGCAACGTGAGTCGATCGCCGGTGACACGCTCGCAACGCAACTCGCTTACTGGAAACGACAACTAAGCGGCGAACTGCCGGTGCTGGAGTTGCCGACGGACCATCCACGCCCGCTGCGCGTCACTTACTCCGGAGCGGACGAGTGGCTCGACGTCACGCAAAATCTGACAGAGAAACTAAACGACCTGAGTCGCAGCGAAGGCGCGACGTTGTTCATGACGTTGTTCGCAGCGTTTCTCACGTTGCTGCATCGTTACACGGGCCAGCACGACATCCTGCTCGGCACCGCGATTGCTGGCCGCAATCACGCGCAGATCGAGAACCTCATCGGGTTCTTCATCAACAACGTCGTGTTGCGCACAGACTTGTCGGGCAATCCGAGTTTTCGCGAGTTGCTGCGCCGTGTGCGCGACGTCGCGCTCGGTGCTTACGAACATCAGGACGTGCCGTTCGAAAAACTCGTCGAAGAATTGCAACCCGAACGTGATCAGAGCCGCCAGCCACTGTTTCAGGTGATGTTCAATTTGCAGGCCGCGCCACCCGACGAACCGGCGGCGCGCGGTTTGACGATCACGCCGCGCGACTTCGGTAACCAGACGCGGTTCGACCTCGAGTTTCACCTGTGGGTCGTGCCGGAAGGACTTGCGGGCCCGTTGGTCTACAACACGGACTTATTCGAGCGCGCGACGATCGTGCGCATGCTCGGTCATTTTCAAATACTGCTCGAAGCAATCGCAGCCGATCCTGACGCGCGTCTCGCGGACTTGCCATTGTTGACCAAAGAAGAGCTACGACAAGCGCGCGAGTGGAGTAAGAGCGAAAGTGAATACGCACGCGACGCATGCGTTCACGATCTGGTCGAAGCTCAAGCGGCACGCCGTCCAGATGCGACAGCGCTTGTTTTCGGAGCGCGTCGTCTTAGTTACCGAGAGTTGAATCAGCGCGCGAATCAGCTAGCACATTACCTGCGACGCCGCGGCGTCGGATTGGAAGAAAAAGTCGGAGTGTTGCTGGGGCCTTCGGTGGAATTCATCCTCGCGCTGCTGGCGATACTGAAAGCAGGCGGATCGTACGTGCCATTGGATAATGCTTATCCAAAGCCCCGCCTCGAATTCATGCTCGAAGATTCCGGAGTGAAACTGCTTCTCACTGCGCCCGGGCAAACGGACATAGGCAATGAACTCATTTATCTGGATGAGACATGGAAGCAGTTCGAAACTGAAAGTCGCGAGAACCTGCATACCAACGCGACGGCCGAAGATCTCGCTTACGTGATGTACACGTCGGGATCGAC
>Ga0126311_10001731_pt1 | contig 10719 bp, 9 predicted proteins | sample Plot61_FD_92539 | JGI IMG/M metagenome (GOLD analysis project Ga0126311, IMG submission 92539) | Serpentine soil microbial communities from UC McLaughlin Reserve, CA, USA - Plot61 | ecosystem: Environmental > Terrestrial > Soil > Grasslands | place: USA: UC McLaughlin Reserve, Lake County... | reverse complement strand
GTTACTCCTCATACTCGTGTCCTCGAGTATCGGGCCACAGCAGAAAGTAGACCTTGAGTTGGGCACCTCCAAAGAACTGGCGCGCGTCCCGGCTGCACGCTGTCTAGTCAGCCTCTATATGTACGAACTTCGCATAACGGGAATTCTCGGAAGTTCGTGATAATGGCTCTCCCTAGGCTTTGGGGAGCCTGCCTCGGGGAGCCCACTAGCTTTGTACAGTCTTGACACAGTAATTATACTTTCGTCCCGATGTATAATTATTGTGTCCTCGTTCTCGAGAACGAGGACGAGGGAGGACTCAACCTTAGGGTCGCGATCTCTTCTTGTCGGTGGGCTGTCAAATGGCAGTGAGTGCTCGACCATTGACCACCCTGAGAAGCTGTTTTCTACCCTCTAGCGTTTGATCGCCCCGAAAGCGGGCTGACCTTGCCTTCGCGGTACGTATTATAGTTGCAGTACGCCAGCCTCGGGATCTCTGCAGGTCCTGGAGCTGCTGCTCAAGGCGGTTGTTCCGTTGATTGAGGTGCCACCTTGCAGTTTCGACGTGATAGGACGTGAAAGTATTATGTTTATTTACCTACCATAGCCATGTAGGGTAGGCCCTACATCGTCAAAGGGCTGAGCGGTCGGTGTCTCCCAGGATATCCGAGTCTATTAAATCCAAGATGTCCGCATCCACTCTGCTGTCGAACTTCTTGGCGAAGAAGGACTCCGATGCCTCCGCTCTCAATTCGGCGAGGTCCTTCTTGCACAATACCCTAACATGCCCGGTGAATGGATCAGCTTCAAATTGTTCGTACCTGAGTGTAATGTTCGCCACTGTTTCTCTCAGAGGTGAATTGACCAAGATGGTGTGCCAGAAGTACTCGTCAGCGAAGAGTGTGTGCTTGAAGAAACGTACGTAGCGCGGGTTGCGCTTGACGAACTCGGAGACGTACTCGGCGCATTCCTTGGACAGGGTGAAGAACGCCCATCCTTTGACCGGCCTGAGCCCCCCCGGAACCTTCCGCTCTATCCCGACCTTCTTGAGCACCTTGGAAGAGATCCGCCGGTGTTTGCCGGCGAAGTACAGGTACCAATTCTTGTACCTCCATGCCTGATGAGGAGGCTCGAGCAGTCGGTTACGTCGCTTTCCCTTCTCGAAGAACCTCATGAAGGAAGTCCCCTGGTGCTTGTCGAAGAACAGATCGATTTCGTGAGGAGCTCTGATGGGATAGTCTTGCCCGGTCAACAGCGTAAGGTGGGTCAAGTGCGGGGTCGCCCGCAGGGCGCTCTCCATCGCGGCCTTTTGCGCTCGTACTATGCCGAACGAAGCCCATGGGCTGTGATAGCGTCTCACGAACTCGACGTTCGGCATCCGGCCAAGATCGACCAGCTCTTGCTTGTACGGCGCGACGTCGGCCTTCTCGTCGATATGGATGAAGAAGGAGGCCTGCCCGGTATCGAGGGTCCGAACCAGACGGTGTAGCTGGTCGAGGTTCTTGTGGGCCAGTATTGCGTAAGCGTGCATCAAGACCTCCTGTTGCCGCAAACGATCACGCAATGGTACATGCTACCGTAGACGAGCCGAACTACATCCTCGGCATAAGGAGGTAGTCCACCTTCATGCGTGGGTATGAGTAGTTCCCTCCCTTAGGCACCGCGGTCAGAAGACGGCGCAACCTAAGGGCCTGCGAGTGGGCCGAGGGGGCGTGAAGCGCTCTGGTAAGGCCGCCCGCGTGCAGCGCCTCGTCGAAACCCCCAACCTCCCTGACTACCCAGCGCCGGTATGTCACGATAGCCGGCGTGGGGTAGTGGTCTCCATCGACCTGCGCCAGGCCCAGGATGGCACAACGAGCACCATCAGCGGTTATTGGCCTGTAGTGCCCGGAGACGAAGGTCCACCCGGGGTGGGACTCTAGTTCCCTTACCCCTACCTCTAGCGCCTCCCCCAGCAACCTGTCGTCGGAGTCAAGAAACACAAGATACTCGCCCCGCGCCTCCGCCAGGCCCATGTTGCGAGCTGCCGCGAGCCCACGGTTGTCTTGGCGTATGAGGTGCACCTCATCGTAGCGGGAGGCCACGGACGAGACCTCGTCCGTGGAGCCGTCGTCCACGACCACCACCTCGAAGATCCTGTAACTCTGGGAGAGCACGCTCTCTATGGCATCCGCGAGGAAATGCGCCTGGATGTCCTTCTCAGGGCACTCCGAATCCTGCGTGCCACTCCGTTCTGCGTCCTGCCCTCGAGTGCTCGCGCGCGCTGTATCAAGCGTCTGTTGCGCCTCTTCAGCCGTCGGACTTTCTGGCGCTCACCCGCTAATGCTTCCTCCAACTCCTTGAGCTGTATCCTCTTGCGTCGAAGACGCTTGCGGTATTTGCGCATGCGCCTTGTGGCCCAATGGGAAATCCTGCTTTGCACGATTACCTGCTGTCCCGTCTCCAGGTGGGGCGTTATTTGTTTGTAGAACTCAACCGTTTGGTCCACCATTTGAGGTTTGCGAAGACCGGACCACATACCTTGGTTATGAATTCTCCACGCTCCCATTACGTCGTTGAGATATCCGATCTTCCCCCGCTGAGCGTGCAGAATGTACAGCGGCCAATCTGCCCACGACGCATCGTAATACCACTCTGGAAACGTTTCGACGATACCCCCCCGGAACATGGGCGAGCAACTCGCAATGTAATTCTCGACCAACAGATCCTCTAGACTCGTGATCTCTTCTTGGTCGGCTGGGTTTTGGTACCAGGGCTCTTCTATACCGTCCTCATCGAACGCTCTGACGTTGTGAAAACACAACGTACACTCAGGGTGGGCGTCCAAGAAGTCAGCCTGTTTCTGTAGCTTGTAGGGAGAAGTCCAATAATCATCTCCGTCTAGTTGGGCTATGTACTGACCCGTGCAAGCCAAGAACGCCGCGGCGAGATTCGTTCGATACTTGCCGTTGGTGTCGGACAAGTTGAGAGTAATTCGCTCTGGAAACCTTCCTTGAAAATCGATGACCTTCTCTCGCGTACCATCTGTAGAGCAATCTTCCACTATCGTAAGCTCATAATCGAAGTTCGTCTTCTGCATCAAGACGCTTTCCACAGCTTGTGTGATCCACTTGACGTGATTGTACGTAAGTAGTATTATGCTGACTTTTGGGCGAGATTCGCCGGGTCTGGTACTTGGTCCGTTCAACACGATGACTCTACCATCATTCCGCAGAACTTTGGGTAGCGTAGCGATCTAGCCGTTCCCTGACCTCATCGCTACACGCCACGGCCAATTCGATAACGTCACAAATTCTATCGATCTCTCCGATCCCAACATCCACCCCCGTTGGCAGAGAGAGCACGCGGCCTGTCAAGCGCTCCGTATGCGGTAACGTAAGCCCCTTGTAAAGAGAAGATGATATGTAAGGCTCCATGCGATGGCATCCAGGATAGAAATAGCGCCGCGCCAACACGTTCTCGGCCCACAGTATCTCCTGTAACCGGTCGCGACTAACGCGGGTTAGGCCTTCGTCGATCTCCAAGACGATGTACTGATAGTTGCATTTCTCATCTTCTTGGTAAGGCGCGAGACGAACGCCGGGCACCCGGGTCAAATTGTGTCCATAACGCCTGTAATTCCGATAATTGACGGCGACAAATGTATCGAGACTCTCGAGCGAGGTAAGCCCCATGGCAGCCGACACCTCGCTCATCTTGCCGTTGGTGCCGACGTGGAGGACTTTATCGTAACCTGCGAAGCCGAAGTTCTTCATCAATCGCATCTTGTCGGCCAGCTTATCATCATTCGTCACGATCGCCCCTCCTTCGAACGCGTTGACGAACTTGGTGGCGTGAAAGCTGAAGACCTCGGCATCACCAAAATTCCCGATCATGGTTCCTTCATGGGAGCATCCAAACGCGTGAGCGGCATCGAAGAGGAGTCTCAAATCATGCGTGCGCGCGATCTCGGCAAGGGTAGAGGCATCGCAGGGGCGCCCCCACAGATGCACGCCCACGATACCCGTGGTGCGTGGGGTGATCAGTCGCTCCACCTGATCGGGATCGATATTGTGGGTTTGCTCATCTACATCACAGAAGATGGGCGCAATACCCTGCCACCTGAGTGCATGAGCCGTGGCGACAAAAGTGAAGGAAGGGACGATCACTTCGCCGGCGAGTCCGGTGGCCTGCGCCGTAATCTCCAACGCGACCGTGGCGTTGCACACCGCGATGCAGTGCTTGACCCTTGTCATCTCGGATATCGTGCGCTCCAACTCTTGCACAAAGGGACCGTTGTTGGTGAGCCGTTTGCTATCGAGGATGTCGTTGATGCGCCCCATTAGTTGGTCGCGGTTTCCGACGTTGGGGCGCCCCACGTGAAGCGGTTGGTGGAACGCGGCGTTACCCCCGAATATTGCCAGGTCTTCTGGTCGCCTTTTGTCAGTCAACCGCTTCTGCCTTCCTTACCACCCTGGCCGGATTTCCGTAGGCCACGACGCCTTCGGGGATGTCGGTTACCACGACTGCGCCGGCACCAATCAACGAATTGGCTCCGATGCGTACTCCTTCGATAACTATCGCTCCGACGCCGATCCAGGCTGCGCGCTCCACCGTGACTCTACCGGCCAGGCGCACTCCCGGACCAACGTGCGCCCCGTCGTCGACAAAGGATTCGTGATCAACGCTCGCAGAGGTGTTGACGATCGCGTCCTCGCCGATCCTGGAGCCGGGGTTTATGACCGCCCCGGCCGCAACCACGGTTCCGGCCCCGATCAAGGTATCAGTCGCCACGATCGCTTTCGGGTGTATAGCGGTGAGAAGGGAGAAGCCTTTGGCCCGCGCAAAATCGGACAGCCTTAGCCGCGCCGCGCAGTGCCCGAACCCGAAGATCAAGTGTCTGACACCCTCATGTCTCAGGGAATCGAGACGTTCTTGGCCGCCCAATATCTTGGCTCCATAGAGTTCTGAATTGTGACGCTCGGGGTTCACGTCATCAAGGAACCCGACGATCTCGTACTCGTCGTTGAGGCGAATAATGTCAGCAACCACCAAGGCGTGCCCTCCTGCTCCCCAGATCACTACTTTGGTGCGCATAGAGAGGAGTTCACGCCACTGCCGCCGCAAAGCGTGTTACGAATGTCTGGGTAAGCTCTTGATTCAGTAACCATCAAGCAAGAATTGTATAACCCGAGTCGCCCCCTTTACCGGCGTTCAGTATCTCGCGGAGTCACATACGATAGCATAACTACCATCTACGGTTTGCACGCTGCCTACTGGAGGCCATGCGTTGTCGTTACGATCCCCAAACTCGGGCATCTACCGCCCAGATGATAATCATCCTCTTCGCAGCCGTCTTTGACGAGAACATCGCAAGAACCCGCTCGTTCGCCGAAGAGTGGATTTGCTCCTCAACAAGCTTCTCAGGAGGACGCTTGTAAACGTGCGTGGCGGCGTGGTGCACCGTGACGTTTACAATAGGAATATCGATGACCCCTACAGGAACAGGTCGACGCGGTACTTCCAAGACCACATCGTCCTGTTCCTCCTTGCTCAGAGAGAGACCCAATAACAGGGACAGGCCGTAGCGCGATACCTCGCTCAGAGTCTGATCGCGAAAGCAACCGCACGCCTGCATAATGATCCCGATCTTCGCCGGCGCAAGCTGCCGCTGGGTACAGGGGAGCCTAGAGCCACCGCCGGTCGCGTATATAACCCTCATCTTCGGCCTCTACGAGTCCTCACGCCTTATTTTCTACCTTGGACGCTCCTACTCGGCATCCCGGGTAGACGGCGCAAGGGTCGAGCTCGCGGGAGGAGGTGGGAGATGGTCCGGCGCAGCGTTGTGCAGCGCCGAAAGCAACGCCGCGCCGATCGCCTCCGACGAGTAGCGCTCCTCCATCCGCCGCCGCGCCGCCTTTCCCAGCCGAGTAGCGAGAGCCCGGTCGTCGAGCAGCCGTCCCAGCGCCGTAGCCAGGTCCCTCGGCTTCCCGCGCGGCACGACGACGCCCCCGGATCGCTCTCCCCCGGCCAGCAGATCGGCTACCCCAGGTGCGTCGCAGGCCACCACCGCCCTACCACTAGCCATCGCCTCCATCGGGGCCACCGCAAACCCTTCGTGCCTGGACGGGAAGACGAACACGTCGGAGGCCGCCAGCTGGCGACGCACGATGGTCCTGTCCGTGGTGTACTCCTCGTGCCAGCGAACCCCGCGTAAGCCTGCCTCTGTTATCAGGTTTCTGAGCTTCTCGTTGCCAGCCCCTCCCCCGCAGAGCAGCAGCCGCAGGTCCGAGTCGGGGCGCTCCTCGCACACCCGCTTCCACGCCTTCACCAGGATATCGAGGCCCTTGCGCCTTATCTCTATGCGTCCGTGCCAGCAGGCTATTGCCGCTTGCTCCGGCAAGCCCAACTCGCCCCTGGCAGCAGCCCGGTCTAGGGGTTTCCATTCCTCCGTGTCTATGGGGTTGGCTACGACGCTTATCGCTTCGGGGGGTAGGCCATAGCGCTCCCTTACGGCCCTGGCCTCCTTGCGCGGCCCGATCAGGAGCCCCGCAGCCCTCGGCACGCTCCGCTTCCTCACCCAGCCTTCCAGGGATCCCTCCTTCTCCGGGCGCCCGCCCTGGAAGGTGGCAAGCACGGGGAGTCCAAGGAGCTTGCCCAGAAGTACGCATACGTCGTAGCGAGCATACTCGTACTCCTGGACAAGCACCGCCGCGCAAGATTCCTCGCGCAGTGCCCTGCCCAACACTCTGGGGGTGGTCGCCGTGTACCTGCCGAGTAGACGAAGGGCGCGCCACGTGCGACGCGATCTTCGGTCGCTACCTTCCAGGCGCTGTCTGAACCGGCGGGCTATAGAGTGGGCCTGCATGGGGGGCAACACCCAGACCTTCGTGCCCGTGGGTGCGTGGACGCGTCGCTCGGGAAGTTCCACGTCACGCGACCATACCACCAACACCGTGCGAACCCCGACCCGCTCCAGGGCGTCCACGTAGCCGAACATCCAGGTGCCCCGATACTCGCTGCAGAACTCGTCGAGAGAGATCCCGATCCCATCGAGATAATCCTCCAATACGTTCCCCCAGGGCAACAGGGCGACCGTAGGGGTGGCGGGTGGTGTTCGAGGCTTGCCGCCGCCGAATCCCCTCGATATCGTCCGCATCCCGTCGGCCAGCCCGGTCAGCGTGCCCTGGTCTAGCTGCTCCAATCGCCTGGAGCGCCGACGGACGCGCTTCCTGAGGCCCCGGACCTTCCGCCGTTCCTCCGCCAGGACGCCTTTGAGCTCTTCCACCTGCTGTTCGTTATCGCTGTCTTCCTCCCTCAGAGCATGTAATTGCCGTCTACTCTCCCGGAGCCTCTCCTCGCTCATCCGTAGCTCCTGCTTGCGCGTAGCGAGCCAGCGGGTGGCCTTTTGCCTCTCGATGCCCCGCCCGTTGGCCAGCATGAGGAGCCCTCGGGGGTAGTATCGCAGCAGCGCGAGCGTGCCATCGAGCGCCGACAACCACTCACGACGCTCGATGCGGGCCCGCGTCTGGGCGACCGTAAGAAAAGCGTAACACTCCTGCCAGAACTTGATACCGGCCCTGTAAGCCTCTTCGAGACGGCTTTCTTTCTTGACGTAACTTCGTTGGGTGCGCAGGGCGCTCAGGTTCGACCTCAACATCAGCGGGAAGTCGCGGGTCATGCTCCCTTCGTGCCGGCGGATCTCGGCCACGGGTGTGTCGTGAAACCGGATGGGAAACCTGCTAGCGACGCGGTAGTAGAGGGCGTAGTCCTCGGCGGCCCGGTAAGACTCATCGAAACCGCCAACCACCCCGAACACCCACCGCCGGTACATCACAGCGGGGACCAGAATGGGACCCGCACGCAACAGCTCGATGTGGGGGTCTCCCTCTACACGCCCTTGCGCCAACCTCAAAACGGGCGACCCGTCGGCCGATATGAAGGTGCAACGCCCCGAGACGAAGGCGCATCCAGGGTGGGAAGCGAGCTCCCTAACCCCCACCTCCAGCGCCTCCCCCAGCAACCTGTCATCAGAATCCAAAAACACCACGTACTCTCCCTTGGATTCCCCAAGACCCCGGTTCCTCGCCCCCGCAAGTCCCCTGTTCTTCTGCCGGATCAAGCGCACCCTGGGGTCTCGGGAAGCGTACCCTGATGCCACCCTTGGGGTGTGGTCTTTGGAGCCGTCGTCCACGACAATGAGCTCGAAGCTTTGGTAGGACTGGGAGAGGACGCTCTCGATGGCCTCGGGGAGGAAGTGTGCCTGGTTGTAGCAGGGGATCACCACGCTTACCAGCCCTTGTCGAACACCGCGACGGGAGGAACCGGTGATCCCGGCGCCGCCCGACTGGCTTCCCCCGATCGTCATCTCGACAGTCTTGCCCTGATGCGGCCGAGCCCGCGCCATAGCTGCCAGAAAATAGAGCCCTTGATGTCTCCGAGTTCCTGGCCTAACTCCTGAACTTGCCGTGTCAGGCTGCGGTTGCGCTTTCTCAGCCGCCGACTTCTGCGCCGCTGGTCTTTCAGAGTGCTTGCTAGCTCCGCTATCCTGGAATCTTTGGCCCTGATCCGCCTCTCGTCATCCCGCGAGCGCCTGGTCTGAATCCTGTTACCGGTCTGCAGTAGTTTCTCTTGCAGTAGCTTCCACAACTCCGGGTTATCGACTCCTTGTGTGTAGAAGTACTCGGCGAGCCAACGCAAGAAAGCCAGCCGCACGGTGTGCTGTTGGCCCGCGTCGCGGACCACGGAGACGAGTTGGTCCGGATGTTGGCGGTACTTGTCCCAGCACTTGTCCGCCACGTATACGGGCTCATGCAGGTACATTTTGGCGAGGAAGGTCTGGTCATCATAAAGCTGGTACATGCCCCTGAAGCCCTCTTCGAACCCGCCTACCCTCTCTACTGCCGATCGCCTGAGCAACAGGTCGGAGGGACACGGCGCGGTTGCAGGGCCCAGAGGGTGGACGAGTTTGGACAGCGTAGCCGGCTCGAACAGAATGTCGGTGGGCACGCCAAGCTTGGGCACGTGGTCCCGGTGGGCATCTTCGGGTTTCGTCGTCCAGCTGTGCCAGTACTGGCTCTGGCCGTAGACCATCCCCGCCTCCGGGTGCGCCTCGAGGATCGCCACCTGTTCTTCGAGTTTGTGCCCCAACCAGACGTCGTCGGAGTCCAAGAGCGCGATGTACCCGCCCCTGGCATCGCTCATCCCGAGGTTGCGCGAGGCGGCCGCGCCCTTATTTTCGTGCCCCTCGTGCTCCAGATAGCGCACTTTCTGGGGAAAGCGCTCGGCGTACCGACGGGCGATCTTGGTGCTCCCGTCGATCGAGCCATCGTCGACGAGGACCAGTTCGAGGTTCTCGTGCGTCTGGGTGAGGACGCTCTCGATCGCCTCCCCGAGGAACTCCTCCGTGTTCAAGAAGGTTACGATGCAGGAAACTAGAGACTCTTTACTCATCCCATCTCCAATACTAGACTCGGGCCGCGCCACCGGAGGCCCGCTCAGAGTTCGAACCACCTGTCGAGCTGTGTCGCCAGTCTCTCACCACTACAGTTTCGCACCCAGAAGCGGGGCAATTGAAACGGGTCGCTGGATCTCCTGACGACACCGGTGACCGTCGAACACGCGCACGCAAAGCCGGCCCGGCGAACCAAATCCACCGTCTCTGCCCCGTAATCAGCAGTCTTGCCATAAGGGTAGGCGAAACTACTCACATCATGGCCCAGGATCTCCTCCAGGCGGGCTTTGCTCTGCCTGATCTCCCGCCGCTGCACGGCCGACGGAACCTCCGAGAGCAAGGGATGGTTCACCGTGTGCGCCCCGACTTCGACCAGGTCTCCTTCTCGCAATCTGCCTATCTCTTCGACCGAGAGTGGCCTGTGCCTCGGGCGACGCCCCAGCCCATCGACCCTCCACGTCCGCACCTCGGCGACCTTCCTGCGCCTTTCGGCGGCGCCAAGTGGCCGTAAGAGATCATACAGCGCAGTATAGAGCTGCTGGCGGGGGGTCTGGCTCTCGGTCCAGGCTTTCCAACCGCGGTGGAGCTGGAAATCTTCCCTGGTGTATTCGGCGGCCTCGCCCAACTCCCAATCGTAGGTCTTTCCGTCCACGGCCAACTGCACCCTCTCTGGCAAGGTGCCAGGCTGTAACAACAACCGGTCCAACTCGTCCCACCAGAACTCCCGCTCCTGCCCGATAAACCCAGAAGCGACAAAAACGGTCGCCGGCACCACGAAGCGCTCGAGCAGGGGTTTCGCGTTGAGGAGGTTGTCGAGGTATCCGTCATCGAAGGTGACGACCACGGAGCGGTCGGGCAGCCCGCCGTCACCGAGCGTCCGGGACAATTCTCCGAGCTGCACAGGGTTGGCGCGCTCGCGCAACACTTCGAGGTGCTCGGCGAAGCGGCGCGGCGTCACGGCCAGGCCCCAGGGGTCGGTCCTCAACTTCGCAACCCTGTGGTAGAGAAGAATCAGGGCCCTCCCCTCGGAACTTCCTCCGAGACGACCGGCGGCTCTTCGCAACCTTCCGAAGCCGCCCACGATCAGGCTCCCACCCCGGGCTTCACCGCCCGGAGTGTGATTAGGAGCTCGTAATCAGGGTCGTGGTGATCCAGCTCCTCCTCCCTGAGTTCCCGCACTGCCAACCCCTCCAGAAAAGCCACAGCGGCAAGTACGTTCCCGTGGGCTTCGATCTCCACGTCCGTCCCGGGGAAGGTTTCCTCACACAACCGCCTCGTCGCCAGGGTGCTCAGGGCCCAGCAGTAGT
>Ga0126311_10001730_pt1 | contig 10722 bp, 5 predicted proteins | sample Plot61_FD_92539 | JGI IMG/M metagenome (GOLD analysis project Ga0126311, IMG submission 92539) | Serpentine soil microbial communities from UC McLaughlin Reserve, CA, USA - Plot61 | ecosystem: Environmental > Terrestrial > Soil > Grasslands | place: USA: UC McLaughlin Reserve, Lake County... | reverse complement strand
CGCGCGAGCTTTCCGTCTTCCTCGGCTTCTGCGCGCTGACGGCCGTGATGACTTGGCCGTGGGTGCTGCACCTGCGCGACGCGGTCGCCGACCGCGGCGACCCTTACATGATCGCCTGGACGCTCTGGTGGGACTATCACCAGACGTTCACAGACCCGCTCCGGCTCTTCGACGCGAACGTCTTCTACCCTTACAGGTACACGCTGGCCTTCAGCGAGAACGACTACGGGCTGGCGCTTGTTTTCTTCCCGCTCTTCGCGCTGGGCGTGCGCGCGCTCACCGTCAACGCCGTCGCGACGTTCCTCGGCTTCGCCTTCTGCGGCTACGGCGCGTTCCGCCTGACGCGCACGCTCACGCGTTCGAGCGGCGCGGCGTGGGTCGCGGGCATCGTCTTCGCGTTCGTGCCGTACCGCTTTCAGGTTCTCTCGCACCTGCATTACCTGTTCGCGGGGTGGATTCCGCTGCTGCTCGAAGCGCTCATACTCTTCTCGCGCGCGCCGACGCGAAGGCGCGCGACGTGGCTCGGCGTCGCGTTCCTGATGAACGCGCTGACGTGTATAAGCTGGTTCCTGATGACGAGCGTGCCGCTCGCGCTGACGGTCGTGCTCCTCGTCTGGCGCGACCGCGCCTTGCTGCGCGAACGCGCGTTCTGGGTGCGGGGCGCTGTGGCCGTCGGACTGGCGACGCTTCTGCTGCTCCCGTTCCTGATTCCTTACTACCGCGTGTCGTTGATGTACGGGCTGCGTTGGGAGCCCTGGGAGTTCGCGTACAACTCGCCCTCGATGATTCACTGGCTCGGGTCTGAGTCGCGAAACAAGGTCTGGCACAACTTCGGCGCGGCGCTTCCCGGCCCGCACAGGCTCTTCCCCGGAATGCTCGCGCCGCTGCTCGCGCTCGCCGCCCTGCGCGTCAGAAGGCGTCCGCGCGCAGACTCTTCGATTGACTCGGCGCGCTCGTACGACTCGCGCATCTTCGCCGTGCTCGACGTGCTCATCGTCCTCGCGCTTGTCGTGGCGGCGCTCGCGCGCGGCTACGAAGACGTGACCTACAGACTGTTCGGAAAACAGGTCTTGCGTCTAGGCATGCGCTCGGTCGAGCACGCGCTCTGGTTCGCCTTCGCGGCGTTGTTCTTAAGAGTCTGGCTGACGCCGCCGCCGCGCGCCCTGCTCGCGCGCCTGCGACGCTGGTTCGGCGGCCGCGATGCCGGCGTAGGAACGGCCGGGCCGGACGATTCTATTAACAGTCGGCCTTCGAAGACCGGAACGCGCGAGCGCGCCGTCAACGTCGGCGGCGTTAACGACGGCGAGGCAATCGGCGTCGGGCTCGTGTGGGCCGTGTGGGGATTCCTCGCGTCGCTCGGCGCGAACTTCTTCGTCAACCGCTGGCTGCACGACTACGTCATGCCTTTCCAGAGCCTCCGCATACCCTCGCGCTGGTCGATGATCTGTTACGCGGGGCTCGCGGTGCTCGCGGGGATAGGCGCGTCGAAGCTCGCCTCGCGCGTGTCGCTCGCGTGGCCTCGCCCGCGTGCGGCGACAATCGTCTTCGCGCTCGCCGCCCTCGCGCTGCTCTTCGAGCTTCACGCGTCGCCGCTGCCCGTAGAGCTAGGCGAGGTGAATACGACGCAGCTCGCCGAGCGCCTCAAGCGTACGCCGATGCGCGGGGGGCTGGTCGAACTGCCTTCCGAGGAGGGCGCGAACCGTCACTACTACATGCTCCGTGCGGCAGATCACGCGCGCCCGCTCGTCAACGCCACGGCGAGCTTCATCTCGCCGCTCACGGCGCAGATAAACAAGGCGACGCGCGAGGGCCCCATCCCGTCCAACTTTCAAGACCTGCTCGAACGCATCCCGGCCTCGTACCTCGTCGTGCACAACGAGCGTCTCGCGCCCGAGCGCCGCGCGGACTACGAGACGTTCCTCGCGCGCGGGCTCTCGTCGGGGAGGCTCCGCTTCGTCAACCGCTTCGACGGCGGCGCAGACCTCTACGCGGTGACGAAGACCGAGCCCGGCGCGACGACGGAAGCGCCCCTGCCTTTCACCCCGGCGCCGACCGACTGGGCGGGACGCGTCGAGGCAGACCCCGTAAACATGCTCGGCTCGTACGCCGCATGGAGCCAGACGCTCTACCGCCTGCACGTCGCGGCCTTCGGCTCGACGCCGCGCTACGCGGACTTCGTGCCCGAAGTCACGGCGCTCGGGCGCGGCGTAGAGCCCGGCGCGGAAGAGGCCGAGCAGAGACAGACGCTCGAAACGAACCTGCGCGCCGCCGCCGAAGCCATAACGTCGCGCGAAGACTTCAACGCAGCGTACGGCCGACTGGACGACGCCTCCTACGTCGCGCGCCTGCTCTCGAACTCCGGCTTGAGCGAAGACTCCGCGCTCGGCGAATCTCTCGCGGCCGCGCTCTCGTCGCAAGAAGAGACGCGCGCGGGCGTCCTCCTTCGCGTCGCCGCCGACGGGCGCTTCGAAGAGCGCGAGCGGAACCGCTCGCTCGTCCTGCTCCACTACTTCGGCTACTTCCGGCGCAACCCCGGCGACCCGCCCGACACCGACACGACCGGCTTCGACTTCTGGCTCAAAGACCTCGAACGCAACCGAGACCCCGGCAAACTTCCTTTAGCTTTCAAGGACTCAATCGAGTACAACTCTCGGAAAGAGAAGTACTGAGGACTGAGTACTGAGGACTGAGTCAAGAGCTTGAGTCTTCCACTCAGTACTCAGTACTCAGTACTCAGTACTACTTCCATGTTAGCGACACTGTTCCTCATCGGGGGCGCGTTGGCGGGCGCGCTTGTGGCGCGGCGTGTGCTGCGCGGCGTGCTCGTGGGGGCGGAGTGCGTCTTGTGGGGAGTCGTGGCGGGTTGGATGTTCGAGAGCGTCTGCGTCTACGCGTTGGCGCGCGCGCAGGGGCGTCTGGCGTTCTGGCACGTGGCCGCGGTTACCGAAGTCGCGTGGCTCGCGGCGCTGCTGCTGCTGTTCTCGGAGTTGAGGAGGCGGAGGCGCGAGGGCGCGCGGCCCTTCGGGTGGCGCGCGGAGTACGCGGGGCTCGCCCTTGTGCTATTCGCGTTCGCGCCGGTCTTTCTCGAACTGTTCCCGACGCGGATGCTTCAGCCCGGCGCGGAAGGGATTTACTCGGGCGGCAACAGCCGCTTCGACATGGCGTTTCACGCGGCCGTCGCCACCTCTTTTCTCGAAGGCGGAAACTTCCCGCCCGTCTACACGCCGCGCCCGCCCGAGCCCCTGTTATACCCTTTCATGCCGGACTTCCAGACCGCGGCGCTGATGGAGGGCGGGCTCACGTTGCACGCGGCGCTGCTCGCGTCGGCGCTGCCGCTCGCGTTCTCGCTGGTCGGGCTCTTCTACTTCTTCGCGCTGCGCGTCGCTCGCTCGCGGCTCGCGGCCGTGACGGCGACGTTCCTCTTCCTACTCAACGGCGGCTTCGGCTTTCTGTACTTCTTCGAGGACTTTCGCGCGGGCGGCAAGGGGCTGTTTGAGTTCTGGGACGCCCTGCCGCAGAACTACGCGAACATGTGGGGCCGGGGCTTTCACTGGGTCAACCTCGTCGCCGACGGCATACTGCCGCAGCGCACGAACCTCTACGGCCTCCCCGTCGCGCTGATGGTCTTCACGCTGTTCGCGGCCGTCTGGTCTAAAGCGCGAGCGAGCCCCGCCGCCCCTACAGACGCCGCAACGCGGCCGGACACCGCGGCTCAGGCGCACTCAGGTCGGGGGGGTGACGAGACGTGTGCGACGCGCGTGCTCCTTGTCGCGGGCGTGCTCGCGGGGCTGCTGCCGCTCTTCCACATGCACGCGTACTTCTCGGTCGGGTTCGTGAGCGTCGCGCTGTTCACGTTGCGGCCGGGAAGGAGTTGGCTCGCGTTCTGGGTTCCCGCGCTGCTGCTCGCGTCGCCGCAGCTTCTGGGCGCGGCGACTCACGCGGCGGGCGGCGGCTTCGTGCATCTTCAATTCGGTTGGATGGTGCCGGAAGGGACGAGCTTCGTCGTCTACCTCGCGCAGAACTTCGGGCCGCCGATTCTACTCGCAGTCCCCGCGTGGCTCTTAGCGCCGCGCGGGTGGCGCACGTTCTATCTGGCGTTCCTCGCGCTCTTCGTCTTCAGCCTCGCCGTCGTGGTCTCGCCCAACGTCTTCGACAACGGCAAGCTCATGCAGCCCTGGCACGCCTTCAACTCCGTGCTCGTCGGCTGGTTGATGGCGAGGCTCGCGACGACGTATCCGCGCAGGCTCCTCGCGCTCGTGCTCGTGCTGACTTCGATTGCGTCAGGCGTCGCGGCGCTCAAGCACGAAAGCCTTCAGCGCGCGCTCGTCTTCGACTCCGAAGAGGTAGCCGCGGCCGACTACGTGCGACGCCACACTGAGCCGCGCGCGCTCTTCCTGACCGCGCCCGTCATAGAGCAGCCCGTGCTCTGCCTCGCGGGGCGCGCGACCCTGCGCGGCCCGACCTTCTGGCTTTGGAGTCACGGCTACGAGTTCCGCGACCGCGAAAGGGACGTGCGCGCCATCTACTCGGGCGGCGCTGAAGCGCTCGGGCTCCTGCGCTATTACGACATCGCCTACGTCTACCTCGGCGCGGCCGAGCGAAGAGACTTTAAAGCCGACGCCGCATTCTTCGACGCGAACTTCGACGCGCTCTACCGCGGCCGCGCCGTCACCGTCTACGACACGCGCGCGGGGCGCGAGCGCGGCCCCGTCTCCGTGCGGGCGGACGCGCACGCGCCGCGCGAGCTGGCGGCGCGAGTCGGGCGCGACCCCTTCGCGCTGGTCGAAGAGTTCCCGCGCGTCGGCTTCGACGCTTACAAACTGCTCAGGGCTTCGACGGGCCGCGCGCCCCGACGCGGCGAGTTCGTGCGCGCGTCGGAAGTCCTCGGGCGCGGCCTGTACGTCGGCTCGCCCGGCTGGGAGCGGAAGCTCGAAGAGAACCGCGCCGCGCTCGCGTACGAGCTTGCCGAGGGCGACGAGTCTCGGCGCGACGCGTTGCTGCGCGCGGCCGCCGACACGCGCTCCTACGCGCGCGAGTACGACTCGGCCTACGTCCTCACGCACTTCTTCGCCTACCTCGGCCGCGACCCCTTCGACCCGCCCGACAGCGGCTTCGACTTCTGGCTCCGCATACTCCGGCGCACGCGCGACTACCGCAGCCTCAGCCGCGCCTTCCTCGAATCCGAAGAATACAAACAGAGCCGCGAGCGGTAGCGAGCGGGTGTGCGCTGCGACGAGGAGGTGATTGCCGAACTCGCGACCCGCTCGCTACCGCCCGCGGCTCTGTTTTAGCCTGCCGCCGAAATTATCTTTTCGACGACGTTACGCCACGAGAGGTTCATTGAGAGGAGCTTTTCGCGTGCGCGTTCGCCCATGCGGCGTGCGCGTGGGCGGTCTTCGTAGAGGCGGTCGATGCAGTCTGCTATGGCGCGCGGGTCCGGGTCTGTGACGAAGCCTTCGGCGTCGTGCTCTACGAACTCGGCCGCGCCGCCGCCGTCGCGCGTGACTATGACGGGCTTCGACGAGAGCATCGCTTCGAGGGTCACGTAGCCGTAGTCCTCGTCGAACGGCAGGTAGCAGACGCCGAGCGCGTTCGAGTAGAGCCCGAGCATCTCCTCCTCGCCCACGAAGCCGCGTAGCTCGACGCGGTCGCCGACGCCGTGCTGCTTAATCAGCGACTCGTAGTGCCGCCGCTCGGGAACCGACCCGGCGATGACCGCGCGCGCGCCTGTCTTGACGAAGTGCATCGCCTCGATGAGTAGCTCCTGCCGCTTCTGCGGCTCGACGCGCGATGGGTAGAAGACGTAGTCGCCCTGCGGGCCGGGGCGCAACGCTTCGGCGCGCGGCGGCGGGTGGTAGAGCGGCTCGCTCTCGACGCGGTTGTAGCGCATGAGCCTTTCGGCGACCGCGCGGGAGTTTGCGAAGACCTTTCGCGCCTCGGGGATGAAGCGCGCGTCGCAGTGGCGAACGAAGTCGCGCACGCGCGCGCCGTCGGGGTGCGTCGAGAGGTCGTCGAAGGGCGTGCCCCACAGGTTGTAGGCCGAGCGGTGCTGGTGTATGACCCAGAGAACCTTGCGCGGGTGCGCGACCGTGTACGCGGGGAAGCGCATGCCGACCACGAGGTCAACAGGCTTGCCGTTGGCCTCCGTCACGTCGAGCATGCGCCACGCGAGCGTGCCGCGCATTATCTCCGACGGCGGGTACCACTTGAACGGGAGCGCGGCGACCTCGGCGTTATAACCCGCCTCGACGAACGCGCGCCGCAAGCCCTCGACGTGCGACTCCGCGCCGCCCGTCGTGAAGGGAACCTGCGCCGTGCAGATAAGTACGTTGCGAATCGTCATCACTCGATTGCGGCGGAAGCGGCGGAATGCGGATTGAAGGAGGATGAGAGCGTAGCTGTCTGAACTCTGTCCTGACTTCTAATCCGCATTCCGAAATACGCATTCCGAAATCGGCATACTGTATCATGCGCGTGGAGGCGTGGGTGAACATGTCGGACGAGAAGCAAGCTATTCGGGTTCGTGAAGCGGGCGGGCAGCAGCGCGGGCTCGTCACGCACGCGGTGCTGGTGGGGCTGACGCCGCTCATCCCCGTACCGCTCCTGGACGACCTCGTGAAGAACTACTTCCGCCGGCGCATGGTGCGCGGGCTGGCGGCGTCGGCGGGCCGTGGACTGAGCGACGAAGAGCTTGACGCGCTCGCCGCGGAGAAGGAGCGGGGCTGTCTGCCCGGCTGCCTCGCCGCGGTATTCGTCTACCCCCTGAAGGCGGTCTTCAGGAAGGTCTTCTACTTCCTCGAAATCAAGCGCGCGGTAGACCTCGCGAGCCGCACGTACCACTACGGCTTCCTCGTAGACTACGCCTTGCGGCCGCGCGCGGGGGGCGCGAGCGCGCTCGACCTCTACGGCGCGAAGCGCGTGAACGCGGCGGCGCAGGCCGCTTGCCTCGAAGCGCCCGTCAAGCCCGTCGAGGCCGCGATAGGCGGCACGTTCCGAAAGTCCGGCAACGTCCTTCGCGGCGCGGCGGCGATGCTCGCGGGGAGCCTGCGGCGCGTGTCGGGCCGCGCGCGAGCAGAGCGCGTCGCGCAGGCCATCGAAGAGGTCGAGCCGGAAGAGGAGCGCGAGCTTGAGCCCGTCGTCACGCGCATACAGCGCTCGATAGCCTCCGTCCCCGAGGAACACTTCCGAGACCTGCGCGCGCGCTTCGAAGCGCGGCTGCGCGCGGATGAGTCCCCGCGCCGTTGAGTCCGGCGGCTAAAGGAACAGTCCGGCGAGCTTGAAGAGCATAAAGAACGCGGGGAGATTCGCGCGAGAGATTTGTCGTCGGACTTTGCGAGGGCGTTTTAAAGGCGTGCCTCGACGTTGCAGACGGCGATTGAGAGTTCGCGGTCGTCGCGGTCGCGGGCGTCGTCGGGGCGCGGTCGCCATGTGCGCGAGGCGCGGAGTTCGAGCTCGAAGTCTCGCGCGAGCGTGAGTTCTTCGGGGACTTCCGCGACGAGCGAGAGCCAGCCGTGGCGGAAGAGGGAGAGCGCGGAGAGGCGCCGGCCGTTGAGCAGGAGTTCGAGGACGACGGGGCGCGCGGCGCGCGCGGGGTCTTCGGGGCCGAGGTCGGGGACGTGTGTCGTGAGGTCGAGGCGCAGGGAGTGCAGAGACGCCGCGCGGAAGCGTATGCGCCCGCGACGCTTCATCCAGCGCGCGACGGGCGGCAGCACGTTCGGCTCGTACCAGCCGTCGTCGAAGTCCGCCGAGCGGTCGAGGCAGAATGAGCGCGGCGCTTCCATCTGTGAAGTCGCAGAGTCTCCTTCGGCCGCCGCCGCGTGCGAGTCTGCGCGGTTGAGGAGCGCCGTGCGGTCGCGGTGCTCGTTGTAGAAGGGGCCGAGCGGCGCGTCGGAGGCTTTGAGGAAGACGTACAGGCCGCTGCGCGGCAGACGCACGTTCAAGTCCGAGACCTTGCCGAAGACGTAGCCCATCGCCATGTCGAAGGCGCGGCGCTCCGCGTGCGAGAGCCCGCGCAGGTATTCGACGAAGTCCGACTCGAACGGCAGCCCGTACTCGTCGCGCTGCTTTATAAACTCCTCGGACGAGAGGCAGAGCGCGTAGCGCGGCTCCCACGCGACGTGCGGGAAGAAGCGTCGGAAGCGCGCGGCGTGCTCGTGCTCCTCTTCGAGCCCGACGTGGCCGTCCACGGCGACGAAGCGACGAAGCTCCTCGTCGGTCATCTCCTCGTAAGACTTCTGCGCGAGCCTGTCGGTGCATTCGATGCCGTGGAGCGTCACGCCGCCGGGACGCAGCACGCGCCGGATTTCGGAGAGCACCGCGTCCTTCTCTTCGAAGCCCACGTGCCCGAGCACGTCGAGGCTCACCGCGTAGTCGAACGTGGCGTCGGCGAAGGGGAGGCGCGTCAGCCCCGCGGCGCAGGTGAAGTCGTAGCCGTTGCGGCGCGAGGCGAGCGCGCCTTCGGGCGAGAGGTCGACGCCCGCGAGCGTGACGCCCTTGCGCTTCAAGAGCGCGAGCATCCCCGCGCCGCAGCCGAGGTCGAGCGCCGTCGAGTTCGCGCGCACGTTGTCGTAGACCCACATCGTGCGCGCGAAGCGCATGTCGAAGCGGTCGAGCGCGCTGAAGTAGCGCGCGTCCAGAACCTCGTCTGAGACGAACTTCGTGCGGTAGAACTCCGAGAGGTCTTCGACGCCCGCGCGCTTGTACAGGTCTTCGCTCATATAAAGTTAACGGAACCGCGAGCGGTGGCGGGCGGGTGTGCGCTCCGGCGCGCGGCCCGGCCGTCGAAACTTGAGACCCGCCCGCTACCCCTCGCGGCGCTGTTCGAGTGCTTCGAGTCTCGCTTCGACGGCGCGGCGTGCGCGGTCTTGCTTGACGGCCAGCTCCGAGGCTTCGAGCGAGAGCTGGCGGAAGCAGACGCGCTGCTCTTCGAGAACCCCTTCGGCGCGGTCGCGCAGCTCGTTGCGCAGCGCATCGCGCAGCCCGTCCGTGCGCGCGCGCTGTTCGCCGCGCAGGTTGTCGAGGCCGGACGCGAGCGCGCCTTGAAGCTCGGCGAGGCGCGAGTCGAAGCGCGACTCGGCCGAGGAGACTCGCGCCTCCAACTCCGTGGCGCGCGCCGCGCCCGATTCAACGTCGGCGCGCAGGCCCGTCAACTCTTCACGCACTCGGCCCAGCTCTTCGCGCAGGGATGAGAGCGCGCGCTCGTGCGCGTCGAGCGCGGCGCGCGCGTCGCCGAGCGCGTTGTGCGCGGCCGAGTTGAAGTTGACCTGCTCCCAGGTGAACCAGTGGGCCGCGCGCTTGATTAGACGCTTGAGCCGGAGTTCGACTCGCGCGAGCGCGCCGCGCCTGTTGGTGAGCACGGGCGGCAGTCGCGACCACGCGCGCGCCGTGGTCGAGAGGTTCGCGTCCATGCGCGCGAGCGCTTCGCCCGCGTCGCCGCCCCGCGTTGAAGGAGCAGCGCCGCCGTTCCGCGCCGTGGTGTTGGCGGGCGCGTGCTCCGACGCGCGGGCGGGCGCGGCGGCGAGCACGCGCTCGCGTATCTCGCGCAGGGTGTTTTCGACTTCGGTGTCGGCCATCTCAGTTTCTTTGATTGCGTAATGCGGACTTCGGAATGCGGATTGATGACGGCCTCGCTGCTTTTATCATCCTTCCGCCGTCGCCGGAACACCGCCCCTCACGTACGGGCCTCTTCTTCAACCCGCAATCCGAGATCAGCATTACGCAATCCGACGCGCCGCGCCGTCGCACTGGCGTTGAGGTTCGCGACGCCTTCGACGAGCACGGCGCTCGTGACGCGGAAGAAGAGCGCGCCGTCGAGCCAGTCGTAGCTGACGCCGTCGCGGCTGTGTACCGCGAGCGAGACGGAGAACTGGTCGAGCCCTAGCCAGCAGTCGAACGCGAAGCTGACTTCGACGGTCTCGCCGCGCCGGATTTGACCCAGGTCTATCTGCTGCTCCTTCGTGTTCGTGCCGTAGGCGTGGACGCCGCGGCTGTCGTTGATGAGAAAGCCGACGACCGCGTCGTCCGTGTCGCGGTGGAACCGCGCGCGCACGCGCAGCGTGAGCGGCGTGCCCGACTCCACGACGCCCGCCTGCCTGCGCGAAGCGTCGAGCAACTGCGCGCCGATTATCTCGGCCGTGCCGTCGCCGTGCCGGTAGTCGTAGCGAATCGGCGTCTCAATCTCCGCGTCGTGCGTCCCGACCTCTTCGCCCTCGTCGGACTTCGCGGACTCGTCCTCGTAAGCCTGCTCGCGCTCCATCACGATCTTCTGGTAGTGGTTCAGGACTTCGGACGGCGGGCCGTCGTCGAGCACGCGCCCCGCGCCCAACAGTATCGCGCGCGAGCAGAGCGCGCGCACGGCGGCCGCGTCGTGCGAGACGAAGAGCACGGTCGAGCCCCGCTCCTGAATCTCCTTTATGCGCCGGAGGCAGCGGTGCTGGAAGACCGCGTCCCCGACGGCGAGCGCCTCGTCGATGATGAGTATGTCGGGCTCGACGTTCGACGCGACCGCGAAGGCGAGCCGCACGAACATGCCCGACGAGTAGGTCTTGACGGGCTGGTGCATGAACTGGCCTATCTCCGCGAAGCGCTCGATGTCCGGGAAGAGTCGCTCGGCCTCGCGCCTCGACAGGCCCATCAGCGCCGCGTTCATGTAGACGTTCTCCGCGCCCGTGAACTCCGGGTCGAAGCCCGCGCCGAGCTCCAACAGCGCCGCCACGCGCCCCT
>Ga0126311_10001729_pt1 | contig 10722 bp, 9 predicted proteins | sample Plot61_FD_92539 | JGI IMG/M metagenome (GOLD analysis project Ga0126311, IMG submission 92539) | Serpentine soil microbial communities from UC McLaughlin Reserve, CA, USA - Plot61 | ecosystem: Environmental > Terrestrial > Soil > Grasslands | place: USA: UC McLaughlin Reserve, Lake County... | reverse complement strand
CGTCGAAGACCTCCTCGCCATGCTGCGAGAGCAGCTGCTTGTTCGCGGTTACGACGTGGCGCCCGGCGGCGAGCGAACGCAGCACGTAGTCGCGCGCCGGCTCGATCCCGCCGATCAGCTCGACGATCAGGTCGCTGCGCTCGAGCAGGTCCGCGAAGTCGCCCTGGCTGCGCGTGAGGACGCCGGAGAGCTCCGGGCGCAGCCCGACCTCGGCCTCGATCGCGTCGGCGCGCTCGCCGAGCAACGAGGCGAACGCCGACCCGACCGTGCCGTGGCCGAGCAGCCCGATCCGGAAGGGATCAGGCGTCACGGCGGGTCAGGTCGTCGTAGGTCTCGCGGCGCACCACGACGCGGGCGTCGCCGTCCTTGCAGAAGATCACCGGCGGCCGGCGCAGCGCGTTGTAGTTGTTCGCCATGGCGTGACCGTACGCGCCGGTGGCCGGGGTCACGAGCACGTCGCCCGGGCGCGGGTCGTCGAGCACGGCGTCGCGCACGAGGATGTCGCCCGACTCGCAGTGCATGCCGGCGATCGTGACCTCGTCGGCGCCGCCGAAGCGGTCGGCGATCTCGGCCTCGTAGCGGGCGCCGTACAACATCGGGCGCAGGTTGTCGGACATGCCCCCGTCCACGGCCACATAGGTCCGAACCCCCGGGATGCGCTTGACGGTGCCGACCGTGTACAGCGTCACGCCCGCATTGCCGACGAGCGAGCGCCCCGGCTCGCAGAGCACGGTCACGTTCTCCGGTGCGCGGCGCAGCAGCGCCTCCACGTACTCGTCGATCGAGGGCGGGCGGTCCTGCGCGGTGTAGGCAATCCCCAACCCGCCGCCGAGGTTGAGCAGCGGCCACTCGCCGATCCCCGACAGCACCTCGGCGAGCCGCTCGAAGCCCTCGAGCTCGAACACCTGCGAGCCGATGTGGGCGTGCAGCCCGTTCAGCTCAAGGCCGGCGTCGGCGCAGGCCGAGACCGCGCGCGGCACGTCGTCGAGCCCGAACCCGAACTTGGAGTCCTCCTGCCCGGTCTGGATGAACGAGTGGGTGGACGGCTTGATGCCGGGGGTCACGCGCAACATCACCCGGGCGCCGCGCCCCCTCAGCCGCTCGATCTCGTCGAACGAGTCGACCACGATGTGTCCCACCCCGGCCTCGAGCGCGTAGTCGAGCTCGGCCGGCGTCTTGTTGTTGCCGTGGAAGTAGAGCCGCGGCCCCTCGAAGCCGCCGGCCAGAGCGAGATGCAGCTCGCCACCGCTGGCCACGTCCGCCGACAGGCCCTCCTCCGCGAACAGGCGGTAGACCGCCGTGCAGGGGAACGCCTTGCTCGCGTAGATGACCTCGAAGCGCTCGACCCGCGCCCGGAAGGCCTCCAGGTACGACCGGGCCCGGGCACGCATGTCGTCCTCGGCGTAGACGTAGGCCGGCGTCCCGAACTCGCGCGCGAGCTCGACCACGTCGCAGCCGCCGACCTCTAGTCGGCCCTGCTCGTTCAGGCGCGAGCCCAGGGGATATACGTGCGAGACCGCCACCGCCGCCATGCGGCGCGATTATGCAGGAGCGATGAAGCACGCCACGCCCGCGCCACCCGAGCTGGGAGAACTGAACGGCCTTTCGTACGCGCTGTTCCTGCCCGACGACGAACCCCGGGCCGGCGTGGTGATCCTGCACGGAGCCGGGTCGGCCAAGGAGTCACATTTCGATTTCGCCCGCGGCTGCCGCGCCGACGGGATCGCGGCGCTGGCCTACGATGCGCGCGGCCACGGGCGCTCGGAGGGCGCGTTTGGGCCCGGCGCGATCGACGACGTCCTCGACATGGTCGAGCTGATGCGCGGGCACGCCGGTCGCGTGGCGCTGCGCGGCTCCAGCATGGGCGGCTTCCAGGCGATCCACGCGGGGGCCCGCGATCCGGATCTGTGCGCGGTGGTGGCGATCTGCCCCGCGCCCGACGACCTGCTGCTGCGCGGGCTGCGCTCCGGCGAGGAGCTGCGCTTTCGCTGCGACGTGGCGGCCACCGCGGAGTGGCTGGAGACGCTCGACGTCTACGCGGCGGTGGATCGGCTCGGCCCGCGGACCGGCCTGCTCTTGATGCACGCACGCGGCGACGAGCAGATCCCCTGGACGGTCAGCGAGGATCTGCACGCCGCCGCGCACGAACCGAAGCGGCTGCTGGTTCTGCCCGGGGGACACCACCGCTCGCTGCAGCACGACGAGGAGCTGCAGGCCGTCTCTCGCCGCTTCATCCTGAAGGCGGCGGAGAGCTAGTCGAGCTGGTCGGCCACGTCGTCTACGACCGAGACGACGTCCCCGAGGAGACCACCGGCCGCCGTCCCCGCCCCGCTACCGCCCTGTCCAGCGCCCGGGCTCACCGCGCCGACCGTCCCGCCGGCGGAGCCGGTCGTGTCCTCCACGGTGTCCACCACGTCCGTCGCCCCGGAGCTGCCGGAGCCGGAGCTGCCGGAGCTGCCGCCGGAGTTGCCCGAGCCGCTTCCGCCGGGTGTGCCGGAGTCGCCCGAGGAGCCGGAGCCGCTGCCGGAATCCGTGCCCGAGGCGTTGCCAGAGCCCGAGCCATTGCCAGACCCGGTGTCGGTATCGGTACCCGTACCCGGACCGTCGTCGGCGAGCGTCCCGGGGGACACCGGGACCGCGACGACGCCCGTGCCGCTCTGGGGAGCCGTGACCGGGCTGCTCGTGCTGGGCGCGTTGCCCACCGGGCCATCTGTGGCGCCCGGGCGCAGAGCATCGCGACCAGCCTGGCCGCCAGCGCCTTGCTCGATCTGGCCGGCGGCGCCGCTGCTGGCCGCCCCACGGCCGAGCGCCGCTCCCGACGCGCCGTGGCGGGGCCCATCCGCACCGCGCTCGTCGATGGCGTCGCCGCTCGCCAGCTGGGCGGGGCCGCCTTGCGCGGCCTCACGCTGCTGACGGAGCTCGATCCGCGAGAGATCGCCGTTGCTCGCCTGCCCGGGAACGCCACGGAACGCGACCAGCGTGCTCCCGACTGTCAACAGCAGGAAGAAGGAGCCGATCAGGACCCCGGTCGTGCCGAGGCCGGCGATGTATGCGCGAGAGGTCTTCAGTGTGGATCCTTCATGCCCGGGACCCAATGTTATGGAACCTTTGGCTCGTCTGGTTAATGAATTGCGCAGAAATCTTGAAATTCGAGTGAGAATGATTCTCGTTAACCTGAAGGGTCGATGCCCTCGCCCATCGATCTGGCCGACGTGCCGTTCCTGCGCGAGGCCCTCGTGGAGGTGCTGCTGCTCGGGGTCGCGGGCGGCCTGCTCAGCGCCTGGATCGTGCTCCGGCGGCTGGCGTTCTTCACGCACGCGGTCGGCTCCGCCACGTTCCCGGGCCTGGTCGTCGCGGACGCATCCGGCGTGAGCCCTCTGCTGGCCGGAGTAGCCGTGGCGCTCGGCTACGCGGGCGGCGTCGAGCGTGCCGGCCGCGCCGGGCGCGAGCCGAGCGAGGCGACGGCCCTGCTCTTGGTGGCCGCGCTCGCCGGCGGCGTGGTGCTCGCGAGCGACGTGTTCGAGTCCGGCGCCGCGGTCGACCGCCTCCTCTTTGGGACCCTGCTCGGCCTGGGGCCCGGCGACCTGGCGCTGTCGGCGGCGATCGTGGCGCTGGCCGCCGCTGCCTCGCTGACGCTCGGGCGCGCCTGGTCGGCCATTGCCTTCGACCCCGACGGTGCGCCGGCGCTCGGCCTGCCCGCGGCGCGCGCCGACTTCCTGCTGCTGGCCCTCGTGGCGGTGGCGGCCGTGGCCGCGATCCCGGCGGTGGGCGCGATTCTGGTGGCGGCGATCTACGTGCTGCCCGGGGCCGCGGCGCGACTGGTCACGCGCACGATTCCGGCGCTGCTCGCCTGCGCGGTCGTGCTGGGCCTCGCCGAGGGTGTGCTGGGGCTGTACGCCGCCTACTGGCTCGACCTCCCCCCCGGCCCGCCTGTGGCCGTACTGGGCGCCCTGACCTACGCCGTGCTGGCGCTGGGGACACGGTGAACGCCCCGGCGGTGGTGACCGACGCGCTCTCCGCGGGCTACGGCGGCCGGCCGGTGCTGACCGACGTGTCGTTCGCGGCCGCGCCCGGCCAGACCGTCTGCGTGCTCGGCCCCAACGGCGGCGGCAAGACGACCCTCTTCCGCGCCCTGATCGGCGAGCTGGAGCCGCTTGCCGGCAGCGTCACGCTGAGCGGCCGGCCGGCTTACGTGGCCCAGACCGAGCGGACCCGACTCGACTTCCCTGTCAGCGCGTTCGACGTGGCGTTGATGGGTGCGCTCGTCCGCGGTCGCTGGTGGCTGCCGCCGCGCAGGTCCGATCGCGTCGCGGCGCGGGCCGCGCTCGAGCGCGTCGGCCTGGGCGCCGAGGCCGACACCGCGTTCGGCGAGCTGTCCGGGGGCCAGCGCCAGCGCGCGCTGCTCGCGCGCGCGCTCGTGCAGGACAGCCCGGTGCTGCTGCTGGACGAGCCGCTCGCCGGCGTCGACCCGGCCAGCGCCCAGCAAATCGACGCGGTCTTCGCGGAGCTCCGCGCCGAGGGGCGGACCCTGCTCGTCTCGAGCCATGACGTGGAGGGCGCGCGCGGATTCGACCTGGTGCTGTGCCTCAACCGCAGGCAGGTCGCGTTCGGCCCGCCCGGCGCGGCGCTCGACCGCGCGACGATCGAGGCGACCTATGGCCGCGAGCTGATCGTCCTGGACGAGGCCGGCGCCGGGCGGGCCGTGACCGTGCAGCACCACGACCACGGGCACAGCGAGTCATGAGCGGGATCGAGCTGCGGGCCACGATCGAGCTGGTGCTCGCCGGGGGCTTCTGTGGAGCGCTCGGCTTCTGGGTCCTCAGCGAGCGGCTCGCGTACGCGGGCGAGTCGCTTTCCCACGGGATGCTGCCCGGCCTCGTGCTCGCGGCGCTGGCCGGCGCGCCGCTGCTGCTCGGCGCCGCCGGGGGCGCGCTGGCGGCGGCCGGGCTGATCGCCCTGGCCGCGCGCGACACGCGCGTCGGCCCGGACACGGGCACCGCAGTGGCCGTGACCGGGCTGGTCGGACTCGGCTCTCTGCTCGCGCTGGCGCCGGACGCGCCGCAGCGCCTCGGAGAGCTGCTGTTCGGAGACCCGCTCGGAGTCAGCGACGGGGACCTCGCGGCCGCGGCCGCGCTGGTGCTCGCCGGCGGCGGCGCGCTGGCGGCGCTGCGGCGTCCCCTGGCGGCCACGGCGTTCGATCCCGCGGGCGCGAGCTCCCTCGGCTTCAGCCCCGCTCTGGTCCGGCTGACGCTGCTCGGCCTGATGGCGGCCGCGATCGCGATCGCCGTCCAGGGACTGGGCGCGCTGCTCGTGCTCGCCGCGCTGGTCGGGCCGCCGGTGGCGGTCCGGCGCCACGTGCGCACACCGGGTGAGGCCATGCTGGCCGGGGCGGCCGTGGCCGCGGCGGCCGGCGCGGCGGGCGTCCAGCTGTCCGCGCACGCAGGCAGTGCTGCCGGGGCGTCGGTCGCGCTGGTCCTCTGCGCCGCAGCCGGCCTGGGCGCGGCGCTTCCGGCCCGGGGGCTCGGCTAGACGACCGGCGCCGGTGCCGCAGCCGGGCTTCGGGCCGGCGAGGAGCCGACCCGGGGAAGCACCCGCTCGAACGCCGCCACCACGACCGGGTCGAACTGCGTCCCGGAGCAGCGCCGCAGCTCCGCCAGGGCGTCCGGCTCGGAGCGCGCGCCGGTGTAGGGCCGCTCGCTGCGCATCGCGGCGAAAGCGTTGGCCACCGCGATGATGCGCGCGGCTTGCGGGATCTCGTCCCCGCCCAGCCTGTCGGGGTAGCCCTCCCCGTCGATGCGCTCGTGGCTCCAGCGGACCAGCCGCGCGCTGCGCTCGAGCGCCGGCGCGCTGGCGAGGATCCGCTCACCCACGATCGTGTGCTGGCGGATCAGCTCCCACTCGTCGGCCGTCAGCGGTCCGCGCTTCTCGAGGATCTGCTCCGGGATCGCCATCTTGCCGATGTCGTGTAGCGCCGCCGCGTAACGCAGCGCCTCCAGCTCGGCGCCGACCACGCCCATCTCGACCGCCGTCGCCTCGGCCAGCTCACGCACAGAGCCCATGTGCTCGGCCAGCTCTGGGGCGTGCTCCTCGGCCACCGCCACCAGCACGTTGGCCGACTGCCGCGCGGCCGGGACCCGCCCGCCGCGCTTGCGCTGGTACATGCGCTCGTCGGCGAGCGCCAGCACGGCCGCCGCGGTGCCCTGGGCGCCCGGAATGGTCACGGCTCCGTGCGCCGCGGTGATCGTGAAGCCCTGGCCGCGCAGGCTCATCGCCGCCGCGCACTGGGCCGAGAACGCCTCGGCCGCCTCCGGCGGGCAGGAGGCGAGCACGCAGAACTCGTCGCCGCCCATCCGGTAGGCCGCGCCGCGACCGCTGGCGGCCGCCTCGAGCGCCGCGCCGAGCCTGGTGAGCACCGTGTCGCCGGCCGCGTGGCCGAACGCGTCGTTGTAGGCCTTGAAGCCGTTGAGGTCGAGCAGGACCAGCACGTGGGGCAACCCCGCGTCCAGGGCCGCAACGAGGTCGGCCTTGAGCCGGCGCCGGTTGGGGAGCCCCGTGAGCGCGTCGGTCGCGGCCTCCACGCGGCTCTGACCGAGCAGCTTGTCGTTCTCGCGCAGCGCGAGGCCCATCCGCACCAGCGCCAGCGCCAGGGCCACGGCGGCGAGCCCGAGCGCCGCGGCGTTCAGCTCGAGCGGCGCGCCCAGGGCGAGCACGCCGAGCGCCACCGCGCCGGAGCCGACCGGCACGAGCAGACCGTGTGCCACCGGCGCCCGCGAGGGTGCCACGCCGTGGTCCGCGAACCCGGCCGCCGCGATGCCGAGCGTGCCCGTGGCGATCAGCGCGTCCGCCACCAGACCGGCTGTGTCGCTCGCCTCGAGCAGGTACATCAGGTCGGCCGCCTCCCAGGCGAGCACCGCCGCGCCCAGCAGCAGCCACATGCGGTCGAGGTGCCAGCCCCCGAGCGCGATCGCGCTGACCACCGCTCCGAGCAGGATCAGGTCGCCGACCGTGTAGGAGAGGCTGGTCGCGGTCTCCCAGAACGGCGCGCCGGCGGTCGCATCGAGCGCGAGCGGGAGCGACACGCTCGCAAGCAGCGAGGCCGCCGCCAGCCCGCTGACCACGCCGTCGAGGCGCAGCGCCAGCAGCGTTCGTCCGACCCGCTCGCGGATCAGGACGAGCAGGGCCACGTAGGCGCAGGGGTAGATGGCGAGCCAGAGCGGGTCGTAGATCGACGGCACCGGCACCGCGTCGAGGTCCGGGGCGGCGGAATACATCACGTCGCCGATCAGGTGCAGGAGCACCCCGATCCCCAGCGCGAGCCAGGGAATCCGCCCGGCCGGCCGTGCCCACGCGCGCCACAGGAGGACGCACGCCGCCGAGAGGATGATGGCGTCGTAGATCCAGCGGGCGAACAGCTCGTCAGCCGCCGTGCCGCCGAAACCCAGCAGGGCGTGCGCCCAGGTGGCCGCTACCAGCGCCGCGCCGACGGCCAGCACAGCGCCCCCTGCCCCTTTCGCGGCAGGATTCACTATCTGGTCTATCGGAGCGCGGTACCGCCGGCTTGAGCTTCAAGCGGTGGCTGGACGCGGAACGTGCCTGCGCGCCAGCACCAGAGCCGTCCCTCCGGCGAACATCGCCACGCTGAACAGCTGGGGCACCGTCAGACCGGCGACCACGGCGTCGTTGCGCCGGATGAACTCCACCAGGAAGCGCTCCAGGCCGGCCAGGATGAGATACAGCCCGAACAGCACACCGGGCGCCAGGCGGTCGCGCAGGTTCCAGAGGAGCAGCGTGACGAGGCCCATCGTCAGGGTCTCGTAGATCGGCGTGGGATGCACCTCGTCGGTGGTGGGGACGGTCCCGTCGGGATAGGACATCGCCCAGGGCAGATCGCTGGGCTCGCCGTAGTCGCCGTCGCCCGACACCTGGCACCCGATGCGGCCGACGGCGTAGCCGATCGCGATCGGCGCGGCGGCGGAGTCGAGCAGCTCCCAGCCCAGAAATCCGCGCCAGCGGGCCCAAAGGATCACGCCCACGGCGCCGCCGATCAGGCCGCCGAAGAAGACGAGTCCGGCGCCCGAGAAGACGTTGCCGAGCAGGTCCCCGGACACGTCGTCCCAGTTCTGGATGATGTAGTCGAGCCGCGATCCGACCAGGCCGCCGATCAGGGCGGCGAAGACGGCCTCGTAGGTCCAATCCGCCGGCCTGCCCAGCTCGCGCAGGCGCCGCGCGAACAGCGCACCGGAGGCGAGGAAGGCACAGGCGAAGGCCAGCCCGAACGTCTGCAGGTCGATTGGCCCGAGGTGGATCTCCGGCTGCATGCGCGGCGGAGGCTAGCCACTACGATGCGCGCGATGCGGAGAGCCGTGCTCGCGATCTTTCTCTGCGCGGCGCCGCTCGTGGCCGCGCCCGCCTATGCGTCTCAAGATCTCTCGGGGCAGCAGGCCCTGCGCGCCGCTCACGCGCTCTCGGCGGGAGCTGCCTCGACGGGTCGCGTGGCGGCCCTGCCGCTCACAGGAGAGGACGCCCCGGTTGCGTCGGCCGCCGACCTGGATCGAATCGCCTCTGCCAGTGGCCCCGTGCGCGTGCTCGTGGGAGTGCGCCGCCACGGCGACCTCGCAGGTGTGAAGCGCCTGCTCGAGCGCCTCGGCGCGAAGCCCGAGGCGTTCGCGCCGGTCGGCGTGCTCGCCGCGACCGTGCCCGACGGCGCGGCGCTGACACGGGTGCTGGGCGGCGATCCGCGTGTGGCGTACGTGGAGCGCGACCAAACGCTTCACGTGGCGGCCGATCCGCTCGACAACGTCGATCCCTCGACCGGCATCAAGTACACCTGGTTCTATGACGACGTGCGGGCTGCCGACGCGCTGATCGCCACCGGCGGCGGATCGCGTCGCTCGATCGCGGTGGTTGACACCGGCCTGGACGTCGGCCACCCCGAGTTCGCCGGACGCGTCGCGCGTACCTTCGACACCTTCAGCAAGGGCGCCGACGTGACGGACACCGTCGGCCACGGCACGTTCGTGACCGGCCTGATCGCCGCGATCGACGGCAACGGGATCGGCGGCAAGGGCGTGGCCGGCAACACCAAGGTGCTCGCGATCCGCGGCTCGAAGGACGGCAACTTCACCACGCGCGAACTGCTGCGCGGGATCGCCTTCGCGATCAAGCACGGGGCCGACGTGCTGAACCTGAGCCTCGCCGGCGCGCAGAGCCCCGACACGCCGACGCTCGCCCGCGCGCTGGCCCTGGCCTTCCTCAACGACGTGCTGCCGGTCGCTGCGTCGGGCAACACCAACACGCCGCGTTTGCGCAACGCGGTTCAGTTCCCCGCGGCTGTACTCGGGGGCGAGCGCGGCGCGCCGGGGATCGGCCTGTCGGTCGGCGCCACGATGCCCGATGGCAAGCCGGCCGATTTCTCGACTCACAACCGCTACGTCAGCATCGCCGCGCCGGGCGCCAGCACCGACTGCACCACCGGCCTGCTCTCGACTCTGCCCGCGTTCACCCGGACCGAATGGGACATCGTCCCGCCGGGCACCTGCCCGTCGCGGCTGGTCCCACAGGGCGCGGTTCGCTTCGCGTACGGCCAGGGGACGAGCTTCTCCGCTCCGATCGTCTCCGGCATCGCTGCCCTGACCTGGCAGGTCGAGCCGCGCCTCGCCTCCGAGCAGGTCGCGGAGGTGCTGATCCGCTCCGCCCGCCAGACCGTGGGCCGCGGCTGGAACGAGTTCACGGGAGCCGGCATCGTGGACGGCAAGGCGGCCACCGACCTCGCGCGGGCCTTCGATGTCACCTCCCCGCGCGCCAAGGGGCGGGTGCGGCGCAGCGGCGGCAGCGTGACGGTGCGCCTCAAGAAGGTGAGGGACCGCAGCGAGCCCGGCCGCGAGCTGGCCGGCCACGTGAGGTACGGGCTGCTGATCTCCCGCGACGCCGGCAAGCAATTCAAGGTCGTGGTGAGCGGGCGCCACCGGCCGTTCCGCAAGGCCGTCCCCCTGAAGGGCTCGAGGGTGAACGTGTTCGTGGCGACCGCGTGCGACGGCAACGGCAACTGCGGCGTCAAGCGGCTGGGTCGCTTCAAGCCCTGACGCGCCGCTAGTGCGCGTGCCCGTGGCCCGCGAGCGCCTCGGGCTCCTCGCCGAGCGCCAGTAGAGCCGCGAGCGCGGTGGTGAGAGGAACGGCGGCGATCAGGCCGATCGAGCCCACCAGCGTCGCCACCACCTCCTTGGCCACGACCTCGGTCGAGAGCGCCTCGCCAATGCCCAGGTCGGACGAGCTAAAGATGAGCAGCACGGGCAGCGAGGCGCCAACGTAGGCGAGCACCAGAGTGTTCACCGTTGCGCTGACGTGATCTCGCCCCACTCGCTGGGCCACGCTGAACAACTCGCGGAAGCGGAGCGTCGGGTTCGCCGACCGGAGCGCGAGAACGGTCGAGGCCTGGCTGACCGTCACGTCGTCGAGCACGCCGAGCGCCGCGATCACCATGCCCGCCAGCAGCAGCCCCTCCAGGGACAGGTTGGCCCCGGCGAGCTGGAGGAAGGTCGCCTCCTCGCTGGAGAACCCCGTGAGGTGCGCGGCCTTCGTGAAGACGAGCGCGAGCACGGCTGTGAGCAGCAGGCTCGCGGCCGTGCCCAGCAATGCCGCGAGCGTCTTCGGGCCGGCGCCGTGGGCGAGCGGAATCGTGATCAGTGCGACGGCGAGCGACCCGACGATCGCCACGGCGAGCGG
>Ga0126311_10001728_pt1 | contig 10724 bp, 9 predicted proteins | sample Plot61_FD_92539 | JGI IMG/M metagenome (GOLD analysis project Ga0126311, IMG submission 92539) | Serpentine soil microbial communities from UC McLaughlin Reserve, CA, USA - Plot61 | ecosystem: Environmental > Terrestrial > Soil > Grasslands | place: USA: UC McLaughlin Reserve, Lake County... | reverse complement strand
GTGCAGGTACCGCTTTTCATCGAGGAGGGCCAGGTGATCCGGGTCGACCGCCGCGAAGACAAGTACTTGACCCGCGTATGAGCCCACAAGAGATGCAGGAGCTCGCCGAGCTGCTGCAAAACGTCCCGGGCATTCACTCCATCGATCTCAAGGATGTAAAGCGCCTGGCCCAGCTGCTGCGGGAAACGCCGGAGATCGGCTCGATCGAGGTGAAGGGCTGGTTCGGCACCGGTGTGGTGATTACTCGGACAACCGCTCCCCCGGTTGCCGCTGCGGCGCCGGTTGTCGTGGCGACCGCTCCGGCCGCGGCCGCCTCAGCGGCGGATCAGGAACATCGGGAAGCCCCGCAGCGCGCGGCCAGCGCGGCGCCGCAGCTCAAGGAGATCCGATCGCCAATGGTGGGCACATTCTACAAGGCCCCCGAGCCTGGGGCTGAGCCCTATATAAAGGTGGGCAACCGGGTAACTCCAGGACAAACCGTGTGTATCATCGAAGCGATGAAGATCATGAACGAGATCGAGGCGGAAATCGCCGGCGCGGTTCGGGAGATCCTGGTGGAAGACAGCCAGCCAGTGGAGTTCGGGCAGGTTCTGTTCCGGGTCGATCCTAATGGCTGAGGCGAAAGCGCCGTCCTCCCCTCAGTCCAGCTTCAACTTCAAGCAGGCCATCTCCCAGATGGTCCAGCGGAACGCCTCCGATCTGCTGCTCAAGGTTGGCCGGCCCCCGACCGTTCGGCTGAATGGAGAGCTGCACGCTCTGGAAATGCCGCCGGTCAAGCCGGAGGACCTGAAGCTACTGGCGGAGCAGATCATGACCCCGCGCCAGGTCAAGGAGTTTGCCGAGAAGAAGGAGGCGGACTTTGCCATTGGCGTGCCAGGGGTGGGACGGTTCCGAACCAACATCTACCAGCAGAGGGGCACGCTTGCCTTTGCCTTGCGTGCCATCCCCTATGAGGTGAAGACCGTCCGAGAGCTGAATCTGCCGGCGGTGCTGGAAGAGATCTCCTTGCGTCCCCGCGGTCTGGTGCTGGTGACCGGCGTAACCGGGTCCGGGAAATCCACGGCCCTGGCCTCGATGATCAACCACATCAACCAGAACCGCCGGGTCAATATGATCACCATCGAGGACCCGATCGAGTTCCTCCATCGCGACGTGCAGTCCAATATCTCCCAGCGCGAGGTAGGGAACGACACGATCTCGTTTGGTATCGCGCTCCGTCACGTACTCCGGCAGGACCCGGACGTCATTCTGGTCGGTGAGATCCGGGACGTCGAAACCCTCGACACTGCGCTGAAGGCCGCCGACACCGGGCACCTCGTGTTCTCCACGCTGCACACCACGGACGCGAGCCAGACCATCAACCGCATTCTGTCCTTCTATCCCCCCCACCAGCACCAGGAAGTCCGGATGCTGTTGTCAACCGCGCTCCAGGCGGTGGTATCGCTGCGGCTGGTCCCGCGAGCCGATGGGAGAGGGCGGATTCCGGCGGCGGAGGTTTTGATCAATACGGCGGCAGTGGCCGACAATATTCGCGACATCGAGAAGGCGCTGCACATTCCCGATCTGATCGCCGAAGGTGCGATCTCCTACGGGATGCAGACCTTCGACCAGTCGCTCATGCGGTGGTACAAGGACGGACTGATCTCCTACGAAAGCGCGCTGTTCTATTCCACCAATCCCAATGAATTCGCGCTCCGGGTGTCCGGTGTGGATTCGGCATCGGATCGGAAATTCGACGAGGTTACGGGCGAGGCGGCCAAGTCGCAGACTTTGGACCTGACGCCGTGATCCTTGAGGCCCAAGGCGAGCCGAAGTGGCGGGTCAAGAGTCAAAGGTCGAGGGTCTAGACCCTTGACCTTTGACTTGAGACCTCGAGCGCGTCGTGTTTAAGAAGGTTCTCATTGCCAACCGCGGGGAGATCGCTCTTCGGGTCATCCGCGCGTGCCGCGAGCTGGGGGTCGAGACCGTCGCGGTCTACAGCGAGGCCGATCGCGAGTCGCTGCACGTCCGCTTTGCCGACGATGACGTGTGCATCGGGCCGCCGCCCAGTCGCAACTCCTATCTCCGTATCCCCAATCTCATCGCGGCGGCCGAGATCACCGGGGCCGACGCGATTCATCCGGGGTACGGCTTCCTGGCGGAGAACGCGGAGTTCGCCGACACCTGTCGCGCCTCGAACATCACGTTCATCGGCCCGACCGGCGATCAGATCCGGCAAATGGGTGACAAGGCCACCGCCCGCCGCCTGGCTACTGAGGCCGGCGTTCCTACCGTCCCCGGCTCGCCCGGAACGATCGAAGAGGTGGACGACGCCCTGGCCTTTGCCAACCAGATCGGCTTTCCGGTCATCATCAAGGCTACAGCGGGGGGCGGCGGAAAGGGTATGCGGATCGCCCACGACCCGGAGCAGTTCTCGCAGCTCTTTGGTTTGGCCCAGAACGAAGCCCTGGCAGCCTTCGGCAATGGCGCGGTGTATGTCGAGAAATACCTGGAGCATCCCCGGCACGTCGAGATCCAGGTCATGGGTGACCTGCAGGGCAAGGTGGTACACATGGGCGAGCGGGACTGCTCGGTCCAGCGCCGGCATCAGAAACTCATCGAAGAGAGTCCGAGCCCGGCCTTGAATGACGCCCTGCGGGCGCGGATGGGACAATCCGCGGTGGCGCTGGCTTCCAACATCGGCTACGCCGGCGCGGGGACGCTCGAGTTCCTCCTGGACCCGGAAGGGAAGTTCTACTTCATGGAGATGAACACTCGAATCCAGGTGGAGCATCCGGTCACCGAGATGGTGACCAGCTTTGACATCGTCAAGGAACAGATTCGAGTCGCGTCGGGAGAGCCGGTGAGTTTCCAGGGAGACGGCCGGCGACTGCGGGGTCACGCCATCGAGTGCCGGATCAATGCGGAAGACCCCTACCGTAACTTTCAACCTTCGCCCGGCCTGATCACAGCTTACCATCCGCCGGGTGGGCCCGGAGTTCGCCTCGATACCCACGTGTACGCCGGTTACAGGGTGCCACCCTACTACGATTCGCTGCTGGCCAAGGTGATCGTTCACGGCAACACGCGGGAGGAGGCGCTGAGCCGGATGGGCCAGGCGCTGGACAGCTTTATCCTGGAAGGCGTCACCACAACAATTCCGTTTTTGGCCCGGGTCATTCGCCATCCCGATTTCGTCGCCGGGAAGGTGGATACCCGTTTTCTGGAGCGGGAGTCTCACCTGCTGCGGCCGGAAGCATGAGAATCGACATCCTGTTTTCGCCCTCCGGTCTGACCCCGCCCGAGGTCCAGGGGCGATCCGTATTCGTCATCGACATCCTGCGGGCGACAACCTCGATGTGCGCCGCCTTGAGCCGGGGCGCCAAGGCCATCATTCCGGTGGCCTCCACCGAAGAGGCGCTTCGGCTGGCCCAGACTATCGGAAGCGCGGACGTTCTCCTGGCCGGCGAGAAAGACTGCGTCCGAATTCCCGGGTTCCACCTGGGGAACAGCCCGTTGGAGATGACCGAACGGGCGGTGCGGGGGAAGACGATCATCGTAACCACCAGCAACGGGACCAAGGCTCTCCTCGCTACCCAGGGGGCCAGCGCAGTGTATCCCACCGCTGCGGTGAACCTGTCCGCAGCGGCCGAAAAGGCGCGCGAGGTGCTGGAAAGTGACCGGCACATTCTGATCGTCTGCGCGGGCCGGGAGGGTGCTTTCTCCCTTGACGATGCCTACTGTGCCGGCCGATTGGCGGCGGCGATTCTGGGGGGTACCAAACCTCGACGGGGCCTGAACGACGCGGCTATAGCGTGCCTCGATCTGGTGCGGCGCTACCGCGACGGGTGGGAGCGTCCACTCACGTACAGCCGAGCCGGGCGTGAGCTCGTGAGACTGGGGTTCCGGGAGGACCTGCGCGAGGCTGCCCGGATCGATGCGTATCCGGTGCTGCCCCTGTACCACGAGCGGCGGGTTACGCTGGCGGCGGTTGCGGTATGAGTACGGACTCCCGCCGCCGGCTGGGAGCCCTCACCGCTCTGGTGTTGGGTCTCTTTGTTGGCCTCACCTTGCTCCCGATTCCGATCACGGGGCCGGTCGGCCGCTACATCGGTCATGAGCTCTGGCAAATCCTCGGTGCGGGCGCACTAGGTATTCCGCTGCTCGGGGCCGGGCTGGCGCTGGCGGGGTTCGACCGGTTCGGCAACCTCGACATGAAGCGATCGGCGGTGCTCATCGTCGGACTGAGCCTGCTCATTCCGTACCTCGTGGGGGTGATAACCCATGTGGGGAGAACCGACCTGGACATCGACGTGGCCCAGCGTGGCTTCGCTGCTCGCATTGTCGGTGTGCTACCCGGTTTCTTCGCGGAGGCAATCTCGGAAAAGGTGGGAGTTGCCGGGGCCGTGCTGCTGGGGTTCTTGGCGCTTTCCGCCTTGACCCTCGCCACATTCGCCTGGCATCCGCTGCAACGGCTGGAAAGAGGCGAGGAAGGGGGGAAGCGGGGAAGCGGGGAACTGGACACGCCAGAGCCCAATGTCAGATCCGAGCGGCGGAAGCGGAAAGCCGTCGAGCCGGAGCCGGCCGAACCTCCGGCAGAGCCCGCCTCAGTCCTATCCTTTCTCCGCCCTTCTGACTCTCGGCAACGAAAAGAAAAGAAGGCGAAAAAGAAGTCGGCCGACGCGCTGGCGGTGGTCGACGAGGAGTCGGATTTACCGCCGGTGGATCTGCTCACCCCGCCCTCAGACCAGGACGTGGACGCCGGAGAGGCCCAGCTGGACCGGCTGGGGAATTCCCTGATCGAGACCCTGCGGACATTCAAGGTGGAGGGCCGGCCCGGTCCCCGTACCACCGGTCCGGTGGTCACCCAGTTCGAGGTGGTCCCTGCACCGGGGGTCAAAGCCGGGCGGATCGGCTCCCTGGCCGACGACCTGGCGATCGCGATGAGGGTTCCCTCGGTCAGGGTCGCTCCTATTCCCGGGAAGGGCGCAGTCGGAGTCGAGATCCCCAATCCCACCGCACGCATCGTCACCTTGCGAGAGCTGTTCGAGTCGTCCGATTGGGCGGATCGGCGAGCCGTTCTTCCCATAGCGCTGGGGCACGATCTGGAGGGAAAACCGGTGATCGCCGACCTGACCAAGATGCCGCATCTGCTGATAGCCGGCGCCACGGGCACCGGCAAGTCGGTCACCATCAATACCATCATCACCAGTCTGATCTACCGCTACACCCAGAAGCACCTGCGATTTCTGATGATCGATCCCAAGATGGTGGAGCTGTCGATGTACAATGCGCTCCCCCATCTCCGCCATAAGGTGGTCACGAACAATCACGACGCCGCATCCGTGCTCAAGTGGGCGGTGTTCGAGATGCAGCGTCGCTACGAGTTGCTGCAGGCCAATGGGGCCCGCAACATCGCCGACTTCAACCGGAAGGTGGAAGAAGGCAAGCCGCTCAGGAACCCGCCTCGGCCCAAGCCCACGCTGACCACCGTCAACGCTGAGGCGCCGGACCCCCCCCCGGAAGAGCCGGTAGACGAGACGTATCGCGATGGGGAGTTGCCATTCATCGTCATGATCATCGATGAGCTGGCCGATCTCATGATGACAGTGCAAGGTGAGGTGGAAACTCCGCTGGCCATTCTGGCTCAGAAGGCCAGGGCTATCGGCATACACCTGATCCTGGCCACCCAGCGTCCGTCGGTGAACGTGATCACCGGCCTGATCAAGGCCAACTTCCCCAGCCGGATCGCGTTCCGGGTGGCGTCCAAAGTCGATAGCCGCACCATTCTGGATCAGAACGGCGCGGAAGCGCTCCTGGGTAACGGTGATATGCTGTTCCTGCCTCCCGGCAAGAGTGAGCCAATGCGGCTCCAGGGCGCCTATATCAGCACCGACGAATCGGAGCGAGTGATGGATTGGTATGTCGCCCGGCGGGCCGCACGCCGGGCGGCGCATGAGGCGGCCGAAGCGCAGGAAGCCGACATCCTCGAGCTGGTCCGGGCTCAGGAGGGCGAGGGGGAGTCAGGCTCGGAGGCACAGGAAGGGGATCGGGATCCGCTGTTTCGAGAAGCTGCCGAAGCCTGTATTCAGAACCAGGGAGGATCCACCTCGCTACTGCAGCGGCGTCTCAGAATCGGGTATGGCCGCGCTGCCCGGGTCATCGACCAGCTACACTATGCCGGCATCCTGGGCCCGCCCGACGGCAGCAAACCGCGCGACGTTTTGGTGGGGTTCGATCAGCTGGACGAGTACTGCAGGTAGGCAGCGGGGCAGCAGGGCAGCGAGGCAGCAGGCGTGAACGGGCTATCACGAGCCTATTCGGCAACGGGATGCGTCGCATTGCGTTCCGCTATCGACCGGGAGCGGCGCTCCGTCCGCATGCCGTAGTAGCCGATTAAGACGCCGAAGAGCAGCATGACCCCACCCCAGATCACGTTCAGCTCTCCCGCGCTCGTTCCAACCCCTTCGACACCCGTTCCATAGCCCAGCAGCAGAAGACCTACCGCGACAAAAAGACCACTTATGGGCAATCGCACGTCAACCGGCATACACTTTCTCCTCCGATGTATTCACGTCCGACGCTCTCACCAGAAAATCAGGTTGAGCACCAGAGTAGCAACGAGGACAAACGCGGCCAGCACCGCGGGCCGGTGATACCAGGTCAGCTGTGCGTCGGTACTGCCTGCTCGCGGCGTCAAGGAGTATACCAGGCCCCGGAGCTCGGCATCTGGTCGGGGGCGCGTCACCAGAGTGACCAAAGTCGTCACCAGGGCACAGGTGGTAAACGCAGCGATCGCGGTCCAGAACGTCTGCGCCAGCTCACTGGGAAAGACATGGAGCACGCCGAAGTACCCGCCCTTCACTCCGGGAACCGCCCCCGCCGGCAGCGTGAGTCCGTGGTGAATGGCCGCGGCCAACGTGCCGGACACCAGTCCCACGAATGCGCCATGTCCTGTGGTACGTCGCCAGAACATTCCCAGCGCAAAGGTCGCGAACAGCGGCGCGTTGACGAAAGCGAAGACCAGTTGCAGGACGTCCATGATGTTGTTGAACGACCGCGCTACGAAGGCGGCGCCGATGGAGAGCAGCACGCCACCAACGGTCGCTGCCCGGCCGACCCAGAGATAGTGTGCATCCGAAGCCCCGCGCCGGATGTAGCTCTGATAGATGTCGTAGGTCCACACGGTATTGAATGCGGTCACGTTGCCGGCCATCCCGGACATGAACGACGCGAGCAGCGCCGTCAGGCCGAGCCCCAGCATCCCGTTGGGAAAGTAGTGCAGCAACATGGACGGGGTTGCCAGGTCGTAATCGAGCACCTGGCGTCCGTGGGCATCGAGCAGCGGCTGGAGTGTCCCGGTGAGCTTGGGCGGAATCAACGCGCCGCCTGACGCGGTAAGGGCAAAGGCAATCATGCCCGGCAGAATTACCAGGGCCGGAAACACCATCTTAGGAATTGCGGCGATCAACGGGGTTCGCCGCGCAGCAGTGGTCGAGTCCGCGGCCATGGCACGCTGGACCACCAGGAAGTCGGTGCACCAGTAGCCGAAGGAGAGAACAAATCCCAGGCCCATGACCAGGCCGAGCCACTCCACGCCGACCGGGTTCTGTGAGGGGTCTCCCAGATGCCTCCAGGCCTCGGTGTAAGCGCCGGGCGGGTAGCCCTGAGCCGTCGCGGCATGGCCCAGCTTGGCAGTGAGCCCGTCCCACCCGCCGACGTCCCGAAGGCCCAGGAAGACCAGCGGGAGCAGCCCGGCTACAATCAGGCAGAATTGAAGCACCTCGTTGTAGATGGCGCTGGTGAGTCCGCCGAGAGTGGTATACGCCAGGACCACGCCGGCCGCGGCCAGCATGCTCGCGTCCATGTCCCAGCCGAGCAGTAAGTTGAACAGCTTCCCCATGGCGTACATGGAGACGCCCGAGGAAAACACCGTCATTATTGCGAAGGAGCCCGCATTAAAGGCCCGCGTTTTCTCATCGAAGCGAAGCCGCAGGTACTCCGGGACGCTGCGAGCCCGTGATCCGTAGTAGAACGGCATCATGAAGAGGGCGACGAAAACCATTGCCGGTATGGCGCCTACCCAATAGAAGTGCGCCGTAGCGATGCCGTATTTGGCACCGGACGCGCCCATGCCGATGACCTCCTGAGCACCCAGGTTCGCGGATACGAAGGCCAGGCCTGCGACCCAGGCCGGGGTGCGGCGCCCCGCCTCGAAGAAATCCTTGCTGGTGTGGACGGAGCGACGGACCAGCCAGCCTACTCCGAGCACGAAGAGGAAGTAGACGGCGATGATGGCATAGTCGACCAGCGCCAACCCGGTGGTTTTCACTGTGGCTGTCTCTCCCGACGCGGGGAAACCCGGGAATGCCCTGAGGCTCGGGCGATTACAATTCGGACTACGGCAGGCTGTACACTACCAACTTTGCCGGAGAGCTCTTCAGGCGCCATGTCACCGGGGCGTGAAGTCCCGACGCCACCGCAATGTACTGATTGCCCTGGACAGCGTACGACACTACTCCCCCTCCAATCGGCTGTCCCGTGGTGGCGCGCCACAGAATACGCCCATCGACGGCATCGAAGGCAAGCACGTTGCCGTTCAGATCACCGGTGAACACCAGGCCGCCGGCCGTGGCGGTAATCCCGGCCACCAGGGGAGTGGGCGACGCATACTGCCACCGAATCTTTCCGGTCCCAGCGTCCAAAGCGGTGAGCCATCCTCGTCGTGTCGAATCGGGCCGTCCGAAAGGCTCGCTCACTTTCGACGAGCCGGTCCAGGGGATACCATCCTTGCCCTCCAGCTTTGCTGGAGGCGCTACACTCACCGTCGTGCACCAGTCGATCGCGTTGACGTATAGCGTATTGGTTTTGGGAGAGTAGCTGGGCCCATTCCACTCCACTCCGCCGTTCACGCCGGGGCAGAATCGGGTGCCCTCGCTGGTGATCGGCGCCGCGACGTTATCGACCGTAGTGACTTGGGTAGCGTAGCGCTTCCTGCCCGAAGCGCGCTCGAAGGCCTGCACGTGCCCATCCTTCCCCGCTACCACCAGAAGCGGCACACCATCGGGACCGGTGATCAAGGCCGGTGCCGCGGCCACATCCCAGTCGTGGAAGTCATGATCCAGAACCGGATAGTGCTGCCGCAGGGTACCGGTGCGCGCATCCAGCGCGACCACCGAGTAGGCATAGAGGTTGGTGCCGGGACGGACCTCGGGCAGGAAGTCGGGGGCCGAGTTCCCGGTGGGGACGTACACAGTTCCACTGACGGTATCGAGGGCGTAGGTCGTCCAGGAGGCAACGCCTCCCTTGGGAACGATCTCGCTCGCCGGCGGCCAGCTGCGGCTAGCCTCGCCCGACTCGGGCACCAGGTCAAAGCTCCAGACCCGGCCACCGGTTGTGGCGTCGAAGGCCATCATGCGCCCCTTCACCCCAAAGTTGTCACCCCCGGCATTACCGATGAAAACCAGACCATTCCAGGCAATGGGCGCGCCGGGGAAGGTTTCCCGTTTCTCAGGATTTCCTGCGGCGACGTTCCACAGTTCTTTCCCGGTCCACGCATCGAGCGCATAGACTCGGCCGTCGTTGCTGCCGCGAAACAGCCGTCCATTGGCGTAGGCTACGCCCCGATTGACCTTGAGGTCGAAGGGCGGTTTCGGGGTATAGCGGTAGGTGTGTTTCCACCGGAGCGCGCAGGTCGAAGCGTCGATGGCGTAGGTGCTCTCGACGGTTGTGAGGAACAGAGTGCCGCCAATCACGACCGGACCGGATTCCATGGCGGCGCGCTCCCCCAGGTCAGCCACACAGTGCTGCCGGAGCTTTGAGACATTTCCTGAGGTGATCTGCGCCAATCTGGAGAACCGCTCGCCGTTGTACCCGTTGTTGTACCCGGTCCAGTCGGAATTGGGGTCCATCCCCGAGCGGAGCGGCTCAGGAGCGAAGCCGGGCCCTTGCTGCGTCTCACCGTCCCCTCGCTCCCGGGGAACTGAGGGTGACTTGAGAAAATGCAGCCTTGCGCAGCCACACACAGACAAAAGCACGAGCACAATGAGCCCGCGGGGCCCGAATCGCTCTGGTCCCATCAGCACAGGTCGCACTTTCCTGCCCCGCACCGCGGCAGAGCGATCTCTCACTCTCGCCGCCGGCTTTTACTGTGGTGCATGAGCGCAACCCGCCGGTTCGTTCCAGTCATCGAGTGGGAAGATGAGCGCCAGGTGCTCGGTCTGGAAGGCGAGCGTTTGGCCATCGCATTCCTCACTTCCTGTGGCTGGTTAGTCGAGGCGCACCGGTTTCGGCTGGGCCGGCATGACATCGATCTGGTTGTTCGCAGTGGCCGGCTGGTAGCCTTTGTCGAAGTTAAAACCCGCCGCTCCCTGAATTATGGCAGCGGACTCCAGGCGGTAAGCGCTCGGAAACAGCGAGACATCGCTCGCGTGGCCCAGGGCTGGATTCTCCGGTACGGCCGTCCGGGTGATGAATACCGGTTTGATCTACTGGTCGTACAGGTCGCCGGCGGCACACCCGCCGTCGAGCATGTTGCCGATGCGTGGCGGCTTGTTGGCGATGGCGGTAGGTAGTGGCTCCAATCCGGTCATCTGGAGCGTCTTGCTTCGGTTTGCTTTCGGTATTAGGTTGGATTCCGCTCCTGAGTGTAGCAAAATCGGTCACTTTCTAATCGAGGATAGAATGGCTGCTGCTCCTGATGAAACCCGGCTCGAGTCCGACCGCCGGAAGGCACTCGGACTCGC
>Ga0126311_10001727_pt1 | contig 10727 bp, 11 predicted proteins | sample Plot61_FD_92539 | JGI IMG/M metagenome (GOLD analysis project Ga0126311, IMG submission 92539) | Serpentine soil microbial communities from UC McLaughlin Reserve, CA, USA - Plot61 | ecosystem: Environmental > Terrestrial > Soil > Grasslands | place: USA: UC McLaughlin Reserve, Lake County... | reverse complement strand
GGTGAGAAGATGGATCAGGAACGTTATGACCAGATCTATAACGAATCGTCTGATCGTTGGAAAAAAGACGTAACGCTGGAACAGTCAAATGAGACGTTCAAGACTTTGCGAACGAAGCTCGGGAAAGTCGAATCACGTGCGCTCCATTCGGCAGCGGAGCAACAAAATTCGGGTGGCGTGCTGAAAGGTCACGTTTACATCCTGACTTACGAGACGCGTTTCGAACGCGGCGAGGCAATGGAGACTTTCACATTAATAGAGGAGAATGGTCGCTGGCTTCTGGCCCGGTACCTTGTGAACTCGACTGCACTAAGTAAATGATCGATCGTTACACATTGCCCGAGATGGGCGCGCTCTGGTCCGAGCAAAACAAGTTTCAGAAGTGGCTCGATGTGGAAATTGCCGTGTGTGAGGTCCACGCCGAGATGGGCACGATTCCGCGCGACGCCCTCGAGCAGATCAAAGCACGCGCGCAGTTTTCCGTCGAACGCATCAACGAGATCGAGAAGACGACGAATCACGATGTGATCGCGTTTACGACAAACCTCGCGGAGGCGATTGGCGAAGCGAGCCGTTTTGTTCACTATGGATTGACGTCGTCTGACGTTGTCGACACTGCCAACGCGCTGCTGCTGCGCGACGCGGCCGCCATCCTGCTGAAGAAAGTCGAACAGTTGCTCGAGACGCTGAAGCGTCGCGCCGTCGAGTTCAAGAACACTCCCCAAGTCGGACGCACGCATGGCATTCATGCAGAGCCGACGTCGTTTGGTTTGACTTTCGCGCTTTGGTTTGACGAGATGCGTCGTAATCGCGAGCGCTTGCTGCGTGCTCGCGAAGCAGTTGCGGTGGGAAAGATCAGCGGCGCGGTCGGTGCGTTTGCACATCTGGATCCGGCAGTTGAAGCGCAAGTTTGCGCGCGTCTCGGATTGAAAGCCGCGCCTGTCTCGACGCAGGTGATCCAGCGTGACATCTACGCAGAATACTTAACGACGCTCGCCATCGTCGCGTCTTCGTTAGACAAATTCGCACTCAACGTTCGTCACTGGCAGCGCACGGAGGTTCGCGAGGCGCAGGAGCGTTTCACAAAAGGTCAAAAAGGATCGAGCGCGATGCCACACAAGCGCAATCCGATCATTTCAGAGCGCATCTGTGGTATCGCGAGAGTGATCCGCGCAAACAGCATCGTCGGGCTGGAGAATGTCGCGTTGTGGCATGAGCGCGATATCTCGCATTCGTCAGCGGAGCGCGTCGTGTTGCCTGATTCGAGTATCGCGCTCGACTATATTCTGCAAAAAGCGATCGGGTTGATTGATGGTCTCGTGGTATATCCGGAACGGATGCTCGAGAATCTCGGCGCGACAAAGGGTTTGATCTTCAGTGGTCAACTGCTGCTGGCGCTCACTAATAAGGGACTGTCACGCGAGACGGCTTACGAGTGGGTGCAGCGCAATGCAATGAGGGTTTGGGACGAAGATCGTGATTTTCAGGAGCTGGTGAAGGCAGACGAGGACATCAAATCACAGCTATCCGTGGAAGAGATCGAGCAGACCTTCTCGCTCGATCATTACCTGCGAAACGTTGATCAGATCTATAGGAGGATGGGATTGCTATAGTGCAAGTTCAGAGTTCAAGCGTTAGCTTCCTCGCGTTGAAGCAGCAGCCTAAAGGCTGAACTCTGAACCCTATCCCTACTTCGCCGAAAACTTCTCAGCCAAATTTCCGATGATGGGCAGTTTGAAATATTGTCCCTGGTAAGCCTTAATCAAGCACATGATCACGGCGACCAGAATGCCGGCGAAAAGCACAAACGCTACGAGGCCTACGATCACGCTGATCAGAAAACTCAGGATTCCGGAAATCTGGCTTACGATAACCCACGAAACTATCGATAAAAACCAAAGCGCGATGCCGATCACTAATGCCACAACGTTCAATAACAACGACTGCATCGCGTGAAACCGAACCAGGCGACTTTCCTTCTCGATCAGGAAAAAAATCAGCCCCGACAACCAGCCAAAAATGTACGACAACAGCGCAGCCAGGTTTTCATCAAGCCCTGTACTGGATTTGGCGGTTTGGACGGGCGGCGGGTTTTGCATTATAAGTTTCTCCTGTTAGAGGGATGTTGATCCGGGCGCGACAGGTCTACGAGCCGGAGATATTATTCCAACAACTGCTTTTTAAGCAACGCTTGTTGATCCCGCGGCAGAGACGCGCGGCAGGTAACAGATGAAAGCCAAAGTTTACGTAAACTTAAAATCCGGAGTGCTCGACCCGCAGGGCAAAGCCATCCAGCATTCGGTCGAGCTGCTCGGCTTCTCGGGGATTTCCGACGTGCGGCAGGGGAAATACTTCGAAATCTCGCTCGACGGCTCAATGGACAACCAACGCGCCCTGGAGTCGATCGAAAAAATGGCGCGCGAAGTCCTTTCCAATCCAATCATTGAAGACTACCGCGTGGAGATAGAAGGGTGAAATTCGGAGTTATCGTTTTTCCGGGATCGAATTGTGACCACGACGCTTATCACGTGATCTCGAAACACGTGGGCCAACCAGTCGACTTCATCTGGCACCGCGAAACAGACCTTTCGACGTACGACGCGGTGATACTGCCCGGCGGCTTCTCTTACGGCGATTATCTCCGCGCCGGCGCCCTCGCCCGTTTCTCGCCCGTGATGAGCTCCGTCAAAAAGTTTGCAGAGAGCGGTCGTTTCGTGCTCGGCATCTGCAACGGCTTTCAGATTCTCTGCGAAGCAGGTCTGCTTCCCGGCGCTTTGATTCGCAACCGCGATCTGCACTTCGTCTGCGAACACATTTACGTGCGCGTGGAAACGTCGGACAGTCCTTTTACTAACGAGCTAACGCGCGGCACAGTGCTCCGTATTCCGATCGCACACGCCGAAGGAAACTACATCTGCGACGACCAGACGCTCGCCGAGCTGCAACGAGAAGATCGCATCGTCTTTCGCTACTGCGAAAAAGACGGGACCGTCACTGAGGCCGGAAATCCAAACGGCTCGCGTGACAACATCGCAGGAATTTGTAATCGCGAGCGGAATGTCGTTGGTTTAATGCCGCATCCCGAACGCGCATGTGAAGATTTATTGGGCTCGAGTGACGGTCGCGATATCTTCCGCTCACTTGCGGCGACACTCGCCGCCGCAGTTTAAATTTTGCCGGTCAATATATGAAACGACTACTACCGTTCATCATCATCCTCGTCGTTCTCGCCGCCGCACTCGGCAGCGCCTGGTACTTAACACGAACGATCCCGGCTTCTCCGACACTCGGAAGTCAGTCCGCAGCGTCACCAGCGACGCAGGGTTCGCCGGTAGCGCAGCAAAGGCCGGCCACCGCTCAGGGCGTTCCGGGAGCGGAGCCGGCGCACGTGATTGGACCAGCAGATGCGCCTGTTCGGCTTGAAGAGTTTGGTGATTTCGAGTGTCCGCCCTGCGGGCTGTTTCATCCGATACTCGAACAGATGCATACCGAGTTTGGCGATAAGTTGCAGATAACTTTTCGCGAATTCCCTCTCGTGCCGACGCACCAGCACGCGCTCACGGCCGCGTCAGCCGCTGAAGCCGCGGGCCTCCAGGGCAAGTTTTGGCCAATGCATGATCTGATCTACGAACATCAGGCCGAGTGGAAAAAGGAATTTAATGTGCGCCCGATCTTTGAAGGCTACGCGAAGCAGATTGGTCTCGACGTTGAGCGTTACAAACGCGACATGAATGGTGACCTGGTCGCGCAGCGAATTATGCAGGACGGCAAGCGCGGCCACTCACTCGGCGTGAAGGGCACACCGACCGTCTTCATCAATGGCCGCGAGTTGCCATTCGAGAATTTCCCCGCCGAGAAGCTGCGCGTTGTGATTCAGAATGAGCTGCGAAGTAGTAGATGAAGAAGCTTTACGCCGTCGCAGCGCTACTCTCACTGTTCGGGCTTGCCGACGCGCTTTACCTCACAGTTGAACACGTCACAGGACAAAGTGTCCGCTGCACGATCATCTCCGGCTGCTCGGAAGTGCTGAGTAGTCCGTACGCCGTCGTGGCGGGTATTCCCCTCGCGGTGATCGGCGCGGGCGCGTACTTCACTGTTTTCAGTCTCGCCATACTCGCGGCATTCAATTACCGCATTGCGGGTACGCTGCTGACCGTGCTCGTCATTGCGATGTTCCTCGTAAGCTTGTGGTTGATCTACTTACAGGCTTTTGTCATTCGCGAGTTTTGCCAGTACTGTTTACTTTCAGCCGCGATCACGCTTGCACTCCTGGTGGTGATGGTTATAGTCCACAAATACAGATTAAGGTGAAAGAGATGGATCAGCAGCAACCCTCAGTCTCGGATATTTTTCGTCGCGCGCAATCTATGCGACAGGAGAACCCCGATTGGTCGTACAAACAGATTAAGGAGCAGTTGGTTAAAACTTTTTCCGGTGGCTCTTTTCCATCACTGCACAACCTGACAATTCCCGAGCAGGATGCACGCGCGCCCGAGGAAGACTGGACTGCGGGACTTCCGATCGTGAGGCGCGGCATTCAGTTTGAGGATTGGGATGAAGTCATCACGGGAATCGTGATCAGTCTTGAGCAGACGGAAAATTACGAGCGCGCACGCGGGCCTGAGGGAAATCGCGACGACTGGCACGACAGAAACGTGGGCATCGACGATGCGGTCGCGAAGGGTGTCGGCAAATGGATGCCGGAAGAGTTGATCGCGCTCGCCGAACGAAAAGGGAAGAAGTAGGTTTATCGTGAGTCTTCAATGAGCTTTCTTAACAATCTTTTCCAGGATCCGAAATATCAAAACGCCGATCCGCGTAAGCCGGAAGAGATCGACGATCCGGAAATCATCATCAGTCCTGACACGCGGCGCGAGAAGCGGATGCCGCCGGGCCAGTCGCGCACGAAGAAGTGGCCCGTGCTCGATGCACACGGAACGCCTGACATCGATCTCGCGACGTGGAGTTTTGAAGTTGAAGGGCTGGTGGAAAACCGGGTGAAGTGGTCGCTCGATGAGTTTATGCAGCTTCCGTCGGTGCGGGTCTACGCTGACTTTCACTGCGTGACGCGCTGGTCGCGACTCGACAACGTCTGGAGCGGTGTTTCGACGCGAGAGATCGCGCGACTCGCGGGCGTGAAGCCGGAAGCGCATTTCGTTCTCGCACTCGCTTACGATTACGGTTGGACCACCAACGTTCCCATCGAATACTTCCTGAAAGAAGACTCGCTCTTTGCCTGGGCTCACGACGGCCAGCCCATTCCGCCGGAGCACGGCGGACCAGTCCGTTTGATCATTCCGCAGCTTTACGCATGGAAGTCGGCGAAGTGGGTGAAAGGTGTGCGCTTCCTCGAGCACGATCAGGCGGGCTTTTGGGAAGAGGGCGGTTACCACATGCGCGGCGTGCCGTGGGGATCTGGCGATGGCGAGCGGTTCCGCCGGTCGTAGCGATGTCAGAAAGACCAGCAAACACACCTAAAGACGCTGCCGCGATCATCCTTCTACGGCAGGACACTAATCCCGAGAATCCGGAAGTTTTCTGGGTCAAACGCAGCGACAAGCTCGCGTTTTTGGGCGGATTTCACGCGTTTCCAGGCGGACAAATTGACGTGAGCGATGCTGAAGTCGACGTGCGCAACGCGCCCAACCCTGAAACTGCGGCCATGATCAGTGGCGCCGCTCGTGAGTTGTTTGAAGAGTTAGGTGTGCTGGTTGTTCGCGGCGGCGAGACGCTCACGAAAGGGCAAAGAGCGTCGTTGCTCGACGACCTTGAAGCGGGACGGGTGACGTGGCCGGCGTTGTTGCAGCACTACGTGCTTTATCTCGACGCTGATGATTTCACTTACGTCGGTCGCTGGGTGACCCCGCCATTCAACGCGCGACGTTTTGATACGTGGTTTTTTCTCGTCAAGTGTCCGCCGAAACAGGAGCCGAATGTCATTGCGGGAGAGCTCGAGAGCGGCGAGTGGCTGCCGGCACGTGAAGCTTATGATCGATGGATGCAAGATCAGGTCGTCACAGTGCCGCCGACGCTACACGCGTTGAGAACTCTCGGCGCCGGCATCGCTCCCGATCTTGTTGAGCGATTTTTGTCGATACCTCACGCGCATGGCGAAATCGCGCGTCGCATCACGTTTCGGCCGAATTACATTTGCTTTCCAGTGCGCACCCCGACCAGGCCGCCCGCGACGCACACGTGCTGTTACATCGTTCACAACTCAAAAGAGATGCTCATCTTCGATCCCGGATCGCCGTATGAAGACGAGCAGCAAGCGCTTGCTGAGTGTCTGGATGAAATGATCGCTGAAGGCAGGCGCGTGCGCGAGATCATCATCACGCATTTGCATCCCGATCACGTTGGCGGCGTGAATGCGCTGAAGCAACACCTCGGCGGCAACGTTTCAGTTGCGGCGCACGCGCAAACCGCTGAAGCACTGGACGACGTGCACGTCGATCGTCTCATTGAAGACAACGACGTGATCACCCTTGAAGGTGAGCCGCGGGTCCTGTTGCGTGCCCTGCACACGCCCGGCCACGCGCTCGGACATCTTTCTTTTCATGACGAAGAGCGCGGCGTGTTACTGACAGGCGACAACATTGTCGGCGTCGGATCAGTGCTCATTGATCCGCCGCAGGGCAACATGCGCGAGTATCTGAAGTCGCTTGAACGCATGCGCTCGCTGCCGAATCTCAGCGTGTTGCTTGGTGGTCATGGGCCAGCCGTCGCGGCTCCTTATCAGAAGATCGACGAATACATCTCGCATCGCCTCGAACGCGAGCGAAACATTCTCGAGGCCGTGCGTGCCGGAGCTTCGACACCCAAAGAGATCGTCGCCCGCGTCTACACCGACGTTTCCCCGAAGGCTCACGCAATGGCCGAGCGCGCCGTCCTCGCCCACCTCGAAAAGCTCCATGACGATGGGAATGCCATCGAGAACAACGGGCGATGGCTGGCTGTTTAGAGTAAATGAACTCTTTTCATTTATGTGCCTTTTGTGGCTGTTTTTGTGCTTCTTTGCGGCTCCGGTTAGAATCTCCCTCACACCAATATGGAACACGCAAGAAACCTTCGCGAACTCAGGGCGGCCAAGTATCAAACGCACTCGGTTAAAGACGAGCTGCGTCGCAATCTAATAAACAAGCTGCGCAGCGGCGAGAAGCTGTTTCCCGGCATTGTCGGTTACCAGGACACGGTCATTCCGCAACTGATCAATGCGATCCTGTCGCGGCATAACATCATCCTCCTCGGGCTCCGTGGACAGGCAAAGAGCCGGATCATTCGCCTGCTGGCGGATCTACTCGACGAGCGCATACCGATCATCGCTGGTTCGGAAGTCAACGACGATCCGTTTCGGCCAATCTCCGCGTACGGCCGGCAAATGCTTGCCGAACATCGCGACGAGACTCCGATTGATTGGGTCGGCCGCGACGCGCGTTTCGTTGAGAAACTCGCCACGCCCGACGTTACTGTCGCCGACATTATCGGCGACGTCGATCCGATCAAAGCCGCGAAAGGCGGTCACCTGCTCAGCGACGAGCTAACGATTCATTATGGTCTACTGCCGCGCGCCAATCGCGGCATCTTCGCGATCAACGAGTTGCCGGATCTCGCAGGAAAAATCCAGGTCGCACTCTTCAATATCATGCAGGAAGGCGACGTGCAGATTAAGGGTTATCCGGTGCGCCTGCCGCTCGACGTGATGCTGATGTTCTCCGCGAACCCGGAAGATTACACCGCGCGCGGAAAGATCATCACGCCGTTGAAAGATCGCATCGGCGCGGAGATCACCACCCACTATCCGAAGGAGCTGCCCGCCGCAATTGAGATCACTCGACAGGAAGCGTGGACTGATCGCTTCGACTCAGGCGATCGAATGATCATTCCGGAGTTCATTCGCGAAGTGGTCGAGCAGATCGCTTTCGAGGCTCGAGATGACAATCACGTCGACAAGCATTCCGGAGTTTCGCAACGCATGCCGATTACGGTAATGGAGTCGGTAATCTCGAACGCCGAACGGCGCGCGCTGCTTACTGATGAAGAGTTGATAGTGCCTCGCATTTCAGACGTTTATGCGGCAATTCCGTCGATGACCGGCAAGATGGAATTGGAATACGAAGGCGAGCAGCTCGGCGCGAATCGCATCGCGCGCGATCTGATCAAGCGAGCTGCCGGTGAGGTTTACGAAGGCTACTTCGTCGGCATCGACTTTTCGAAAACCGTGCAATGGTTTGACGAGGGAAACAAACTCCTGCTCGCGGACACTGCCGCCGCCGCGGAATGTTTTGGCCTGATTGAGGCAGTGCCGGAGTTGCTTGAAACCGCGACGATTCCTTTCGACTTCCAACGCTCTGACACGGCGCAGATCGTTTCCGCGTGTGAGCTCGTGCTCGAAGGCTTGTATGCCGAAAACAAGATCAGTCGCAATGAAGAAGGCGGTTATGCCGCGGTAACGAAAGCCAAGAAAGATCGTCGCGGCATGATCTACGACGATCTGACGGAAACAGGAAAGTACTCCTGATTGCCAATTGTCGATTGCCGATTGCCGATTTGAAAAACTCTGATTGGCAATCAGTAATTGGCTATCAGTAATTGGCAATCGGCAATTGGAAATCGGCAATGAAGTTCAGATATTCCAAATTCCAGGGGTTCGACGTCTACTCCCTTAACCTGGGCGAGCTGATGGACAGCATGTCTGATGCACTGCTCGACTCCGGGTACGACAACGACTATTACTGGACTCGCCAGCAAAAACAGAACGACACTTCACTCGACGCGCTGCGCCGCGCACTGCTGCAGGCGCTCATGGACCAGGGTCTTGTCAACGAGCAACAGATCCGCGAGATGCTCACGCAGAACGAGGGCAAGTTCCGGGGCTCGCTGCTCGAGGAACTGTTGAATCAACTAATCGAGCGACTCGTCGAAGAAGGTTACCTGACGCTTCGTGAAGAGCAGCCACAACCCGGCGAACGGCAACGAGGAATGCCTGGACCCGGAGAAGTTTCGGAGCCGCTGCCTCGTGACGTTCGTTTCGAAGTCACTGAAAAAGGCCTCGATTTCCTCGGTTACAAAACACTGCGAAACCTGCTCGGGAGTTTTGGCAAGAGTGCTGCCGGACGTCACGACACCGTTTATATGTCAACGGGCATCGAGGCGGCAGCCGCGAGCAAGCGTTACGAATTTGGCGACACAATCAATCTCGACGTCAACACCACCTTGCTTTCCGCAATTCAACGAGAAGGGTTGACGGTCCCGCTCAATCTCGAGTACGGGGACCTGCACGTTCATCAGTGCGATTACCAATCGTCCTGCGCGACCGTCGTGATGCTCGACTGTTCGCATTCCATGATCCTCTACGGTGAAGATCGTTTCACGCCCGCGAAGAAGGTGGCGCTCGCAATGTCGCACCTGATTCGCACGCAGTATCCCGGCGATTCTCTCAAGGTAGTTCTCTTTCACGATGCCGCCGAAGAGCTGCCGCTCGCGAAGCTCGCGACCACGCAAGTTGGTCCATATCACACCAACACCGCTGAAGGACTTCGGCTCGCAAGGCGCCTGCTCCAGGCGCAGCGGAAAGAGATGAAGCAGATCGTGATGGTGACGGATGGCAAGCCCACCGCTTGTTTCGTGCAAGCCGGCCCAGACACAAAAAATAAAGCCGCCAAAAGTAAAACGAAGCAGACGGGTGGCCCAGCTCGTCGCCTTTATAAGAACTCGATGGGCGGCGATCCGTTTGTGATGGCGGAAACGTTCAAGGAAGTGCAAGCCTGCCGCAAGGCCGGTATAATGATCAACACATTCATGCTGGCCAGCGACTATTACCTGGTCGATTTTGTAAAGCAGATGTCTGCCATGACCAATGGCAAAGCTTATTTCGCCAACCCCGGCAATCTGTCACAATTCGTGCTCATAGATTTTCTCCGCCGCAGGACTCGACGGGTTAAGTAGTTTTTACCGCCATCCGTAAAACCCCGTGGCAGAAGAACGGTTTTCATGCGCAACCGCGTTGTCTTACCCTATCTTATCCTCCTCCTGGGCTTCTGCTTCACGCTGCTCGTCTACCACTACTTCTCAAAACTCACAACCGAACAAGATCGCATCCGCTTCGACAGATCGATGGAGGAAATCGAAGATCAGATTAGCTTGCGCATCGCGACCTCGACCGCGTTGTTACGCGCAGGCACAGGTCTTTTCGCCGCGAGTGATTATGTGGATGCGGGTGAGTTCGAGCGCTTCGTGCACCAGATCGAGCTCGACAAAAACTATAAAGGCGTCGAGGGCATCGGCTACTCACGCGCGTTCCGGGCGGAAGATAAGGCCAGGGTTATCGCTGACATGAAGCGTCAGGGATATACAGATTTCAAAATCTGGCCTGACGGCTCTACTCGCCGCGAATACAATCCCATCATCTATCTCGAGCCGTACACTCCTCGTAACAAGCAAGCCATCGGGTTTGACATGGCTAGTGAAGAGGTCCGGCGCGCAGCAATGGAAACCGCGCGCGATACCGGAAAGCCCACGGCGTCAGGACGAGTTGAGCTGGTCCAGGAGCAAGACCTTCCTGCGCCCAACAAGCAACCGGGCTTTCTGATCTATGTGCCGATTTACCGGAAAAACGCTCCCCTTTTCCATGAGGCAGAGCGCCGGAAAGCGTTGATCGGATTTGTTTATAGTCCCTTTCGCATACGGGATTTTCTTGAACCCGTTACCCAGGTGGAAAATCTGCATTT
>Ga0126311_10001726_pt1 | contig 10727 bp, 7 predicted proteins | sample Plot61_FD_92539 | JGI IMG/M metagenome (GOLD analysis project Ga0126311, IMG submission 92539) | Serpentine soil microbial communities from UC McLaughlin Reserve, CA, USA - Plot61 | ecosystem: Environmental > Terrestrial > Soil > Grasslands | place: USA: UC McLaughlin Reserve, Lake County... | reverse complement strand
TCTAAGCTCCTTTGCTGCCGCATATATTACTTCGCTTCAATCGCAATCGTCGCTGGCTTATTTTATAACCGGCACTCTTGTAGTTATGGGTTTGTGTCTTATCATTGAAGACAGGTTTTTCCAGCTCACCAGTTACGAGTATGTGTCTTTCGTTACAAGCATTCTTGGAACAGTTGCAGGCGGATCTGCAGGGCTATCGAAAGACCAGGAAAGCGCATATTAAACAATACCAAATAAATCAAAAGCCTTCTGTTGTGAAGGCTTTTGATTTATTGTGTTTTTCATAGATCTAATATTTTTGCAGAGATTACTTTGATCCAAAATTTTGGACCCAGTAATTTCCCGTCCTGGCTATCCCCATTTCTTTATAATCTTTGTTCATAAGGTTTTTACAATGGCCCGGGCTTTTTAACCAGCCATCAATCACTTCTTTTTCGTTTTTAAACCCCATGCCTATATTTTCACCGTACGTCAGCCAATGATACCCTGTTTTCTCAATACGATCACCAGCCCTGCTTCCATCAGGCGATATATGACTAAAATACTTTTTACTAAACATATCAGCGCTATGGGCCAAAGCTGCTTGTTCTAATTGATCATTCCATGTCAAAGCTGCAGCAGGATAATAATACGTGTCACCACATTTACATCCTTTTTTACGTGCTTCATTTACCAACTCAAGAAGAATCGTTTTATTAACACCGGAGCTTTTGGCATTTTTAGAGTGAGGATCAACAGCGTCTTTATTGATTGGGAGAAACGCAAAAGAGGCCGAACCAAAAACCAGGAAAAGAAAAAAGAAAAAAACGGATTTCATATCTGTAAGCTAACGTTCTATTTGTTGCGGAAATTGCACCTTTTTTCGTTAAAATAAAGTTGTGATTGGAAACATGCTGAATGTGTAACGCTCAAACCTGGACAGGAGTACAGGACTTCATTGCTTGCGTTTTATGTTCCATTACTTTGAAATGATAGTTGAAGAGATATCACTTACCTTCCAGAAACCAAACAAATGGAACAAGTAACTACTATTATAGAGTGATTGATGATATAGCCGTTTTATTTGTTGCTAGTTATACTGAATAACAAAAAGATTAAAATTCTGTTTTCCAGTCCTTACTTGGGTCTCTGCAAATGTTTCAGGACAAGGTTTATTATTTTAAAGCATACAACAGGCATTTTATTTCTAATATCTTTTTCTCTATTTCCAACCGCTTGCATTTATTGATATAGATCAAACTAACTGCTGTTGATATTATGGGAATTGCGATAGTGATGGTATACATAAAAACGATTTATTCAGTACCTAATTTACTAAAATACCACTTCACCACCTATGTTTGAACTTTCTTCAATTCCATTGGTTTTAAATTACGTAATGACAAACTTGACCATGAACAACCCTTCACCAGAAAACGAGCTTTTTATTGATGTATTGAAGGTTAAAAAGGCCGCCCTTATTTTAAGAGCAATCAACCATAAGCTGAGACAACAAATAATGCGCCTCATCCATGAAAATGAAAAAGTGATTGTTACAGAAATTTATAAAAAGCTGAAACTTGAACAATCAGTCGCCTCGCAACACCTGGCCATTTTGCGACAAGCAGGATTTGTAAAAACCGAAAGAGATGGAAAATTTATTTACTACTCAGTAAACTATAACCGGTTAAAAGAGATTCATTATATAAGTACAGAACTTCTTAATTTGTTCAAAGACGAATAGCTAAGAGGTTTAAATTTCATTCCTGTTTTATTGCAACCCTCATTTTCTCAATAAGGTTTACGATTCATTCATGTTTCGTTTTAGGCACATTCCTTACATTCACTTCATGAAAAAAGCGACTGGCTTCTTCGCCATTTTAATGATTTTCTTTCTTTTTGCTATTGCCTCTTTAAACGCCCAGGATAGCAGTACAAAGAAACGTATCATCATGATTGGGGCTCACCCTGATGATTGCGATCTCAAAGGAGGTGGCACTGCCATTCTTCTGGCCCAAATGGGTTATGCTGTTAAATTCGTTTCTGTGACCAATGGTGATGCAGGCCATCAAACCATGAAAGGAGCTGCTCTTGCAAAACGAAGATTGGCAGAAGCACAAGAAGCAGGAAAAAGGTTTGGTGTAAGCTACGACGTACTAAACAATCATGATGGACAACTATTGCCCACTTTGGAAGTTCGTTTACAGGTTATAAAAAAGATTCGGGAGTGGAATGCAGATGTAGTTATTGCCCCCAGACCAAATGATTACCACCCGGATCATCGGTATACAGGAGTGTTGGTACAAGATGCTTCTTACATGGTTGCCGTACCTAACGTGGCTCCTGAAACGCCAGCGTTGAAAAAAAATCCCGTTTTTCTATATTTCCAGGATGGTTTTCAACGGCCTAACCCTTTTCGTCCGGATGTTGCCATTGACATAACAAGTGTTTTCGGCAAAAAGATTCACGCATTGGATGCACATGAATCACAGGTATATGAATGGTTACCCTGGATAGGTCATTTTCTTGAACAAGTACCACAAAATAAAAAGGAGCGGGAAAGCTGGCTTGCCCAAACGAGGTCAGTAAAAATCAGCACAGATGTTCGCACTGTTCTCGAAAAATGGTATGGCAAAGAAAGAGCTGACCTGGTGCAACAAGCTGAAGCCTTTGAAATATGTGAATATGGAAGTCGTCCAGGTGACGATGAACTAAGAAAAATATTTCCTATGGTCACAAATATCAGGAACTAAAATTATGTGATGCTGAATATAGCGTTATTACTGCCAGCATAAGTTTAGCGCCCCAGGATAAGTGACCATCTGTTAAAGCATAAAAAAAGCCCTGGAACCCAGAGCTTTTATACCTATTTAGAAAGTCTATTAATACCTGTTTTTATTATAGCTGTTTCCGTTGTTGTATCCACCGCCGCTTCCGCCACGGTTTCCACCACCAAAGCCACCGCCACCACGTGGCCTGTCTTCTTTTGGCTTTGCTTCCATTACTTTAATGGTTCTGCCTTCTACGGTAGCGCCATCCAATTCAGTAATTGCTTTTTTAGAAGCCGCATCATCTGACATTTCAACAAAACCAAACCCGCGGGATTGATTTGTCATTTTGTCCATGATGATTTTGGCAGAAGTTACTTCTCCATAGGGTGCAAAAAATTCTTTTAAGTCTTCATCCTGTACGTTGAAGCTTAAATTAGAAACGTAAATGTTCATACTTAATAATTAAAAAATTTAAAATGATCTGAGAAAAGCAAGGAGTAGATACTAACTAAGATGCAGATAACTAGCAGAATAATTAATTAATACTAATGCGAGGCTCAAATTAACCCGCCGAAGATATACTTTATTTTGATATCTACTGTAAAAAATATCTTAAAACAGAATTACCGCTAGCACGTCGAGTTGTCTGTTTAGTCAGTTAAAAAAGAGCACTCTTTTATTGTACTTCAACTTATGACCTTTCGTATAAACTCATTTACTTTCCCCAAGCACTTCATTTAACGGATAAATGTATAATAAATGAGTTATGGCATCCGGTTCCTGTCTTTGTAAACTTCTTTATTCCCCAATAACAGAACCTATTATTTTTATATAATTATTTCTATTCAAACCGAAGAGGGATCGATGAAAAAAATGGGCAATTCATTCCGGTTATTAAAAGTCATAGGCGTAATACTAGTAATGTTAGGACCAGGATGTAAAAATTCCGGAAAAAATACAAGTACTGAAGATTCGCTGGCTATAAGAAAAAAGTATGCTACTTCGGAAATAGTATCACCGAAAGATGCGATTACAAAAATGCATATTGAAAAAGGTTTCGAAGTGAAGCTTGTAGCAGCAGAGCCTCTTGTGGTCGCTCCTGTGGCTATGTGCTTTGATGAAAATGGCCGTATATGGGTAGCAGAAATGACCAGTTATATGCCGGATACGGTAGGTACAGGGGAAGACATGCGTACGGGGAAAATAGTGATCCTAAGTGACAGAAACGGTGACGGCTTAATGGATGAAAGAAAAGTCTTTTTAGATTCTCTTATATTACCCAGGGCCCTGTGTTTGATTGAAGATGGAATCCTTGTTGCAGAATCTCCCAATCTTTGGTTCTACGAAATCGAAAATGATAAGCCTGTTAAAAAAACGTTGGTAGATGATAAATATGCTGAAAGTGGAAATGTAGAACACCAGCCTAACGGTTTGTTAAGAGCTTTAGATAACTGGATTTATAATGCAAAATCCCGTAAACGATATAGAAAAAACGGGAACAAGTGGCTTATAGAACAAACACATTTTCGCGGTCAATGGGGAATTTCACAGGATGATTATGGACGTTTATTTTACAATACTAACTCCGAAAATTTATTAGGCGATTACTTTAGTCCTGGTTTAGGGGCTTATAATGAACATCAGCGAAGGGTGGCAGGATTTAATGAAGAAATTGTAACAGATACAAAAGTTTTTCCTGCCAGGGCTACAACTGGTGTTAACAGAGGTTATATGGATGGGATCCTGGATGATAGCCTTCGCCTTGTCAACTTTACAGCTGCCTGTGGACCTTTAATTTACAATGCCCGTCTGTTCAACAAAGAATATTATGGAAACGCCTTTGTTGCCGAACCTGCGGGTAACCTTATAAAAAGAAATATTTTAAAAGAACAAGGGTATAGGATAACAGGGCAACAAGCATATACAAAAAAAGAATTTCTTGCGAGTGAAGATGAAAGGTTCCGGCCTGTAAATTTATTTCAGGGCCCTGATGGGGGCTTATATGTGGTTGACATGTACCGGGGCATTATTCAACATAAAGCTTTTTTGACTACTTACTTAAAGAATGAGATCAAACAAAGGGAATTAACGCAACCTCTTGCCTGTGGTCGTATTTACAAAATAATTCCTGTTAACACGAAAACACAAAATACACAAATAACAAAACAACCAAACCAGCTATTGAATTTATTGCAGGATGAAAATGGCTGGGTACGACATAAAGCACAGCAGCTATTAATAGACGGCAAACATAAAGAGGTGGAACCTGCATTACGGAACTTGTTAAGTGTAAAAGACAACCCTATTGCTGTAATCCATTCACTTTGGACAATGGAAGGGCTGAATATTTTGAAATCACAGGATATACTATACCTGCTTAAACAACCTCAATGGCCAATTCAAATGCAGGCATTAAGCGCCATACCTTCCATAATTACTAAAAATAATTATGGCGATTTCTTACCTGCTTTACAGGCCATGATAAACGATACTCTGGCCGCTCCTTATGTTGCCTACTTAGCCCATTACGTTGAGTTCTTTAATGCAGGTGCAAGCAATGAACTTTTATCGGGACTGGCGGAAAAATATCCAGCTGATTTGTTTGTGGCAGATGCAATAATCAGTAATACATTTAATAAAGAAACCGCGTTCTATAAAAAACTTACTTTCGCGAATCCCGACACTAATCTTATTCTAAATAAACAATTAAAAAAAGTAATTGACAACATCGCCAAAGCAAAAAATAGTGCTAATCTTAAAAAGCTGCAGAAAGAATTTCCAAGGGGCGTGGCGATATTCCAATCTACCTGCCTGCCTTGTCATGGCGAAGATGGCAATGGTATAAGGGCGTTAGGCCCACCTTTAAACAATTCCGACTGGGTGGTTGGAGATAAAAATAAATTAATCTCCATACTGTTATACGGATTAACCGGGCCTGTTAAAATCAAGGATAAGGTTTATAAGACTCCTGAAATTAATGGAGACATGCCTGGGATCGGTCAAAATGAAGATTTTAATGATGATGATATTGCGCAAATCTTAAACTTTATTCGCAACTCATGGAACAATAAAGCCGACCGCATTGCACCAGGCGAAATAAACAACATTAGGAATAAGTTCAAAGCGCGGCAAAGGCCTTTTACCATAGAGGAGCTTAACCAGTTCCGGTAGCCCCGCAACATTAGGAAGGCGAATTACAGTATAGGGGAAATAATGCAACTCGTCACTTAGTGGATATCTTTTTATCTTGTTTGTTTAAGAAGCTTCACTACTTTTCTTTTATTTCCCTGTATCACTTCTGCATAGTAAATACCTGGCCGGTATCCTCCACCAATTTTTACGGAACTGTTTCTGTTAGCCGGCCTTATTGTTTCCACCAGTCTGCCTACTTCATCTTTTATTGCTATTTGCAACGGCTCATGACTTGTTGTTTTCAATACAAGTGTAAAATAATTGGTGGAAGGATTTGGCAGTACGCCGACGCTCAACTGGTTCATAGTTGTTGCCGCATCTTGTACTGTATTACCCGGCTCAAGTATTCGTCCGCCGGTTTTACACTCTCCTAAGTAGGCTCCGCTCGCTATTTGATCGGCCACTGCTCCTTGTGGCATGCACTCTGTCTCAAAAGAAGAATTACCTTTTTTCCTGCAAATCTTCACTTTGTCATCACATCTCACATCTATAATCTTAATTTCTTTCGTTGTTGTTTGCTGGCATCCTGCAGCATCCTTTACAGTTACAGTATAGATGGTAGCCGTGGTTGGACTTACAGAAATTGACGCCGTGGTTTGTCCATTAGACCAGGTATAGCTGAATGGTGCTGTGCCTTCGGTGACCTTTGCAGAAATGGTAATAGCTTCTGCAGGTTTGTACCCTATATACACCGTGTTAACGTTAACTCCGCTATCTAAAGCTTTTGCATCGGGAATGGTAGCACTCATCGGACCAGATGCAGTCACATTTAAACTTGCAGATGCAGAAGAACAATTAGTTGTTTTGCCTACAATTTTTACACTATAGTTTCCAGGAGTAGTTGTATTAAGGCTGGTTACATTCCCCGGTGTTCCTGCTCCTACCGGTACTGTCCATACAAAAGAATATTCGTTAGCTGCACCAGTCGCCGGCGTAGCAACAATGGTAGTAACTCCCGTACACGTAGTTGAGGATTTAATATTTACCACCGGCAATGCTACAGTTTTCACCACAACCTCAGCCCTCGGACTTTCGCAACCTTGGTTGTTAACCTGGCTCACATAATAATACGTTTGTCCGGGAGAACTCGTTGAAGGCGTTGGCGCTGTAGCAGATGCCGTACCTGCTGTTGCTGCCGTATACCATCGTAAGCTATGACCCGGCAAGGCAACAGCTTTTAGCGGCGTAGCAGTTACACCCTGGCAATACTCAACAGGCGACGTCGCTCCCGGCACCGGGGGGGACTGTGGTTGATGAAGTGTAACAACAGTTGCTTCTGATATACAACCCTGCGTGTTTTTTACGGTTACCGTGTAAGTGCCTGCAACAAGGTTATCAAAAACTCCTGTGGTATTTATATAATCGGTTCCATTTATACTATAGCTCAACCCTGTTTCCGGCGTAGTTATCTTAATGCTTCCTGGAGCAGAACAGGATGGCTCGGTTACAGAAACTGCAGGTGCTTTCGTCATTTCCTTCACTGTTAAATTAAGCGTTGCAATTGAATCACAACCTCTGCTGCTTAGTAGTTTCACCTGGTATGTACCGCTTTTATCATAATTCTGACCATTCCATTTGTATGGAAGTTGGTTACGACAGATTGTTTGAATGGTAATGCTGTTGACTGGGGGGCATCCTTTTGTTTTTACTTCAATAAAAAAGCCGAAGAGTGGCGACCCTGGGCCTGTAGCAGGAAAGTCTTTCTCTTTTGTGAACAAACGGGATGAAGGATCAATGGAAAAGACAACCCCACGATCATTGGCTCCGCCGTAACGAGTGGTTCCATAAAGTTTTCCATCTGAAGCCTGCATTAGACTACTAGCTGGATGGATTCCATCATTGCCCTGGAACTGTTTTATAATTGTGTAAGATCTTGTTGAAACATTATACGAAAAAATTACTCCGCCATCACTGGAACCTCCATAGTAGGTTGTGCCATATAATAAACCATCAGAGGCCTGGAAAAGTTTTCCGAAAGAATAATTACCACTCAGGTTATCAAGATCTTTCAGTTTGGTATGGACAGATGTAGAAGGGTCGAAAGAATAAATGACGCCCCAGCCTGTTTTGCCGCCCATTACTGTTATTCCGTAAAGCTTTCCATCAGAAGCCTCAATCATACCATTATCTCCATACGGCTGTCCACCATTATCAAAGTCAAAATTTGTAAGTTTCGTGTATGTATTATTGGATGGATCAAAAGAATAAATGATTCCATATCCAAAGGATCCTCCCTGGTAGGTGGTGCCATACAGTTTACCATTAGATGCCTCGGTCAACCGTCCCTGGGGAAAGGAGCCATCCGCATAATTAAAATCCTTCAGCTTGGTGTAGGTATTTGTCGTTAAATCAAATGAAAAGAGTACGCCTCCACGGTTAGTACCTCCATAGGGAGTGGTGCCATAAAGTTTTCCGTTTTTTGCCTGAACCAGGTTATTAGCTATTGGATACATTCCATTACCGCCCCCAAAATCCATTAGCTTACTATATGTTCCGGTAACAGGATCAAAAGAAAAAATCACTCCGTATTCCATTGTTCCACCCTCGTCCGTCATGCCGTACAGCTTGCCATTAGAAGCAAGTGTTAGTCCGCCATTAGTACTGTATCCTTCCTGTGCTGTAATACCACTGAATGATTTAATTTGTGAAAGGCTGGCCGATGGTCCTCCCGTGTACCTGGCAATGGTACCATCATAGGTCGTTCCATTTCTTTCTGTTAGTATATAAAGTTCCGGTAATTGCGCCTGCAAAGCAGTGATAGTTGCTATAAGGCAACTCAAAAGTGTAAATATTTTTCTCATTCCTTATTTCTTATCCGGGTGAAAAGATTTCGGTGTTATACTAAATTCGAAGGAAGTGGCAATAAGGCGTAGTCTATTGAGGTGATGTATAACTGATAGATATAGCTTACTCATGAAAATGGTTTGGGTGTTTATCAAAAAATATACTTGCTTTCAAAAACACAAGTATACCAGTTCGTAAATAAGGGAGGGATTAAAGAAAAGTTTTCATTGTTCTTTTCAGATTGATCATTTACAAAGCCAAAAATATTATTCTTTTTGCATTCACTCATCGTACTAAATAAAAAAATCTGCCAGCTGCGGTTCATTACCCAGAGTAATAAATATTGCCGATAGCAAAAAGAAAATAAACAGCAGGGAAGATTAACCTCTACATTCATTGTTCTCCTGTTCACTGTTCAATATTCCTTTGGTATCTTCGAACGACATGAAGAAGTCGATTTTCACCTTACTTCAGTATTCCTTTTTTTTAGGGCTGGGAATTTTATTTGTGTGGCTTTCAGTAAAAAATATCGACCACGCACAGTGGCTGCAAATAAAAGATTCACTCCAGAGAGCAAGGCATTGGATGATTATACCCGTGTTCCTTATGTTACTTCTTAGTCATTACAGCCGGGCTTTGCGTTGGAAAATACTGATGGAGCCAATGGGTTATCACCCAAGTACGTTCAACACATTTGCTGCCGTCATGATTGGTTATCTTGTTAATGCGGGCGTACCGCGGCTGGGCGAAGTAGTAAAATGTACCCTCCTTTCACGCTATGAAAAAGTACGGGCCGACAGGCTGGTTGGAACTATTGTAATGGAAAGGGCTGTTGATCTTGTCAGCCTTACTCTCATATTCGTTTTAGCTTTAATTTTCCAAGGACATGTTATCGGGGACTATGTAATGAATTCTTTCGGCAAGTTTTTTACCGATAAAACCGGCCATACCTCAGTCAGAAAAATTGTTATAGCATTGGTAGGGATAGGTGCTGTTCTGGGCTTTCTTTATTTTGTGCTTAAACGCTTTGGCCATATCGACGCTGTAGCAAAAATTAAAAATGTAATTAAGGGCATACTGCACGGATTGAGCAGTATTCGTTTTATTAAGCATAAAGGATTATTTATTTTCCATTCAGTTTTTATCTGGGTATTATATCTTGCCAGCACTACTGTGGGCATATATGCGTTACAGGAAACCGCTCATTTAGGTATAGGTGGTGGATTAACTACCCTGGCAGTGGGTAGCGTAGGAATGGTGTTAACGCCGGGAGGCATTGGCGCTTATCCCCTATTGGTGGCGAAACTTATGGGCTTATATGGTCTAGATGAAGACACCATAGGCAATGCACTAGGTTGGCTTTTATGGTCGGTGCAAACAATTATTATTATTGGCGCCGGTGTTATTTTTTCTGGCTTATTTTCTCATCACAATAAAAAAAGGCAAGCACTTGAGACCCGGCAACAGTATACAGAACAAAATATTGACCTTAACTGAGTTAGAACAGAGAATAGCGCAATGGAGGGTATTGGACAAAAAAATTGCATTTACCAACGGCTGCTTTGACATCATTCACCCCGGCCATATCTTTTCCTTAACTGAAGCAGCCAAACATGGAGACTACCTTGTTATTGGATTAAATGCTGATATCTCTGTAAAAGGTTTAAAGGGAGAAAACAGGCCTGTCAACTCGGAACATTCAAGAGCCTTAGTGATAGCTTCACTAGCTATGGTTGATGCAGTAGTCATTTTTGCGGAGCCAACGCCTCTAGAACTTATTAGAGCAATAAAACCAGATGTATTGGTAAAAGGCGGTGATTATAAATTAGATGAAATTGCTGGTGCAAAAGAAGTGATTGGCTGGGGAGGGCAAGTGATTACTAATCCCATTATTCAGGGATTTTCAACTACTGCTATTATTAATAAACTCCAAAATAAGGAAGCGCCTCAAAGTTTAGCACAGATGTTGCGTATATTTAACCTGGATACGAAACATTCTGC
>Ga0126311_10001724_pt1 | contig 10733 bp, 10 predicted proteins | sample Plot61_FD_92539 | JGI IMG/M metagenome (GOLD analysis project Ga0126311, IMG submission 92539) | Serpentine soil microbial communities from UC McLaughlin Reserve, CA, USA - Plot61 | ecosystem: Environmental > Terrestrial > Soil > Grasslands | place: USA: UC McLaughlin Reserve, Lake County... | reverse complement strand
TGCGCTGGGCAGCCCAACGGCCGTTGCCATCCATGATGATGGCGATGTGGCGCGGCAGGCGATCCCAGGCGACTGCGTTGAGCAGCGCCTCTTCGCGTGTGCCTTTTTGAATTACGCCTGCGAAGTCAGAAAACATAGACGGTCATTGTTGACTGTTAGGCAATCGCTGTCAACTAGTATTCAAAGAACTTTCTCGCGCAAAGGCGCAAAGAAAAGCGCCTTTGCGCGAGAAATCACTCATATCGGACTGAAACCAGCGTAAGACCGCAAGCAGGGGCGGTCACGGCGGCTAAGGGGCGGGTGCCGGTCTCGAGCGCCTCGCCAATCGCATCTCGATCCAATTCGCCGCGGCCGAGTGCCATCAGTGATCCAGCTATCGCTCGCACCATGTAACGCAGGAAACCATTAGCGCTCACGCGAATCTCGATCAAAGACCCATGCGACCGTTCGTCAAAACGCTCGACTATCTGCACCCCTGTGACAGTCCGAACGCGATCCTCAACATCTGACTGCGCCGCCGAAAACGCGGTCCAATCGTGCTCGCCGCAAAATAACCGCGCAGCCTCTTTAATATTCTCGAGCTGAAACGCGCGCCCATCGTGGTGTGCGTAGCGCCACCAGAACGGCGATATCACTGGTCCATTTACAATGCGATAGACATACGTCTTCTCGAGTGCCGAGTAGCGCGCGTGAAAATCGCCAGGCACAGCTTCACAAGACAACACCCTCACGTCTCTGCCGATGTTGCCATTGATCGCTGCCCGGAGCTTCCTCATCGTGATCTCGCGTTGAATCTCAACACTCGCGACCTGGCCCTCGGCGTGGACACCAGCATCCGTGCGGCCCGATCCATGAACGTTGACGCTACGCCCATCGACCAAAGAGAGCGCTTGAGTCAACTCGCCCTGAACCGTCCTGCGACCATCCTGAATCTGCCACCCGTGAAAGTCGGTCCCATCGTACTGAAGTAGCAGCTTATAATTCACGGCGCTGCCTTCCGGCTGCCTGGCTTCACGACGGGTTCACCGAGGTTGCATGCATCACAAACTGAAGACTCAACCGACAACACTGTCAGCGACGCCAGCGACGCGAGCGGCACGCCCACATCTGCCCTGCCACCCGAGCGGTCAATGATCGAGGCCGCTACGACAACGTCCGCGCCGGCTCTTCGAACCGCATCAATCGTGTCGCGAGTTGATCCACCAGTCGTGATCACGTCTTCAACAACCAGAGTCTTCTCGCCCGGCGCAACCCTGAAACCACGACGCAGCGTCATCTCACCCGCTTCGCGCTCAGTCCAAATAAATCTCACACCCAACGCCCTCGCCACTTCATGACCAATCACGATCCCGCCAATCGCAGGCGACGCTACAAGCTGAATTTCCTGCCCCTGAAACCGCTCAGCAATGGCGCGTCCGAATGCCTCAGCATGATCCGGAAACTGAAGCACGAGCGCACACTGCAAATAGACGGTGCTGTGCAAGCCGCTGGAAAGTTGAAAATGGCCCTCGAGCAATGCGCCCGTTTTTCTGAATTGTTCCATCACTTCTACAGCGTCCATTTGCCTACCTCGATAAGAGTCTGCGTGCTACAATCCTGACCGAATGCCGCCTTATTCGAATTTAGTTTCCGATTCTACCCTCGTACAGGACACAATCGACCTTTTAACTTGCTCAGGCGGACGCGCCGCTGCATCGGAGATCGTCGACGCGGTCTTCAAACTCTCTCACATCGACGACGAGCTCGCAGGACTGCTCGTCGCTGATCTGATCAGAAACGATCGACGCTTCAAGATCGTCGAGAACAATACTGTCGAGCTACTGGCGGACGACAGTCATGCGCGCCTGTTAAAAGATCTCGACTTCGTTGTCGTGGATGTCGAGGCCACCGGGGCCAAGACGCCGCCCAATCGACTCATCGAGCTCGGCGCTTATCGCATTCGCGGCGGACGCATCGTCGATAAATTCGTGTCGCTCGTCAATCCTGAGATTCCGATTCCACGCTTCGTCGCATCGCTTACGGGTATTTCGAACGACATGGTCAAGGACGCGCCCGTCTTTGCTGACGTCGCGCCGAGATGGCTCGACTTTGTGAACGATTCAGTGCTGGTGGCCCACAACGCGCCATTCGACACGAGCTTTCTCAATCACGAGATCTCGCGCGTTTATCCCGGCCATCGCATGGTAAACGCGCATCTCTGTACAGTCAGACTGTCGCGACGCGCCCTGCCCGATCTTTCAAATCACCGCCTGGAAACGATAGCGAGCCATTTCTCGATACCCATTGCGAGCCGGCATCGTGCCGGCAGCGATGCGCTGGCGACCGCTGAGATATTTATACTTTTACTCACAGAGCTTGAAGAAACTTACGGGATCAAGAACCTTGCAGCCGCCAGAACTTTTCAATTCCCGGAATTAGCGGCTGCGAATCTTCAAGGATGACCCGTGACGATCTCCGGTCTTTTGAGTTTTTGCCTCAGCAGCACAACACCCACGATCACTGCGACAAGTCCCAGCCCGATCCACGGATAATACTTCGCTAAAATCTCTTTCGCCTGCGCTCCGTATCGCACGGCGAAGTAACCCTCGAGTAAGAACCGAAACGCGCGCCCGCCAACGATCGCCAGCATGAACCGCAACAAACTAAACCTGAACACGCCCGCCGTAACGACAAACAACTTGAACGGGAACGGCGGCGGCAAGAGTGTCGCCACTACGACGGCCATCATGTCGTAGCGCTCGATCAGGTGCTTCACTCGTCTCTGCTTCGCTTCGGAAAATCGGTTGAGCGCGCGTGCTCCTGCGCGTCGTGAAATCAGGTACAGGATCAAGCAACCAAGCGCCGAGCCCGTTGTCGCCATCAGTGCGTAAAGCAACATCCAGCTCGGATAAGTCGTCGACAACAACAGCATCAACGCATCGACACTGCTCGGCAGCGGCACGAATGTCGAGTCGAGCAGTGCGACTGCAAACAAACCGAAGGCGCCAAATGTGATCAGGTATTCAGAAAGACGTGTGAGCCACTTCTTAAACGGAAGGAGAACAGCTTTCAATCAGTGGATCCTTTCAGTCTGAAACTTCGTCGGGCTCGACATCCAGCGGCGCGCGGGCATTTCTGCGCTGCCTCACGATGAGATAAACGATCAGTACAATCAAAGCCAACGCGCCGGCGATGCTGATAATTATGAGTCCATTGTCTTTCATAAACAGCAGCACGCGACGGCCATAGTACACAGCGAGTATGCCTTCGACGTAGTAACGGAACGACCGCGCAATCATCACTGTCGTCAAAAACTTCCAGCGCGGATACTCCAGCGCGCCCGCGGTAGCGACGAATATCTTGAACGGCAGCGGCGGCGGAAGTATTGCGGGAATGCCGATAGCAAGAAAACCGAAGCGCTCGTAAACTCGCTCCACTCGCTTGATGCTTTGCAGGTTGAAGCGCTTGCGCAGCACTGCCTGACCGCCGCGACGAACAATCGTGTAGAGAACATGGCAGCCGATCACACTTCCGGCGGCGGCGAAGAGCGGAAAATAAAACGCGGCACTCGGATACTTGTAACAACGTCCGACGACGAGATAGTCATTGATTTCGGGAAGCGACAGCAGCGACGAATCGAGAGCGCCGATGATGATCATCGCCGGCGCCGCGAAATATATCGGCAGGCTAATAACGTTAACTTCCAACCAACGGGCGATCGCGGCTAACCAGTCGTACATGCGGCGGTAATGAAACCATAACTCGGAATTAGCCACAAAGAGGCACAAGAGCAAAAGCTGAAGTCTGAATCGGTTTTTGTGTTTTTTGCGCCTTTTTGGCCTATTTTACAGGAGCAAAAACTGCAGGCGTGTTGTAAGTAACCCCGACGGTGAATCCGGAGTTTGGACTAAAGCTGGTGAGACCTTTAATCCCGGCGAAGTCGAACCGTAGTCCCGACGCCCTGATCTGCATTCCGAGTCGCGCTTCGCCCTGTGACTCCGTGCCCAGCGGACCATTGCCCGGCCGGGTGTTGGCGCGTCCATTCACTTCACCGGCGATGCTGAACTGTTTGTTGAGGTGAAAGACCCCGGCGAGCCCGTAGGTTATGACGTCGTTCTGAGAAAACAACTGTGTCGGCGCGGTAAGGATCGCAATGCCGAGATTGCCAAACGTGTTGAAGCGTCCGTCAGGTCCAAACTTCTTTCCGACGAGGATCGATCCGAACGCGTTGGTTTGATTGATTCCGATGCCGCGAGCCTGGCTCGAATTCGGGAGTTGCACGCCGAAACGAAAGCCCAGCGAAGGGCCACGGCGCGTTTCGTTGCGCAGTTTGAATTTGGCTGCCAGCGTAAAGTCGCCGGTGTCGTTGGTGGAGTTTGCACCGGGAGCAAGATCCAGCGGAATTGCGGAAGCACCGCGCGAGTTGATGCTGACGTAATTTTGTGCGACCCCTTCGATCTGGAACTCCACGTTTGGTCCCATTCCGAAACTGACGCCAATTACGCCGACGCGCGTGAGATCGCCTCTGATACCCGAGACGGTGTACTTCGCACCCTGCATGAAGTCGATGCCCGCTTCAACGCGGATGCTGCCCGGAGGAATGATGTCAACGTCTTCCGTGATGAGAGGCCGTTGCTGGGCGCTAGCCGCGATGGCGCAACAAACGAGCAAAACCAAAATCGATGTGATCCGCATCATTGCGCCGGGATTCTAAGACAGGATTAGAGGATTAACAAGATTTACAGGAAAAATCCTGCTAATCTTGCAAATCCTATCGTGGGAAAGAAAGGAATTTTAACTATGCGACGTTTCGCAGCCCTCTTCTTAATATCCGTTTGCCTGCTTACCGTTCCCCAGTCAGGCCACACATCAATCCAACAGTCCGCTGTTCAGATCCAGGGCATCAAGGATCGCATCACGATCCATCGCGACGAGCGTGGTATTCCTTACGTTGAAGCACAGAACGACGAGGATCTCTACTTCGGACAGGGCTACGCGACCGCACAGGATCGCCTGTGGCAAATGGATCTGTTCCGTCGCACGGCGCGTGGCGAGCTGGCAGAAGTTCTCGGCGCCGGCCCAAACAACGTCGCCCTCGATCAGGACAAGCTGCATCGCACTTATGGTTTCGCACAGGCGGCCGAAGCGGAATTCGCCGCCGCTTCGCCGCGCACACGCGCCATGCTGGAAGCTTACGCGCGCGGCGTGAACGCGTACGCTGCTTCACTCGATCCGAAGTCGATGCCGCCGGAGTTTCAGATCCTGCAATACAGCTTTCGTCCGTGGACACCGGCTGACTCGTGCGTAGTCGTGAAAATATTCTTCGAAGCACTTTCCGACACGTGGCGGCTCGACATCATGCGCCAGGCACTCTCGGTTCTGCCTGCCGAGAAGCGTGCGGAGTTGATGCCAGCGATCTCGTCGATCGACGTGCTGGTCGTCGGTAAAGACACTCCTAAGGCAAAGGGCAAATCGGCACAGATAAAACGCGAGCCGGTTTCAGTTGAAGCACTCGCGAGGCTCGCGCACAATCAGGAGATCGCAGCCGCCGCTCTGGATCGCATCGGTTTTCACGCGGACGCGCTCGCCGCCAGCAACAACTGGGTCGTGAGCGGCAATCGCACCATTACCGGCAAACCACTCCTCGCCAACGATCCACACCTGCGCCCGACAGCGCCTTCGATCTGGCACATGGTCCACCTGAGCGCGCCCGGCGTGCGCGTTGCGGGTGTCGGCACCGCCGGATTGCCTGGCATCATTCTGGGTCACAACGACCACGTCGCGTGGGGCTTCACGAACGTGGGCCCTGATGTTCAGGACCTGTACATGGAAAAGTTTAATCCAGACAATCCGAAGCAGTATCAAACGGCGGCGGGCTGGCAGGACGCGGTCATTCGTAACGAACAGATCAAGGTTAGAAAAGCTTTCGGAAGCTCTGAATATGACACCGTCACGCATAACGTCACCGTAACGAGACACGGCCCGATCATCTTCGAAGGCGACGGCAAGCGTTATGCGCTGCGCTGGACGGCGTTAGATCCCACAAAGAACAATGCCGACGTTTCCTACACAATCAATCGCGCACGCAACTGGAAAGAGTTCAACGCTGCGCTCGAGTCGTTTACCGCGCCGACGCAGAACATCGTCTACGCTGATGTCGATGGCCATATCGGTTATCACGCTGCGGGCGTGGTCCCGATCAGGAAATCGGGCGATGGCAGCGTGCCGTACGACGGTGCGACTGATGCGGGCGAGTGGACCAGTTATATTCCGGTGGCAAAGTTGCCGGCCCTATTCGATCCACCCTCGGGAATCATCGTCACCGCCAACCAGCGAATCGTCGGCACTGACTATCCATACTTTCTGACGCACTCGTGGGCACAGCCATATCGCGCGCGACGGATCCTCGATCTGCTGAGCGAGAAGCCGAAACTCTCGACAGAAGATTTCAGGCGTATCCTCGGCGATGTTTACACGATTGCGGGTGTGACGTTTACACGAGAAGCGGTGAAGCTTCTGCGACCAAAGCTCACTCCGTCGGATGAGAAGTTAAAAGCGACGCTTGACGCATTTGAAAAGTGGGACGGGCGCATCAACGCCGAATCGACGGTCGCTCCGGTTGTGGCACACATGCGACTCGCGTTTCGTTCCAGGATCCTGACTGCGGCGCTTGGTCCGGAGCTGGTGAAAAGTTATCAATGGAGCAACTTCGACACAACGCTCGATCGTGTTCTCAAGGAACAGCCCGCGTCGTGGTTGCCGAAGGAGTTTGCAAGTTATCCCGATCTGCTGCGGGCTTCTTATGACGAGGCAATCAGCACACTTACTAAGAGCCTGGGACCAGATCCAGCGAAGTGGACCTGGGGCGAGATGGCAAAGGTGCGGTTTCCCCATCCGCTGGGTCCCGCGCCATTCATCGGAGGGCAATTCACAATTCCACCATTCCCACAAAATGGTACCGGCGGATTTATCGGCGCGACGGTGAATGTCGGCGCGAGTGTGTCGATGCGCCTGATTGCAGATCCGAGTGACTGGGACAAGACGCAGCATGGGATCGCGCTCGGCGAATCGGGGCTGCCCAAGAGTCCACATTGGAGTGACCAGCTTGCCGATTGGCGCGCAGTGACGCCACGTGAGTTTCCGTTTACGGCAGCAGCCGTGCTCGAGGCCGCGAAAGAGACACTCGTGCTACAGCCTGCTAAATGAGCGACGAAAAGGCACAAGAAGCACGAAAAGATTGGAGAGTTTTTTGTGCAGTTGAGCTTCCGGACGAAGTACGCGCGCGGCTGGAAGATCATGTGTCGCGGTTGCGCAAGGAGGTTCCTGAGGTGGCGGCGAGCTGGAGTCGGGTCGAGAACATTCATCTGACGCTGAAGTTCTTCGGCAATGTCGAGGTGAATCGGATTCAGAGGATCTCTGAGGCTGCGGCACGGAGCGTGGAACCGATTACTGCGTTTCACATCGGGGTTGGAGGTACAGGTGTTTTTCCGAGACCGAGCCGGCCGCAGGTGCTTTGGATCGGAATCAGCGATCCGTCCCGTCAGTTAACTGCTTTGCAGGCGAGATTAGAGAATGAGTGTGCGGCGGAAGGTTTTCCGAAAGAGAATCGCGCGTATCGTCCGCACTTAACGATCGCGCGCCTCCGCAAACCGGGAGGCGCACGACGCCTCGCGGACGCGCACCTCGAGATGCAATTTGAGCCTATGGAAGTGAAACTAAAAGAACTCGTCCTCTTCCGCAGCGAGCTCAGCCCAAAAGGCTCGAAGTACACCGTGATTTCTGCCGCGGATTTTCGCGGATAAACGCGGATTTATTTACCGCGGGAGCTCGCGTGGGCGCGGCGGTGGTGGCGGCTTCTGATCGTCCTTGTCACCCGTCTGCGACAACACTTCCTTAATCGCACCCACACTCGAAAGCATCGCCGAAGTCTCAACCGGCATGAAGATCACTTTCGAGTTGTTCGTCCGCGTCATGTCGCGCAAGCTCTCGATATACCGCACCGTGATCAGATACTGACTCGGATCGCCATCCGGAATCGCCTGCGCAATCCGGCCCAACGCCTCCGACTCGGCCTCAGCGTTACGCAAACGCGCCTGCGCCGCGCCTTCAGCCGCGAGTATCGCCGACTGCTTTTCACCCTCAGCACGCGTGACCGCCGCCTGCTTCTCACCTTCCGCGCGCGTGATCGCTGCCTGTCGATCGCCTTCAGCCTGCAACACGAGTGCGCGCCGGTTGCGCTCTGCGGTCATCTGCTTCTCCATCGTGATGCGCACATCTTCCGGCGGGTTAATGTTCTTCACATCCACGCGCGTGACCTTCACGCCCCACTTGTCAGTCGCCTCGTCGAGGATTATGCGCAGCTTCGCGTTGATCTGATCGCGGTTTGACAACGTGTGGTCCAGATCCATCTCGCCCATGACGGCCCGCATGCCGGTGATGGTCAACTGCACGATGCCGCCGACGAGGTCGTTGATCTCGTAGACGGCTTTGATCGGATCAGTGATCTGCCAGTAAACGACTGAGTCGACGTGGATCGTGACGTTGTCGCGCGTGATGACCGGCTGGGGCGGCAGATCGATGTATTGCTCACGCTTATCGATCAATGTCAGGCCGGGGCGCATGTTGGTCCAATAAACGGCACGCGGCCTGTCGAGAAACGGTATTAGGATGTTTAGCCCGCCGTTAGCGAGCTGATGAAATTTGCCGAGCCGCTCGACCAGCATCACGGCAGCCTGTGGGACGATGCGGATCATCTTGGAGGCGATGATCAGCAGCACGATGCCGATAAAGCCGAAGAACAGAAGGGCAAGAACTGATGCGAATGGGTCCATTACTGACTCCTATCGACAGATTGCAGATTGCAGGTGTCGCCTGATTATATATCGGAATCCGCGGATAAAGCTGCTTCGACGATTTCAGCGGCTGCCAGGATCATCTCTTCGGCGAACGGCGGACCCGCAATCTGTACTCCGATCGGCAACCCCTCTTTCGATCTTCCGGCGGGAAGTGTGACAACTGGCAGATCGAAGACATTGAAAGTCTGTGCATAACTGAACGCTCGAAACGTTCCCATCGTCGTGTCGCGAACGGTGACCTTCAAGGTGTCGTGCGAGTAAGCAGGCGTGGCGCCGACCGGAGCGACGATGAGCGGCGTCGTTTCCATCCAGCGCAATAGTTCTTCACGCAAACGATCGCGCTCCATCCAGGCGGCGATGTATTCATCCATTGCGGGCGGCGGAGTATCATCAGCCGTGCGGAGCCGCCAACTGACAAACGGGCCTCCCTCACACTCGCGGCCTTCATAAACTTTCCGCAGTTGGACCACTGACGCACGCGAGAACAACTTCAGCCACATCTCGTTGCCGCGCTCGACGTGCGGCGGACGGCGTTCCTCAACTATTAAACCAGCATCACTCAAGGCGCGCGCGGCTGCGGCGACTGCGCGAGACGTCTCTTCAGTGACTGGCGCAACGCCATCATCTGTGTACCAGGCCACACGCGACCCCGGAAGCTGGCCCATCCCGCCGAGGTACCATTCTTCGCCCAGGACGGCAAGCAGGCCCAGCAAGTCCCGGACGGTGCGCGCCATTGGTCCGATCACCGCGCCGAGTGAATATGGACCAGTACTCGGCGGAAATTGACCCTCGCCCGGCACGCGTCCGGTCGTCGGTTTTAGACCACAGATTCCACAGAAATGAGCGGGGATCCGCACTGATCCGGCAAGATCGCTTCCGAGTCCGCCAGGCGACATCCCCGTCGCGATCGCTACAGCTTCACCACCGCTCGAGCCGCCGGGTGTGAGATCGTTATTCAACGGATGATTCGTTCGACCGAACACAGGGTTGTCAGCCGTGTAGTCCATCGCCATCTCGGCGGGGTTTGTTTTCCCGAGGATGATTGCGCCCTCAGCTTTCAGACGTGCAACGGCGGGCGCGTCGTGCTTCGGAATGTAATCGCTCCGCATTTTCGAGCCGCTGGTCGTGCGTAAGCCTGCGGTCTCAATCGTGTCTTTCACAGTGATCGGAACACCATGTAAGCTGCCAAGCGTCTCACCACGCATCACCGCAGCTTCGGCGTCGCGAGCACGTTCCATCACATCAGGCGCAAGCGTCACGATCGCATTCAGCTTCGGATTCAACCGCTCGATCCGATCCAGATGCGCCTCGATCACCTCAACCGGCGACACTTTCCGCTGCTGAATCAACCGCGCAATGGTCTCCACACCCTCTTTGATCAAATCCGTGTTTTTCATCCGCTCCAATCCGTGGTTTTGAATTTCCCCCACTTGCCAATATAATTCAATGTGCTCTGTACACCCATTTACGACCTGCCTGAACTTGAACGCGGCAAAGGAGTGAATTCTTGGCTATTCGTTTGAGCAGGACTTTCGTCTTGCGCAAGCTGCACCAGCTTTCCGGTCTGTTCCCTCTTGGAATCTTTCTTTTAGAACACTTTTACACTAACTCAAAGGCGCTGACGGGCGCGGCCGACTTCAATAACGCCGTCAAAGATCTACAGTCGATCCCGTACATTCTGTTCGTCGAGATCGGCGGTATCTTTATTCCACTGATCTATCACGCCGTGTACGGCCTTGTGATCACGATGGAAGCGCGGCCAAACAACCTGGCATACCCTTACTCGCGCAACTGGTTTTATTTGATCCAGCGAATCACCGGGATCATTCTGTTCTTCTTCATCACGTTTCACGTGCTGAACTTCCGCTTCGGACTGATTCCCGGATTAAACACGATGTC
>Ga0126311_10001723_pt1 | contig 10735 bp, 12 predicted proteins | sample Plot61_FD_92539 | JGI IMG/M metagenome (GOLD analysis project Ga0126311, IMG submission 92539) | Serpentine soil microbial communities from UC McLaughlin Reserve, CA, USA - Plot61 | ecosystem: Environmental > Terrestrial > Soil > Grasslands | place: USA: UC McLaughlin Reserve, Lake County... | reverse complement strand
GTATCCGCTGGGCTGCGCCTGCTCAGCACCATCCTCTTGCTGTGGGCTCTGATCGGCATCTACGGGCGCCAGTCGAGGAAGGCTGGCACCTTCGGGCTTTGGGCTTTTGTGGTGGCCTTCCTTGGCACGGTGATTCAAGCGGGCGAAACTTGGGCTGAGGTATTCGTCTATCCGACGTTTGCTCAGGTAGCCCCTAACATTTTGTTGGGGCAAGCGACAGGAGCCGCTTCGTATTTGGTGAGTGCCATATTCTTATCCGCGCTACTGTTGAGCATCGGGATTATCGTGTTCGGGGTGTCGACGTTCATGGCGCGTGTTTATCCGCGCTGGGCATCGGTATTGTTGATAGTCTCGATCCCGGTCACGATGGTTCTTCCTGGTACGTCGGGAACATTCCAGGAGTCGATAGGGCAGATCTTGTTTGGGATTGCGGTGGCGGCCCTTGGTTTTTATGCCCTGAGGAGAGCGCCATCGAGCACCTACTCTTAAAAGGACCTAGAGAGCGCGTCGGTTGGCTAACTGCAATAGCATGGGAGGTGAATCCCGGAGAATCGTTAAAAGCCGAGATGAGAGCGAAAGATGGTCGAGAAGCGAAAAAAGGATAGACGCCATGGCCGAGGTTGAACTTACCGAGGATGCCCTGCTAATCCACGTCCGGGGCCTGGACCGGATCTTTGCGCTAAAGAGCCGACTGGAGATACCCCTCTCCCACGTTCTGGGCGCGAAGGCCGACCCTGATCTCCGGCACCCCAATCCTTTGAAGAGCCTCAGGTTCACGGCCACCCAGATACCTTGGGTGGTAACAGCAGGCACCTTCTACCAGGACGGCGAGCGAATGTTCTGGGACGTGCATGATCCAGAGAAGGTGGTTGTGATCCAGCTCAAGGACGAACGCTACGCCAGGCTGGTCATAGGCGTTGACGACCCGTCAGCCACGGTCGCCGCCATCCAGGATGCGATAGGCGAAGGATAGTTGTGGAGGGAGATCTTCATGTTGCAGCCTGTTTCCCGCCAATGTAGAAGCGGTTACAAGGAGAAAAGTTGGTCGTTTACGAGATCAGGGTGAAAGGACACCTAGATCCTCACTGGTCTGAGTGGTTTGAAGGGCTGGCGATCACGAATCTACAGAGTGGTGAAGCGGTTCTCTCTGGGGAGATCGTCGACCAGGCCGCACTACACGGGGTGCTTTCCAAGGTGCGTGACCTGAACCTGCCCTTGATTTCGGTCAGCGGCGTGGCCCCAGGTCAGCAAGACCCAACCATCCGCCCGGCCTAATGCTGACCCAAGAGAGAAAGAAGGCGAGCATGGACACTACGCCAACAACGCTAAGCCGCAACACCAGCAGCGCCGTCGAGGAACAGCACTCCGTCGCACGGACGCTCGTGCTGGACCTGCTACCAGGCGCGCTCATCCTGGCGTTCTTCGTGGCCGTGCTTTGTATTCACATTGTTGCTGATTCTCGGAATCTTCGGAGCCGGTTCAAACTAGCCGACCTGGAATCGCAGGGCTGCCACCAGCGCCGGTCTCTTCGGTCCATGGCCCCAGAACGTAAGCAGCCGCTTCATGTGGGCGATGATATACTGAGTCGTTGATGTTGAGGCGGGCACCAGAACGGACGGCCGACGAACGCAGGAGCGCGCTCGAGGAGGCCAACAGGGTACGCTTCGCGAGGGCCCAGACCAAGCGTGCCCTCAAGAGCGGACGGTTGGGGATCTACGATCTCCTCATGGACCCTTCCGAGGAGCTAAAAGGCGCCAAGGTCGAGGAGATGCTGCTCGCGGTCAAGGGTATGGGCCGCATCAAGGTCACGCGCGTTATGAGGGAAGCGGGCATAAGCCGTTCCAAGACCCTCGTCGGCCTCACGCACGGACAGAGGGACCGTTTGATCAGGGCTCTAGGGTGCGAGGAAGGCTGATCGTCGTCTCCGGTCCCTCCGGAGCAGGGAAATCGACGCTGATAAAGGCCTCTCTTCAGGCCGTACCCGAGCTGGCTTACTCCGTCTCGGCGACGACCCGGGCGCCGCGGCCGGGCGAGGTAGATGGCAAAGACTACATCTTCCTCTCTCGTGGGGAGTTCGAGCGTTGGATCGAGGAGGGTCGCTTTCTTGAGTGGGCCGAGTACTCTGGTAACCTCTACGGGACCCCGGAGCAGAAGGTAGAGGAGTTTCTGGACGAGGGAAAGTCCGTGATCCTCGAGTTGGAGCTCCAGGGCGCGAGGCAGGTGCATTTGAAGCGTCCTGATGCAGTGATGGTCTTCGTTCGCGCCCCTTCGCTGGAGGAGACCCGCCGCAGGCTTACGGGAAGGGCTACCGAGACAGAGGAGGCCCTCGAGAGCCGGCTCGCGACCGCCGTAGGGGAGGTTGCGGCAAGAGACGAGTTCGATTACGAGGTCATAAACGGAGACCGCGAGCAGGCCCGCAAGGACATGATCGAGAAGATGGAATCGATAGTAAGAGGAGGCACAGATGCTGCACGACCTTAAGATAGACGAGCTTCTGGACAAGGTGGATTCCCGCTACGGCCTCGCCGTGGCCAGCGCCAAGAGGGCGCGCCAGATCAACGAGTACACCTCGACCCTTGGCCTCAACGATGCCCTCGGCATCCCTGGCCCGCAGGTCCACACACGTTCGCAGCATCCCCTGACCATCGCCATCGAGGAGTTGCGCCAGGACAAGTTGGACATCTCCTTCAGGCAGCCGGCGGAGGAGACGGACGAAGAGGTCGGGGCCGCGGATGCCGACGACTTCATCAGCCCAACTAGCGGCGACGGAGTACCCCAGGAGACGGACGTCGACTCTGGCGCCCCGGGCGACGAGGGCGCGGCCTGAGGCAAGGCCGCAAGCCTTAACTCCTTGATCCTGATCTCCGTCGGAGCTTCGCCAGGGGCCCTGGCGATCCCCGCCGTGGCCACCGAACTAGCCGAAACGGGTAACAGGGTGGAGGTTATCCTCGGCCAGCGAACCCGATGGTTCGTCGGCCCCGCAGCCTTCCGTGATGTGACCTTGGTAACAGAGCCCTCGGAAAAGCCCGAGGCCGTGCTCTTCGCCCCTGCACCCGCGGACACCCTGGCCAGGCTCGCCCGTGGTCTCGACGGTGGCATCCCTGCGAACACCGTAGTCGTCCCGGATCTCGACCCGGCTACGGCCGGCCACCCCGCCGTGCGCGAGAACCTGTCGCTCCTCCGGGAAGACGGCCGCAGCATCATCCGAGGGCAGGAAGGCGGCATGGCCCCTTCGAGAGAGATAGTAGCCGGGATACTCGGTAGTCTCGGTGGCCCGATGAGCGGGCTGCGGTTGCTCGTGACGGCCGGCGGCACGAGGGAGCCCATCGACAGCGTGCGGTTTATCGGGAACCGTTCCTCGGGGAAGATGGGGCTCGCCTTGGCCCGCGAAGCTTTGCGGCTGGGCGCGGGGGTGACCGTGGTGGCTGCAAACGTAGATAGGGTCGAGCCGGGGACCGAGCACCATCCGGTCGAGAGCGTGGAGGAGCTGCGAGAGGCCGTCATCGAACTCGCCGCGGACGCCGACGCGCTCGTCATGGCAGCGGCGGTCTCCGATTTCAAGCCGGCCTCACCGGTGGAAGAGAAGATCCGGCGCAGCACAGGGACCACGAGCCTTGAGCTCGCTCCGACGGCGGACATAATCAAATCCGTCAGGGAGCGGTATCCCGACCTATTTGTGGTAGGATTCGCGGCGACCCATGGGGACCCCTTGGCCGACGCCCGCGAGAAGCTCGCAAGCAAGGGAGCGGACCTCGTGGTTGGCAACGATATCTCGAAAGAAGGCGTAGGGTTCGGCGCCGACGAGAACGAGGTCTACGTCGTCGGCCGCGAGAAGGAGCGTTTCGTCCCCCGGGCCTCCAAAGAAGAGGTCGCCCGTGTCATCCTGGACTGCCTGATGGTGGAGATGGACGAGGAGAGATAGAGATGGTGCAGAGAGCGGCAGGTCCGACCACCTGGAACGCGGCCGACGACCAGAAACTGAGAGCCTCTCACCTCTTTACCTCGGAGTCCGTCACCGAGGGCCACCCCGACAAGATAGCCGACCAGATCTCCGACACCATCCTCGACGCGGCGCTCGCTGACGACCCGATGAGCAGGGTCGCCTGCGAGACACTTGTCACGACGGGCCTCGTCGTGGTGGCCGGGGAGATAACCACCTCGACCTACGTGGACATCCCCACCCTGGTGCGTGAGAAAGTCTCGGGGATCGGCTACACGAGGGCCAAGTTCGGTTTCGACGCCGAGACGTGTGGTGTGATCGTCTCCATAGACCCCCAGTCTGCAGATATCGCCCAGGGGGTGGACCGGGCGCTAGAGGTAAGAGACAGCGAAATTGAGGAGATAGGGGCCGGCGACCAGGGGATGATGTTCGGCTACGCCTGCGAAGAGACGGAAGAATTGATGCCACTCCCGATAACGCTGGCCCACACGCTGACCCGTCGCCTCTCCGATGTCCGTAAGAGCGGCGCCCTCGACTACCTCAGGCCTGATGGCAAGAGCCAGGTTACCGTCCGCTACGAGGGGGACAGGCCTGTCGGGGTCGAGAAGGTCCTGATCTCCGCCCAGCACCGCGAAGGGGCTGAGTCCCGTATCAGAGATGACCTCCTCGAGACGGTCATTTACCCCGTAATGCCTGAGGATTTCTTCGACCCTGGCGCGGCCGAGATCATGGTCAACCCTACGGGCAGGTTCGTTACGGGGGGACCGCAGGGCGACACGGGCCTCACCGGACGCAAGATCATCGTCGATACCTACGGGGGTTCGGCCCCGCACGGTGGGGGCGCCTTCTCGGGCAAGGACCCGACGAAGGTCGACCGCTCGGGCTCCTACGCCGCGAGGTGGGTGGCGAAGAACCTCGTCGCGGCGGGCCTCGCAGGCCGGTGCCTGGTCCAGGTAGCCTACGCGATCGGGGTCGCCCACCCCGTCAGCGTGATGGTCGAGACGTTCGGAACCGCAAGGACAGACCCTGTGACCCTCGGCGCGCTGGTCCAGGAGCACTTCGACCTCAGGCCAGGCGCCATCATCCGTGACCTCGGACTAAGGAACCCCGTCTTCGCGCGGACCTCGGCCTACGGCCACTTCGGCCGTCGCGAGCCAGGCTTCTCTTGGGAGGAGACCTTGCGGGCCGACGACCTCCGCCGTGCCGCCGGCTTCTAGCACCTACGACGCCGTCGTCGTCGGCGCCGGGCCCAACGGCCTCGCAGCCGCCGTCGAGCTCGCCCGCAACGGCCGCTCCGTCGCCGTGCTCGAGGCCGAAAGCACGATAGGTGGCGGCGCCCGCTCCGCCGGGCTCACCCTCCCAGGCTTCGTGCATGACCTGGGCTCCGCCATCCACCCTATAGGCTACGCCTCGCCGTTCTTTCGCTCGCTCCCCCTCGAGGACCACGGTCTTCGGTGGGTCCACCCTCCCGCACCCCTCGCCCACCCCTTCGACGACGGGACGGCGGCGATGCTCGAGCGTTCGACCGAGGATACCGGTGCCTCCCTCGGAGCGGACGCCGAAGCGTACCGCAGGATCATGGACCCTCTGGCCGAGGACGCGAGGAGGATAGTGACCACGCTCACTGGCTCACCGCGGGCGCCGCGTCACCCCCTCGCTTTGGCGACGGCCGTCCTGCGCTCTCTACGTCCCGCCCGTGGAGTCGCGGTGGATGCGTTCGAGGGCGAGAGGGCCAGGGGTCTCTTCGCCGGCAGCGCGGCACACTCCTTCCTGCCGCTGGAGAAGCGCCCGAGCGCCCTCTTCGCGCTGCTGCTCGGAACGCTTGGCCACGCCTTCGGCTGGCCTTTCCCCAGAGGGGGCTCCCAGAAGATAGCCGACGCGCTCGCCTCCTACCTCGTCTCTTTGGGGGGCGAGGTCTATACGGGCTTCCGGGTGGCCGACGTGAAGGAGGTGCCGCGGACCCGCGCGGTCCTCTTCGATGTGACCCCGCGCCAGCTCCTCGACATTGCCGGGGAGCACTTTACCGAGGGTTACAGAAAGGCCCTCAAGCGCTACCGCTACGGCCCCGGCGTCTTCAAGGTAGACTTCGCTTTGAACGGCCCTATCCCCTGGAAGGCCGAAGAGTGCCTGCGCGCAGGCACCGTCCACCTCGGCGGTACGCTCGAGGGCATCTCCGCCAGCGAGGCCGCCGTCTCCCGTGGGGAGCACCCGGAAAGGCCGTGGGTGCTCCTCGCCCAGCAGAGCCTCTTCGACGAGACGCGCGCCCCGAAAGGCAAACACACCGTCTGGGCGTACTGCCACGTCCCCAACGGCTCAGACGTCGACATGACGGGTCAAATCGAGGCGCAGATAGAACGCTTCGCCCCCGGCTTTAAGGAGCGCGTACTCGCTAAGCGCGTCTCGGGGCCGGCAGAGCTCGAGGGCCAGAACGCCAACCTCGTGGGCGGCGACGTGGCCGGCGGCTCCATGGACCTCCGCCAGCTCCTGGCCCGACCGCTGGTCCGACTGAACCCGTACTCAACCCCGGCCAGGGGACTCTACATCTGCTCGTCCTCGACCCCGCCCGGCGGAAGCGTGCACGGCCTCTGCGGCTACCTCGCCGCCCGCGCCGCGCTGGGTCGGCGGGAAAGGGGCTCGTGACCGTGGCGGAGTACGCGATGTGGTGGGCACGAACGTGAAGGAGGAACCGTGTCGGAGGCCAACAAGGAACTCGTCAGGCGCCACTTCGAGGAGATCTTCAACCGACAGAACCTGGAAGTCTGTGACGAGATGATGGCGGAGGATTACGTCGAGCACGCCGCGGCGCCCTTCTCGGAGAGCGCTCCGGGAAGGGTGAACGGGCCCAAGGCCATGCGCCAAACCGCCGACTGGCTTTTGGCACAGTTCCCCGATCTTCACATGACGATCGAAGCGATACTCGCCGAGGAGGACACCGTGGCCGCCAGGATCCTCTCTGAGGGGACTAACCTCGGGTCCTTGAACGGCGTGGTGCCACCGACGGGAAAGCGCTTTAGCGCCCGCCAGAGCCACTGGTTCCGCGTCGAGGACGGCAAGCTTACTGAACACTGGGCCACGCGCGGGGACCTTCCCGCCATGCTGCAGCTGGGGATCGTCGAGGCCCCGGACGGTCCGCCCTCGGGGGCGGGGTAATTCATCCCCGCGTGCGCCCTCTGGAGGAACTTGACAGGGCCAGAGAGGCTCGAAACCTTAAGAGACAGGGTACGCAAAATCTCGTAGACTCGTACACTTAGACGGTCCCGAAAGTTCTGGAGGTGCTGCCGTCGGAGACACTCTACCGCATCTACAAGATACTGAATCTGACGATTGGGGCTCGCCCAGACGCGACCATTCTGGCGGACTTGGTGCTCATAGAAGGCCCAAAGAATTGTACACGAGAGTTAGCCTCCTCATACCGACGCACGCCCTGCCTCCCCTTAGTTACAGGGTGCCGGAGCGCCTGCGCGGGAGGGTTCGGGTCGGAAGTGCAGTAGTCGCGCCACTCTCGGGAAGGCACCGCCTCGGCATGGTAGTCGGAACCGAAATGGATAGCGCACGCGCCCACGAAGAGGTGCTCTGTATTGTCCCTCATCTCTCACTGAGACCCGAGCTCGTGGAGGTCTGCCGCAGGATCTGCGAGAACGCCGTCGTGCCGTTGCCAGTGGTGCTGAGGTCCGCTCTGCCACCAGGCATCGAGACCGGACGCTACCGCGTGTCAGAGCCTTCTCCGGACTGGCCGTGGGAGCTCGACGCTACCGTTTCGCGCAGGGTCCTCGAGCGCGGCCTCGGTCCCGATGGCCTGCGTGTGGCGGAGGCGGAAGGGCGCGTCGTGCTCGCCCCGTCAGCACCGCTTCCGGCTACGGTGGAATGGGCCCTGATCCGTGCCGCCGCAGAACCGGATCTGTCTCGTGCCCCACGCCAGCGCGACCTGTTCGTGACCCTGAAAGGGCACGGGGGCGCGAGCATGACCGCCACCCTGCTCTCGGAGACGGGTGCGAACCGAAGCTCCCTACGTGAGCTCGTCCGCAGGGGTGCGATCACACTGGTGCGACGTCAGGAGCCGGCTCCCACTCTGGCTACCATCGGCGAGCGTGTCGATCGGGATCAGCCGGCCCCTTTTTCACGGACGGCGCGCCGCGCCGTAAGCAGCGGTGGCCCCTTCTTGTGGAGGACGAACAGGCGAGAGGAGCACGCCGCGGTCGCGGCCATAGTACTGGCGACGTTGGAAGCTGGGAAGCAGGCCCTGGTGCTGGCGCCGGAGGTAGGATCGGTCGAGCGGCTGGTGGACCTCCTGCGCCGGGCAATCCCTGAGGGACACGCCCTCGCCCCATACCACAGTGGCCTGGGCCGTGGCAGGGCCGCCGTCCACGAGGCCGCACGCAAAGGTAGTGTGGACATCGTGGTCGGGACCAGGACGGCGGCCCTGCTCGGGCTTGCGCGCCCGGGTTCGATCTGCGTCGTCGACGAACCGAACGGCGCGCACAGAGCAGAGCCTGGTCACGAAGGTCTCCCCCTGCACGTTCGGGACGTCGCGCTGGAGCGGGCCCGCCTGGAAAGAGCCGCGGTCTTCTTCCTCTCACCTTTCCCATCGCTCAGGATATACGCCCCCGAGGTCCGCAGGCGAGAGCGTATACGAGAGCTTCGAGGGGGTCGGCCCGAGACGTGGCCGGCGGTTCGGATCGTGGACATGCGCGGCTCCGGGGCGACGTTCAGCCCAACCCTCCAGAGAGCCTGCCGCTGGTGCATGGAAGGAGGGGGGAAGACAGGCGTCGTCCTCAGGCGGCTCGGTTACGCGACCGCCGTCTCCTGCAACCGCTGCGGGACGATAAAGAGCTGCCCGAACTGCGACCTGCCTTTAGTCAAGCACGGACGGGATGGTCCCCTGTCCTGTGCTCGATGCGGATACTCGGAGGAGTCGGGCCCGTGCACGGCGTGCGGCTCGAATCGGGTGCGGCAGACTGGCCTCGGTGTAGGGCGGGTGCGCGATAAGCTCTCGGACCTCCTCGGAGTGCGGGTCGGGCTGATCACCGCCGACGAACAGGACCATCCCGACGCCCCAGTCGTGGTTGGTACAGCGCCTCGCATGCTGGATAGTGAGTGGGACGCGGTGATCCTGCCCGATGCCGACGCGTTTCTGGCGGGAAGCGGCATCGATGCCGTCGAGAGATCTTTCAGGTTGTTCTATGGCGCTGCTGCGGCGGCCAGAAGGCTGCTCGTGGTGCAGACCCGTGTTCCGGAGCACCACGCGCTTCGCGCGGGGGTGAGGGGCGACTATGAGGCGTTCGCGGCCGCAGAGCTCCCGAGGCTCCGCGAGCTTGGCTACCCGCCGTTCGCGCACGCCGCTTCACTGACCTTCGAGGGTTCCGAGGCAGCCCTCTCAGGTGCGGTAGAATCCGGCCTGCGGCCGGCTCTCGAAGCCGGGGTCGAGATGTCGGGCCCGGTTCTACTAAGGCGCAACGGAGAACACAACGCATGGCGGGTCCTGCTCAGGGCGAGGAGGCGGCCCGCCGTGGCCCGCGCGGCGACCCTGGCCGCCAGGATCTCAGCCCGCACGCGCGGGCTCGAGGTTCGCGTTGACGTGGATCCCGAGGAGGTATAGTAGAGGTGGCACTCGACATAAGGACGTTCGGAGACCCGGTGCTCAAGACTCGGGCCGCACCGGTGGAGAGCTTCGACGAGTCGTTGGTGCGCCTCACACAGGACATGCTGGCCACCATGCGCGACAACGAGGGGGTCGGCCTGGCAGCCAACCAGGTCGGACGCCTCAAGCGGGTGCTGGTCGCCGCCGTAGAAGACCAGGAGTACGTTATCGTCAACCCCGTTCTTACGAACGAGGCCGAGACGCTCTCCATCGTCTCGGAAGGTTGCCTCTCGATACCGGGGATCCAGGTCGAAGTCGAACGCCCGATAGCCGTGACCGTCTCCGGCGAGGACGTCTCGGGCAAGCCTCTGCGACTGGAGGCCTCCGACCTGCTTGCCAGGGTCTTGCAACACGAGGTCGACCACCTCGACGGCGTCCTGATCCTCGACCGCACCGATAGAGAATCACGCAAGGCAGCCATGCGCGAGTGGCGAGAGCGCCTGCTAGCCCAGCAGTACTGAAAGAACACCTTGAAGATAGCATTCGCAGGCACCCCCAACTTCGCGGCGACCATTCTCGGAGGTCTGATCTCCTCCCCTCACGAGGTGGGGCTCGTAATCTCCCAGCCTGATTCCAGGAAGGGCAGGGGACGCAAGACGACAAGCACCCCCGTCGCCGAACTAGCACGCTCCCACGACCTCCCCCTGAGCCAACCGCCCAGGATCTCCGAAGTCAGCGAGGAGCTCTCGCATTACGACGCCTTGGTCGTCGCCGCCTACGGCCAGATCCTTCGCCCCGACACCCTCTACGCCGCCTCCGAAGGCGCCTTTAACGTCCACGCCTCCCTCCTGCCGAAATATCGCGGCGCAGCCCCTGTCGAACGCGCCATCATGAACGGGGAGACCGAGACCGGCGTGACCATCATCCGTATGGACGAGGGCCTGGATACAGGCCCGGTGGCAGTCCAGCATCCCGTCGCTATCCCACCCGACTTGAACGCGGGAGAACTCACGGACCTTCTTGCAGTTGCAGGAGCTAAAGCTATCGTTGAGGGTTTGGATTTACTCCAGATGAGAGCCTTGACCCTTATCGAGCAAGACAGCTCTCATGCTACTTATGCTTCTAAGATTTCGGATGAGGACAGGATCATAAGGTGGGGTAGGGAGGTTGGTGAGGTGCATGACCTGATACGGGCCCTGGCCCCTCACATAGGGGCG
>Ga0126311_10001722_pt1 | contig 10738 bp, 6 predicted proteins | sample Plot61_FD_92539 | JGI IMG/M metagenome (GOLD analysis project Ga0126311, IMG submission 92539) | Serpentine soil microbial communities from UC McLaughlin Reserve, CA, USA - Plot61 | ecosystem: Environmental > Terrestrial > Soil > Grasslands | place: USA: UC McLaughlin Reserve, Lake County... | reverse complement strand
CGCGTATGCTTCCCTCGCGTCTTCGTATGCTCACAGCGATCCTTCGCCGCCAAAAGCGGAACCTGATTTTCCAGTTTCCGCAAGCGACTATCTCGGAAAGATGACGCGTTTCGCCAACGTCGTCAGGCCGGATTTTCAGAATGGAATTCTGATCAATGATGGCGATGGCACCGGTGAACTAGTACTCATCCGAGACCCTCGGCTACCGGACGAGACTCAACCGCTCTTCGTCGTGCCTCGCCATGCTCAGTTTCAGACCAAACAAGACTTCCTCACCTATTACGAGAAGTACTACGACTGCTCTCGACCGTCGGCAGGCGAGGTCTGGATCGTGGAGCCGGCGATAGTCGAAAAGGTGTCTGGTGGTTGGCAACTCCGTGAAAAAGGAGTGCTGGAGATCCGCTAACAATCCCAACTCACAAGCCAAGATGGTAGCTCAAGTCTCTACTCCAACTCCGCGCACGATCCGCGTCTATTGCCCCAGTCATAAGGTCGGCTTCTCCGCCGCCGCGACTGCGACAATCGAGTGCTCAAGCTCAACGCATACGCTGGCGCGCGATTTTCCGAGCGAGAGCTTTTGGGAGTACTGCTGCGACTGCCAGCATTACTGGCCCATCGACGCGGCCAAAGGAAATAAAGGCAGCGACGACTGCCCGGTTTGTGAGCGGCACATCGATCGACGTGCCTTGTGCGCTGAGTGCAAGGTCATGAGTCTCGAGTCGAATGACGCCGCGAGACGAAAAGCGTTTTCGATTTCGTCCCAGGGATTAGTTAGACCGGCTTGCCCTGGCTGTCTGCAACAAACCAACCGGGCCGTTCTGGAGCACACATGTCCGGACTTTGGTTGTGCCTTTGGCACGACACGAGACGTTTGCCCTTTCTGTGACGCGCGCCTCGAGCCGCCCCCGAGTTTTCCTTGTTCAGTTGCTGCTTATGTCGAGAAGCTGCCGCGCTCCGCACTCCCAGTACACTTTCAACCGGAAAAGAGCTTGCTCACAGAAGCGGCGACGGGTGAATACTTCCTAATTCCGATAGCTCGCGAATCGTCGTTATCGATCGTTATTCCAAGCTCGTCGAAGCTGGGTTCCAAGCAGGACTACTACAACTCATATTACGAGTTGTTCAATTGCGAAAACCCGGTCGCGGGCGAAGTGGTGATTCTGACTCCCGCCGTCGTTGCAGCGGTTGAGGGTGGCTGGCAACTTAAAGAGGCGGGCTTCATCGAGATCAATCCTGATCCCGTGCCCGTGGTTGAGCCGGTTCCACCAGGAACAATAACAACGTGTGCCAATTGCGGTGAGTTGGGTCTTGCCGACCATGCATTCTGTAAACGCTGCGGCTCGACCCTAAAGCCGCTTTCACTGGGTGACTCCATTGCCGAGTTCAGCCTGCCTGTTTCCGTTGACGAGCAAGTTGCAAGCACCCGCAATGTAAGTGCCTTTCCATCTCACGATTTTTCTGCACCGGCCGTTAAGTCAACAGACTCATCAACAAAGACGCTTCTGACAGTCGTTGGTGCGATTGTGCTCCTCGGTATAATCCTATCTGTCATCGCTTTCGTCTCAACCGGTTCTTCTATTGAAAAGAAGCTCGATACTGCGATTGCTACCGGTCAGATTTTCACACCAGCAACTGACAATGCTCACGATCTGTATTTCCAGCTGAAGAACAGCGGAGCGAGTGAGGAGAAACTGCGACCTTACCGCGAAAAGCTCCTGCCGCTGCTAACCGAGCGCAAGCTTCAACTCATCAGGGACTTCATGGTTCCAGGCAGTGATGATCCACCAGTGGACGAGTGGCAGGCTGCTTACCAATCGTTGCAATTTGCGGTCGAGCTGAAACCCGGCGATTCGTCACTGCTAGCTCGCACTCTCTATTGCGAAGGCCGTCTCGCCTACCTCGCGAAAGACGAAGATCGGGCCATTCAGATATGGACGCGTGCAGCCGACGCAGACAAGAGCTGGCCCCTGACGGTTAACGGCATTGGCCTCATCTACACGGCGCGCAAGAATTATGCGACGGCTCGCAGTTATTACTTTGACGCCGTTCGGCGAGACGCAAACTGGGCCTACCCTTACAACAACATAGGCACCTCTCTTTTCCTTGAAAGGAACTATTCCGCCGCTAAGGGCTATTACCAGAAAGCCGTCGAGCTCGCCCCGCAATGGGCCCGCCCGCACTCATGGCTCGGCGACATCGCCATCAAGGAACAGGACTACAACACGGCAGTGGATGAGTTCTCACTAGTCCTGGATTCGAATGCAACCGGCACGAAGAACCTGGACTTCGACAAAATCAAAGAAAAACTCGAGTTCGCCCGGCGGCGTGCGGTTTTTGAAGACTAATTTCGCGCTGCCTTATGCACAAACGACTTCACATCGTGACATTGAGTTCGCTGGTTTTGGTGTTAGTGAGCGGGCTGCTGCTTTTTTACATTTGGCGCCGGTCCAACAAACCGGCACCAGGATGTGTTGGAGAGTTTGATCTGTTGATAACCGGCGCGGAAGTCATCGACGGTTCCGGCGGGCCTCCTTTTCGTGCTGACATAGGCATCAATCATAAGCGCATCGTGTGCATCGGCGATTTGTCGCACGCAAAAGGGCATACGGTCATCGATGCCAGTGGGCTGACTTTGGCGCCGGGCTTTATCGACGTTCACACGCACGTCGAACGCAATGTGTCGCAAGGCGCGCCTTTCTTCGCGCCAAACTTCGTGAGACAGGGAGTGACAACTCTGATCACGGGAAACTGTGGTCGCTCCTTTTTGGAGATCGGAAAGTTTCTCAAACAGCTCGAGGCAAAAGGAACACAGGTCAACATCGCCACCCTCATCGGGCACAACACAGTGCGGTTGCAGGTGATGAAGCAGAAGAGTGCTGTCCCCACTGCGGCTGAAATGAGGGACATGGAATCGCTGGTGAGCCGGGCGATGCGCGATGGAGCGTTTGGGCTGTCGACCGGCTTGGTCTATGTTCCGGGCACGTTTGCGAAGACAGACGAAATCACGAGACTGGCAAAAGTAGTGGGACGAGAAAGCGGGCTCTATGTCTCACACATTCGCGATGAGGGCTCACGCGGCGTCGCAGCGCTGGAGGAAGCAATCGCCATTGGCGAGAAGGCTGCGGTCCATGTCCATGTTTCGCATTTCAAGGCGCAGGGACCGAATGAGTGGGGCTCAGCACAAGCTCGTCTGGACCTCATCAGCTCTGCTAACGACCGCGGCATCGTCGTCTCGTTGGACCAGTATCCCTATCGCGCGTCCAGCACCGGTCTTGCGGTGCTGCTTCCGTCATGGCTTTCAGAAGGTGAATTTGCGACAGCGAAACGCAAGCTCCAGGATCCGATCACTCGCCGCCGCATCCGTGATGAGATGTTGGTCCAACTCAAGGCAAACGGCTGGACGGACTACGCCTTCGCAAGGGTCGCCTACTATAAATCTGATCCGTCACTGGTCGGGTTGAACATTGCCGAGATAACACAAAAGCGTGAGGCTGAGTCGCTTGCGTCTCACGCTTCAGTGATCCCTTCGAAATTCGCTCCCGAAAAAGTGTCGCGCCGTAATACGACTGAGTCAGAGCGTCAGGCTGAGACCATCATGGACTTATTCAGTCACGGTGGTGCGCAGATGGTCTTCTTCGATATGAGTGAAGACGACGTCGAAACGATCATGAAAGATCCTGAGGTGATGTTTGGGTCCGATAGCAGTGTCAGGGAAGACAACCCAACGGTTCTTCCACATCCACGTGGCATGGGGACATTTCCACGCATTCTCGGTGTTTACGTTCGCGAGAAAAGTCTGCTGCCTGTTGAAGAAGCAATTCGCCGTATGACGTCGCTGCCGGCGGCAACTTTCGGCCTCGCAGAGCGTGGCCTGATCCGTGAGAACAACTGGGCCGACGTGGTCATCTTTGATTGGAACAAGATCCTCGACACCGCAACGTTCGAAAAACCCTTGTCGCCGCCGGAAGGCATTCGTTACGTGATAGTCAACGGCTCGATTGTCCTCGACCAGGAGAACCTAACCAAATCTTTGCCGGGCATGACGCTCCGGCATCGGTCCGAGTTAGCCAATTGAATACCTCATGCCAAGCGATTCTCACAGCAATGTCGCCTTTTATTGCCCGCTGCATCAGGTTCGCTTCCACACTGCTGCCCGTGAGGTGATCGAGTGTGACAGGAGTCATCATGCGCTTGGCACTGGCTTCCCCGGCATCTCTCCGTGGACTTATTGCTGCGACTGCGCGACGTTCTCACCTTACGAGCCACTTACCGGGAATGACAAACTGCGGGAATGCGTGGTCTGCGAGCGACAAATCACTAAACGATATCTCTGCAGTAATTGCCAGGTGATGAGCGTTGAGTCAAACGCGCTGGTTCGGCGTAAGGCTCACTCCATCGATAAGATTACGATACAACCAAACTGTCCCGGATGTGGCTCACCCGCTGCTATTACGTCTGTCGAACACAAGTGCGAAGAGATTGGGACGAGCTTTCTGATCAACCGAGCGATTTGTCTCTTTTGCGACCTTCAGATCGCACCGCTCGCGCCGGCGACGCCGGAAGTCTTTGTACCGACGAACACTGAGGACGATCTCGAAGGTGACACGCTCGAAGACCCGGACGATACGCAGTCCGACAACGCTGACACAGATGAATTGAATGCTACGACACCATCAGCACCATCGTGGGACTTTACGGCGGCCCAGGTCCCGCCCCAACGGAAGACCGGATGGGTGGTTGGCGGCGTAGTGGCCCTGTTGTCGTTAGTTATTCTCGTTACTGTTGTTTCGACCGGCGGTAATCGCCGGCGGAATAACGGGCCCACGGACCAACCGAGTCCATCCCGACCCATGTATCCAGGCATGGTTTTCGTTCCCGGTGGTGAATTCACGATGGGCAGCGACGCCGGCGACGAGTTTGAACGACCCGCTCACAAAGTCTATTGGGCTCCATTCTACATCGACGTAAATGAGGTCACTTGCGAAGACTATTTGAAGTTCGTGAAGGCGACGGGTCATCGCTTGCCGTCTAACTGGACCAATGGGAGTTTCCCACCTGGCTCCGCCAAACAACCAGTAACCGGCGTGGATTGGTATGACGCCGCTGCTTATGCCGAATGGTCCGGCAAGCGTTTGCCGACTGAAGAGGAATGGGAATTCGCAGCGCGCGGAGCAAACGGCGGGAGATACTCGTGGGGAAATGAATGGAGGCCGAATGCTGCCAACGCGGGCGACTCAAGTGCTCAACATTTGACTGAGGTTGGTTCGTATCCCGGAGGAAAAAGCGCAGCAGGTCTCATGGACATGATCGGCAATGCGTGGGAGTGGACTGCGAGTGATGTAGTCGCTTATCCGGGCGGGCATTTGGCATCGCCTGTTCCGAAAACGATGAAAGTTATCAGAGGCGGATCCTGGCAAGAGAGCAAGCAGCAAGCGACGACCACGTACAGAGGGTTTTTGCGGATGAGCGGTGCAGAAGATTACTCGGCTACCGGGTTTCGTTGTGTCAAAGACATGGATACACACCCCACACCGTCGCCCAGAAAAGCCACTGCTCAATGACTCAGATTGTTATGACTCACACGAAATTATTGTTATTGGTGTTGTTGCTGGTGGTTGCGAACAGCTCCGCATCGGCATTTCAAAAACGAGGTGGGAGAGACTTACCGACTCCAGCTCCGGCTCCAGCGCCAACTCCAAAACCCAAAGGTCCAGGCGTGGGATCAGGTTCGAAAGTAAACCACCCGCAACCGCAACCGCAATTCGCCAATTTGCCGATCCTCGCTCCCGCCGGTTGTCGTGTCTGGATCAACGAAACAGAGCTTGACGGCACTAAACCCACCGGCACGCTCATGATTAACCAACAAAGAGTGAAGACTGCCTACTCGTCCGGCAGTGGCACCGTTACTTTGAGAGGTCTCAGCCCCGGCTCGTACCGGATTGCTGCGCGCAAACAGGATTTTCAAGAATACTCCCAGGTCGCGGACGTGTTTCTGGACCGGGAGAATGTGTTCAGCATTGTCATGGATCCACTTCCAGCCAAACTCACGATATCTCCTTCAATCGGTGGCGCAGAAGTCGAGGTGCTTAATCTGGACACTGGCCGGAGCCTGGGCCGCTATTTTCATAAGTTGGACCAGGTTGAGCTCACACCCGGACGATACCGCGTAACCACGTCAAAATCCGGATATCGACCGTCGATGCGAGAAGTCACCGCACGCGCAGGCGAGTCGATTTATCTCGAGCCCTCGCTGGAGCCATTGCCGACTCCGACTCCAACTCCGATTCCTACCCCAATACAGAGAAACGCTCCGATAACATTCGACGTGCAGAGGCAGGACAAGTTTTTCATCCTGCGTTTGCAAGGTTCATCAGGAGACGCTGCCCGGACTGTCGGCTCAATCAACGTAACCTTGGGTGGCCCAGCCAGCAACTACGTGACTGGAAATCTTAACGGCTTACCGTGCCGAGTGGAGTTCATAAAACTCGAAAACATCGCGGAAGGATCAGTCGTGGAGGCTCCTGGTCCTTCGAACAACTGGTCGACGATAGTTGTGCGCGTTCGTCCCAAGGATGAGAAGCGGCGGCCGATCAGTTTCGCTATAAACTGGAATTCGTTAGCCCAGCCAGGCTTACCCGGATCGAACTCCACGCCCAGCGTTCTGGTTCCCGCGGTCGTAATGCAAAGAGTACAACCAAACTTCCCGCCAGAGGCTCGTGGCTCCGCAATCAGTGGAACGGTTTTGGTGACGCTGATGATCGACAGCATGGGCTCGGTGATATCCGCTAAAGCCATCGAAGGTCCTTACGTTTTTCGCAGAGTATCAGAAGAGGCCGCACGCAAATGGAAATTCAGGCCGGCAACTCGCGACGGAAGAAGTGTCGAAAGCGAGCAGATAATCCAATTCAAGTTTGAACGTTAGTGCGAATTGAAAGGAAACACAAAATGAAGAGTCCCACCCACTCTATGCACATCCTCTTGTCAGCGGTTCTATTGCTGATGTTCAGTGGTGTAGCACAAGCCGGCAACGATGGCGAACAGTTGATTCCGCCGAAGACGAAAATATCACTTCAACTCCTTTCACCCATCAGTACCGCAAGCAGTAAGCAGGGGGATAAGTTCAGTTGCAAGGTTTTAACTCCGGCAGAATACGCCGGTGGGATAGTTGAAGGACATGTTCGCAGCGTAAAACGTTCAGGCAAGGCTGATAAGGAGTCAAAGATTGATCTGGCATTCGACCGCGTCACGATGATGGACGGCAGCACGGCAACGTTCAACGCCACTGTCATCGAGGTGTTTGATGTAGCAAACGCCGGCGATCAGGGACGTGCAGACAACGAAGGTACAGTTCGAAACAAGTCAAAGACAGTTAAGACGAGTATCAAGCGGGCTGCGACGGGCGCTCTGATTGGAGCCCTCGTTGGCGGAGTTGTTGCGGGCGGGCAAGGGGCCGCTGTGGGCGCGGCGATTGGCGCGAGCATCGGTGTGACTACGACGCTCGCGAGTAAAGGCGCCGATCTTGAATTTACGACTGGAACTGAGTTCACGGTTGAGACGAATGGACCAGCGAAGAGACTTACCGCGCGCACGGCGACTCCGACGAACGTGCCGGCGCCATCAATGGCATTTCGAGTGGTTACTGCCGCGTCCTTTAGCGTGGAAGTACCTGACAACTGGCGAGATAAATCTGGCAATCCGATGACCTTTACGCCAGAAGGCGCATATAAGTTGAACAATGGTCGCCCTGAGCTCACTCATGGAGCGATGATTGGCATGCGTGACGTGGCGAGCGGAACGGTGCAAGTCAGATCGGACGAGTTTATCCAGGCCATCCTGAAGTCGGCTTCGTACCTACGGAAGCAGGGGAATTCAAGTAACTCAACCATAGCCGGACGTGACGCTATGGTTACCATTCTTTCGGGAGTAGGAAACAACGGAAGAGCGGAAGTGGTCGCGATTCATGTGGCGTTGTTGAGCGATACCAAGCTCTTTTATGTAATCACAGTCGTGCCCGAGCCGGAGTTGGAAGCCTACCGTGGCACTTTCAGTAGAGTGATTGCGAGTATTCACTTCCGGTAAGTGATTCAACGCCGAAGGCGTTCGCTAATTTCAGCCCGCGGTTGGAGCGCAGCAACAACCGTGGGATCCGCAGATCGTTTCAATAATTAACCCTGAAAGGGTTTCGCGTTGGCGAACCCTTTCAGGGTTATCGCTGTTTGTATTTTGAGATCCCAGGGTTGTCGCTGCGCTCCAACCCTGGGCTGCAATTAGCGAACGCCTTCGGCGTATGGATTTCCCTTCGGAACTATCGATCAGGTCCATCCAGTCTCTGCGTTAAGGAACTTAAAGCTTACCCAGCGTTACCTCGCTCGTCCCTCTCACACTGACGAGCATTCCTTTCCTTGAGGGAATCTGCTACTCGTTTCCGCGTTAGCACGTAAGCAGGAAAAAATTGCCCAGAGGGTCCTGGACCAGGCTTTGAGGTCAGCCCAGCACACAACAGTCCCCTGCTACTGTTATAACGAACAAAGCCGATCCAGGGCCTTATTTTGATCAGTGTCTGGCACTTAAACTCAGCGGCAATCCTTAAGTCCAGAGCTGAACAACTCACCAATCTCGTGCCAGCCAAACCGGCTAGGAGGTATGTATGTATACGTCAGAAGATCACTCTTCAGAAAACTACGATCCACACGGCAACAGTCAAGCGGGAACTACGCAGCAGGACTACGCCCCAGAGGATTTCAGTCAAGCAGCGATCAACCGTGGACAGCGGCAAATCAATTACGCGCTCACAATGGTGGACCAGAAGATCGCTAAAGCTATCGAGACCCTCAGAGACGCGATCGCGGCAACACCTGCGGGCCGTGATATCGACTTCGACGACCTAAATGAGGCGATAAACGAGCTGTACCAAACGAGTCGAAGGGTTGCCGACATTAAACCTCCGGGTTGCGACACGACCTGGAACTAGGGCCCATATCACTCAGCGATGGATCTGCGCAAACCCTGCTACGACAACGAAACCAGACAACAAGCTTTACCGTTTGCTGAGTATCGTAACGTCACTGGTTCTAGTCCCTCGTTGGCAGGCTATCTGCTTGTAGTCGGGTGACCAGGCGTATGCGTAGATCTGCTCGCTGTTGAAATTGGTGAGCTGGTTTTCCTCTCCGGTGAGGAGATCATAGCTCCAAATGTTTGAATAGCCCTTCTCGTCTTTTATGTAGGTCAACTCGCGGTTGCTTCCAAGCCACCGCACAACCTGCCATTCCCGTCTCGGCACCGGAACGTATTTCAAAGGCTGACCGCCCTCAGCGGGGTAGATTGCGACGTCGCTAACGTCTGAATCTTCGTCGTAGCGAGAGGCGACGAGTTGGTTGTCAGGTGAGAACACCGGCATACGATATTTCTCACCCAACTTTACCGGTTCGCCGCCCTGCATCGGAACTTTCCAAACGCTCATTTGCGAGTTCGGATGGTTATCGAAAGCAACCCACTGATTGTCTGACGAGCATGAAGGATAGGTGTTACCACCGCTAAATGTCAGTTGCACTGGATCGCTGCCATCGTCAGCATTCATGCGCCAGATGTTGAAAGTATCGTTGCGATATGATGCGAACACGATATAGCGGCCGTCACCGCAGGAAGCGGGTGTGTAGTTGTCCCCTGCGTTGATCGTGAGTTGGACCGGCTCAGACCCATCCGGATTGATTCGCCGGATATTCAGCTGGTCCTGCGCCATCGATGAATAAACGATCTTGTCCTTGCCGGTCCAGGTAAGGCCATAGTGCAGGCCGACACCGGTTGTAATGGCTGTCGCTGATTGAGAGTCGCCAGGCGTCGCAACCCATAATCGCCACGAGACATTTCTGCGTACCGTTACGATTTTGCCGCCGGCAATGCTCACGTCCCGGTATTCGTCGAGATCGGATGTCATTCTTTGCGCGGTTCCATCAGCCAGATTGAGCTGCCACAATTGGAAAGGTGAGCTTGCGGACTCACGCGCGCTGATGACGAGGCTTGTCGGGTCGGCCCAGGCCATCTGTAAGATCGAAAACCACGACCGTCCTCCAATCAATTCCTCGCCTTTATTATTCACATCAAACGCCACCAAATTCACATGGTACTTAGGCTCCCAACGGCTTTCGGGACAAACAACCGTCCTGCCGTCAGGCGACCATGCCAGACCATAAACTGACAATGTATCTCCATCTTTGCGGGTAGCAAGCACTTCCTCGTTCGTTCCGTCGATGTTCGACAGCATCAGGAGGTATTCAGTCCCGGAATTATGGCGAACGAAAGCAAAGCGATCACCTTGCGGAGACAAGCTAATCGGACTATCTACACCTTTTTTGAGCTGGACCGGGTCGTCGCCAGGCAGCGCGAGGCGGTAAAGAATGCCGTCGCCATTCTTTTCTCTACGTGTGAAGTAGAGATAGTCGCGGTCTCGAGAAAACGCGACGCCGAGATATTTCACGTCGTCTTTTGGAGGAACTGCAACGGACTCGCCGAACGTGGTCGTGCTGGTCACAACCAACCGTTGCTTGCCATTTTGTTCTTCAGCATGGGCCACCAGTATGCCGTCCGGAGAGACCGCCGTGTGAACTGAGGTTCCGGTACTCGTAAACGGCTTCATCGTCCACGGATTGGCGGGCTTGTTGATCCAACGCGCCACGGTCGGAAGCAGGAAAAGCAAAGCGAGCACGCTGCTCACTCCCGCGAAAAGCGCGGCTGTCTTGTG
>Ga0126311_10001721_pt1 | contig 10738 bp, 6 predicted proteins | sample Plot61_FD_92539 | JGI IMG/M metagenome (GOLD analysis project Ga0126311, IMG submission 92539) | Serpentine soil microbial communities from UC McLaughlin Reserve, CA, USA - Plot61 | ecosystem: Environmental > Terrestrial > Soil > Grasslands | place: USA: UC McLaughlin Reserve, Lake County... | reverse complement strand
TCGCCGAGCGTGCCCCACACGGGCGCGCCCGTCCGCGCGTTGTAGGCGACGACCGACTTGCCGTTCGAGCCGCCCGGAATCACTATCACCTTGTCGTCGACGACGAGCGGCGACGCCGCCATGCCCCATGGGATGTTCGACGCGCCCGCGTCCTTCAGGATGTTCTTCGACCAGACGAGCTTGCCGCTGCGCGCGTCGAGACAGCGAAGCTCGCCCGTCGCGCCGAGCGCGTAGAGCCGCCCTTCGTGCCACGTCGGCGTCGAGCGCGGCCCGTCGCCGGTCGAGTCGGTGTAGAGCGCGTCCCAAGCGTGCGTCCAAAGCTCCCGGCCCGTCTCGACCTGATAAGCCGCGACCACCTCCTGCCCGCGCCGCTGCTCGATGGTGTAGGCGACGCCTTCGGCCACGGAGAAGGAGGAGTAGCCGCCGCCCGAAGGCTGCTTCCAGAGCTGCGTCAGCCCGCCCTGCCAGTTCGTCCTTATGGGCTGCTCGTCGTAGCGCCCGTCGCGCGCGGGGCCGCGGAAGTTCGTCCAGTAGTTCCTTCGACCTGATTTGGCCGCGACGGCGGGCGCAGCGGCGCCGGGCTGACCCTCGGCGGGTGCCGTGCCCGCGGCCTGCGCGCCGGGGTCTGCGGGCTGTTGCGCGTCGGCGGCGACCGCGGGTTGGGCGTTGGGGTCTGCGGGCTGACTCGCCTGCGGGTCTGCCGCGGCGGGCGCGTCCGTCGCCGGGGCTGAAACGCGCTGCTCCGCTCGCTGGCGTTCGAGTTCCGTGTAGTGAGCATCCGTGCCGGGGTCTGTGGCGCGGCCCACTCCGAAGAGGAGATAGACGCCGACGCCGACGAGCGCGACGACGAGCACCGGGGCCGCGAGCATTGCCGCTCGGGTGAGATACCAGGGCGTACGCTTCTTCGTCTCTGGATTCTGCGGGTCGAATATCATGCTCGTCGCTCCTTGGGTAAAACAGACGGGAGGGCGCTGACGGCCGTCGGCGCCCTCCCGTTTAGAGGGCGCGGGCCGGTCGCTTGTTCCTTAGAATGCGCCGGCCCGCGCCGTTTAGTCTAGCCGCCGGGCGCTTACTTCTTCGCCTGCTCGATGGCGTAGAGGTGCTTCTCGCCGCGTATGAAGAGCTTGCCGCCCGCGACCGCGGGCGAGGCGTAGACCGGCTCGCCCACCGAGTTCGTGCGCAGCACCTCGTGCTTCGGCCCGGCCTTGACGACGAAGGTGTCGCCGTCCTCGCTCGTCAGAAGAATCTTGCCGTCGAAGGCGACGGGCGACGCGGTGAAGGTGGCGGGGACGGGGACGCGCCCGCCCTCGTACTTGACCTCGCCCGTGCGCGCGTCGAGGCACGTCATCACGCCCTTGTCGGTGAGCAGGTAGATGTAGTCGCCGTAGAGAATCGGCGACGGGACGTAGGCCGTGCCCTTCGTGTAGCGCCAAGCTATGTCCGCGTCCTTCAGCTCGCCCGACGCGCCGAGGCGGATGGCGTAGGCCACCTTCGCGGGGAAGCCCGCCGAGACGACGACCATGTCGTGCCCGGTGGTCGCGACCGGCGACGGGATGGCGTTGCTCTCGACGCCCTTCCCGCGCCAAAGCTCTTTGCCTGTCGCGGGGTCGTAAGAGATGACCGACTCGGTGCCGCTCGCTATCAGCTCGGTGCGCTTGCCCGTGTTCACTAAGAGCGGCGTCGCCCAGCTCACCTGCACCTTGCGCGGCGTGCGCCAGACCTCCTTGCCCGTCTTCTTGTCGAGCGCGACGATGAAGGAGTTCTTGCCCTCCTCCTCGTCGGCCTGCACGATGACGAGGTTCTGGTGGAGCACGGGCGACGTGCCGTTGCCCATCCCGACGGTGCCGAGCTTTCCGGGCATGAACTTCCAAACGAGCTTGCCGCCCACGTCGTAGGCGTAGAGGCCCTCGGAGCCGAAGTAGGCGTAGACCATCTTGCCGTCGGTGGCGGGCGTCGCGGCGGCGTAAGAACTCTTGCGGTGGCGGTCGTCGTAGGGCGTCCCCTCCCAGGCGGTCTGCTCCCAGAGGACGCGCCCCGTGTCGCGGTCGAGCGCGATGACCTTGAAGGTGTGTTTGCGGTCGGCGCCGACGCTGTCGGGGTGCTTCCACTCCTGCCCCTCCATGATGTGCGTCGCGGCCTTCGCGCCGGGGACGACCGGCCCCTCGACGGCCGTGGTCACGAAGACGCGCTTGCCCCAGACGACGGGGCTCGAATGCCCTTTGCCCGGCAGAGGGGTCTTCCAGCGGACGTTCTTCGTCTCGCCCCACTCCTCCGGGAGGTTGCGCTCGGTGGAGACGCCGGAGCCTTCGGGCCCGCGCCACTGCGGCCAGTTCGTCTCGCCCGCCGCCGAGCCTTCGGGAGCCACGACGGCGAGCGCAAACAGAAGAGAAGCGAAAAGGACGAAAGAGATTTTTGCTGACGGTTTCACTGTGTGGGTTTCCTCAGAGTGATGAGTGATGAGTGATGAGAGGAAGGCAAGGCACGCCCCCTTCTTTCTTATCACTCATCACTCATCACTCATCACTCATCACTAGTCATGTTACTTCTCGGCCTTCTTAACAGGCTCGGCCGCCGGCTCGGCGATGGCGAAGACGTGGTTGACGCCGCGGACTATGAGCATCCCGTCGCTGATGGCGGGCGTCGCCATCAGGACTTCGCCCATCGGGTTGACCGAGAGCAGCTCGTGCTTCGGCCCCGCCTTGACGACGAAGACCTCGCCGTCCTCGCTCGACAGGTAGAGCTTGCCGTCGGAGGCGACGGGCGAGGCCGTGAACGCGCCGCCCCGGTCGGCGAGGCGCTGTTGATAGACGCGCTCGCCGGACGTGGCCCCGTAGGCCGTGACGACCCCGTTGTTCGAGAGCGTGTAGAGCAGGTCGCCGTAGATGATGGGCGTCGGCATGTACGGGCCGCCGCGCGTCTTGCTCCACGCGATGAACTCGCTCGACTCCTTGCCGTCCTTCAGCGTGATGTCGCCCGACGCGCCGGGGCGGACGGCGTAGATGGGCTGGAGCGGGCGGTAGCCGCTGGTGACGTAGATGAGGTCGTGCGCGAAGATCGGCGTCGGCGTCGTGATCTCCGACATCGGCCCCAGCCGCCACAGCTCCTTGCCCGTCAGGGGGTCGTAGCCGCGCACGTAATGCGCGCCGGTCGTGACGAGTTCGGCGCGCGCCTTACCCTCGTAGACCGTGGGCGTGCCCCAGCCGGGCAACTCGCCCTCGCGCATCGTCTTCCAGACCTGCTTGCCTGTCTTGAGGTCGTAGGCGGCGATGAACGAACCCTTCTGTATGTCGGCCTGCACGATGACGAGGTTCTTGTAGATGACGGGCGAGCTGCCGTACTCCCACTGGTAGTCCGGGTCGTAGAACCAGCCGGAGTCGAGCACGCCGAGGTCTTGCTTCCAGAGGAGCTTGCCCGAGAGGTCGTAGTTGTACAGACCTTCGGAGCCGAAGAGCACGACGAGGTGCTTGCCGTCTGTCGCGGGGGTCGAGGCGGCGTGCGTCGACTTCGGGTGGCGCTTGACCTTCGGGACGCCCTCGTACGCGACGCGCTCCCAGACGACCTTGCCCGTCTTCTTGTCGAGCGCGTAGACCTTCCACGCGTGCTTCGGGTCGTTCTTCACGGGCTCAACGTCGCCGTAGAGCCCGAAGCGTGACTCGGGCTTCTCTTCGCTGCTGACGGCCGTGACGACGAAGACGCGTTCGCCCCAGACGATGGGGCTCGCGTGCGAGAGGCCGGGGATGGGCGTCTTCCAGCGCAGCCCCGACGCCGCCTTCTCGGCGTCCCACTTGACCGGCGCGGGACGGCCCTCGACCACGCCCGAGGCGTTCGAGCCGCGGAACTGCGGCCAGTTCTGCGCCCGCGCGCCGGAGGCGGCGAGGCACAGGCAGAAGATGGAGAGCGTGAGTCGTTTCATTATTGAACCTCGGTACTATTGCGGTCTCTTCGCCGGGAGCGCGGGCATCCCTGCCCGCGCTCCCGGCGAAGAGGGGCACGTTCTACTGACCACCGTCTACCCTCTTCAGCAGCCGCGTGTTCGGCCCCTGTTTGAAGTCGATGCCGGTGACCTTGCCTGCCTCGACTTTGAAGGTGAAGGTGACGCCGTCGAACTCGGCGGGGCGGAAGGTCGTCTGGTCGAGCGGGAACAGCGTGAGCGGGCCGCCGCCGCCCGTGCCGATGAGTCTGCCGTCCTTCAGCTCGATGCTTATCTCCGGGCCGGGGTCGCCCTTGTACTTGCCGACGTAGGACTGGAGCGTCGCGGCGTCCACCGCGGGCGGCGGCTGCGCGCCGGCCTTCTTGAGCATCTCGACGACGGGCGCATTCTTCGCGTCGGAGCCCGCCGCGACGAGGGCGGCCGTGAGCGCCTCGGCGGGAACCTTGCCGGTATCAAGCGCGGCCGAGACCATCTCGACGTTGCCGCTGCCGACGCCGGTCAGCAGCACGTCGCCCGCCTCCTCGGTGCTCTTGGCGAGGATGGCGCGCACGACCCCCGTGTGCCCCTTCTGCATGGCCCAACTGATGGCCGTCGCGCCGTAGAAGGTGTCCTTGACGGTCACGTCCGCGCCGCGCTCGATGAGGAGTTTGACGACCTCGGTGTTGCCGCGCTCGGCGGCCTTGAAGAGCGCGGTCGCGCCGTAACGGAACTTCGCGTTCACGTCCGCACCTTTGTCGAGCACGGCCTTGACCTCGGCGGCGTCGCCCTTGCGCGCGGCCTCGTAGAGCTGTTCGTTGAGCGCCTGCTTCGCGTCCTGCGCCGCCGCCGGAGCGGCGAGCGCGAGCGCGAGCAGCGCGAGCATTGCGGTGCGCGTGAGCGTCATAATTTTACTTCACTCCGGTTTTCGTCGCCGCCGCGGTGGTGTTAACTTGTCGGGCGACGGGGCCGTGCGACCGGCCCCCGCGCGTCCAATAGATTGGGCGCGTGTACGTGATTCTGAATGCCTTGGAAATTGCCGCCGTCCGGCGGAAAAACATATCGCGGCGCTGCGGCGTATTTACATCCCGCGGGCGCGTAAAAGCAAGGAAAATTTTTCGGGCGCGCTGCGGCGGGAACTCATCTTACGACGTGTTATAAAACGTGTGCGGCCCGCACAAGGTTTCTTTTCAAGCAATTTTTAAGCGAACTCTCCGCGCGGTCATCCGCCGGAGTCTCGAAGAAAAAGTTGAGCCGCCGGATCCCGCCACGCCGCGCCCCCGAACACGAAGGCGCGCGCGAGGTTTCCCGAAGACGCTGAAGATTGAGAACTGCGAGGCGAAACAATTTGAAGACGACTGCTTACGTCCAACGACTCAAGGCCGCCACGTTCTTAACGCTCCTGCTGCTGCTGCTGTCGTCCGCGGCCCGCACCCCGGCCGCCGACTGGTCGGAGTGGCGCGGGCCCGCGCGCGACGGCGTCTCGGCCGAGCGCGGCCTGCCCGAGAAGTGGTCGCCCGCGGGCGACAACCTCGCATGGAAGGCCCCATACGGCGGGCGCAGCGCCCCGATTGTGCTGAACGGGCGCGTCTACTTGCAGAACACGGCCGAGCGCGGCGAGCGCGAGCAGGAGCGCGTGATGTGCTTCGACGCCGCGACGGGCAAGCTCCTCTGGGAGCACCGCTTCAACGTCTACCTGTCGGACGTGCCGCCGCACCGCGTCGGCTGGGCGTCGCCAGCGGGCGACCCCGCGACGGGCAACGTCTACGCGCTCGGGGTCGGCGGCACGCTCCTCGCGTTCTCGAAGGACGGCAAGGTCTTGTGGGAGCGCTCGCTCGGCGAAGACTTCGGGCTGTTGACGACGCACGGCGGGCGCACGGTCTCGCCGATAGTTGACGGCGACATCGTCATCGCGAGCGGCGTCACCTTCCAGTGGGGGCCGCACGGGCGCGGCGCACACCGCTGGATAGCCTTCGACAAGCGTACGGGCGAGACGATGTGGGTCTCGGCTCCGGGCGGCCGGCCTTACGACACGACCTACGCCGCGCCCATCATCGTCCGTGTCGGCGACACGCGCCTGCTGATACAGGGCGCGAGCGACGGCTTCGTCCACGCCATCAAGCCGCAGACGGGCGAGCCCGTCTGGAAGATAGAGGTCTCGAAGCGCGGCCTCAACACCGGCGTCGTCCTCCACGGCGCAGACGCCATCATCACGCACAGCGAGGAGAATCTGGATTCGAGCGAGATGGGGCTCATCGCCGCGCTCGACGCAGGGCTTAAGGGCGACTTGAAGATGTCGCAGTTCAAGTGGAGCGCCTACGGCTGGCAGGGCGGGTTCTCATCGCCCGTGCTCGAAGGCGACCGGCTTTATCAGGTGGACAACGGCGCGAACCTCGGCGCGTTCGACGTGACGACGGGCAAGCAGGTGTGGATGCAGAACCTCGGCACCATCCAGAAGGCTTCGCCCGTGCTGGCCGACGGCAAGCTCTACGTCGGGACTGAGAACGGCAAGTTCTTCATCATCAAACCCGGCCCCGCGGGCGCGCAGATACTCGACTCAGACCAGCTCGGCACGGAGCAACTGCCCGAGGCAATCATCGCGTCGGTCGCCGTCTCGGACGGCCGCGTCTTCCTCGTCTCAGACTCCGCGCTCTACTGCATCGGCAAGAAGCACGCGGCGAAGGGCGACGCCCGCACGGGCTTCCCGGCCGGCTTCGTGGAGAGCGACGACCCACACCTTCCCTTCGTCTCGGCCCGGAAGGTCACGCACGTGCAGGTCGTCCCTACCGAGTTGGTCTTGAAGCCGGGCGACAAGGCGACTTTCCGCGCGCGCCTCTTCGACGAGCGCGGCGTCTTCATACGCGAAGAGAAGTCGGCCGAGTGGTCGCTCGACAAGTTGAAGGGGACAATCGCGGCCGGTCAGTACACGACCGGCGCGGACGTGGTCGCGCAGGCCGGGCAGGTGAAGGCGACGGTAGGCGGCGTCACGGGCGCGGCGAACGTGCGCGTCATCCCGCCGCTGCCCTGGGCCGAGAACTTCGACGCGGTCGAGCCGACCAAGTTCCCGGAGCAGTGGGTCGGCATGACGCTCAAGTATCAGGCGCGCGACTTCGAGGGGAACCGCGTGCTCGTCAAGACGACCGAGGGCTCTTCGCTCTTGACCCGCGCGCGCGCTTACCTCGGGCCGTCCGACATGCACGACTACACGATTGAGATGGACGTGCGCACGACCGAGCGGCGGCGCACCACGGGCGACGCCGGAGTCATCGCGCAGCGCTACGCGCTCGTCCTCTACGGCAACGCGCAGAAGCTACACCTTGAGCCGTGGCAGCCCGAGACGGCGCGCACCGTCACCGTGCCGTTCGAGTGGAAGAAGGACGCCTGGTACAGGATGAAGCTGCGGGTCGAGAACCTCCCCGACGGGAAGGTGCGCGCGCGCGGCAAGGTTTGGCCCGCCGGGGCACCCGAGCCGGAAGCGTGGCTCGTCGAGCGCGTAGACCCCATCGGCAACAGGCAGGGCAGCCCCGGCATCTTCGGCAACGCCCTCGCCGAAGTCTTTTTCGACAACCTGAAGGTGTACGCCAATCAGTAGACGGTAGACGGTAGGAAGGAAGGTCAAAGTTGAGGATGAAATCAATGTCGAGAACCCGGCACAAGAACGCGCGCGTATTGGGTATCTGCCTCGTAGTTCTAATGGCTACCGGCTACTGCCTGCTGACTACCGCCTTCGCCTCCGACCCCGGCACGGGCGACTGGCCTATGTGGGGCGGCACGCCCGACCGCAACATGGTCTCGAAGGCGAAGGGGATGCCGATGTCCTGGGACGTGAAGACGAAGAAGAACGTCAAGTGGGTCGCAGACCTCGGCTCGCAGACCTACGGCAACATCACCGTCTCGGGCGGCGTCGTCTTAGTCGGCACCAACAACGAGGGCAAGCGCGACCCGAAGATAGTGGGCGACAAGGGCGTGCTGATGGCGTTTAGCGCGGCCGACGGCACCTTCCTCTGGCAGGCCGTCCACGACAAGCTACAGTCGGGCCGCGTCAACGACTGGCCGTTTCAGGGCATCGCCTCTTCGCCGCTCGTCGAGGGCGACCGCGTCTACTACGTCTCGAACCGCGGGGAACTGATGTGCGTTGACCTGCAAGGCTTCGCCGACAACGAGAACGACGGCCCCGTGACCGACGAGAAGTTGACGGGCGTGGGGCAGGTAGATGTCATCTGGCGGCTCGACATGATGGAGGAGCTTGGCACCTTCCAGCACAACCTCTCCAACTCCTCGCCGGTCTCGTTCGGCGACCTCGTCTACGTCTCGACCTCGAACGGGCAGGACGAGAGCCACGTCAACATCCCCGCGCCCAAAGCGCCGGCTATCATCGCCGTCAACAAGAAGACGGGCAAGGTCGTCTGGGACGACAACTCGCCCGGCGACAAGATTCTGCACGGCCAGTGGTCAACGCCCTCGGTGGGCAAGATAGGCGGCGTGGACATGGTCGTGATGGCGCAGGGCGACGGGTGGGTGCGCGGCTACGAGGCCGAGACCGGGAAGAAGCTCTGGGAGTTCGACACCAACCCGAAGGACTCGGTCTGGCCTAAGACGCGCAACGAACTCATCTCGACGCCCGTCATCTACGAGGACAAGGTCTACATCGCCAACGGCCAAGACCCCGAGCACGGCGAGGGCGTCGGCCACATGTACTGCATAGACGCCACCAAGCGCGGCGACATCACCGAGACCGGGCGCGTCTGGCACTACGACAAGATACGCCGCTCCATCTCGACGGCGGCCATCGCCGACGGCATCGTCTACCAGCCCGACTTCAGCGGCTTCCTACACGCACTCGACGCGAAGACGGGGCAGCCCCTCTGGGTGCACGACATGTTCGCGGCCGTGTGGGGCTCGCCGATGGTGATGGGCGACGGGCGGCTCTATCTCGGCGACGAGGACGGCGACGTGGTCATCATGCAGACGGGCCGCGAGAAGAAGGTGCTCGCCGAAATCAACATGGGCAGCTCCGTCTACTCGACCCCCATCCCCGCGGGCGGCATGCTCTTCATCACCAACCGCAACCAGCTCTTCGCGCTCGCCGAGGGCGCGGGCCCCGCGGCGGCGCCGCCCGCGAAACCCGCGGCTACGCCCGCCGCGACGCCCGCGAAGCCCTGAGGAAAGTGATGAGTGATGAGTGATAAGTGATGAGAGGGAAGATAAGACGCGTGTTGTCTTTTCTCTCATCACTCATCACTCATCACTCATCACTCATCACTGCCTTTCAGTCATGCAAGGTTTCGACTTCCAACCGCGGACGCGCGTGATCTTCGGCGCGGGCTCGCTCTCGCGCCTCGGCGATGAGGCGCGCGCGCTCGGCTTCCGGCGCACGCTGCTCGTCGCCGACCGCGGGCTCGTGGAGGCGGGGCACGTCGAGCGCGCGTCGAAAGTCATCGAGGCGGCGGGCGTCGCGGTGGAGCCTTTCCGAGACTTCGGCGTGAACCCCGACGCCGCGTCGGTCGAGCGCGGGCGTGCGTTCGCCGCGCCGCTCGGAGTTGATTCAATCGTCGGCCTCGGCGGCGGAAGCTCGCTCGACTGCGCGAAGGGAATCAACTTCCTTCTGACGAACGGCGGGCGCATGCAGGACTACGTCGGCTACGGCCGCGCGCCGCGGCCCCTGCTGCCCATGATAGGAGTTCCGACGACCGCGGGGACGGGCAGCGAGGCGCAGAGCTACGCCCTTATCTCGGACGAGCGGACGCACGCGAAGATGGCCTGCGGCGACGCGTCCGCGGCCTTCCGCGTCGCACTGTTAGACCCGGAGCTTACGCTCTCCGTGCCGCGCGGGGTGGCGGCCTCGGCGGGCTTCGACGCCATCGCGCACGCCGTCGAGACCTACGTCTCGACGCGCCGCAACCTGCTCTCCGAAATCTTCTCGCGCGAGGCTTGGCGGCTGCTCGAAGGCGCTTACGAGCGCTCGCTCGCCGAGGCCCAGGACGTTGAGGCGCGCGGGCGTATGCTGCTCGGCGCGCACCTCGCGGGGGCGGCAATAGAGAACTCCATGCTCGGCGCGGCGCACGCCTGCGCCAACCCTCTGACGGCGCGTTACGGCGCGGAACACGGGGCGGCGCTGGCGATGCTTTTGCCTTCGGTCGTCCGCTGGAACGGTTCGGTGGTCGGCGCGCGCTACGCCGAGTTGTCGGGTCGGAACTCTTCGGGCGGCGGCGAGGCGCTGGCGCGTCGCGTCGAGGAGTTTGCGGAGGCGGGGGACTTGCGCCGCAAACTTTCCGAGTCGGGTGTTTTGAGGGAGGACTTGCCCGCGCTGGCGGAGGACGCCGCGGGGCAGTGGACTGGTCGCTTCAACCCGCGCGCGTTCGACGCCGCGGGGGCGCTGGAGGTGTACGGGTGGGCGTACTGAAAGCAAGTCGAAAGGCGAAAGTAAAAGGGCGGAAAGTAGGCGAGGCCGGCGCGGGCAAGGCCGGCGCGGGCTCCCTGCACAGGCGCGACTTCTTACTCCTGCCTTTCGCCTTTTTACTCTTACCTTCCGCGGCGCGCGCGAGTTGGAATAACTATGTGACGCCCGCCGACAGTTGGCCGCAGTTCCGCGGGAACGCGCAGCTCTCCGGCTTCTCGGGCTCGCGGGTCGCGGGGAATCTGCGGCTCTTGTGGTCGGCGGACGCGGGCGAGTCGGTCGAGTCTTCGGCGGCCGTCGTCGGGGGCGCCGTCTACGTCGGCACGCAGAGGGGCGAGCTCGTCTCGGTCAACCTCGCCGACGGGCGCGAGCGCTGGCGCTACAACGCGGGCAACGCCATCGGCGAGTCGTCGCCCTCGGTCGCGCGCGGCGTC
>Ga0126311_10001719_pt1 | contig 10745 bp, 12 predicted proteins | sample Plot61_FD_92539 | JGI IMG/M metagenome (GOLD analysis project Ga0126311, IMG submission 92539) | Serpentine soil microbial communities from UC McLaughlin Reserve, CA, USA - Plot61 | ecosystem: Environmental > Terrestrial > Soil > Grasslands | place: USA: UC McLaughlin Reserve, Lake County... | reverse complement strand
GTGCCCCGGGTAGATCTCGACGCCGTCGGGAAGCTCCAGGAGGCGGTGGAGGCTGTGAAAGAGGTCTTCCGCGCCCTCCCGCGCTTCGATCGCTAGGTCGGGGCGAGCGGCGTCGCCGACGAGCAGCGAGTCCCCGGTCAGGACGAGCCAAGGCTCGTCGGCCCGAGTGCGGTCGACGACGGCAAAGCAGCAGTGTTCCGGCCGGTGTCCCGGGGTGTGGATGACGCGGATCGAGACCTCGCCCGCCTCCATCTGCTCGCCGTCCGTCAGCGGCTGGAACGGGAAGGTCGGATCCGCGGCAGGGTGAACCGCAACCGAAACCTCGTGCTCGAGCGCGAGTCGCCCGTGGCCCGAGACGTGGTCGGCATGCGTATGCGATTCCAGCACGCCGCAGATGCGAACATGCTTCCGCTCCGCCTCGGCGAGGTACTGCTCGATCGCGTAGGCCGGGTCGACGACGAAGGCTTCGCCTGCCTGCTCGTCACCGACGAGGTAGGAGGCGCAGCCGAGATCGTCGTCCACAAACTGCTTGAACAGCACATGGCCATTATCGCGCGGGTTGCGGCCGTCCGTCTCTGCAGGCGGCCAAACCAAGCGCGCGCCTACAGTGGAAGTTCCTAGAGACGATGCGCATCGCCATACCATCCGCCCGCCTGCTCCTCGCCTTCGCGATCGCGTGCGGTGCGGTTGCGACCGCTGGATGCGGAGGGCAGCGCACCCTCACGCCGGAGGTGCCTCCGGCCGCGGGCTTACCGAAGCCTCCACCGGCGGGCGCCGTTGTGACCGCGAAGCAGGTGGGTGAGCTTGCCGTCGCACTTGCCGCGACTCCGCCGCAGAACGGCCGCACGGATCTCACCGTGACCGTGCTCGGGCCGAAGGGCACGGTTGACGGACTCCACGTTTCGTTCGTCACGTCGGGTGAGACTGTCGCGGCGCAATCGTGCGGGTCCGGCTGTTACACGGCGGCCGTCGATCGTCCTCACGCCGTGACAGTCCGCCTCGCGGGCCGCGCCCGGGGCTCGGTCACGTTCGAGGTGCCGCGGCGGTTGCCGGTGCCGTCAGCTGCCGCGCTCGTCCGGCGCGCGACCGCCGCGTACGACCGCCTCCGCAGCGTCACGTACGTCGAGCGACTGTCTTCGGGGCCTGGGAATCAGGTGATCTCGACGTGGAAGCAGGTCGCGCCGAACCGGTTCGAGTACCGAATCCGGGGCGGCGCGGCGGGGATCCTGATCGGCGCGACGCGATGGGACAAACCGTCGCCGCGGGCGCGCTGGATCAGCTCGCAGACCCAGGCGCTCCGAGTTCCGACGCCGATCTGGGCCGGCGGCGTGACGAACGCCCACCTACTCCGGACGGAAAAGCGCGGGGGCCGGACGGTCGACGTGGTTTCGCTCTTCAACCGTCAGATTCCGGCCTGGTTCACGATCCGCCTCGAGCGGCGGACGCTCCATCCGGTGACGCTCGACATGGTCGCCGCCTCCCATTTCATGCACCACGACTACCGCTCGTTCAACCGGCCACTGAAGGTGGTGCCGCCTTAGAGGCCGAGGTGCTTGGCGATCACCATTCGCTGCACCTCGTTCGTCCCCTCGCCGATCTCGAGGATCTTCTGGTCGCGGTAGAGCCGAGAGATCGCGAACTCGTCCATGTAGCCGTAGCCGCCGTGGATCTGGAGCGCGTGGTTGACGACGCGATGTGAGAGCTCACCGGTGTACAGCTTCGCCATCGCCGCCGCCTCGGCGAACGGCCGGCCCTCGTCCTTCAGCCACGCCGCCTTGTACACGAGCTGCCGGCCCGCCTCGATCTCGACCGCCATATCGGCGAGCTTGAACTGGATGGCCTGGAACGACGCGATCGGCCGGCCGAACTGCCGTCGCTCCCTGGCGTAGTCGAAAGCGAGGTCGTACGCGCCCTGCGCCAGACCGAGGCCCATCGCAGCGATCGAGATACGGCCGCCGTCCAGGATCTCCAGGAATTGATGGAAGCCGCGCCCGCGCTTGCCGAGGAGGTTCTCCTGCGGAACGGCGCAGTCGCGGAACGAAAGCTCTCGAGTGTCCGACGCCCGCCAGCCGAGCTTTTCCATCGGCGCCGAGATGTCGTAACCGGGGGCCTCATTCGGGACGATCAGGTTCGAGATCTCGTTCTCGCCCGTGCGGGCAGTAATCGTGACGCACGAGCTGATGTCGGTTCCGGCGTTCGTGATGAAGATCTTCGCGCCGTTGATCACCCATGAGCCGTCGCGCAGCTCCGCACCGGTACGCGTCGCGCCGGCGTCTGATCCCGCCTCGGGCTCCGTCAGCCCGAAGGCCGCAAGCTTCCTCCCGGAGGCCAGGTCGGGCAGCCACTGCCGCTTCTGATCCTCGGAGCCGAAGAGCAGGATCGGCATGGTGCCGAGGGACGTATGCGCCGCGACCGTGATCGCGACGGAGGAGTCGATCCGCGTCAGCTCCTCGATCGCGATCGCGTAGGAGAGCGTGTCGGAGCCGCCGCCCTCGTACTCCTCCGGAACGGGGACCCCCATCAACCCGAGCTCCGCCAGCTCTTGCACGAGCTCGTACGGGAACCTGTGCTCCCGATCGAGCTCCGCGGCAACCGGCGCAACGCGCTCCGTTGCGAACTCGCGCACGGTTCGGCGGACGAGCTGGTGCTCTTCGGAGAGGTCGAAGTTCACGCGAAGCGGATCACGCCAAGCTCGACGCGAGCTCGGCGATCAAGCGGACGCCGTAGCCGGTTCCGCCTTTCTGCGAGAGGTAGTCACCGCGACCGTGGCTCAGCGCCGCCGGGCCCGCGATGTCGAGATGCGCCCACGGGCCATCGCCCGCGAACTCCTCGAGCAGCTGCGCACCCGCCTGCGCGCCGGCCATCCTGAACCTGCCGGTGTTGCGCATGTCGGCGTAGTCCGAATCGATCAGGCGCCGGTAGCGCGGATCGAGCGGCATCGGCCAGACGCGGTCGCCGCTTGCGGCGCCGGCGGCCACGATCTGGTCGCGCCAGCTCTCCTGGTTCGCGAAGACACCCGCATAGATGTCGCCGAGCGCGACCACCATCGCACCCGTCAACGTCGCGAGGTCCAAGAGGTGCGTCGCGCCTTGCTCGCGCGCGTACGTCAGCGCGTCGGCGAGCACGAGCCGGCCCTCGGCGTCGGTCGAGATGACCTCGATCGTCTTCCCGTTCCGCGCGCGAAGAATGTCTCCGGGGCGGTACGCGCCGCCGTCCGGCATGTTCTCCGTCGCGGCGACGACGGCGATCGTCCGCAGCGGGATCGCGAGCTCGGCGATCGCGCCCATCGCGGCCACCACGGCCGCGCCGCCGGACATGTCGTGCTTCATCTCTTCCATGCCTTCCGAGGGCTTGATCGAGATCCCGCCCGTGTCGAACGTGATCGCCTTGCCGACGAGCCCGAGCACGACTGCGCCCTGCGGAGACGGCGGGTCGTAGCGCATGACGATCATCTGCGCGGCGTTGCGGCTCCCTTGCGCGACGGCGCTGAACGCACCCATCTCTAGAGCCCGTGCCTGCTCCAGGCCCATCGCCTCCACCGTCAGGCCCTGAACCTCGCCGGCGATCTCCTGCGCCATCATCGCGAGCCGCTCCGGCGTCAGCTCGTTCGCCGGCATGTTGGAGAGATCGCGCGCGCGATTCGTCCATGCCGCGACGACTCGAGCTCGGTCGGCTACCTCTGCGAGCTCCCCGCGGTCCGTGACGATCGCGAGCCGCTGGATGCGCCTCCGTTCGGATGAGTTCGTCTTCCATCGTCCCGCGTCGTAAGCGCCGAGGATGACGCCCTCGACGACCGCGCGGACCTGGTCTCCGATCGGCACGGGGAGTGACGGATCAGGTATCCAGCCGATCGTCCCGCCGAACTCTCTGGCGCGGCGCGCTACGGCGGCCGCTGCGGTCCGGAATGAATCGTCGTCCAACTGCTCCGCAACCCCCAGCCCGGCGGCAGCCACGCGCTTCGCGCCGTCGACCGCCACGTGGAGGATCGTCGCCGTGTCTCGGCGACCGGTGACGTCGCCGTCCTGCGAGAGCGTGCTCAGGCGGCCGCCGAGGCGCGCATCGAGCTCCGCCGCGGCGGTTGGCAGCTGAGCCGCGGGCTCGGGAACGGCGACCGCTAGGACGTCCGCTTCGATTTCCCCCGGCCGCGCGACGAGGACGTCGATCTCCGGCACGCGGCCGATGCTATCCGACGCTTTTCTTAGGCTGCTGACCAACCTTTTCGTCTCGCGGCCGTCAAAGCGGAGGTTATGAACGCTATTCCCCTCCAACGAGGTGCAGAGCAGAGTGTCGAGGCCCTGCTACGCCGCACCTCCGAGCTCGTCGCGCAGCGTCAGGAGCTTCGTGCGGAACCGGACAGCGCGGCCGCCCTCGAGCGAAACCGGCTCGAAATCGTTGGCTGCCAGCGCGAGCTCAACCACGCGCTGATCCAGCTGTACGCGAAGCGCGCGGCCTAGCAGCCGGCAGAGCCTTGCTTCAGCTGCTCGCCCGACGGCGGGTCGAGTGCCAGCAGCTCGGGGATCGTGACCGTCTTGAAGCGGCGCCGCGCGAGTTCCGGGAGGATGTGGAACTTGAGCGCGCGGATCGTCTGGCCGCGGTTCTCGTGGAGCAGCACGATCGAGCCGGAACGCACGTTGCTCAGCACCCGCTTCGTGATGCCGCGCCAGTCCGCTCCCTCCGAGTCGCGGCTGTCGATGCTCCAGAGCACCTGGAGCATCCCCAGCGCCCGCGCCTGACGATCGGCGGAGGCGTTGTGGGCGCCGTAGGGCGGGCGGAAGAGGTTGGAACGTCCCTTCGAGCCGCCGCAGAACAGCAGCAGACCCCGCTGGGCGAGTCGTTCGACAGCACGCTGCCCGCGCTCCTCCAGGTCGGCCGCGGCCGCTTGCTGCGACGCGGCTCGAGCTCGCTCTCGGTCGGCCGTTCCTGCGGACGTGCTCGGCGCCGGTTGGGCCGGCGAAGCTTCCGTGGGACGCGGCTCATCTCGGCTCCCAACCGCAAGGATGAGCGCGACCGCGAGGAGTGCGAGGAGAACGGCGGCGACCGCCACGGCGCCAAGCCGTCTGCTCCGTAGCCGCCGCTCCCGAGCGCGGCGGGCTGTCCGCTGCCGCTCGCGATCCTCGTCCACGGAGGCCAGGGTAACGCCGGGCTAGGCTGCCTTCGATGCGGCTCGAGATCGACAAACGGGCCATGGCAGCACTTTCCAGCGGCCATCTGGCAACGGATTTCGCGAACGGCTCGCTGCCTGCGCTCTTGCCCTTCTTTGTCGACAGGTTCGGCCTCAACTACGTGATGGCCGCGACTCTGATGCTCGCCTCGACCGTCTCGTCGTCGGTCATCCAGCCGCTCTTCGGACTCTGGTCGGATCGGCGCGGCGCGATCTGGCTTCTGCCGGCAGGCGTCGCGCTGTCGGGCGCGGGGATAGCCCTCGCTGCGGACGCACCGAGGTACTGGCTCGTCGTCGTCCTCGTCGTGCTGTCGGGGCTCGGTGTCGCGGCCTACCACCCCGAAGGGTCGAAGTTCGCGGCGTTCGTGAGCGGCGAACGGCGGGCGAGCGGAATGTCGCTGTTCTCGCTCGGCGGCAACATCGGCTACGCGCTCGGCCCGATCGTCGCAACGCCGCTCGTGCTCGCGTTCGGGCTCCGAGGCGGGCTATTGCTCCTCGTCCCGGGCTTCGTGATAGCCGCTGTCCTGCTCGCGGTCGCGCGCTATCTCTCTCGGTTCGCGCCTGCGCCGCATGCGGCGTCGCACGGCGCGGGGCGCGACCGCCGCGGCGCGCTCGCCCTTCTCCTCGGCGTCGTCGCGTTCCGCAGCGTGACGTGGTTCGGCCTGATCACGTTCGTGCCGCTCTGGGAGGTGTCGCTCGGGCACTCGAAGTCTTACGGCAACCATCTGTTGTCGCTGATGCTGATCACCGGGGGGCTCGGCACCCTCGCGCTCGGCCCCGCTGCAGACCGTTTCGGCCGCCGGCCGATCCTGCTGCTCAGCGCCGCAGTGACGGCTCCGCTCGTGCTCCTGTTCGTCGTCGTCGGCGGCGTGCCGGGCGCGATCGCGCTCGCGCTCATCGGCTGCTGCGTGATGGGGACGTTCGGCGTGACGATGGTGATGGGCCAGGAGTACCTTCCGCGACACGTGGGAACGGCGTCCGGGCTCGTGATCGGCCTCTCGATCGGGCTCGGGGGAGTCGCGGCCGTAGGTCTGGGCGCCGTCGCGGATTGGATCGACCTGAGGAGCGCGCTCTACGTCACCGCGGCGGCGCCGCTGCTCGCGCTGCTGTTGACGCTGCTCCTGCCGTCGCGCGGCGAGCAGCGACGGCTCGAGCCCGAGCTCGTCGTGCCGTGACACGCGCGCCCGCCTGACGGGCCGCACGCAGATGCCCCCGGGGCTGAGTTAGGCTCGGAGGCCGCGAACAAGGAGGAAGGAAAACGATGGCGCAGAGCGTGAGCGAGTTCTTCGAGGCACTCCCCGGTCGGGTCGACGAGTCGAAGGTCGCCGGGATGAACAACACGTATCGCTTCGAAGTCGAGGGCGCGGGGTCGTGGACCGTCGACGTCCAGGGCGGGAACGTATCCGTCGCGCAGGACGGCGACGCGGAGCCTGACTGCACGATCCAGACCTCCGAGGAGACGTTCCAGAAGCTCGTCAGCGGCGAGCAGAACCCGACGAGCGCCTACATGACCGGCAAGGTCAAGATCAAGGGCGACATGGGCGCTGCAATGAAGCTCCAAAAGCTCTTTTAAACCGCCATTGGAGGCTTCCCCCCACGAGCACGAGCCGGAGAACGAGCGGGAGCCGATACCTGCGTGGAGCCTCCCCGCCGACGCGGTCGACCGCATTCGGCTGCGGCACAAGTGGCCGGAGCGGGTCACCCGCGAGTGGGCGTGGGGTGAGGCGGGGGGCGAGGGCGTCAGCGTCTGCATCCTGGACAGCGGCGTCGAGGCCGCCCACCCGCTCGTCGGCGAGGTGGCAGGCGCAGTGGTCGTCTCGCGCGGCGAAGACGAGACGACGATCGTCGAGGAGGACCACGAGGGGGATCTGTGCGGACACGGGACCGCTTGCGCCGGGATCGTCCGCGCGATCGCGCCGAAGTGCGACCTGCACAGCGTTCGCGTCCTCGGCGCGGGTTACACCGGAAGCGGGCCGGTCCTTCTCGCCGGGCTTCGCTGGGCGATCGAGCAGGGATTCGACCTGATCAACATGAGCCTTTCGACCACCAAGCAGCAATTCGCGGGCCTCTTGCACGAGCTCGCCGACAGCGCGTACTTCAAGCGAACGGTGCTGGTGGCCTCGGCCCACAACATGCCCGTCGAGAGCTATCCGTGGCGATTTTCGTCGGTGATCTCCGTGGGCAGTCATGAAGAGACGGACCCGCTGACGTTCTTCTACAACCCCGAGCCACCCGTCGAGTTCTTTGCCCGTGGCGTCGGCGTCGACGTCGCCTGGATGGGCGGTGGCCAGCTGCGCGTGACGGGGAACAGCTTCGCGACTCCGCACATGACCGCGATCTGCGCCCTCGTTCTCGGAGCACACCCCGAGCTCACGCCGTTTCAGCTGAAAAATGTGCTGTACCTGACTGCGACCAACGTCGGAGGTGACGTATGAGCGACGACCGCTTTCGAACGACTGTTGCAGCGGCGGTCGTTGGGGCCGAAGAGGCGCACCGCGCTCTGCTCGAATCGATCGTGCAGGTCGCTCGCTCGATCTTCAGCGCGAAGGGTTCCTCGATCTGGCTGCTCGACGAGGAGGCCGACGAGCTTGTGATCTCCGCTGTCGCCCGCGACGAGGAGCGGCACCTCCTTGGGCTCCGGATGCCGTCGAGCCAGGGGATCGCAGGGTGGGTGCTGACGACGAGGCAGCCGATCGTGATCGAGGACGTTCAGAGCGATCCTCGCCATGCAAAGGACGTCGCGGAGCGGACCGGGTACGCGCCGCAGGGGTTGATGGCCGTGCCGGTGCTCCACGGCGAGCGAGTCCTTGGCGTGCTCCAGGTTCTCGACCGGCAGACGCGATTCAGCCTCGGAGAAATGGACCTGCTCGGGATGTTCGGCAACCAAGCGGCGATCGCGCTCGACCTTCTGCAGCGGGCGCGTCGGGCGAAGGCCGTCCTCGAGGAGGGCGAGGTGGATATCGCGGCTGTCGCAGCTCTCGCAGCGCAGCTCGACGAGCTCGAAGACGATCGCCGTGCCGCGGGCCTGGCGCTGCTTCAAGCTCTCCGCGACTTGCTCCGGGAATGAGTCGGGGCGGCTTGCGCCGCCCCGTTCACAGTCCCCGTGAGGTCGATCTAGAGGTTGGCCTGGTCGGCCTGGTTCCGGTCAGCCTGGTTCCGGTCGGCCTGGTTTCGGTCGGCCTGGTTCCGGTCGGCCTGGTTCCGGTCGGCCTGATTTCGATCGGCTTGCAATCGGTGAGCCTCGAAATCGTCCTCGCCGGCCAGGCGGTCGGCCTGGTTGCGATCAGCCTGGTTGCGCTCGACCTCGCCGAGGTTGCGCTCCGGATCGTCCTTGAACCGGTGTCCCTCGACATCCTCGGTCTCGGGCTCCGTGTTCTCGTAGCGATCTTGCTTCTCCACGGTTCCTCCTTTCAAGTGGCCGCGGTTGCGGGTTTCTGACCCACAAGACGGTCGACCACACGGGAATCTTCCCTGCTTGCCGGAAAAGATGCAATTCTCCGCCGGGTGAGGGAGCGGCTAGCCGAGTCGCTGAGCGCGTTCCGCGCCGTTTTCCGCAACCCGAATCTGCGGCGGATCGAGCTCGCGTGGGCAGGATCCGAGACCGGCAAGTGGATGTACATCGTCGCCGTCGCAGTATTTGCATACGGTGCTGGCGGCACGAGCGCGGTCGCGATCGTCGCCCTGATCCGCGTAATCCCCGCGGCGGTGATTGCCCCGTTTGCGGCCGTCCTGACGGATCGCTTCCGGCGGGAGCGGGTGATGCTGTTCGCCGACGTCTCCCGCGCAATCGCGCTCGTCGGAGCTGCGCTCGTGGTCGTGTTCTCGCTTTCGGAGGTGATCGTCTACGCGCTCGCGGGCCTGGTGACGGTCCTTTCGACAACCTTCAGGCCCGCGCAATCGGCGCTGCTGCCGAGCTTGTCACGGACGCCTGAGGAGCTGACTGCCGCAAACGTCGCCATGAGCACGATTGCCTCCGTCGGGAGCTTCGCCGGCCCCGCTCTCGGCGGGATCGTCCTGGCGGCGACCAACGTGGAGACGGTCTTCTTCGCCACGGCCGGAACGTTCGCGCTGTCGGCGCTACAGGTCGCGCGGATCCGGTCGGAGCGGCCGGTTCCCAAAGCCGCCGTGCCCGGCGAGGAGCGACGCATCGCGAAGGAGGCGTTCGCAGGCTTCTCGACCATCCTCACTGACGCGAGGCTCCGCCTGCTCGTCGGCCTCTACTGCGCCCAGACGGTCGTCGCGGGGGCGCTCGGCGTCCTCATCGTCGTCGCCTCGATCAAGCTGCTCGGGCTTGGCAACTCGGGCGTCGGCTACCTCAACTCGGCGTTCGGCGTGGGAGGTCTCGTCGGGGCGGCGGTCGCGATCGTGCTCGTCGCGCGCCAGCGGCTCGCATCCGACTTCGCGATCGGGACGCTGCTCTGGGGCGTTCCTCTGATCCTGATCGGAATTTTTCCGAGCTCCGCCGCGGCGCTTCTCCTGATCGCGCTGATCGGAGTGGGGGACACGCTCGTCGAGGTCTCCGCGCCGACGCTTCTGCAGCGGGCGGTGCCGGACGAGGTTCTTGGACGCGTTTTCGGCGCGGTCGAGAGCCTGATCATCGGAGCGATGGGGATCGGCGCCGCGATCGCGCCTGCGTTGGTTTCCGCGTTCGGCGTCCGCGGTGCGCTGATCGGGACGGGGTCGCTGCTGCCGATCCTTGGAGTGGCCTTCTGGCACCGGCTCGGGGCCATCGACAAGGCATTCGCGCTGCCGGTGCGACGTCTCGCCCTGCTACGGGCCAGCCCGATCTTCGCGCCGCTGCCCCAGGCGCAGCAGGAGCGTCTCGCCCGCGAGCTGCTCGAGCTCCGCGCGCCCGCCGGTGAGGCGGTCGTGCGAGAGGGGGAGGCCGGCGACCGGTTCTACGTCGTCGCGGACGGCGAGCTCGAGGTATCCGTCGACGGCGGAACCGTGCGAACGCTCGGCCCCGGCGACCATTTCGGCGAGATCGCGCTCCTGAGGGACGTAGCGCGCACCGCGACCGTGACCGCGCGAACCGATTCCGATCTGTACGCGCTGGAGCGCGACGAGTTCATCGCGGCGGTCACCGGCCACGCTCCGAGCAGCGAGGCTGCGGAGGCCGTGGTCAGCCAGCGTCTCGCCACAGCCCGTACCGGGCTGGCCGTGGAGTAGCGCGCGCTGAAACTCGCTCAGGTGCGGCTGCGGCTCGAGTCGCTACTCCTCGAGCTCCAGCAGTAGGGCGCCGCCGTCCACGCGGTCGCCCGCGGCCACGTGGACCGCGCGCACGACTGCCTCGTACGGCGACGTCAGCGGCGTCTCCATCTTCATCGCCTCGAGGACGAGCAGCGGCTGGCGCGGCTCGACCGCGTCACCCTCGGCGACCAGCACCTGAAGGACGGTCCCGGGCATCGGCGCGGTGATCGTGCTCTGCCCCTGGCCGGCGTGATCGTGAGCTGACGCGACGGCGCTCGGAAGCGCCTGCGGCAGCGGCGGCGGCATGTTGAGGCGCCACGATCCACGCCACGGCGGCTCCGGCAGGCGCTCCGGCGGCCGGGAGAGCGCCGGATACTCCGTCAGGAACGCCGTG
>Ga0126311_10001718_pt1 | contig 10750 bp, 6 predicted proteins | sample Plot61_FD_92539 | JGI IMG/M metagenome (GOLD analysis project Ga0126311, IMG submission 92539) | Serpentine soil microbial communities from UC McLaughlin Reserve, CA, USA - Plot61 | ecosystem: Environmental > Terrestrial > Soil > Grasslands | place: USA: UC McLaughlin Reserve, Lake County... | reverse complement strand
GTGGCCGACTCCTGGCTTGTAACCCCCGCAGAATGTGAACACATCATAGCCAACGCGCCTGGGGGAGGCGAGTCTTTCTTGCTTCCCAACGCCACCTTCTATCGTACCGCCTTGAAGGTACTCAACCCTTCGCTCGATCCCCAATACGATGATTACAGTCAGCTTAGGTGGTTGGAAGAGCACGCCGCCAACCCGAACGAAGGCGTGGAGAATATCATCCTTTGGTTGGGCGCGAACAATGCCCTGGGTACGATCGTTGGCCTCAAGGTAAATCAGACTCCCAACGACCCGAACCAACGTCCGCACCTTCTGACCCACGAGGAGCGTGCCGCAGAAGAGTGGACCCTGTGGCATCCGGATGATTTCAAGGCCGAGTACACGGAGTTTCTAGATCGGGTAGATAAGGCCATGAGTCAGAACACCCACCCGGATTGGAAGGTCTTTATAGGCACCGTTCCGCCTGTGACGATCGCACCCTTGGCCAAGGGAGTGGGCCCTACCTATCGCATCACACGCAGGAACAGTACCACTGGAGAGAAGGAGACGTCCGTCTATTACAAATACTATGTTTACTTCCTCTTCGACGAGGGCCTCGTACATCGGAATGATGGACTATACCTCGAGCTGAACGAGGCGGTACACGTAGATGACTGCATTCGTGCGTACAATTCCACCATCCGGGAACTCGTGGACGCCAAGAACGCCAACCATCAGAAGCAGCGTTACCACATCGTCGACATTTTCCAGATGTTCCAGGACATTGCCCTCAAACGCAATGCCGGAGAGGTCAAGTACGACTTTCCGAAGTACTTCGACAGTATCTACCCCAAGGTCGACACGCGATACTATCATGCCGACTCCGATGGCCGACTGCGCCAGGGTGGGTTGTCGAGTCTGGATGGGGTCCATCCCTCAGCCATCGGGCATGGTTTGCTCGCTTACGAGTTCCTAAAGGTTATGCGAGATGCCGATGTAGTCAACGATGCCGAGCTGGACTGGAAGGCGATCTTCGAGAGCGACAGGCTTTATTCTGATCCTATAATAAACATGCAAGAGATCTACCAACATACCTGGCTGGCCGAGAAACTTCTCTCACTCATCAGAACTTTTCGGCGCTCCCGAGTTCAGTAGGTTCGACTATTGGGGCGTACCCTGTTCCCCGGCGACTCGGGTTGCGACTTCCCCTGTTGCCGGGGGAGCAAATCTAGTCGCCAGATCTTTCCCTGCCGAGCGGCGACGGACGTTCCATATCGGGCTCGACTTCGACGGCCTCATCGCCGGCGCTTCAGCGTTCGCCATGTCCTTGAAGGTCGAACCGCCAGAGGTCGCTGAGCATGCAGGCGCCTTCCTACAGTGCCTCACGACCTCCGCAAACGCTCACCGTTGAAGGCGCTGCCCAACAGCACGGTCGGAGTCGTCTCCTCCGCCTCGCGAAACCTTCGGCGGGATGCCCATGTTCGGGTCGTCTTCCGGTCAGGCCCTTTTCGAGCTCACCTCTGTCCAGGGCCAGAAGGCGTTCTCCGAATGGCGGAGCGCAGGAGCCAGGGCGGGATAGTGTCGCAACAGCACCGTAGTCATATCGGTGTCGTTGATCCAGTCGATCCCTACCCTGGTGTAGACCCGCTCATTGTAGTCGGTTGTGAGGAAGCGATCGCTGTTCAGCCGCCGAGACGCCATCAAGACGAAGATGCGGAACGCCGTGTCACTGAACGCGAAACCAGTTGGCGGGTTCTCCGCGTACATGCCGATCATCTGGTCGATCTGGTCCACATCGTCATCGTATACGCGCCGTAGCTCTCGCACCCACTCGGACTTATCGGTCAATTCCTCGAAGCTCTCAATGGGTTTGAGGTGGAGCAACTTGCGGAACTCGTTGTAGCGAGGCACGCCGAGCTCTCGGCTGCGGAACACGTCCGTCGCAGCGAGGTCCTGTGGGATGCCGTCTGGCCTCTGAAAATTCTGGAGGCCGCGCGGGTAATTGTGCAGGGTGATCGCACCAGGGTGGGCGATACCGAACGAGTAGAACAGATCCTGCATGTCCACCTGATCCATCAGTTCCATGGCGGACCGTTGCGCCACCTGGGCGAACTCCCGTTCCTGCAATACCTCGTCGCTCGTTACAGACCGGAAGGTGTAGTCGTCGGGGATAAGCGGGTGCATCCTGTAGACCGACACGAACTCTTCGGTAAGCGAGTAGGGCACACCGAAGTGGTCGGTGTGCCCGCCGACGATGCCACTGATTACTTCCCTTTTGCTGATGCGCCCCACCAGTCTCTTGACGGTCTTTCCAGCCAGTCCCCACCAGTTGGCGTTCAGGCCTATTTTCGCGGTAGGGTTATTGAGGAGTGCTGGCGTCCACTCGATCGTGTGAATCTTCGCCAACAGCGCTGTGTTGATGAGCCTGGCGTGGTCGAAGAGGTCATCGTCGGACCAGCTAGGATACTCTGCACGCAGGCGATCGCAGATCGCGTTGTGCTCGCGGGTGAAGAGCGTGTGCATCATGACCAGGCCGATCCAGAAGCCTGGCTCGTCAGCGGGATGTTTTTCGCTGTTCGGATCCACGGGTATCAGCCCGTCTGGGCCGATCTTTAATTTGCCGTTCTCCTTCGACCTGACTCGGGACTGGGTTTGTTCGTCGCTGCCGTAGATCTGCGAGCCATCCCACCAGTGGGTGTGAACATTGATGTGGGTAGGAGGCATCCCCTCGTCTTCCTGCGTGCGGGTAGAATCTTCTTTCGTCCGGAGGATGCGCATCGGCTTCTCGGGCCATGGATCGTCGTCCGCCAGGGGCACTTCCCAGGGATTTTCTTTGGGACTCGTGCCGTGGCTCACCCAGTCGCGGAGCATGAACTGGATCCACGCGGCCGCAAGCAGGTTAAGCGTTTCGGCCGGCTGGAAGGTCTCGCGCGTCAGGAGCTTGAGGCTAACGGTGCGAGGGTTGGGCTGCGTGAGCTTTTCGTAGTCGGGATGTGTCCGGTCAATCGGCACGTTGCGTCCGAAGCGCGTTTCGGCGCTGCCCATCCGGGGATTCTCCAGGTCATTGTAGGTACCGCGCTCGGTGCGTGCAGTGAGGTAACGTGTGTCTTTCGGCGAGGGTACATCCTTCGTGGCAGATGACTCGGTATCGTACAGATTCTCTCGTCTCAACCTGTCGCGATAGTTGAGGATCGCCGCGAGTCCGAGAGGGACTGGCAGTTTCTCCCACCTACTTGTTGCGGTCACCCAACTGGTCAACCGCGCGAAAAGCGGTGTCCGAGAGAAACGCTCTAACCATAACAGGCTGAGCACCGCTAGGACAACGACGCTCAGCGGATTCAAAAGCCTGGTTCGGCCTTCTGTTTCACAGTATCGACTCATGCTCTTCCTCTCCCAAGGCTACGAAAACGCTCGAACCCAGTTACATGTAGATCATCGGCGCGGAGCAGACACGGCGAACCGCACTGTTCCCCAGCACTTACCCGGCTAACGATTACGGTTGTCACCTCCCATCCCCATGAGAAGTCCGCGGCGGCGCGATGCGCGCCTAAGCATCCGCCTCACAAACCCAATCCCCGCCGTTACGTCGGCAAGGATAGCGTCGCTCGCCTTCTCGCTGATCATGTACACCGCTGTGACGATAAAGAAACCAGGAATGCGGGGGAAGACCGATGCGTCCACCACCCTCAGGTTGCTGGTCCCATGCACGCGGAAGTCACTGTCCACTACGGCCAGCTCGTCGTTCTCGGAACCCATCTTGCAGGTACAGGATGCGTGGTGGCCCCAGGCCTCGTTCCTGACGAACTCCCTTATCTGCTCACTGGTACTGAGACACTCGCCCGGCACCAGTTCCCTTTCGACAACCTCACTCGCGCGGCTCATCATGCACCTTACGAACTCCACGCCTCCCACCACGGCCTCCAGGTCGTCCCCGCTCGCATCGTTGCCTTCATCGAAGTAGCGGAAGTTGATCTGGGGGACTTCCCTAGGGTCATCCGATTTGAGCTTCACGCTGCCAGCCGTGTTGAGAGTGTGGCCCTTCAGGATGGCCCAGGTAAAACGGTTCTTCTCTCGCTCTACCTCCTCTGAGTATTTAGGATAATAACCCTTGAAGTAGCCAGGCAGACCGAAGATGAACAAGTCGGGATCTTGCCTTTCGCGCCGCGACTTTTCGATAATGCCGAGTGCCACTCCGTTCGTGGTATATACACCCCTGCCAGACTGCCACTCCTCAAAGCAAGGGTCCGGCTCCTCGCCAGGGCGAGGAGGTTTGAACGAACAGTGCTCGAGTAGCGTAAAGTCCGACTTCATCTCGGTAACTACGCCCACCTCGTAACGGTCCTGCAAGTTCTCGCCGACGCCGGGTAGGTCAACGCGCACGTCAATGCCGAGGTTGATCAACTCCTCACTCGGTCCTATCCCGGAAAGCTTGAGCAGCTGCGGGGTGTTGAAGGCACCTGCAGCGAGGATGATCTCCTTCTCGACAGACACTTGACTTGCAGCAGGGCGGTCGGTTGTCAGGTCAGCTCTGGGATCCGCCCGATACAGGTGCTCGCCCTCCAGGTATTCTATTCCGACGGCCGTGTTGTTATCGTCGAAGATGACTTTGGTGGCAAGGGTGTTGGTTTTGACGGTGAGGTTGTTAGGAAGCTGGCGTTGCACCGCCCTTATGTACTCGCGCGTTCCATTACGATGGCCTTTATTCGTAGCCAGAGGAGTGAACCAAAGACCTTGAAGATCGGTCTCCTGGGCACGCGCATCGTTCGGGTCGAAATAGGTATCCCAATCCTCCCATAGTCTCAAGGGTCTCCCGAGCAATTCCACAAGGGCACCTTTTGCAGCCGCTTTGATGACGCTCAGCAATTGCTCATCCTTGATAACCAATCCCGGCTTCGCCACGTTGGTCGCGAGCCAGCCGTCGAAGCCGTGTCTACCGGGATTGCCGAAGAGCTTCGAGAGGCCCGGTATCCGTCGCAGGATAGAAGCCAGGAAGGAATTCTTCGGGTAGGCGCGAGGACGCCTGATGTACTGGCATCGTTCGAGCCTTTCAAAGTACTTCCTCATGTTCTGGCTTCGCCAGGACGCATCGCCGGTGATCTGCGCGATCCTGTCCCAATCGCTGTTCTGAGGGTACACGGTGATCATGGCGTTATGTGCGGTACATCCCCCGAGCGTGCCTGAACGTGGATACAGAACGCCATCGCGGTCCTCGACGAATTTGCTATCGCGGTGTTGCTGCTCGTCCTGGGCGTAGTGTCTTACGTAGTAGTCCCATTTGAGATCTTCGTCCTCGGTCGCCAGACCATGGAAGACGGGTACCTGATAGTTGTAGTTCTCGTGATCTCCGCCCGCTTCGAGCAGCAACACTCTCTGGCCCGCTTTGGCTAGATTGCACGCGAGCGGGCCGCCTCCGGCGCCTGAGCCGACGACGACATAATCGTAACCGGCTCGCTGCTTCGTCACCGCGTCGGCACTTTCACTGCTCGTTGCGAATCCGAAAGCCTGCCCTGCACCCGCCGGACGGGTTGCCATGTGTGCAATAATGCCAAGCCCACCGCTCACGACCAGCACGTCCTCTATCAACGCGGCGATCAATTCGGGGATGCCTAGCTTGCGGGTGGCCCCGGTACGCAGATGGTACGCAGTCCAGGAGGATATCCCCCCTGTGAAAGCGCCCAGAGTAGCGAATGGGCCGGGTGACCATCTAGTAGATACACCGATCGCCGATCCCACTAGGGCTCCCATACCGATTCGCTGTGTAATGAGTGGCCAAGTATTGCGACCAGGCAGGAACGGCAGCTTGTCTACTATCAACTCACCGAGCGCCGCCACGATGACCGCGTGTGAAAGCTTGCGGGACCTCAACCAGCTCAGACGAGTGCCCTCGAGACGTTGCAGGCGCCCCCGCGAGGCGACGTAACTGACGAAGGCGAGACCAGACAAATGGCGCAGACCCGTGATGGCCGCAAGTCCAATAACGCGCCCGTAATCGGCGATCGGCAAATGCATCTATGCGCTCCCCCCACTGCCAAGCTCCCTCGAGGACCGCGAAGCAAGGATCACGAGCGGGTGACCACAATGAAGCAGTTGTGAGAATGCCGTTCCTGAGATCATTTCTTTACTCCCCACAAAGTACGAACCCCTGCGACTTCGCGAGTCTGCGCGATTACGGCCAGGACAGTGTTGAGGGTCGATATAATGGCCGCCGTCGTAGCGGCGCGCCGCGGCAGTTGTCCCCGGTCACCAGCGAGCAGCGCTGCCGTGGCGTCGAGAGCGTGTATTACTGGCGCTACGCGTAGCGAATGGGCACGTAGTCCGCCGTCTCGCAGCAACAACTGGACGCCGATGAGGATGGTGCGGGTGCCGAACAGCCGGAACACATAGATCGCTGCAGGGTTTGCTTCTGGATCAACGCCCAAGCGGCGAGCCAGTGTGGCGGGCACGAACAGGGCTGCGACGCCGTTGAACAGTCTGATCCCCGCGAGCGTGACGCGTGCATAGTCGTGTACGCGATCGAATTGTCCGGCCATGCTGACCCTCCTTATGGGTGGATTGGGCGATCCTGGTCCACAATGCATCGCCCAGTTTTCCTGATATTTCTCCTACAAATTTGCGATGTAGCATCTCTTTCGTGAAATTGTGCCTATTAGCGCTCCCACCTATTGACTCCCGATATCCAAGCTCCGAATATAACCAGCCTCGATGAATTTTGAATGAATCTAGGACGGATCGACGACGCAAGACGCCAAATTCATCGGCGATTCATCGCCGTGTGTTCCCATGGGCCTGCTAAGAGCACGGAATTGGAGGAGAGTCGCCTAACTGAGTACCCGCACGACCTCATGCACAGCCACGGACTACCAGCCTACTAATGATAGGAAGGAACATGGCGGACCATAACGATCCCAATGCAGTCAACTCGATCTTCTCGGATATCGACGTCAGCGCAGCCGACGTTTATGACATGTTTGGATTTCCCAGCGATAACACAGCTGGCGGGGAGAAAGTCGTTATCGCCCTGACCTTCGCTTCAATTCCGGAGACCGGTGTCTTTGACACCGACATGCTCTACAGGATACAGATCACCGCCCATCCAAGAGCCGCCTATCCTTCGGGAGACGACCGCAGCCTGGAGGCACTGCTCAGGTACTTCGATGCGGTCAAGGACAAGTATCTGGTCGAGCTGCAGGCGGCGGAGATCCGGGTCACGGTCGATCAGGACGGTGGGGCGAGGGTCGCCTTCAAGGATTTTCCTGGCGGCAGCTTCTCGACTGTGGTGGATACCAACGAGGTTCTGATCATCGACACACCTGATGGACACTCGATCAAGGCATTCCTGGGTGGCCGGGACGACGCGTTTTTCAACGATCTGCCCGGATTCTTTCGGTCCATCAATTACGCTCCCCAGTTCTATCACGTTCCTCACACGATGATTGAGGCGCGAGAGCTGCCAATCCCCAAAACCCTCCTTGAACTGGAAGGCAACGACCTATTCAATTTCGATCCCAACAATCCTAAGCACGGGCAGGGCGTCAAGAAAGATCTTCCACCGGGACCGTGGATGTGGGACGGCGACCGATATCTGAAGGATGAGAACGGCAACTTCCGCTTCGTGTACAGCGGGAAAGACGCACAGGCGGGAAGGAACATGAACGCGCTAATTTTCGAGATCCCACTCAGTTTTATTACCGAGTCGCCCGCTGAGGACAGGATCGTCAGCACCTGGGGCGAAAGTTGGGTCTTGAAAGCCGCTAACAAGGTCGAAACCATCCCTGACCGCCTGTTCTGGCTAGAGCACCCGTGGGCGTTGCTCGACGCCGTCACGCTTGATGAGGAGATGAAGAAGTACAAGCTCGTCGATACGGTCGGCCAGCCGTTCGCAGATGCTGGCTTGAGCGAGCGCGAGGACAACCGGCAACTAGGCGCCAATAATTTCTGGCTTGCCCCACACTTCATCAAGCGGTTAGCTCATCTTGGCTGGGGCTTCGGCCCTTCAATCAGCGCCCTGGGCCTTCACACCTCGTTCGACCATGACAACTCACCGGTCTCGGTCCACAAAAAGTACGCCACGCCTATAGAAGCCTTCCCACGAGCCAAGAAGACCCTCTTCCAGAAGCTGAACATGCCCGATGACACGTGGAACACGAGTGGCCTGGACATCCATCTCAAAAGGCCTTTCGAGATCTTCGTCCCGAATGTCTGTGCCATCGACATGGACACCACGGGCACGTGGCCGTTCGGACGGCGTCTCGAAGATCAGGTCGCCACCAGGTTCCTCTCAATGTTTCTCGACATGGGAGCCGAGTTCAACGGCAAGCAATACAACATCGAAACGCTAAACGATCAGTCTCTATGGGACCAGGCGCCGATCGTACCGAAGACACCACCGAATCCGCTGAAGAATGACAAAGAGTTCCTGGATAACTTCCCGTACCTTGCAGAACCGTGGTAAGGGAGCACCACGCGAGATGAAGAGACCGAGCGACTACGAGATCGAGCTGGAGGAAACCGACAGGGAGATCTCCCGGCTCGAGGAGCGAACGGACACCACCCCGCTCGATGCCGCAACGGCGACGAGATACGCATATCGTCTCTATCATCGCGCCTCACTCACCGAAAACTATTGCGAGTTCGAAGCCGTGGAGACTGCGATCGATGACGCCATCAGGCGGATCAGCCTCTGGCCAGATCTCTGCCTACTCAAGGCCCATCTCGATTTCAAGCTTCATCGGTTGGCTAAAGCGAGACAGGATCTCGAGATGGTCCGGGGGCCGGCCGATTTCCCTCAAGGCAGGGCGTTGAAAGCGGACCTGGATCTGCAGGAAGGCAGATACGAGGAAGCAAGAGAAGGATACGAAAGCCTCATCGAGGACGATCCAACCTGGGACAATCTTGCTCGCCTGGCGTACTTCAAGGCCAAGATGGGCGATGTCGAGGGCGCCGAGCGACTGTACATCGAGGCCGAAGAAGGGATCACGGCCAAGCAGATGCGGTCCTACGCTTGGGTGGAACTGCAGAGGGGACTGCTGGATCTGGCCCATGGCCGTTTCGATGGCGCCCGGGCCCATTACGAGCGGGCCCGTGAAGCGTACTCCGGCTACTGGCTGATCGACGAGCACATCGCCAGGTTGCTCGGCACGCAGGGCAGGTATGCCGAGGCGGCCGCGGTCTACGGGGAGGTCATAGCGCGAGTTCCGAGGCCGGATGTCCAGCAGGCTCTCGGCGACGTGTACGCGTCCATGGGCGAAGCGGACAAGGCACGGTCGTGGCACGAAAGAGCTCTGGCCGCCTACCTGGAGTCGGCCGAGTGCGGCGACGTCCGGTACCTGCACCACCTAACCGAGTTCTATTCCGACGTGCGCGAGGACGGTGCGGAGGCGGTGAAGTGGGCCCGCAAGGATCTCGCCCTGCGGCCCAACTACTCTACCAGGGCCGCGCTGGCCTGGGCCCTGTATCGTGACGGCCAACTCGCCGGGGCGCTCGGCCTGATGCGCGCGGCGCTCTCGTCAGGAGTGAGGGACGCAAGGCTGTTCGCCCAAGCAGCAGAGATCCATCGGGCCTCCGGTCGGGCTGAAGAGGGCAGACGGTACTTGCGAGAAGCAGCCGGGATCAACCCGCATTACCAGCATGTGCACGCACATCTCTGATCCCGGTTTGGCTCAACGTCTTACTCCGGCCTGTTCACGAAGCCCCTCGAACCATGTTGCCACTTCAGCACGGTCCTGATGGGAGATTACCGTAGAATCTTGAGGAGCGACTATGGGGCTGGGTGCTCCGAGGGTCATGATCTGGATTACGATGCGCGCCTACGCCAGGAACGAGATGTCGGAGATCATCGAAAAACTGGACTGAGATCACGAGCGCACCGGGCGGGGCTTAGCAGCCCCGCCCTTTGTCTTGCCCTTATTCACCGAAGTGCGTATAAGCGGAATTCTCGGAAGTTCACGGTTACAAGCGGGCTCCGATTCGGCCCCTAAGGCTGACGCTAGCTCCGCCCACTAGCCCCACCCGGCGACTTTAAGGCCTAGTCGATAGCATTTGTGGCGAGGGTTTGTTACGAGCTGTTGCGACTTGCTACTGCCTAGACTTCCGAGAAATCCTCAAAAACAAGCACCTACCTTAGCCCGGCGGAGGATCGCCATTGTCTTGGGAGTCCTGACCGCTATTGGGCACTCCTACGGCATAACGCTCTGAGACTGGATCAAGCCTTTGTGCAATGATTTCCTGCCGATTTATCTAATTCATCGGGAATTCATCGCTGTATGTCATGTTGGCACCTGAGCTAGTAGTGGGACTTCTAACGACAAGGAGTGAAACCATGGCTTTTCCTCAAGATTTCGAAGTTCCGGTGGACGAAGGTGGACCTCCTTTTCAGCGTGTGCCTGTTGGTGGCTTCGGTGGGAATCCGGGCAAAACGCAGGACGAGCATAGAGCCGTGGTTCGAAATGTCGGTAAAGCTCCGGTTATTCTTCTCCATGGTAATTTGGCTGCCGCGGATCGAACCAAGTGGAATTTGCTAACTATACAGGACATGCTGGTCGGGGCTGGTTACCCGGAAGAAGCCATCTGGGCACCTAGCTATTTAGGGACAGGTATAGCCGACGTAGCGTTTTCCCACACGAACAACGTCAACGAAGTTCGCAACTTCATCGACAACGTTTGCGAATACCTGGACGTAGAAGTTGTCGATATTATCGCTCACTCGCTTGGTTGTACGTTAGCTTATGCGATCCTTAGAGGTCTGAAAAAGCAGAACACCCCCCCGGTTTTCGAT
>Ga0126311_10001717_pt1 | contig 10753 bp, 5 predicted proteins | sample Plot61_FD_92539 | JGI IMG/M metagenome (GOLD analysis project Ga0126311, IMG submission 92539) | Serpentine soil microbial communities from UC McLaughlin Reserve, CA, USA - Plot61 | ecosystem: Environmental > Terrestrial > Soil > Grasslands | place: USA: UC McLaughlin Reserve, Lake County... | reverse complement strand
CTTCGCACGGTACGCGCTGTCCTTGACGGCCCGCTTCTCGACCTGGGTGATCTCGGACGGCACTCCGATGACGATGCGCGGGCGCACCCACACGTTGCGGTTGTTGTGCGCCTTCTTGATGAAGTAGGTCAGCATCTTCTCGGTGACCTCGAAGTCGGCGATTACGCCATCCTTCATCGGCTTGATGGCGACGATGTTGCCGGGCGTGCGCCCGAGCATGTCCTTCGCATCCCTGCCCACGGCCTCCACGCGGCCGGTGACCTTGTTGATCGCAACGATCGACGGCTCGTTGACGACGATGCCCTTGCCGCGGGCGTAGACGCAGGTATTGGCCGTCCCGAGGTCGATCGCGAGATCGCTCGAGAACAGCGAAAAGATAGACCGAAGGCTCAACGCTGTACTCCTTATCGGACAGTGCGGGTGGCGTCCTTCACTGGGGGAGCGCCGTGGCGACCTGAATCCCGTTCTTGCCTGACGCCTTGACCCGGTACATCGCCTGGTCGGCGGCCACGAGGAGATCGTGGGACGACCCGGGGATGTCGGGCAGCGTCGCAACGCCAATCGACACGGTCAGGCGGATGTCGTACCCCTCGGCAGCGAGGAATCTGTGCGCCGCGACACGCTCCCGCACGCGGCCGGCGACGGCGAGGGCGCCCTCGGCCCCTGTCTCGGGCAGCACCATCGCGAACTCGTCCCCGCCGAATCGTGCGACGATGTCGGTCTCGCGCGCGCAGCCGCGGATGACGGCGGCGGCTTCGATCAGCGCGCGGCTGCCGTGCAGATGATCGAGCGAGTCATTGACGCGCTTGAAGCCGTCAAGATCACTGAAGAGCACAGACAGCGGCCAGCCGGAGCGCATCGCCCGCTTTCCCTCGCGCCGCAATACCTCGTGCAGGTGGCGGGCGTTGTGGAGCCGCGTCAGGTCGTCGGTGACCGAGAGTTCCTCCGCACGCCGCAGGAGCAGCGCGTTCGCGAGCGCGACCCCTGCGGGCTCGAGCAACACGTGCCAGGCGGCGTCCGCCGCTCCGGCGAGGCGCGGCTCGAGCGAGGACGGTCCTGGATCCATCCCGACGAGCGCCCCGGCCACCTCACCGCGGGCACGGAGCGGGAAGGCGGTCACAGCGGCAGGCACATCGAGCGAAACGCGTGCGTCATGTCGCAGATCCGTGGCGTAGAAGTCATCGCCGCTGGCCGCGACGAACTCGGCGATCTGCAGCGCAGCCTGTTCCGCTTCCGCCGCCAGGTTGCGCGCCGCGAGCAGGGCCGGAGGATGGCCGGGTTCGCACGCAACTACCGCCCAGCCGCTCGCCGGAATCCAGCCGGGGGCCCAGGCGACGAGGTAGGCAGCAATGGCAGATGGGTCGAGCGTCGCCTGAATACCGTGGAGCAGCTCCAGCAATGTCTCACGCCGCTCGAGCCGGATCCGGAGGCCGTCTCCGTCACTCCTCAACCGTGCGGATAAGTCGGGCTGGGCGGCAAGAGCCATCGATCCCTTCCTGGGCGGCGGCCGCGGCGACCCGGCCACGCGCGGACGGCCAGCTCACATTGCCGCCGACCGGCAGCGCACGCGGCCGTACACACTGCCCCTAAGTCCTTATGTGCCGCCAGAATATACCACACGAGGCGGCCGCAGCCGGACAGGAGCGGCATGGTAGGCCGGCACGTAGCGCCGCCCGTAAGTCCTTGCTGGGGCTCCGCTTTCTACCGTAAAATTCGAAGTTCGACGGGCGGACTGAGACGCACGGGCGCCTCCGCGACCGCCTTGGCTGCCCGCATCCGGCCAGGACCGCCTCCGCCGGGCGGCCGTACGCGGCAGAACCAGAAGGAATCAGAAATGACAATGCTCGACCGGATGCGCCGGCACCGGGGCTGGCTCAAGTGGAGCCTCGCGCTCGTGGTGCTCGCGTTCATCTTCTTCTACATCCCCGATTTTCTGCAGACCCATGACGCAGGCGCACCGAACGCCGTGGTGGCGCGTGTCGGGGACCAGGAGATCACGGCCGCAGCGTTCCGCCGCGCGTACCTTTCCCAGCTGCAGTCCTACCAGCGTGCGTACGGCGGCAGCATCAACGAGCAGCTGCTCAGGCAGATGGGGATCGAGAAGCAGATTCTGCAGCAGCTGATCGACGAACGCGCCGCGATCGCGGAGGCGCGAAGGCTCGGCCTCACCGTCAGTGATGCGGAAGTGAACCAGCGCATCTACCTCATTCCTGCCTTCCAGCAGAACGGGCAATTCGCCGGTCCGCAGGCGTACGAACAGGTGTTGCGGATGCAGCGACCCCCGCTCACGGTCCAGGAATTCGAAGAGAACCTCCGGAGCGCCCTCCTGGTCGAAAAGCTGCGGGCCGCGGTCACCGACTGGGTGGCGGTCTCAACCGAGGAACTCGATCGCGAGTACCGCCAGCGCAACGAAAAAGTGAAGCTGCAGATGGTCGTCTTCACGCCCGAGGCCGTGCAGAAGGACGTCACGGTCACCGATCCCGAGGTGAGTGCCCGGTTCGACAAGCACAAGGAGCAATACCGGGTCCCCGAGAAGCGGAAGATCCGCTACCTGGTGGTCGACGCCGAAGCGATGAAAGCTAAGGTCGTCATCCCGCCCGGCGATATCGAACGCCAGTACGAGCAGAACAAGGACCAGTACTCGACGCCCGAGCAGGTGCGCGCGAGCCACATCCTGCTGAACACGGAAGGCAAGGACGAAGCGGCGGTGAAGGCGCAGGCCGAGTCCCTGCTGAAGCAGGTCCGCGCCGGGGGCGACTTTGCCGCGCTCGCCACCAGATACTCGCAGGACGAAGCCAGTGCGAAGAACGGCGGTGACCTCGATTACTTCGGACGCGGACGGATGGTGAAGGAGTTCGAGGACGTGGCGTTCTCGCTGGCGCCTGGCAGCATCAGCGACCTCGTGAAGACGCAGTACGGCTTCCACATCATCAAGGTGGTCGACAAGAAGCCCGCCACGACCAAGCCCCTCGAGGAGGTGCGCCAGCAGATCGCCGACCAGCTCGCCTACGAGCGCGCGCAGGCACAGGTGACAGAGCTGGCGACGACGCTCGCGCGCGACATCAAGCGTCCGGCGGACCTCGACACCGTGGCGAAGGCAAAGGGACTGCCGGTGCAGGAGTCTGCCTTCTTCGCAAAGGAGGAACCCATCAGCGGCCTCGGCCCGGCGCCAGAGGTTGCCTCCGAGGCATTCTCGATGAAAGAGGGCTCGGTGGCCGGTCCGGTGCGGATAGCCCGCGGGCAGGTGTTCTTCGCGACCACGGGCAAGCAGGAGGCGCGCATCCCGACGCTCGACGAGGTGAAAGACCGTGTGAGAGCGGACGCCGCGCGGGACAAGGCGCGGGACGTGAGCCGCCAGCGCGCCGAGTCGCTCGCCGCACAGTTCAAGACGAATTTCGAGTCTGCCGCCAAGACCGCCGGGCTCGACGTCAAAACGACCGAGATGATTCCGCGCGGGTCGCCGCTCCCCGATGTCGGGATGAGCCCCGCGATTGATGCCTCGACGTTCACGCTGCCGGCCGGAAGCGTGACCGACCCGATTGCGACCGACGCCGGCATCGTGATCGCACGGGTGACCGAGCGGCAGGAGGTCAAACCGGAAGAGCTCGCCCTCGCGCGCGACGGCCTGAAGACGGAACTGCTGAACGAGCAGCGATCGCGCTTCTTCGGCGCCTACATGGCGAAGGCGCGCGAGCGTCTGAAGACGAGCATCGACGAGGAAGGCGTCCGCCGCGTCGTAAGCTGACGCCCTGTGGGCAGGGCGTCAGCCCTGCATCGCCGTGTAGGCGCGCGAGGTCAGCCCGTGCCTCGCGTCTGGATCAAGCATGTGGGGCAGGGCTTCAGCCCTGCATCGTGTGCCGCAGGGAGTCAGCCCGTGCGTCGCGCAAGCATGTGGGGCAGGGCGTAGCCCTGCATCGCCGTATGGCGCAGGGCGTCGCCCCGTGCGTAGCCGTCAGGATCAAGCATGTGGGGCAGGGCTTCAGCCCTGCATTCGCCGTGTGGCGCAGCGCGTCACCCGTGCGTAGCCGTCAGGATCAAGCATGTGGGGCAGGGCTTCAGCCCTGCTTCTACCGGCTGAACATCGCAAACGGCATCACCGCGAGCAGCTCGCCGGGATGGAACAAGCGCGATGGTGCCGTGAGCATCCCGATCACGCGCCGCTCCTGCCAACCGAGCACTGCGGCAAGCCCGGCGTCGGTGCGGCTCTGCGACCCGAGCGACTCACCCAGCAACTCGAACACGGTCCGCCGCGGCGGGTACGTGACGATCTGGACCTCCGCATTCGGCGACAGCCCCGCACGCCCCTTTGCGACGGCGAGCGCGCGCTCGAGGCCGCCCAGTTCGTCCACCAGGCCGACCTGCTTCGCCTGCCGTCCGGTCCACACGCGGCCCTGCGCGATCCCGTGAAGCTTGTCCATCGTCATGTGCCGTGAGCGGGCGGCGTGTTCGACGAAGCGGTAGTAGAAGTCTTCCATCCCCTTCTGCACCTTCGCCCGCTCCTCGGGATTGAAGGGGCGCGTGGGGGATTCCATCTCCGCGTGACGACCCCGGCTCACCACCTCGATGTTGGCGCCCGCCTTCGCGAACGTCCCGCCCGTGACGACCTTCCCGCCGACGACGCCGATGGACCCGGTCAGGGTGCCCGGCTGGGCCACGATGTAGGGGGAGGCCATCGCCATGTAGTAGCCGCCTGACGCGGCCAGGTCCGACATCGAGACGACGAGGGGGCGGTGCGGCTTTTCGTCGCGGGTGATCACCAGCTCCCGCCAGATTGCATCCGACGCAATCGCCGATCCCCCGGGGCTGTCGATGCGCAGGACGATGGCCCGCACGGACGAATCGCTGCGCGCCTCACGGATGTACTTGATGAAGGTGTCGGATCCCAGCACCGCCCCGTTCATCGCGTCGTACCCGCTCGTGCCCGACACGATCACCCCGCTCGCCTGCAGCAGCGCAATCTTCGGGCCCCGGTTCAGGCCCAGCGATGACGCGGACACGCGCGTGTAGTCGCGGAGGTTCAACTCCCGCATCGACCCGCCGGGCAGACGCAGCTTGTCGTCGATCTGGTCGGAATAGGCGAGATCGTCCACGAGACCGGCCTTGAGGGCGTCGGCCGCGAGGAACGGTCCCTGGTCAATCAGCGCGCGCACGTCGGCTTCGGTCTTCCTGCGTCCCGTGGCGATGCCCTGCACCAGCTGCTCGTACATGTCGGTGTTGAGCGACTCGCTCATCTCGCGGTCGGCGGGGGTGAAGCCCTTCTCGGTGTACTGGTTGGCCGCTGTCTTGTACTGCCCGACGTGGAGGAAGTCGGGAAACGCGTCGAGCTTCTCGAACGTGCCGCGGAGGAACACCGAGTACGACGCGAGTCCGTTCAGCGACAACTGGCTGGAGGGCATGAGGAGGATGCGCGAGCACGCGGTGGCGAGGTAGTAGCCCCGGTCGTCGGCGTATTCGAGGTAGGCGTAGGCGGGCTTGCCCGAGCTGCGGAAGTCGAGGATCGCCGCGCGCACTTCCTGCACCTTGCCCCACAGCGGCGCCTGCAGTCGCGACGGCGCGATGACGATCGCGCCGATGCGGGGGTCGACCTTCGCCTTCCGCAGGGTCTCGAGCACATTCCCCAGGCTGGCCGGAGCAGGCCCGGCGAAGAGCTGCCGCATGAGGTCATCTGGCGATGATTCGTGGAGATCCGTGTCGAGTTGCAGCACCAGGGTCGAGTCGCGGGCCACGGTCGGTTCGCGCGAAGCGACGGACCAGAGAAGAGCCATGCCACCCGCCGAGATGAGCACGGCGATCACCAGGAGCCCGAGCACGAGTCCGACACCACGACGCAGAGCCACACACACCCCCTCGGCAGTTCGGGATCAAGTGTAGCCCCTCCGGGCTGGTTGCAACGGGTGTCAGCAGGGCTGAAGCCCCTGCCCCACATGCACGGGGGAGCCTTTCTCAACGCCCCGCGTTTCTGCTCTACATTCCCGGCTCGATGTCAGCAGGGCTGAAGCCCTGCCCCACATGCTTGGGAACCTTCTCACTGCCCGGCCGTCTCTGCTCCACAGGCCTCCTCGGGCCGCAATACAGGAAGGGGTTCGGCCACATGGACAGCGTGACACGCCATCGCGGCGACGGACGGACGCTCCGCATCTTCGACGTGCTCGGGCGGGACATCCGGTATGCGCTTCGCCTGATGCGAAAAACGCCGGCGTTCACGGCGACCACGCTTGGCACCATCGCCATCTGCCTCGGCGCCAACCTGGCCATCTTTGCTGTCGTCGACGCAGTGCTGCTGCGTCCGTTGCCGTTCGTCGAGAGCGAGCGGCTCGTCAAGGTGTTCAACACGTATCCGAAGGCGGGCGTCCCGAACGACGGCGTGTCGCTGACGAACTACTACGAACGCCGCGGCCATATCCGCGCGTTCGCGAGCGTTTCGATCCACCGCGACGCGGTGGCCATCGTGGGCGACAGCGGATCGACGGAGCGCGAACCGGTTGCGCGGGTCTCGCCCGAGTTCTTTGCGACCCTGGGTGTACGGCCCGTCGTCGGCCGTTCGTTCACGGAGGCCGAGACGACCTACCAGACCGATGGTGTCGCGATCGTGTCGGATGCGTACTGGCAGCATGTGCTGGGCGGAGACGCGGCCGTCGTCGGCCGACGCATACGCGTGGACGGCGTCGAGAAGACCATCGTCGGAGTGCTGCCGCCGGACTTCGCGTTCCTGTCGTCGAAGGCGCGTCTCTACTTCCCGCTGGCGTCGAATCCTGACCAGCGCGGCCCCGATCGCCGGCATTGGGGGGGCCAGGCGGAAATGATCGCGCGTCTGGCGCCGGGCCGGACTGTGCGCGACGCCCAGGCGGAAATCGACGTGCACAATGCCGCGATGGAGAGGGGTGGGGTGGATGCCAAGGACATGGCCGCCGCCGGCTTCCGCTCCCTCGTCGTGCCACTGCACGCCGACCATGTCGCGGAGGTGCGGCCAACCCTGCTGCTCGTCCAGGCCGGCGCGCTCCTGCTGCTCTTCATCGGCGCCGTCAACATGTCGAACCTTCTGCTGATCCGCGCGGCGGGGCGCGTGAAGGAGTTCGCGGTGCGGCAGGCCATCGGTGCGGCACGGTGGCACGTGGTGGCCGAAGTCATCGTCGAAACGCTGGTGTTGACGATGCTCGGCGGTCTTCTCGGCATTGCTGTCGGTAACGCCGGGATCCAGCTGCTGCAGTCGCTCGGGGCGGATCAGCTCCCGCTCGGAACACGGATCGTCTTCGACGCGCGCGTGGCGCTCGTCTCCTTCGCGGCGGCGGTCCTGATCGGCCTCGCGACCAGCGTGCCGATCGCCTGGTACAGCCTGCGCGCCCGATCCACCGGCGCGCTGCAGTCGCAGTCACGGGGTACCACCGCCAGCCGCGCGGCGCAGCGTGTGCGCCACGCATTTCTGGTGGCGCAGATCGCGCTCGCGTTTGTATTGGTCGCCGGCGCCGGCCTGCTCGGGCTCAGCCTGCAGAAGGTGAGTGCGCTGTCGCCCGGCTTCCGGCCGGAGCATGTGCTGACCGGGCGGATCTCACTGCCCTGGCAGACGTACCGGGAAGGGGATTCGCGCCTGGCGTTTGCCGATCGCCTCAACGACGCGCTGAGCCGCCAGGCGGGAGTCGCCGCCGTCGGCCTCGTGACGAACGTCCCGCTGAGCGGCAACAGCGGCAAGAGCGCCGCAACCGTGAAGGGGCGCACGCTCCGACAGGGGGAGGCGCCGCACGGCATCTACTCGTACGGTGTGAGCGGCGACTACTTCGGGGTGATGGGATTCGCGCTGCGCGAAGGGCGCTTCCTCGTGCGGACGGACGCCCGTCGCGCCGAGCGCGTGTGCGTGGTCGACGAGGATTTCGCCCGCCGCAACTTCTCCCCGGGCCGCGCCCTTGGCCAGCGCTTGTTCATGGGCGGCCGCGAGGGCCCTGATGCCGAGGCGTTCACGGTCGTCGGGGTCGTGGGCGCGGTCAAGCAGGCGGCGCTCACAGACGACGGCGCGCAGGGCGCGGTGTTCTACCCGTACCCCTACCAGGGCGACGTGGATCTGTTCGTGGTCGTCCGGACGCGCCTGGAGCCGGAGTCGGTTGCGGGTACCCTGCAGCGGGTTGTCCGATCCGTTGACGCCGAGGTGCCGGTCGCGGACGTGCGGTCGATGGAGGGACGCATCGAAGACAGCCTCCTGGTTCGACGGTCGCCTGCACTGCTCGCCGCCCTGTTCTCAGGGCTCGCGCTGCTGCTCACCGCAATCGGCACCTACGGCGTGCTGAGCTATGCGGTTGCGCAACGCCGGCGCGAAATCGGTCTGCGCATCGCGCTCGGAGCGCGTCCTGCGCAGGTGCGCTCACAGTTCGTCCGGCTGGCGCTGCGGCTGCTCGCGGCCGGAACGGTGCTCGGCCTCGCCGGCGCGTGGGTCACCGGCCGGGCCATGCAGGCGCTGTTGTATCAGGTGCCCCCGCTGCATATGGCGTCGCTGCTGGCGGCTGCCATGCTCATGGCTGTGGTCTCGATCACGGCGTGTCTGCTGCCGTCGAACCGCGCAGCACGCACGTCCCCGATGGAGGTACTCGCGCAGGAGTAGATGGCCCGGGACGGTGATGGGAACCATGCAGTATCGGGCCGGCGCAGCGTCGCTCACGCCCGCTCGGGCGTCAGCAGCGCTGAAACCGAGGCACTGTCACTCGGTTTGACGACGAACCGCGCGCCCGCCTGCTCGGCGTCGCGGCGGATCACCGTGTCGAGGAAGGCCGATACCGCGATCTTGATCATCGAGGGGGCGGCGAGCGTGATCAGATGGAGGCCGTTGTAGGCGCCGAGGCGGACGTCGGCGATCAGCGCGTCGAAAGTGTCCTGCGCCAGCCGGCGGCGGCCCTCGTCGAAGTTCGCGCACGCGACGACCTGGTGGCCATCGCCGCTGAGGATCGTGCTGCAGGCACTGAGATACGCCGCGTCATCGTCGATGATCAGCACTCGCATGTGGATGCCCTCCCGCGATGATCGTTCTGTGGGACACGGCCGGGCGCACGGCAGCCCTCAGGAACGGGCGGTCGAAACGCCATCAGTCACCTGCGCTCGTCGTCGTCAGTATTGGTGATTGCCGGCTCTACGCAGCAGTAGACTTCGCGATCAGCTGCTCGCTCGATACGGCGGCAGTATACGCCTAGAAGGTCGACGGCACTCCCGCGGTTGCACACAAAATCGAGAAGATGAGCTGACGGCGAGCATTATCGCTGGCCGTCACCCGTCGCTGGGCACGCCATCCTGGGGATCCGGCTCAGGTGGCCGCACCGCTCGGTCGCATCCCACGTGTATCGATACATCGAGCGGTGCGGGTAGGCAGCGGCGAGCGCACAGTTCTCACCGGCGTTCGATCGAGCGCATAGAGAACGCCTCCCGAGTAGCCGATTCCGTTGCGCGTGAGATCGCGAACGTCCATCGATCGCGCCGTTCCGACGCGCCCCGCAAGCAGCACAATCGCGTCCTTGAGCTGCTCGTCCGCCACCCGGGCGAACACGTCGCGACACTCGGTAATCACCACACCGAGCTGCACGGCACGCCAGATCAGCAGCGGCGGCACCAGGGCGACGCTCAGCGCCAGGGCAGCAAACACGCGCCGCGTTCCGCGGCCCGCATGCGCAAGATCGTCCGCACGGAACAGTTCGCCGGCAGTGAAGACGACGAGGAACAGGAACGATTCGTAATAGAACCGGGGGCCGTACTGATTGCCGCCGCGATTGACATAGAAGACCAGCGTCACTGCCGTCGCGACGAACAGCCAGTCGAGCAACTGAATGCCGTGGCACCTGGTTGCACGCCGCAGGAACCAGAGGTACGCGAGCAGCAGCGCCGGGGGCGTCCACAACAGGAACTGCAGCAGCTGCGTCGCGAGAATGTCCAATCCCCGGGTGGCGAACCCGCGCGCGAACCAGATCGACACGGTCGTATCCAGTGTGGTCAGCCGCCACGGCGTGCCCGACAGTGCCGCGTTGTACGCCAGCAGGAACAGCAACCAGGGTGCTCCGCCCGCGACGACGAGAGCCAACGCGCGCAGATGGCGGGGCCGCGTCCGCGACACCAGCAGTGCTCCTATGGCGATGCCGCAGAGCGATCCAGTGAAGTACCGCGCGAGCACGGCCCACCCTATGAAGAATCCCGTCGCCAGCGGTCCGACTGCATGGCGTCGGCCAGAGGCCGCCGCGCTGCAGGCAGCAAGCAGCAGGAGCAGTCCGCAGAACGTGTGGGAGAAATAGGACGCCGCGTTGAAGATGAAGAATCCTGACGATGCGACCATCGCCGTCGCGAGCGGGCCGATGCGAGCCCCGTGCAGTTCGGATGCGAGCGCCCACACCAGCAGCAGCGACAACACCCCGCAAATCGGATTCACGAGCCAGGGAGGAACGGACAACCCGGCAAGCGCCAGCGCGAGAGGCCATCCGGGCGGGAATGCGCTGAACACACGGTCGCCCCGGCGCGTGATGTAGTTGAATGCGAACGCGTCAGGCACGGCCGGGGCCGGATTGCTGAGACGGCCTTCAGCCAGTGTGGCCGCCTGATACAGATAGGCGTACTCATCACCCGAGTTTGGAAAGCGCTGCAGCACCAGCTCGCCAGCCCCGACGAGGATGAGCAGATACACCGGGGCTCCGATCACCAGCAACGACAGACGGCGGCGCTGGCACCAGTCCGCGAAGGCAAGACATGCGGCGTAGGCTCTGTCGATCATGAACGATCGGACGTCAGGACCCGT
>Ga0126311_10001716_pt1 | contig 10753 bp, 7 predicted proteins | sample Plot61_FD_92539 | JGI IMG/M metagenome (GOLD analysis project Ga0126311, IMG submission 92539) | Serpentine soil microbial communities from UC McLaughlin Reserve, CA, USA - Plot61 | ecosystem: Environmental > Terrestrial > Soil > Grasslands | place: USA: UC McLaughlin Reserve, Lake County... | reverse complement strand
TAGGGCGAACGCATCTTAAATGTTGAGCACCTTGAGCATGTAGCTTTCATCCCATCCAGCTTTGAGCCGTTTGCTCTTGACACCCAACTTACAACTGCGCTCTTGCTTCAAGAGATTCACGGCGATGTGCCGCAACGTCGCCAAGTTCTCTGGCGCATAACCCGTCCGCGTCCGACATGCGTCTTCCCGGAACGCCACGTCCAAGACCCAGTGCAGCGCGTTCTCCACCTGCCAATGTCCGCGCACCGCACGCAACGCTTGCTTGGCGTCCGCCGGCAAACTGCTGATGAAGTATCTCCGCTCGACACTCGCCGCCTGACCTAACACCTCGCGCTCGGCCTCGACCATGATGAAGGAGCGCAACCCCGCCCACTCGGCTTTCTCCGTGAACCAGTCCGTATCTTGCGTCACCCAACACCGACGCCCCTCGATGCGCCCGTGATCTTTCTCTAATGTCGCGCAGTAATCGTACTCCAAGTCCCTGAAGTTAATCCGCTCGGCCCACGCGAAATATTCGGCCACCTCCTCATGCAACAGCCCCTGATTACCTTTCAGACTGAGCACATAATCGGCCTCCTGCTTGATAATCTGCGCCGCCACCTCTCGCTGACAGCCCATCGCATCGACGGTCACGATGCATCCCTTCAACTCCAACAACTCCAACAACAGCGGGACGGCCGTAATCTCATTCGACTTCTCCGCGGTCTTCAACTGCCCCAGCACGAGCCGCTGCTCGCACGCCCACGCGCTCACCATCCGCAAGCCTTCCTTGCCGTCCGCGGTGCGCGCGCCGCGCGCCTGCTTGCCATCAATGGCGATGACCTCGCCGTCGGCCACCTCGGCCACCGAGCGCACCCACACCAGGAATGCCTCCTGCAACTTCCGCGGGTTAATGCGCAGGAAGACGCGGCGGAAAGTGTCGTGCGACGGGATACCGTTGGGCAGGGCCAGGAACTTCCTGAACCAACTCTCCTTGGCCTGCCCGAACTCCGCGATCTCTTCCCACGTCTCGGCGGCGCAGATGGTGGCGCACACCGCGATGACGAGGATGTCCACTAGTTGATGGAGTTTAGTGCGCTCCCGGCGCGGGTCAGGAACTTCTCCTAAACTGTCGAACAACGAGAGGGAGACGGGCTCGCTCATCAGGCACTCTCCTTTCCATCCAGCCGAAACTGTCAGGAGAATGCCACAACTCGCTTACTTGAGAAATTTAAGATGCGTTCGCCCTAGGGCAGGAGGTTGAGACAGACCCACACCGAATTACCTTCACGGGTAGCATAAGCGAAAGAGAATTATGGGAATATTATTCTTCCGCAGATTTGCTGGTATTCCCCTCTTCAGATGAAGGATTTGGCTTGCCACTTTTAGAGGCTATGGAAGCTGGTGTACCCGCTTTAGTTGCCAATAAGGGGGCGCTGCCTGAAGTTGGAGGCGAATTCGTGTTCTACAGTGATTTAGTTAGCCCGCTCGTGTTTGCAACTGAGATGGACGCAATATTAAAGGATAAGAATGCGGCCTTTGAGAGAGCCAAACACGGTCGAGAATATGCAGCAAGAAAGTATTCGTTTCTTGGGGCGGTATCACAAGTGGAGAAAGTTCTATCCTTACTCAACTGAGTTTTTATGACAAGTTGACTCATTTGAGTCTTACCCTTCCCAATAGTAGTAGTGGTGAGATTTAGGTGGTCGGATTTGTTAGTAGAGTTGCTCTTATGTAAAGGGGCCTACGCCCGTGCATACTGCTTCCGGGCACGTCTTATCAATACATATCTTCGGACTTACTTGTTTCTCAATTGAGGAAGCGGGTTACAGGCTTACAGGTTATTAATCATGAGGAATGTTCTGATCGATGATGAACTTCCCGCCAAAGGCCTTACATCAGTCGTAAGGTTGCGGGCACTCGTGCCGGATTCGACACGATATAGCGTGATGTTCATTTGGGATGTGGGGCGAGTAGATGGTGCTGCATTCTCTGCGAGGTCTTGTTCCTCCTCCAATCGTAATCCCTCCTGTGTTACCCATGCCCTATAAACGTTAGGAGACTCATTAGCTTGAGTGCGAATAAATATTTCATCAATTGGTGAAGCTATAGTCCGCGGAAAAGGACCAATCACTAGCCTTGTCGGTGTACTAGGTGAATCCCGGATCTCAAGAAAAATGGGATTGCGTAAATTCAGTCGAATAAGGCCATCCGTTTCTTTATCCAGTGAGACCGTAAAAATTGTCTGCCCAAGAGGGCCTATTGTCGTAAAAGTATCACCATCATTTAATATGGCAGCTTCGCCACCTGAGTATCGTTTCCTATAAATTGAAATTTGATCATCGCGTCCTTCGATTTTGTATTGACCCGACTCGTTTCGGAGTATTGCAAAAGATACATTACTTATATTCCGGCTTTGGAAGAGGACATCCACCTTCTCATGTATATCCTCTCCTCCGTAACCAAATGTTTTCTGTTCATTGGGGGCAATATGAATTACATAACCGGTTAAGGCCAAAGCATCCTGCACTGCACCTCCCATTGCCCCAAAAGAATAAAGATTGATAAGGATAGCTAAGGTAATAGCGAATATGCCCACTAACAAAGTGGGCCATTTTGCAGAAACAACCGGTGAACTGTCCTTATCGTTGTGAGGCTCATTGGGAGCTTCTGATATTTGAGGAGTATTTACATCTTACAAGGAACCTTCTCTTGTCGCTTGGATAATTAATTTACCTGATCTCTTTTCTTCTCTAGAGCCGGGCGCCTGAGATATGACAGCGGGTGATATTATGGTACCCAGATTCAACTTGTTGGCGCGCTCATTTAACGCGCGTAACAATCGGGGGTATCCTCGCTCTTCATAGAGGTTTACCCAATGTAAGTGCCTTAATCTTCCCGGCACGTTACAATCTTCTAGCTTGACTGGTATTACAAAGATAGTACCTTCTGGTTGTTCATCAGCCACATCGAGTGCCAGTTTGATTTCCTTCTGAAGATAGCCCGCCTTCGTCACTGCTTGCTGTGTAAGACAAACCAGAACGACATCAGAGTTCCGCACAGCTGTCGGAATTTCCTTCTCCCAGAATTGCCCAGGGAGCAAGTTTTCATCGTCGAGCCAGGGATCAATGCCGTTTGTTAACAATCGCTCATACAGATTTCGAACCGCAGGCTTATCCCCAGAGGAATGGCAAAGGAAAACGCGTAAGGGGCGGAGAGCCTCAGACATAAGTCTTGCGCATCTTTAAAGAGTTAAGGAGATGTATGTAAGGGCATGCGACAGATATTATTCACCCTACATTTTTGAAGAGCATCGTCTACTATACTCTCCGTTAGAATGGGTGCAAGATATGATTGGTGATAGTAAATGTCAATGTTTAGAGAGGGTATACAGTGCATGATCTGAAACGGGCTCAAGTACCTGCCTGATCACCACTAGAGTATTGGCGCTTTGGCTACAACGAGTCGGAAATTTTATGAAGCAACTCTGTTACTGTTCCCAAGCCAAACAGTAGCTTCTAGCTTCTGGATGGCGGCTTCTAGTGCAGACTTTATCTCAGGATTTCCTTTCAAGCTGTTAACATTAGCGCGCGAGATTAATTGCCAATACTGGGGCAGCACGCCCTCTTCGATAAATAAAGCAGCAGCCCACCAGACTCTCCTCGTTGCGTACTGCTCACGAGTTTCTACCATACCAGCCAAAACTTGAGCGGTTAGAGGCATCTTAGAGAGCTTTTGCCGCAAGATAGTGACTACGCCCAGATTCCTCCCGATAGCTGTCTTTGTCACCCACACCGGACGACCAGAAGAATTCTTCAGCCGTAATGCCACTGCCCAAGCAGCAACAGCATACTCAGCGTCACGTTTCTTCCAATCTACGCCTGACGTGGATCGGGCACGCCTCCGAGAATGGGGTCTGTGCCTCTTCATCCACTCCGGGTCATTCTGGAGCAGCCATGCGTACTCTCGTTGAAGCTTACGCCGTAAAGCTTTCAAAGTGGTATTAGGCACCCGTCGCGTTGCGGAGATCCACTTGGCGCGGCATGTACGTCGCTTCTCGGCACGCGCTGTTAAGTCGTGAATACCTTTAAGCCAGGCAGCGCGATTGAGCGGCGTAGACTTCTTGTGAGAGCGGGAGTCCGAAAGTTTCAGTCGTGCGGCGTGCCTGCGCACCGTCAGTGTGTCTACCCTGAGTTGTCGTCCCACCTCGCTCAAGCTCAGTGAAGAGTCTTTCCATAACTGCTTCAGCTTGGCCTCCCAGACCGTCCCAAAGGAGACCATCCTTCTAACCCAGAACCTATCATTTGGCGAGGAGTCAGGGCCGGAGCGGGCGTAAGTGAAACCGCACCTGCAACTGAATGTGGCCGTAGGGCGACCGCCTCTTAGCCTGGGGGATAGTTTGTAGTCCGAAATGACTGGTTCTCGGAAATGAGTTGCTGCGGGATTTAGGCACGGCCACGGTCCCTCTCCGAAGAAACATAGTTCTGTAGGTAGTCGGAAGAATTCTTCTACCGTACATCCGAGGAACTGTATGAGCAGCAGGTGGTAGAGCGGGTGCTGCGCATGTTTGGGAGGGCGCACCAACCGTAGCAGCCAGTTCGTCTTTATTTGATCAGAGCCGGTGAACTCGCATTCAATGTGTTTCAGAAGGGCAGGCGAGTAGTACTTTCTGAATTCGTAGAGCAGCTTGGTGACATGAATGCTGCCGGTGTAGGTAGCCAGTCCGCGATCAATGAGTAGTTTGATGTAGCGGTTATATAAAGCACTGAGGTCTGATCTCATTGGGGTGTTCGAATAGCCATGCAGCATCACGGGCTAACATTAACAAAATCCGATGAGTGCTGTCAGATGGGTCTAAATACTGCGCTGGCAAAGCATCGTCGGCAGCAACGAAACGTAAGATGTCCCTCGCGGAGTTTCGGCGAGCGTGGCTGTTTTCGAGAAAGACATTATGAATAGGACAGACCAAGACCCCGGAGAGTTGATGCAAGCGATGCCAGTAAGTCTCTCCGTAGTGACTCCGATCCGCTTCACGACACAACGGGCAGAAACGTAGCCAAATTGGAGTGGTGATACGGCTCGCCATGACTCCTAAGCGTCTGTGTATTGTCAGCCCTCCATTACCTTTCATGTCCTCTCGGAGTTGAGAGACGCGCTCACAGGGGAGGAACGCACTGAAGAAGGGAAGAAGAGTCTGCTCATTTATAAGCTTGTCATCTGAATAACTGTGACATGGTGGTAAGGCGGCAATAAAGCTCCGTAGGCGGCATGGGAAATCGATTATTGCTGTGCTATTGGTTGTTCCGAATAACCGGAGCAAAGTAAATTTCTTGTTCGAATATTGCGTCCGTTCGTGGAATCTTGCGCAGGCGCTATAGAGCAATTCGTCAGGATATGGATCTGTAAACCAGCCAATCACTTTCCTTTGCTTTCCTTACATATCTCTATGCTGCAACTAATCCCTCATTCATGTTTATCTTGCGCAAAGATTGCCATGCAGAGTCAACAGCAGACCTAACTTCGAGGATGCATAAACTTTTCCACTGAAGCAGAGTCCGTCTACCAATCATAGTCTTTGTAGGAAATCTACCCTCCTCCCGAAAGCAGTTAGTCGCCCATTGCACTCTGCGAACACAATAATCTACGTGTGATTCAACAACTTCATCTAACACGTTGAATGTCAGGGATAGCTTACTAAGATAGGAGTTTCTATGTGTAAGTAAGCCAAATTGCCCTGTAGCTCTACCAATAGCTGCTATGCTAATTCTGGTTGGTCGTCCAGAAACCGCCTTAAGCTTTATGGCAGATAATAGAACTCTCTTTGACAATAATGAATCAACTTTCCCCCACTCGATATTTTTGAAAGAACCGCGTTTGGAACGCGCCTTTGGTAGATGGTTTCTTAACCACTCAGGATCGTTTCTTTTTAACCTCCTATACAAGCGGCGAAAAGGAAATACACTCTGTAAAGTAGTAAGGGAAGCTTCCGGATTAGTCTTAATAAGATTTAGCCAGTCTTTCCGGCTGGCCTCTAATCTCTTTGCAGCCTCATCCAATCGTTTTTTAACTTTTAGGTCTACGCGCACAGGCTTTATCCGAGGCCCCGCACCCAGCCTGAAAACATCAGCTTCTTCGCCTTCACCGCGACGCCCAAAGCCAAGACGGTCGAGATGTTCGGGCGGAAAAGTGAGTCCGGGCTGCCCGAAGCCTTCCATGTTTACAGTATGCAGCAGGCCATCGAGGAGGAGTTCATCCTCGACGTACTGAAGAACTACACGCCATACAGACTCGCCTTCAAACTCGCGCACGGCGGCAAGGAATATGACGACGAGCAAGTTGATAAAGCTGAAGGTCTGAAGCAACTTGCCCGGTGGGTGCGACTCCATCCTTATAACATCAGTCAGAAGGTAGCCATCATCGTCGAGCATTTCCGCAGTAGTGTCGCGCCCCTACTGGACAGTCACGCGAAGGCGATGGCGGTCACCGGCTCCCGCAAGGAGGCCGTGCGCTACAAATTGGCGATTGATAAATACATCAGAGACGAGGGCTATAAGAACATCAAGACGCTCGTCGCCTTCTCCGGCGAAGTCTCCGACCCCGAAAGCGGCCCTGATAAGTTCTCGGAAGCGAACATGAACCCCGAGCTGCGCGGGCGCGACCTGCGTGAGGCGTTCGACACCGACGAATATCGAATCCTGCTCGTCGCCAACAAGTTCCAGACCGGCTTTGACCAGCCCCTTTTAGTCGCCATGTACGTGGATAAGAAGCTGGATGACGTAGCGGCGGTGCAGACTTTATCAAGGCTCAACCGGACGTACCCCGGCAAGACCGACACTTTCGTGCTCGATTTTGTGAACACGTCCGACCGCATCCTCAAGGCGTTCCTGCCTTATTACAAGACCGCGCGACTTTCGGGCGTCTCCGATCCGAACATCATCCACGACCTTCAAGCGAAGCTAGACAGCGCACGCATCTACACGTCGTCCGAAGTGGATACTTTCGCCCTCGCTTACTTCGATCCTAAGGGCGGCCAGCGTCAGTTGCAGGCGTATGTTGCCCCCGCCGTTGAACGTTACCGTGAGCGGAGGAAGGCTGCGCTTCAGGAAGGCGACAGGCAGGGGCTTGATGCGCTAGAGGTTTTCCTCAAGGACTTGGCGAGCTTCATCCGAGCCTATGACTTCCTCTCGCAGATTATCAACTACGGCGACACAGACCTGGAGAAGCGGAGCGCGTTCTACAGGCATTTATTGCCGTGGCTCAAGCCGGAGAACCTAAACGAACCGATTGACCTGTCGGGCGTCGAGTTGACCCACTACCGCTTGCAGGACTTGGGTAAGCGGCGTATCCGATTAGACGACAAGGCTGAGGAAGAGGGAAAGCTCAAGCCCATGACGGACGTGGGGACGGCTGTGCCGAGGGATCGGCAGCAAGCCTCCCTGTCGGAGGTAGTCGAGCAGATGAATAGCCTCTTCGAGGGTGAGCTGACGGACGCCGACCTCATCAACTACGCCCACCACGTTAGGGATAAGATGCTGGAGAGTGAAGTGCTGGCGCAGCAGGCGGCGACGAACAGCAAGGAGCAGTTCGCCCTCGGCGACTTTCACGACGTGATGATGGACGCCGTCATCGAAGGACTGGACAACTATCAGTCAATGGCGGATCAGGTATTGAATAACGAGCAGGTACAGAAAGGGTTTGCCGCCTTACTTCTTGATCTGGTTTACCAAGCCTTCCAGAAGCAATCCGACGACAAACAAGACGCTGCCACATAGAGGCAACGTCTGTTCATTAGTAACCTCACCAAAGCCCTTCAGGGACAAACTTTATTGTCCGCAAGCAGCCGTCTCATACCCCCGCTGTGTTAAACACAAGACCTCCACACCATAATAATCAGGACGAAACTTAATTTCACAGAACGCGACTCTATTTCACAGAACGCAACTTAATTTAACTCCTACAACAAAAAAATGTCCACGAACAATAAAGTTCTTCCCTGAAGAGGGCGTAAGTCCTTTGTTGTTGACCATCCGGAGTTGCTGATTTGGAAATAAAGTTCTTCCCTGAGAGCTGAGTTGCCAGAAGGGGAGAGACTTGAGTGAACAATAAAGTTCTTCCCTAACTGTTGCTCATCATTCGCAGTCTGCCGGTGCGGCCTTGACGCTCATGGGATGAACCTCATTCCGACATGTGAGTCAGCTTGCGGCCCGCGAAGCAACGCTGGAAATTCGGTACGTTGAAGGCGGCCATCACACTGGCGCGGCGGACAGTGGGCGGAAGCTGCGTTTGGAACCGGCCTAAATCGAAAGCCCTCTCGAATTGTCGCCAACGACGACCCACCAGCGCGAGCGTCTCTTCCTCGGTGAACAGTAGCATCGTCTCCGGCAAACTGCCCGGCACTTCGATCAGGAACTCATTGCACTCGACGAGGCGTGCGCCCAGTTTAGTTTCCAGTAGTTCGCCGAGCGCCCTGCCGTAAATCTCGCCCGTACAGTGAAACAACAACGTCCGGCTTTCCACCGGGTCCGCCGCGAGTTCGTCCGCGCTTTCCCGCCGCTCGACGACCATTGGCAGTGTGAGCGACGGCCCGGCGCAAGGAAAGCCAAGCTCTTGCGCTAAGGCTTGGGTTAAGGCTGGCGATAAACTACGCCACAGGGTTCGCCGGCGGGGAGCGCGAGCCTCCGTCGTATTGTCCGTGGCGGCGTGGGCCAGCAGCCGTCGTCCTTGCGTCCAGACGACGCGCCGTGCTTGTCCGCCCAGAAGAAAAGTCGTGCCCGTCGGCACGACCGACTCAAGATACCCGACACGTCGCCCCGTGATGTCGTCAACTACGACGGCCGTGTCGCGCCCGGCATCGGCCAGATTGCTGTAAAGCGTGCGCTCTTCATAGAGTTTGTGCCACTGCGGGCCGGGGCGCAGCGCCGCTTCGCGCGCCGGCAGGAAGAAACCTGTGTCAATCAGATGATCCACAATCTGCGTGTACTGCTGTTTGTCCAGCAGCGGGTCGCCTTGTGGCGAGGTGAAGAGTTGATAAGCATGTTCCGGCTCAAACTCGCCGTTGCGAGTTTGCTTGAGGTAAGAGCAGAGTTGCTGGACGACGACGGAAGGCCGAAACGACAGACCGCCGTGATAACGCAGCAACGCGCTGGCCGCAGCTTTGTCCGCCCCGCTTGAGTTTTGCGCGGCGCGAAGGAAAACTCGAAACAACGCCTGCTCTGTCGGCGTGCGATAGCAGCATGCGACCGACGTGTATGCGGTGCGCCGGTTGCCTCGCCCGAGCCGTTGGAGAAATGAGCCGAGGTTGTCGGGCGGGCCGAGCAGCAGAATCAAATCCACGTCGCCGATGTCTATGCCGAGTTCGAGTGTCGTCGTGGCGAAACACAGGGCGGCTCCGGTGCGCGCAAACCTTTCTTCCACCGCGCGCCGGGCGCGCGCGCTCAAGCTCGCGTGATGAACCATGATCGCGTCGCCGAAAGGCGCGCAGCCGCGCAGCAGGTAAGCCCATTCTTCGCATTCCGCGCGGCGTTGGCAAAAGGCCAGAACCTTTTTGCGGCCACGCTCCCGCAGTGTGGCGAAGAGTTGGCGTAACGACTGCGGGCCGGTCAACGGCCGGAGTTCGGCATCGAGCGCGCGCCGGCCTTCCGACTCAATTAACATAGGATTCACGAAGTAGCACGACGCGAGGCGGGCGGCATCTTGCATCGTCGCCGACAGGGCGCAGAATTGCACTTCGTCCGTCGCGGCATCGCCGCGCGAGCAGGCGTAGGTGCGGATGCGCCGCAAACGATTGAGCAGAATACGTAGCTGGTCGCCGCGCGGCGTGTCGTCATAAAGGTGCAATTCGTCCAACACAACGGCGCGTACGTCGCGCAGGAGGCGCGGCCTGTTCGCCAGCAGCGAGTCCAAAGATTCGGGAGTCGTGATGAGAAACTCCGGCGGGCGCGACCCGTTGAGCGCGGGTTCGTCGCCGGTTTTGACGGCCATCCTGATTGCCAGTTGCTTGAACGGCTGTTCCAGTCGCCGCGCCATGTCGCGCGCCAACGCGCGCGTCGGCACAACGTACAAAACACGCGGCAGCTTCGTCTCTGTTCGTTGCGCCGGCCGCCGTGAATTCTCTTTTAGTCGTTGCCGGAGGTCGCGTTCCAGCATCGGAGCTAAAGCCGCCTCTGTCTTGCCGCTGGCCGTTGCCGCCGCCAGGACACAATTACGTCCGGCCAGCAGCGGTTCCAGCGCCAGCGCTTGAATCTCGGTCAGGCGTCCGAAACGTGCCAGCAGCGCGTCAAATGTGTGCGGCAGTCTTTCCATCACGGAACGGGTGCCTTGCGGATTCAGGCTGCTTCGCTCGCCACGCGATGAGGCTGCAAAAGCAGGCTCATCAAGACGCCGGGCCGCCATTAAAGCAGCGCGCCGCGCAGTTCGGCGATGGCTTGTGCGGGGCGGTAATCCTTGTGCGCGTAGCAGAGATCAAAGATTTCAACGGCGAGACGAATGACTTGGCGGAGGTTGATGAGATTGCTGTCCATGCACTCAAACAATCCTTGCGCGACATCGGTAAATTGTTCGTGATGATTGTAAGCGTAAGCCCGGCGGTGGGTGCGGTAGAGCCGCGCGAGCAATTCGTTGATCGCGGCGGGCGGCAAGTATTTGTTCAAGGTTAACACTTGCTCTTCGTCGAGCCAGCGGCGGTAATCGAAAGTGTTCGCGGAGGGCGTGAGGGCAAAAAGCAGCAGCAGGTGGCTGTGTTCGGTCAGACGAAAAGAGTGAGCGCGGTGCTGAT
>Ga0126311_10001715_pt1 | contig 10754 bp, 14 predicted proteins | sample Plot61_FD_92539 | JGI IMG/M metagenome (GOLD analysis project Ga0126311, IMG submission 92539) | Serpentine soil microbial communities from UC McLaughlin Reserve, CA, USA - Plot61 | ecosystem: Environmental > Terrestrial > Soil > Grasslands | place: USA: UC McLaughlin Reserve, Lake County... | reverse complement strand
TCGCGCAGCGTACACCACTTCGGCCGGAGCCTCTCCATCTTCGAGATGCTCGGCGACCGCTACAGGACTGCGCGCGCGCACTTCCTGCTCGGCCGCGCCTACTCCTCGACCGCGCAGCGCGACCACGCGGGCGAGCACCTCGGCCTCGCCGCTCACACCTTCCGAGAGCTGGGCGCGAAGCTCGACCTACAGCTCGCCGACGACTTCATCGAAGAGTTCGAGAGCGAAGTGCCGCCCGAGCACGTGGAGCCGCCCGCGCCCGCGCAGTTGCTCACGCTCCGGCTCGCGGAGGCCGTCACGTCGCGCGAGCTTCTGCTGAGGGAGCTGGCGGCCGTAGTGCATCAGGAGATGCGCGCGTTGCGCGTGCTCATCTCGGAGACGGACGAGGAGAGCCACCCGCGCGCGGTGGTCTCGCACGGCTTCTCGACGGAGGAGGCCGCGCGGCTCGCGGAGTCGCTTGAGCCTTTGAAGACCGAGGAGGAGCGCGAGCGCTTCGCGGGCGTCGAGGACGCGACGCTCATCACGCTCCGCCCCACGAACGCGCCGCCCGCGACGCTCTTCGTCTCGCCGCGCGCGCTCTCGACGCTGCCCGGCGGTAGCTCGCTTGAGCCGCTGCTGCGCGTGGTCGAGTTGGGGATGGACGTTTGCTCACTCCGCGCGCGGGCGAAGTCGGGCGCGGGCGCGCAGACGCAGGACTCGCTCGCGGGCGCGAGCCTGATGCCGGGCTTCATACATTCGAGCCCCGCGATGACGCGGCTCGTGGACGAGGTTCACAAGATACGCTCGTCGGACGTGACGGTGCTCGTCACGGGCGAGTCGGGCACGGGCAAGGAGCTGGTCGCGCGCGCCATACACGCTCTCTCTTCACGCCGCAATAAAGTCTTCGTCCCGTTCAACTGCACGGCGGTGCCGAAGGAGCTGTCCGAGGGCTACCTCTTCGGCTACCGCCGCGGCTCCTTCACCGGCGCGGTCTCCGACTCCCCCGGAGTCATCAGGACTGCCGCCGGGGGCACGCTCTTCCTCGACGAGATAGGCGACCTGCCTTTAGACGTTCAGCCGAAGATCCTCCGCTTCTTGCAGGAGGGAGAGATACAGCCGCTCGGCGAGCAGAGGCCGGTGAAGGTGGACGTGAGGATAATCGCGGCCACGAACACTGACCTCGAAGCGATGGTCGCCGACGGCAGGTTCAGGGAGGACTTGTACTACAGACTGAACGTCATACGCCTCCAGGTCGCGCCGCTTCGAGAGAGGCGGAGCGAGATCCCCGCGATAGTCAACTACTACGTCAACCACTACTCCGCCAAGTTCGGGCGGCGCGACATAACGTTCACGCCGCAGACGGTAGACCTCCTGATGGTCTTCGACTGGCCCGGCAACGTGCGGCAGCTAACGAACGAGGTTCAGCGCATCATCGCACGCGCCGAAGACGGCGCTGTCATCCACCCCGAACACCTCTCGCCGGAACTCAGGCGCACGTCCACCCCCGCCACCTCCACGCAGTTCACACAAGCGCCCGGCCTCGCGGCCACGGCCGCGGCGGGCGCCAGCTCGCAGGGGCTCACGCTCGCGGACGCGATGGCCGAGCTGGAACGACGCATGATCGCCGAGGCGCTACGCAAGCACAACGGAAACATCTCTCGCGCGGCGCGCGAACTCGGGCTGACGCGCCGCGGCCTGTACCTAAAACTGGGACGACACGACCTGAGTGCCAGCGCATAAAGCCCGGCACGGAGGACAAACGGATGGAGATGTTCACTCTTATCTTTTTCGTCCTGATGCTACTCGTCGCCGGGTTCCTTGTTACGCAGACAATTAGACGCGAACTCAAAGCCCGCGAGCGCCCCGAAAGCGCCAAGCGGCGCTTGTCCGTGTACACGCGACCCCACTCGGCGCAACGCGCGCTCCCCTCCCCCCCCCTGCAACAACACCCACACAAATCGCCCCCCAGCCCCCCTTAAAAACCTCCGAACGCTGACCCCCCCGCGCGTTCCCCGCGCCGCCCCCTTTTGCGCCGCGCCCCGCGAGCGCGTCTGCGCTATACTCTCCGCGCAATGTTCTACATAATCCTGCTCGTCGCGCTCTTCCTGCTCGTCCTGATACCCTCGGTCGTCCTCGTAATCGTCTACTACTGGGGGCCGAAGGGCAGGCCGCCGCGCTCCTGACCCCCCGACGCGAATCCCGCACTCCGTCAAAAATTAACCAGCGGCGGAGGGCACGCACACGCCCCCTCTTTTTCATCGGGCAAGATTTCCTAACGTCGGTCAACAAGGTTTCATTAAGCAAAGCCCCGCAGAACCACCACAAGCGCAGCAACGTCGAATCAACCTTTCACATGATTAGAAGTTACGCAGTTGAAAGAAGATGTAGTAGAAAGAGGGCGTGAACCCGCCCAAGTGCTCCGACGATGACTACATCAACTTCGTGATCGCTACGCCGCGCTCCGTGAGCGCGACCGAAGCGGCGAAGGCGCAAGGTGACGAAGAGCAGGCCCCGGCCCATGATGCTTTCACCCGCCTGCTCCATCGGCTGGAGCCTGACGCCGCGACATTGTGGGGCGAAGCTCGCGGCCAAGTTGGCTTGACCCGAGGCATTCTTGTCATAGACGACTCGACCTTGGACAAGCCGTACGCCCGCAAGATGGAGTTGGTGACGCGTCACTGGTCGGGCAAGCATCACGCGGTAGTGAGCGGCATCAACCTGATCACGCTGCTCTGGACGGACGGCGACCGCCATGTGCCGGTTGATTACCGCATCTTCGACAAGGCGCGTGACTCGCTGACGAAGAACGACCATTTTCGAGCGATGCTCGGGGAGGCGCACGTGAGGGGCTTCCAGCCGGCCTGCGTGGTCTTCGATAGTTGGTACTCCGGGCTGGAAAACCTGAAGCTGGTGCGCTCTCTCGGCTGGATTTGGCTGACCCGCTTGAAAAGTAACCGCAAGGTTAACCCTGACCGCGAGGGGTTGCGCGCCGTCAGCACGGTCGAGGTCGGGGAGGCGGGGCGGGTAGTGTGGCTCGAAGGGTTCGGCCTCGTCCGCGTCTTCAAGGTAGTCGCCACAGACGGCGACGTTGAAGTGTGGGCGACGAACAAAGTTGAGATGAGTGAGTTGGAAAGAGTCAAGTGGGCGGGCTTCGCGTGGACGATTGAGAACTATCACCGCGGCATCAAGCAGTTCTGCCTCATCGAGCGGGCACAGGTGCGCTCGCGCCGTGCGTGGCGTAACCACATCGGGCTGTGCCTGCGGGCGTTCCTGCGGTTGGAGAGTCATTGCCATCACCGAGGCATCAGTTGGTATGAAGCGAAGACTTCGATTATCAGAGAGGCGGTGCGCGCTTACATTGCTAACCCACTCTATTCACTCATCACAACTGCGTAACTTCTAATGATATAAGGCGAAGCTCGGCAACACGCTTCGGAGTAGGACGAAGACGGCGCAGATAAACGAAGCGCTGTGCAAGGCTCTGTGCCACAACATCTGTTGCCTGATTCAGTCTATGTATGAGTTGAATCTAAAGCCGAAGTTCTGGAAGGAAGTGGCCTGACCTTTTGAGTTACCACTCACGCCCCGCTCCATAAAATCGTAGAAAAATCTCCACAAAGAGAGGCAAGAGTTGGTACGACCCTTGCTTCTCTTCCCGTCAGAACGCTCTAGCTGTTTTAAATCCATTCGCGGGAGGTGGGCCATGTTCTTCAGAAAGCGGAACGGCGACGTATATCACGTCCTCGAAGACGAGATAGGCGGGGCCGCGCCTTGCGGGGCGAGGCTGAGCGGCTACGAGCTTTACCAGTTGCGCGAAGGGAAGCCGACGGAACTAGTGGCGGCCGAGAAGCCGGAAGACACCCCGCTCTGCAAACTGTGTGAGAAGCGCGAACTAAACTGAACAGGGCGGAACCTCACCCGCCCGTCTCGTTGGGAAAGATTTCCTTCCGTTGGGCAAAAGCGTCCTGTTAGGCAAAGCCCCCCTAGTGGGCTTTGCCTCAATACCCCCTACTCCTTAAGCACTTTTGAGGCAGACGGAAGACTTTTGGGGCAGGGATGCGAGAGGGGTGGGTCGGTGATGACCCACCCCTCTCGCATCCCTGCCGAACATGTGAGAGTGCCGCTACCCCCGGGCAACTACTGATCGCGCTCAGGGTGAACAGGCGATGCCGGACACGCCGACATCCTCGATCCGACCGCACGCCGAGGCGTAGGAGACATCGGTGGCATACACCATCGGGCTCCGCGCGGTATAAACGTAATTATTGTTCTGGTAATATGAGTTAGACGGGCTCGTAGAAGTGACGGTCGCCTGCACGGCAAACGCGCGAAAGTCGCTGTACACGTAAGACCATGCCGCTTGGCACGTCGGAGACCACCACAGTTGAACCCCACCAATATAATTCGAGGAAAAAGAATCGTATATATCGGTCTCGCTCACCTTGTATGCCCCCGTCGTGCAACCGGTGGTGGTCGGATTCAGCCCGTTACATCCACTGCCGGAACATGTCGCCGCCGTGGCCGGAATTGCGGTGAGCACCCCGAACAGACCTGCCACGAGCGCCATCAGAAGTCGTCGTTTCAGCATAATGTCCTCCTTAATTGTGAGTAGCCGTGAAACGGGTGAGGTTGAGGGCTTCGCGTCTGAAAGAGGAACGTGGAAACGATACGTCCGACGGGGAGGGATGTCAACGGCTAAAAAAGAAAGGGGCGGCCGGGGTCGCCGCTCCTTTCTAGGGGGTCTGGATTATATTCGATTTTAGGAGTGCTTTGCCTTAGCTGGCAGCTTGGCGGGAAGCTCTAGCTTGTCATCTACTAACGTATCCATGCACACGCCCGCGACGCGGGCATACCGTAAGAGGATGATAAAGGACGGCTCGCGCTTCCCTGACTCAAATTCAGATATTTTGCTCTGCGTAGCAAGTCCCTCAATATCCAGCTTCCGCAAAAGTTCGTCCTGCGTTAGACCTAGCGACTCCCGAATATAGCGAAGCTTCTCGGCCATACGTTTCGGCCTGACACGCGGATTCGTGCCCATCAGGAGTCACCCCCTGACGGAATCCGGTGTTTACATATATCCCAAGTTGAGATATAGTCGGGATTGCGTATTCGCTCTGCCGTGAGTGTGAACCTTTCACATTCAACGGCGATGCTCATCACTCCCTTGAGGTTGAGCAGGCGTTTGCATCCGACCCGTTGCCTTACGTTTTCAAAGACTAGAGCGGAAAGGAAGATACCACATGAGCATTCTCGTCTGTTAGCTAAGGGGGCGCGTCTTGGGCAGGATGCGCCCCCTAGCACGCCCGCACTCACAAGCGGGCCGTGCCGTCGGGCCGCGCGTACGCTGTCGGGCGTTACGCGCGGCCCTTCCGACTTTTTGGGCAGCCTTAAGCGGTTTTTGGGCAGGAAGGGGTTTTTAGGCAAAGCCCCCCTAGTGGCTTTGCCTAACAGAACCCTTTTGCCCAACGGAAAATAATCTTGCCCAACGAAAGGAAGGGGCAAGGTGCGCCCGCCCACTCGCACCCCGCCCCTAAGCCCCGGCGTGGTCGCCGGGGCGCGGCACAGCCCCCCACCCGAAGGCGTGCCAGCGCTAAGACACTAAAATGCTCATGTGCTATTCTCCTTTTCGTTCTCGTCTTTGAAAGGCAACGGGTCGGATGCGTAACGCGGCTCACCCTCAAAGGAGTGTTGAGCATCACCGTTGAGTTTGAGAGGTCTCTACTCACGGCGAATCAGTTACGCACAGACATTCTAACCGGATATCCGGTTAGGGGCAAGCGATATCTCGCGCCGCTAGGGGGTGATTCCTAGTGGGCGAGAAGGCACGCCAGAGGCCCGAGAGGTTAGCCGAGAAGCTTCTACAGGTTCGGTCGGCGCTGGGGCTGTCTCAGAACGAGTTGATTAACCGTCTAGGCGTGGAACTCGCGCAGAATAGAGTCTCGGATTATGAGCGGGGAAAGGGCGAGCCGCCGTTGCCTCTGCTCTTGAGGTACGCGCGGCTCGCCGGGGTGTGTTTGGAGAGGTTAGTTGACGACGATCTAGACTTGCCCGCGAAACTGCCCGGTAAGTCTCAGCATCGTCCTTGACGTAAAAGTTATTCCTCGTCTTCCGTTGGTCTTCCACGCCTCAATCTCACAACTGACTTAACAACCTCAAGAAACTTTTTATCTGGTAAACCCATAAGCGCTGCGATACCCGCCCGGACAACTTCACAATCGTGCAAACTCAGGCCGTGCGTGTAGCACCGCTTCTGAATCTCCTTAATCAACTTGGAATCCGACTCCGGCATGGTGAAGGTTCGGGTGGGCGTCTTCTTCTTCGGCATGGGCCGCGCATCTTATCATAATTATACTTATAATTAATATGATTGTTATTATAAGTATAATATGTATAATAGAGTGTATGGAAATTAAGTGTTGCGGTCTGCGGTAGGCCGCTGCTAGAATCCGAGCGGCCGGTTAGCCCACGACAAAGTTTCCCTAGTTACTTAATATCGGAGCAGGGTTTGTGAGAACTCTGGATGAATGCGATCCGCCGCTGGACGGGGGCATTAAGGATGCCGTCTCGGTGTTGCGCGGCGCGGGCGTGGAAACTTTTGAATCCTGTGAAGGTGGGCCGGGTCACGCATACCCCGAACCCACCGTAAGATTTCACGGAGATCAAGCAGAAGGCTTTACTGCTCTAGCGGCTGCGATGCGTGGCGGCCTTCAAGTTGCCGAGCTTCGCCGCGTGTGGCCTCTACTTGATGGTGAGCCTACAGGCCCTTGGTGGGAACTTACGTTCGCCAGTGGCCGGTAGGAACTGCTTACCGACGGCGGCCAGCGTTAATGTCAGCACACTCCTTGCAGAGCGGCTTACCGCCGGTGCCTTCGCGCCTGTTCTCGCGCTCGATGTTGTTGCCGGTGTTGCAGTCGGTGTTGTTGTGATGGATATCGGATTTAACCGAATGCCACGGATTGGTTCTCATCGCTATGGGCCTTTCTGTGGAGGGCCGAGAAAAACGGTAGGGCCTTAGCTGTGAACTAGGGCCTTACCTCTCGGCTCGCGTTGATAATTGGAACGCCCCCGCGCTCCGCTTCCCCTTGTTCGATTGCGATAATATATCACAGTATCAGCGGTTGTGGATTGTGCCATTTACGCAACGAAGTGCTATCGGTGAACGAAAGGCGAACGGATAGATAAGCCCCGCTCAATAGGCGGGGCTTTCGCTTTATGCAACTTCCTTCCAGAACTTCGGCTTTAGATTCAACTCGAACATAGACTGTATAAGGCAACAAATGTTGTGGCAGAGCACCTTGCACAACGCCTCATTTATCTGCGCCGTCCGCGTCTTGCTCCTCAAGCTATCCCCGAACTTCGATTTAATCATGTGGAACGTCGATTCCACGTTAGACCGCTTGTGATAGTTCTGCATGAACTGTTCGGAGTTGTAGGCGTAGAAGTGATACATGCGTTTGAACAGGTCGGATGACTTCGGGCCTTTGCCTGTGTTCGTGGACTTGAACGCGATATAAGGCATGGCGTGATTGTCCACGGCGGCTTGCATGTTATCGCCCGAGAGATAGCCCCTGTCCGCGCTCACTTGCCGCATGGCGAAGTTCTTAGCGGTCGCGTCAACCAAAGGCTTGAAGTAGTTCATGTCCGAGGCGTGCGCGTCCGTCACTTCTACGGCGGTAACAACGTTCGTCTTCACGCCGCACGTGATGTGAACCTTTATCCACTCGCGGCGGTTGACCGCGTTGGGAACCTTATCCCCGAACTCCGTTCTAACCTTCCCCCACTTAGCCTCAGACCAACGCTGAAAGGTTCCGGTAGAGAGGCCCGACGAATCAACCGCAAAGTCTTCCTCTATGCTGGCGAGCGGCAACGCGCTTTCTTCGATAAGCATTTGCAGATAAGGCGTGAGCATTTCCGATTCAAAGTAATTGAAGATTGAGTTATAGCAGGGAAGGTTCTCTATGTAGCCTTTGGCGTGCGCGTCGCGCAGGTCTGTCATAAAGCGACGGCCCGAGACGGTTGAATAGACCTTGAAGGCCATTGCGAAAATCATATCTTCCAACGGCAAGCGACGTTGACCGCGCCCGTACTGCGCGGGAGAGCCTACGCCCTGCGCGAGCTTGTGAAGCAAGTATAGGAAGATGGCCTTTTCTTTCGTCTGCGCCATGTTGTAAGCGGGCCACTGTTGCGGGTACGTCTTGCGCGTGACCTTGACCGTCTCAGTTACCGTCGTCTTAGTCGCGCCGTCCGCTTGCGTCTCGGTAACGGTCTTGCGCTCGCGCTCAACCGTGAAGGCGACCGCGAACATGTGCTTGCAAGCGGCCTGAGTAAATTCAAAGTCGGGGCACGAACAGCTTTGCGCTACGGGGTCAACTTTGTAACGCTTGCCGCTTGACTGAGAGGGAACTAGGTACAGTTCGCCGCTCTTAGTGATTCTCGCCTTGTCGGCTATCTCGCGCCCTTTTGCTTCTCTGATACTCATGCTCTTGCGCCTCCGATGTTTCTGCCGCTTCGACATGAGTATATTACTATAGGTACATAGTACCGTCAAGATAAATCTTCCTTGACGGTATATTATTTTAGGTATATAGTCCGGGCATGGCTAAGAAAAAGATAACCGTCTATCAGTACCAATGTGAGCGTTGCGAACACGAGTGGATACCGCGCGACGTAGATAACGAGCCGCGCGTCTGTCCGAAGTGCAAGAGTCCTTATTGGAATAAGCCCCGGAAGGCTGATGCGAAGAAGTAGTTTCTACCCGACGCTCCGGTGAATGGCGTTTTGTTCTTCGTCTTCGTCTGCCGGTTTACTCGTCGGGAAGTGTCTAACCTGCCCGAAGGGTATGGGGCGCGCGGGGGCTGCCGCTCCGTATGATGCATGTACGTCTAGGACTTGCGCGACAAGGCTCGCGGGCATAGACGTATCACGCGCGAGTTTCTGATAGTTTATTGAGCCGTCTTTATTTTCATAGAGAAGTTCCGCCATCTTTCTCAGAGCGCGCGGCTTCTCCGGTTCAATGTTAAGGTTCGCAGGCTCTTGCGTCCTCCAACCGCGTAACCCCATCTGCTTCCAAAGGTATTTCCGCTGGTCAACCGAGATAACCTTTAACTGAAAAGCACGTTCGATTAACGAGCCGATGGAAACGCCCCAACGTGGCTTCAACTCGGCTAGGCTGGACAGCGTGACGGGCTTAACTATCTCCTCGCGCATTATCTCTTCGGGCATCAGGAACTCGCTGGCGAATACCTCAGCATCTTTCTCGGCTTCGTCCCGACTGCCGTACAACGCATGGTGAAGTACAAGGTGCGCCGCTTCGTGCGCCGCCGTGTGGCGTTGCCTGTCTCCCGGCTTGCCGCTGCTTAGAACTATCACGGCCCTGCGGTTATCAGCCCACAGAGAAAAGGCGTCGTGCCCGTGAATCTCAAGCGGGATCGCCAGCACCGCGACGCCAGCCTTCTCAAGCTTATGAACTAAGTTCTTCACGGGCACGCCCGGTTCGATGCCGAGCGCGTTCCTTGTGAGTAGCGCGGCGGTCTGTATGTCCTCATTCTCGACTCGCGGCAGACGTAACGGCATCAACTTTAACCGCCGTGCCATATGGTCATAGATGACGTATGACACCCACGCCGTTTGAAGTATCTGGTCGCGCTCTCGGCTTTTCAGCGTCATGTGTTGGCGGAAAAGCAGTGAGCCGAGCGGGAAGTCAACGCTCGTTTCCTGAAAGAAGAAAGCAACCGGGAAACCTGTTGCTAGGGCAATCTGTTGGACAAGCTGCTCCGATGGCTCTAGTAGGTTTTGCTCTATGCGCGCTATTGCGGCTTGAGTGACGTTGACCGCCTCAGCCATTTCTAGCTGAGTCCACCCCTTGATTTCCCTTGCTCTTTTTAAGCGGTCTCCGTTCATTCGTCGCTCGTTCCGTCGCGTCTGATGTCCAGATCGTCTATGTCCTCATCGTTGCGCCTGATGTCGTCAAGGTCGCCCGGTTTCTGCTCATACTTAATGTCGGAGTTTTGAAGCGTCGCCGGATGCGGCACGGGGATAGACCAATGAAGTTCGGGCGGTTCGTAGTCGGTGACGACGCCTTTAGGGCACGCTAAATCCAGTCCTAACAACGTGCCGTCTCTGGCGACGTTGTAAATCACGACAAGCTTACGGGCGCTGAACTGCTCATCTGCGACGCCGAAGAGAGATTGCTGGTAGAAGGCTTTGCGTGTATCAGACTTGCCGCACGCTGGCGGGCGACCGTTCACGCCCTTGTAGAACTTAAGCGTGCGCCCCTTGTAGATAGCTTCAAGGCCGTTGAAGCTTAAAGGGCGCATCGTGTATTCCAAGTCGGGCGGCTTATTCCTAAATCCTCTGCACGCCCGTATTCGGACGGCGCTCGCGTGGTGACAGCCTTCTATCTCCTCTTCGCCCTTAGACGTGAACTCGTCTAAAGTGGCTTCAGGGATGGCAACCTCGAAAATCTTGTGTGCGTGAAGAAGGAAAGGAAGTAGCTCGGCAAGGGTGGCTTCTGGGGCGTCTCCTCTTTTCATAGTTATAAAATAACTACAAAAAGGGTAAATGTCCAGAACTATTTTTAGAGGGTTATTTAGGTGAGATAGCTAACACGTTAGAAAGTTCGAGACCGGGGGTAAGGCATCAACTCCCCCGGTCTCTACATCAGGTTTGCCAACCGGACTTTTGAAATCTAGTCACGGCCCACCGGGAAGCCCCCAATTGGCTGTTTGTGCGCCCTGCCTCTCCGTGACTGACCCTAGTTGCGTAGCCTCGCGAGT
>Ga0126311_10001714_pt1 | contig 10755 bp, 13 predicted proteins | sample Plot61_FD_92539 | JGI IMG/M metagenome (GOLD analysis project Ga0126311, IMG submission 92539) | Serpentine soil microbial communities from UC McLaughlin Reserve, CA, USA - Plot61 | ecosystem: Environmental > Terrestrial > Soil > Grasslands | place: USA: UC McLaughlin Reserve, Lake County... | reverse complement strand
TAGTATAACGGCATTATTAACACCATTATCAGAATCTTTAATAAATTTTAAATTATTTTCAAAAGAAAATTTTTCAATAGTTTTATCACTTGATACTACAATAATTTCATAAATCAATTGAGATTCTTTTAATGTTTTGATTGTAGTATTTAAAAGAAATAATGCAAGGTTTTTTCGTTGTTGCAATGTTAAAATAGTGGATAACCGTGATTTGGCAAAATGAAGGTTTTTCATAGGAATAACAGCAGCTATTTTCTTCATCATCAACAATTCATTACCTTTAAAATGAATTTTGCCAATCTTTTTTCTTCTTTTACATTATTCATCAAAATATTACTTTCAAAAGTAGTGATGCCCATTTTAATTATTTCATTAGAAAAATTTGCATCTGTATGATCTATAACCATTTTTGAAATAAACTGTGAGTAAAATTTTGCAATACCATGACAAGAAGACTCTATGCCTTTTGCTTTAAGGTATTTACCAGCTGGTCCACTTATTGCTTTTTTTCCTATAATTGGAGATATTGCAATAACCTTATCTCTTTGCTTTATCAATTCGTCTTTAATTTGAGTTAGTGAAAGAATTGGTCCTATACTAGAAACTGGATTTGCAGGAGCTAGAATAATAATATCAGATGATCGTAGGATTCTTAATGCATCTTTATTACATTTTGCTTGTTCACTATTCTTATAATAAATATCTAATACTCGGGGTTTTGCTTTATTTTTTACCCAAAATTCTTGGATATTCATATCTCCATTATTTGTAAGAATTCTTGTTTCGATATCTGCATTGGAAGCTGGTATTATGTTGTTTTGAATGTTATATTGGTGAAATGCAATCCATCTTACTATTTGTGACAATGAGAAGCCTTTTGAAAGCATCTTTGTTCTTATGATATGAGTAATAAGATCTTTATCGCCAATTTTAAACCATGATTCTTCTCCTAATACCTTTAGAACGTTAAGATAGTAAAAAGTGTCATTTTTAATTCCCCATCCCCGACTTTTATCTAATATTCCTGCTAATCCATAAATACATGTATCAATGTCTGGACAAACATACAAACCATTAAACCAAAAATTATCACCAATATTGGATATAATTGACAAATTAGGGGTCCAACTAGCTAGTCCACGAATAAGTTTTATCGAGCCAGTCCCTCCGGCTAGAATTGTTATCAAATAATATTTTTAATATACATTGATAATCTAAAATTTTCGGTTGTTAGTATACAATATAAAATTATTTTTATAATCTCTCTTTTTAAAGTGCAAGAAATGCAACAATAAGGATTATATTCGACAAAAATGAGAGGTTTATTGTGATCGGAAGGGTCTTTTTATCCTATTGGATAATGGGGTTAATATTGATTCCTACTGCTATTTCTCAATCATTTGCTTCACAAATGGAAGTTTTTCTTATTCCTGAAAGCGATCAAGCCGATCCTATTTTTACAAGCATTAGGTTTATCAATATTAGATATGAACCTGGAAGCGAGCTATCAAAAATTTTTAATGGTACAAATGAACGTCTAGATTTTACACTAAATTCTACTAGTCAAGGTATGGACGAAATACAAAGAACTATTAACGAAGCTATTCTAAGAGAGAAAAATAGTCCTATACAGCTCTCGGATTCTAAATTGGATTATGCGGCTCAGATTAGAGGAGATGAAAATAGAGCCCAAATTTCATACAAAATAAAATTTGCACCGCATATTTCTAATTATGTTCTTCCCACTAATGGAACTTCGCCAGCACTTGATCTAGATTGGAGAAGTGTTGTTGTACAAGGACCACTAACTGTGAACGTACCAGAATATGGACAGTTTGATATTAATTTCCCAATTGGACCCATCCTAGCCCTCTATCCGGAAGCAGCTCAAAAACTTCAATCTGTAGAAGAAACTAGACAAATATTAAACACACCTCTATTAGATTATGAAGAAATAGGTCTATCTATGGATAGATGGCACTTCCTCTTTGATCCAACGGGTAGTCAAGCTTCGGCAGCAGGTTCAGGATATTCAGAGGAAGGCGGATCTAAAGTAGTATCAGTTTTCTCTCTTGGAGAAAGTAGTTTTAGAGAAGGAACACATTCAGCTAAAGAAGCATCAGCAGCTGCAAATATAGATGGATCACAAGTTACCATCAGCACCTCTAACCCTCCACCAAGTGGACAGATACAAATAGCTGGCTTTGCACAAGTAAAAAACATCAATAATGCTGAAATTGCTGTTGTTAGTCCACAAGGTCCAACAGGAACTGCTACTGCAACCGGAGGATTTCCCATTCAAGTACTTTTAATTTTAGGGGGAATGATGGGTGCTGTTGCTGTTCTCGTGTTGATAAAGGCTAGAAAGCCTTAGCTAGTTTTTTTTTGACAATTTACAAGATAGCAACAATAACATCTCTTTTTTACTTTATTATTTTCCACCTTTTCAAAAATATAATTAGAATAGTATTTTATTTTTACAATTTAATCCATTTTCAATGATAAAGATTAGTAACGAGTATTCTCTTTCTTTCAACTTTGAATGCATATAAAAGCGACCAATCCAAACCCAGTATAACATTACGACCAACTGCTATTATTTTTGATTTTGGAACATCATATCTATCGTTTCCGTGGCCAAATATTATAATTGTATCATTTGTTTCTTTCATTACATGTCCAACATGATCTTCGTTTTCTAACCTTACACCTTTATTAAATAATGATTTATCGTATTTACATTCATACGATGCTAAAGCAACATTTGATTTAATTTTTAATGGATGAATATCTTTTCCATTAGGCAAAGGCGAACTTCTATTTCTTTTATATTTTTGTTCTATTTGTAATAAATTTAATCCTACTAGAACATTTTTGCTAACAAATTTAATTTCAGAAAGAGGAATATCATATCTCTTGTTTCCCTCTCCAAAAACTACTATTTGGTCATAGGTTTCTTGAACAACGTAGCCGATATAAGGATGATCTAAGGCTAATACATTTCTATTAAAATATTTTCCAGCTGTCATTATTTTTAATTTAAAAAAATAATATAATTAATTCTTCTTTACAAATTTCTTAAAAATATAAATTTTATGTGAAATTTCATATCATTTGTTGAATTCTAGTTTATTATTATAATGGATATTTGTGATTATTACTATTAGTAATATAGATATCTCTTGCATTATTAATATATATGAACTTGGTAGAAGGAAAAGAAAAGGGGACTATCTTTAATTATTCAATATTTGATGAAACTGAAGAAATATTTTCATCATTAGCTAATTCTCAAAGGTTAGTTATATTATACACCATATCAGAAAATAAAAAAACATTATCATCAATTGCAAAGGAATTAAATACTACTACCCAAGAAACCCATCGAAATTTAAATAAGTTGATGAATTCTAATATAATTGAAAAAGATTTCAAAGGATATTTTTCATTAACAGTATTTGGAGATATGATCATAAAGAATATATCTGCAATTAATTTTCTCTCAAAGCATAAAAGATTCTTTTCAGAACATAACTTTCACAATATTCCTATAAAATTTATTCAAAGAATAGGCGCTCTAGAAAAAAGTGACTTTCTCTCTGGATTTGTAGCAGTTATAGAATATATAAAAAGAATGTATCAAAATTGTGAAAAATATATTTATAGTATCCTACCTCAAGTTCCTCTGGATCTCATACATACAGCAATTCCTATTGTAAGAGAGAAAGGTTTAAAATTTAAACATATCTTACCCATTGATGCACTTATTCCAAAAAAAAGTGAAGAGTTTTTGAAAAATGAAGGATATAGTCAATTATTATATAAAGGAATAATAGAAAGAAGAATGGTTACCAAGACAAATTTAGGCATAGTTCTAACTGAAAATCAAGCTTTAGTTATGTTTCCATTATCAAAAGGCCAGGTTGACATGAATTTTATATTTTGTAATAATGTTTCTATTGATGGTGGATTATTTCATGAATGGTGTCTTGACTATTTTATAGAAATATGGAATAACGCCAAAACATTTGATTCCGGTAAACTAAAGAAAGTATAAATTTTTTCTCCAATTTTAATTGTAATTTCTACAAGAATTTTGTTATTTTTATACTCATATTAGATTATAATAATCTTGAAATTTCAATTAATTATCTAATGTTTTAAATCTTTTATGATTTTACATAATAGTACTTGAATCCACCTTAAATAACTAAAATAATTAATAAAAACAATGACAAATAAAAATACAAAAATAGTTGCCTGTGAATTCTTTGGAGACCGAATTTGTGAATGCGGTTTCTGTTGTAGTGATTGATAAAGAAGACAATTAAATCTTTATTCATCAACAACTATATTATATATTTTTTATAACAAAAAATAAAAGTTGAGTTTTAAAAGAATAATATATACTTCTTTATATCAATCGGAATAGATATAGAGTAGTACAATTATTATTCTCTGTTTTATTTTGTATAATAGTAGGAATAGTTTATATGAATCTATATATTTATAAATGGGGCAAAAACCGATCTGGTCCACGAGTACAGAGATAGAACATATATTCGAAAGGATATTCTAGTTCTTGGCAGAATATGGTGAACTAAATCAAACTAAACTTCTAGTTATTGCGGACTAAATTTAGCAAAACATAAGAAAATTATCGATGAATTGTCGGATAAAGGATTAATTGAAAAAAACGAGAGTTTATGGGGAAGCAAAACTGTTGTAAATTATAAAATTACAGAAAAAGGAAGGATGTTTTGTCAAATGGTGCTTGACCCGTATGAAGAGATGTTTCCAAGGAATAAAAAGATGTATAACAATGTTAATTAAAGAATTTAAGACAATTTTGGTGAGCTAATCTATCTATGTCAAATGAGGATAATGGAAGACAGAGCAATGGCCCATTTAATATTAAAGATCATAATAGTATTTTTCAGATAATGGATGAAATAATGAATGAGTTAAACAAGACAAAAAAGATTTTTGTATTTATGTTTTTTAGTATGATGATTCTTCCAGTTACTGCTATAATTATTTTTATGTATACTTTTGACGAACCGAGGGTTGATCGTGAGGAACTTCAAGCAAACACAGGAATTTAATACATTATCACAGAAATTGAAGAATCAACTGATTACATTAGAGAATTTGCAATCTCATGAGCGAGAAAATGAAATACAATCATTATTGAATTCTGAAGAGTATAACCAAACAATCAATAGGATTGACGAATTATCACAAAATGAATTAGAATTAATAAGTATTGAATCAAAAACTAAATTGTACAAAAACGAAATTCGATTAATTACATTTATTCTTTCAATAATATGGATAATTTTAGGAATACGACAACATACTATTTTATCAAATTGGGGAAAAAGATATACTAAATTCAAAAGACAACAAGAAGAGATAGATAAAAAACTTGATTCGGCATGAATTTTTTTCTTTCAAGGAAATTTTAGTTTCATAATATACATAAATCAACTTTGTTAACTTTCAATGTTTAGCCAAATTTAAAATATATTCATCCTCATTTAGGCGTATGTCAAAAAATGACATTAACAACCAAAATGAAATAAAAAATGTAACTACTAGACATATTCTAGTTGGACTATTTGTTGGAATAATATCAGCAATTGGAATTTCAGGAATATCTAATATTTCTGCACAAGAATCAGGTACTGCTATTGCTACTACTACTAATGCTACATCACAGATGGGTGAAAAAGGAAATTTGACTGGCACAATAGAAATAGAAAGAACTATTGCAGATGCATTTAAATCTAAAGTTACTGTTAATATTATTGATGCAATAACAGTTGCACAAAATAGTGTAGGACCAAACTCTTTTGTCAAGGAAGCAGAGTTAACTCATGCATACGGATATTTGGTTTACAAAATTAAGGTTGTGGATGAGAACCTGAAAAAATATAAAGTCATAGTAGATCCAGGAAACGGTAGTATTTTAATGCAAAAGGAATTATCATATTCAGAATATGAGCATGACAAAATGGGTAAAGACAATGGAGACAAATACAAAGATGAATATAAACATGGATATGATAATATTGGATATGATTAAATGAAATAATCAATATCAAATATAATATCAATTTTTTTATTTTAATGATTATGAAATTTTATATTAAATTAAAGAATTTTAAACTAAATATACCTTATAATAAGTATATAAGTTAAAGAAACTTTTAAATTAACACTGAAAAACCATTTTATGAGATTTCTCATTTAGTAAATTCTGTTATGATGAAAGTAGAAGTGAACAAATAAATAAATAAATAATGTGAAATTTGTCGTTAATATTAGTGCCTAATTTTATTGGTTATATTTATAACTTTTATCTATAATGTTTCCTTTTTTCTCTATGAAAACAATTCAATAGAGATAGATATAGAAGCACCAATTGAGAAAGGATCACGAGAGTATAGTTCACAAATCTTGATAGAACTTTACATAACTAAAGGATATTTTGCTTTATTAAAAGATCCCCGAATATCCTAATTAGAATATGACAAAATAAGGATAACCAATAATAAAGAACAAATACAAAAATGTGAAACGTAAAAGAAAAGAAATTTGATATTATACTTTTCTTCCTACTATTTTTAAAAAGGATAATATAAGAAGATAGATCTAATATATTTTAAGAAATAATATTCTTTGAATAAAAAATCATATTCACCAAGTCAATTTGGAAGAGACGCAGAATTCATCATTGCTCTTTATCTCATTTCCAAAGGATGGCAAGTTAAATTATCAAAAGGAAGTAGAGGACCAGCAGATCTCATGGCAAAAAAAGATTTAATTTTATTATATATACAAATAAAAGCAAGTTCTAAGTTACCTCGGATTAAAGGTTCAAATATAACTAAACTCAAAAGTAAATCAAATTTAGAGGGAGCTCTTCCAGTCATAGCAACTCTACAACCATTCCTTCAATTATCAAATTATAATAAAGAAACAATAACAATAACAACAACCAGTACTGCTGCTAAATCTGCAATAAAAAAGTCAATCAATAAAAAAGAAGAGAAGAAAATAGAATTCAAGATATACTTTTATAATTTATATGATTGGAGTAAGTTAGATCTTTAGTTCATTAGACAAATGTTTTTCTTTAATTGTTTAATTTAATTTTTCAAGAATTTAGAAATAGAATAAAAACATTTACAAAACAAATAAAGAGAATTTTAAAGGAAATTTTAATTACCAATTTTTTATTCTTTATTTTTGTTAATCTAACTACTATGACATATTCAAATAATCATACTCTCAAATCTTTCTTTTTTTCTTTCTCTTCAAACCTAAAAAACCATATTTTCATCAACTATTTTATAGGCAGGCTTTCCTCCTAGGATAAATGATTTATCAAAACTCAATAATTTATTAAAATTTAAGTCTTCTGTTTTAAAATCCTTGATTATCTGTAATTGTTGTTCTGCATATTGATCAAGTGTTAATATATTATCAGAAGGAAGAAATTGGATACTCATAGAAACTGAGGGATCTAAAAAATTTGTAATAGGTGAGAATTTACCTAGACTTTCGTGAGTAGCATCAAGATAATTAAAGCCATCATATTCCCAATTAAATGGATATTGAATCTTAAATCCATATTTTTCATTCTCATATGTTTGCATTGATTTTTGTGCAAATATAGGATTTGTGATAATAGCCGATACTGAAAAGATTGCTATTAGACTACTAATTGATACTAGTGCTAATTAGGATATTCTATTCAATAACTTGTGACAAAATGACACATATATAAATATAGAATAAACTTTTTTCAGAATTTGTTTCTGTTCTAAACAATAACTTAAACTTTTACCTTCCTAGACGTAGAGTAAGAATATAAAGTTCTACTACTTCCTTTTACTTCTTTCCTCTCTCCCAAAAACTTGATAGACAATCAAATACCAAAATATGTTGTTTTGGCTTTTTTCAGTAAAATCACGAAGACAATATGAAAAGAATTTATTATTAGCAATAATTCATCAGAATAATAATAATAATATATAAATTTATTTTGTGAATGCTAGTTCTCTTGACTATTTATTGTAACATTAAGATTTGGTTCAATCATTGAATATATATCGCTATCTACAAAGAAAGATGCATATGCAATATTTGTATTTGATGGTATCCGAGTAGTAATCTCAAATGCTCCCGAATCATTTGGTTCTAATTCTCTTGGTTGTTTTGAAGCCATGCCTGTTGCTACTATCTGATTATTATTATCATATATTGCTGTTCGTATAGAATCTAATGATACTTTAGCAGACCCTGTATTAGATACCTCTCCTAACGAAGTTAAAAAAGTATAAAATTTTTTATAAATGTCACCACTTTTCAATACTATTTTCTGTTCTTTATTGCTTGGACTCGTTTCACTAGTAACAAAATCGATTTTTACTTTAGTCGATTTTTGAATTTGTTCGCTAGGTATATCAAACCGCATGTCAAAATTAAAAGGAGATAATTGATTTGCATTTAAATGATTTGTGAACATATTACTATAAGGAAATGCATTATATAATCCCATTACTTTCCCTTGTGAATCATAAAAGGTAATAGTAACGTCATCTATGATAATGGGTTTATCTCTGATATTTTGAATATGTCCTAAAAATCCATCTCCATTAAAAACTGGATCAATAATCTTGATTCCAGTCTCTTCTAAGGGAGGATTAAATTCTAATTCTATATTGTTTGAAGAAAGAAAATCATCTAGGGATTGAATACTATAACTTTTTCCTATTAGTAGTGATAATGCTAATAAGAATACTGCTATCAATATTGGAATAACTTTTTGCATACAAAAAATTTCTTGTGTATCTATTATATTTATTGATTTTTATCTAATAATAAAACTAATTTTGATTATTATGTTGTAATGATTTATTGTTCTGTTTTAAAATCATGAATATTTTTGTATTGTTCTAACAACAAAGACACTATCAATGATTCTGTCGCATAATTTCCTCCTTTAGCACCTATAGAAGATGAATATTTGTATGATAAATGTAACATTTGATTAAACAAGTCTATGTTAGGTTTTCGCAATATATCAGAGTAGGTTTTCCATTTGTCTAATTCCTTTTGTAGTATTATTGAGTTATAATTATTATCACCTTTATGCTTATTTGGGGCTGTCGATACTATATTATTTTTTGTTAAAGTCTTGTAATGATGAAATATTATTAACATCATAATAGGATATATTCTAATTGGAATTGTAGCATTTGAACATGCAGAATTATATAACCTTGCTATTGAAAACATATCGTCAAATGCTTTTTTATCCTTTTTTATTCAGATATTTTCGAAATGTTTTCCATTCATTTTCTTCCAGTACACCAGTAATTCTGAAAGATGGTATTGTTCTCCCCATTATTAGATTTGCAGATAGGTATATAGAATATAATAATAGGAACACTGTGATCGGTGGAAGATGGAAATAGAACAATGTTATAGAAGAATTAGAATAAATTTAAAATCACTAAATAAAACATTGGTATGTTGAGCATCTGGGTGTTGAAAAATGGGTGAAAAAGGAATAGATAAACCTTTAACACCCGTGTGGTTGAATAATTTAGGTATATAATTACAAGAGAAGGTAGAATAAAAGACTGCTGATTTATGGGTGTTAGATTTGCCGCGTACACCCACTATGTTAAATGCTTCTGCATATGTTTGTGGTTAGGTAAATAATATACGTGAAAGTATAATAAAAAAATATTGATTCTAAAATCTGACGATTTTTTACACCATTAGAATCTGACGACAAGTTTACTGAACCAGGATACTTTATACTTAAATATTATTTAAAAATTTTTTGTTATTATCATTTTTTGTTATTATTTCTAATAGAATTTCTTTTTAACTATCTGTCTTCTCTTTCAGGTTTTGAATTTGTAATCAAAACTTCTATATTTTCCTCGTATTCATAGATTCTTCCAACAGAAAGTTCATTTTTTATTTTTTTCGTTGTTGTTGTTGTAATCTCTATATCGTCATACATTTTATTATTCTTAGAATACAAAGATTGTAATTAAATCAGTTAGACAAAAAAGTTTGGTTACTTGTTAATTTGAATGAATCCTACTACTATCAATGTTGTATTATTATAAAGGTATTAAATTTCTGTTTAACTTCCTCTCGTTTACCTTCTGCAGGTACTTCATAATATACGATTAGAGATATGGAATTGTTAGCAGTAATAATATGAGATTGGGATCCATGCACTTTACCATTATATTCTGTCACAATATCTGATAATATCTCATATTTCTTTGTGTATCTGAAACAGGTCCAGTCAATAACTCGAACGAATTTGACATTTTCGGTTTGGGTTGTTTTGCAAATTTATTGTAATAGTTCGATTTTGGTATGTAAGTAGATGATTTACTTACATTGTTGTTGTTGGTAATTCTATTTTTACAAATATGCCTTTTCTTTGTAAATACTTCCAGATATGCATTTTCTGAAGTATTCCAATAAATTCTAGTGCCACATCCATAATTACAAGGTTTTGGATTAATTGTATTGGTAGAACTCATTTCTTTATTCTTTAATCACTTCTTGATAATGCTATCATTGAAGTTTTATCCTTGTTACCATTATTATTTCTCTCATCATTAGCAACATATCCTACAATCAATTCACTATTCCAATACAAATTTTTTATTTGTGCATAACTTAGATTATAATAGAAATCATTTTCCCCTG
>Ga0126311_10001713_pt1 | contig 10756 bp, 14 predicted proteins | sample Plot61_FD_92539 | JGI IMG/M metagenome (GOLD analysis project Ga0126311, IMG submission 92539) | Serpentine soil microbial communities from UC McLaughlin Reserve, CA, USA - Plot61 | ecosystem: Environmental > Terrestrial > Soil > Grasslands | place: USA: UC McLaughlin Reserve, Lake County... | reverse complement strand
CGTGAGTGAATAATTCATTAATAATCGAGCATTGTGTAGGTTATACTTTTTTCTTCTCCTTTATCTTCTTCATCTTTAGTGAAGAAATTGGTTTGTAAATCTCCATTCTATTTGAATTAAAACATACTAGCACTATTCTAATTCATCATGGTTCTCTCTACATGCATATATATATTAGTTTTCATATTTGAGGATATTTTAAGATATTAGATAACATTTTAATTAGATATTTGTAGAACAACTTTTAAATCTTATTTTCATGATTGTTAGTGATATAATATATGGATAATGGCACTAAAGATACTCTTCCAATTGATTGGAAGGAGATATCTAAACCAAATAAAGGAGTAAGAACTAACGACGGGCAGACATGTGGAAATGTAATTGCAGAAGATGATTATAGCATTATCGTATCTGATGGTATAATAAATATACATGAATTTTTAGTACCCAAATCTAAAGTACACTACTATGATGGAAGTAAAGTTCATCTTAATGTACCATACGATATATTATCATCAGTTTTCGAAATAAAATAAAGTCAAAGTAGCCTTACTGTCAGTACCAGTAGAAGAAGAAGAAAAATCAACAATATTATATTTTCTTCTGATGTATATACATTTTTTATATAAGAGACATGTATATATATTGCTACCATGACCCATGTAGCAAAAATAGTAGAAATTGTTGGGAGTTCAGACAAAAGTTGGGAAAATGCTGCTCAAGTCGCAGTAGATGAAGCTAAAAAAACCATACATGGAATTCGAGGAATAGAGATTACAGATATGACTGCAAAAGTAGATCCTAATAGTGGCAAAATTACAGAATATCGAGCCTGTATCAAACTCTCGTTTGGAGTTGAACATTAAATAAAGAGAAATTGACAGGAGATAGGTAGTATATACAGGAGACATCATTAGTGGTAATGTTATACATTTTTAGCTAATTTACTCTGTCTTTTTAATTATAACAACCAATAATGGAAGAGTTAAATTTCTTATAGCTTGTTAATAAACGTACACACGTATGAATGTGGATGATACTGTCAAGGCAACACAATTTAGCGATAGTGTTTGTACCTGCAAGTCGTGTAATCACAGGACTGCAGGAGACTGCATGAAAGCCAATTGCAATTGTTGTAAAGATGCAAATCATTCTATGGTTTTAGATGGAATACAGGGATTTACTTCATCCGTACCTTGATAAAAAATATTACATGACTGCACAATAAAATTCGTTACGAATAATAAAGAAGATCAGTTAGTTCAGCTTTAGCAGGTGGATGAATAACGCTGGATAGTGGCAATCTAAACATCCGTAAAAACTCACAAGGAATAGTTTTTGTAATAAAGTTATAATAGGAGATACAGCTCAAGGAGTAGATATATCGCATAGATATCAAGTAAGCATATGTATGTATTGCTACGCTACTCATAGATCCTAAGATTTTTTTATGAGACCTTATATGCATATTTTTTTAGCTAGAAATATTAAAGATTTTCTTAATTTGGCAGGAATAATACATAAATATAATCCATATATCAAAAATTGGTCTCATCTTTAAGAGTAGCAAATGCTGTTAGTACATTAATAAGATTTAGTTGTATTAAACAAAGCAGCTGTCTAAAGGTATAAAATTAAAATAGTTAGAATACTATGGTAGCTTGGAGATAATAAAAGATGGGTAGAACAGAGAAAAATATTCTTGGCAAAAATGCCCCAATAATAATAGATCTGTTAAAGAAAGCATATTGTGATGAGATGCAGATTTTTCATTATTTTTGGTATATTGGAATAAATATGGAAGGAATTGGTCTTGTCACATATGCTCCAGCTCTCAAGACCCAAGCTACAGGGGAATTAACACATGCAGAATTGCTTTCTAATAGAATTTCAGAATTGGGAGATAGGGCCCCAAGTGATCCTGCTGTATGGAAGACACAAGGTAATATAGGTATTTTAGATCCATTACAATATCTTACATTAAGAGCAGCATTAGAAAAAGGATTAGGTTTTGAAGGTAAAGCAGTAGAGAATTATAACAATATTGCTAAAAAAGCATTAGAATATAACGATTTTGTAACCTACAACCTAACTACACAAATCTTGGCTGATGAAGTAAAAGACGAACAGCACACAGAAGATGTCCTGAAAAACCTTGAAGTAAAATAGTGAGTTTAACAAGTTTTATGATTTCATAACTATATCAGATCGACTAAATTACTGAATATTGCTGTAGTTCAGATATATCATTATATGATTATTATTATCCTTCTTTCTCCATAGCTTTTTCCTGCATTTGATCGATTTGTTCTTGAGAAATCTCGTCGAATAAATTGCACCAGTCTCTTCCGCTGATGATCAAATTGAATTTCTGAAGTTCAGGATGCACACATCTTCCATTTGTTAGAATGTCTGCATTTATTGGATTAGAGGGAGAGAACCATTTACATGACAGACAATTCTCAGATTGCCATGATATTCTTTTCAAGTTGTTTGTAGCATCGGTCATTTTGTTTAATCTCCTCCTATGTGACGGTTCATATTGTTATTGTCATATACATATATTAGACTTTCCTGCATAGTCTTTGAAACTTTAATTCCTGTTGCTGTGTATTGAGATATCACGTGATTCCGAGATGCAAGAGCATCAATATGATGTAGTGGTTATCGCTTCTGGACCATGAGGACGAACTGTATCTCTTCGTTCAACAAAAGAAAGATTTGCAGTTGCTCTAATCGAATCTGAATTAGTCGGAGGAGATTGCCACTACTGGGCATGCGTCCCAGCGCTCTTTCTCTGATCTGCGTCTAAAACAGGCGGTGCATGATTAGAGTTGTGATAATATCTCCTAGCAGAGAAGTGCAATACGGGAAATCAAACAACGAAGGTCATACCTTTAAATTCTTAATAAACCCATTAGGCGATAACGATGATTAAGCCTGAACTAAGGAGAATTCTCAATATCATTGCAGACTTATCGCAGAATAATGTTAAGAAGGATGTCCTTGAGACTGAGATAATTTCACATAGCGGACTTAAAGATGTGGAGGTAAGGAATTACCTAAATGAATTAGAGTGGCTGAATTTAGCTAAAGAAGCACTGCCTAGACCAGTCCACGCAGAATTTAGATTATGGAATGTAACGGAAAAAGGATTACAGGAAAGATCTCGTCAGGACCTCACATAGTCACATCATTTTGACTATTGAGATTCATTTTATTAGATTCATGCTTTATGTTTGTCAGCACCGTATTGGCAGAGTATAATCGCTGTACAATTATAATTTGATGGATTATGTTAATACAAATCTAATTTTGGATTTGGGAATTAAGAGTGGGGCAAAGTAGCAGGGAATTTCACATTAAAGGTAAAGACAAATGTCTACAACTTTATTGTTGTGGACTCAGAAAAATGAATTATGATATAAGGTGACCGAGGTCCGTATAAGTGGAGCTATTGAGGTTGGATAAAATTTATTTCGGTTCACCTCTTTTATCTATCCTTTCTGATCGTTGTTGGTTATTTTAGCGTCATCCACGCCAGAGACAGCAATGGGTTTATCTATTCATCCAGTTTTTATTTCTTCATATATTCTCCCTGGAAAATATAGAATCCATAGAATATCGAGTATACAACAATGTCACTAGCTACTACGTTATTTAGTAGTAACATAATATACAAATTCATCTTCCACAGTGGAGAAAGTAGCAGAGGATAAAGTGAATATAGCACTACAGAGATAATCATGACTAGATATCATTTGAATGCAATATAGCGGACGAAGGAAGATTAGCTTTTGTTCAGTGGATTAATTCTGAAGATAAAAAATCAAAAGATAATCCACTCATTTTGGTTCAATTTATAAACGGAAATCAGGCATTACTTTATGATTCATCACTTAAACAGAATGTGCTTGTCGAGATTAAAGATGGTGCTCCATTCTGCACTAATTGTAATCTAAATGATTGTGCCCATGCAGGAGATTTACAATATGTATACAGCAACTCTATAATTGCGATGGGGAAAGAAATCGTTGTGAAACATAGCCTAAGTCATATTGATTCAAGAAGATATCAGGAAATAGCAAAATTATTTTTCCTTAGTTAAAGGTTCTTCCTTTTCTGTAATTTTCCATCCCAATTTAATCATATATGGTGAAATTAAGGTACTGATAATAGTCATTATACCTATCATAGGTAAGAGGAAAGGAGATGTAACGCCTATTGAAGCTCCTGCTCTTGCAGTAACTAGAGCCAGCTCTCCCCCGATGACAACAGGCTAAATCCTGTTCTAAGAGAAACCTTCTTATCGAAACCTAGCATTCTGCTCGATAAATAAACGCCACTGAACTTCCCAGTGATTGATAAGAGTATAAAAATTACTGCAAAGACGATAAAACCTGGGATAAGAGTAACATCCATCAGACCTCCAACTGACACAAAGAACAATGCAGAGAACATATCCCTAATGGGAGTAGCCATAACCTTGGAGACAACCTGTACTCTTGACTCAGCGACTAATACCCCTGTAAAAAATGCTCCAGTAGCAGTTGAAATACTGATTTCATAAGCAAGATAAGATAATCCAAAGACTACTCCTATAATACTACTATTAACACATCTAGTTCATTCAGTTTTCCTACATAGTTGATCAACTTGGATATTGTCCTAGAACCTATCAGTAATGTCCCAACAATAAATGCCAAGAAGAGTCCTATTGAAGCTCCTATTTCCAGTATTAAAAAGCTGCCAGCACTTGCAACGGATTGCAAAATTGCCAATAAAGATATGGTAATAATATCCTCGATAACACATACCCCGAGCGTGAGTATTGATGTATTGTCTCTTATTACTCCGAGATCTTCTAAAATCCTGATCACCAGTACAGAGCTTGTAATTGAAATAGCAAGGGCCAAAAATAGACTATCAAAGAATGAGAAACTTAAGACATAATGGCCAAAGAGATAGCCAACAATAAATGCTAGAAACGCTTCTGAGAATGCAATTACAAAGCCTTTTTTCCTATCGCTAAGCTTTGCAAGAGGAAATTCCATTCCCACAACGAGTAACAAAAGGATTATCCCAATTTCAGCAAAAAGGTTAGAACTTCTATATTTAGTATAAGATTAAACGGTTGTGTATAAGGACCTATAGCCATTCCTGCTAGAATGTATCCAATTACCATGGGTTGTTTCAATTTGATTGAGCTAATGGTCATTGCTCCAGCCACAATCATAATAATGGCAAAATCATGTACTACCTGACCAATCTCTATGGCCATTAACATAATCTATTGGATGATAGATATAATGTATAGCTATATCAAATCAGAATTTTTACCTATCAATAGCTGGAGGACCTGAGATTAATACAAGTCTGTTGGATCTGATGTACTTGCAGCTTGTCATACTGTGTATAGTTATTGATAAAGTGTGCATCAACTCGCATGGGTCACAAGGTAAACTGAAGCCTGACAGATAGCGATTGCTATCTATTTGGAGGCTTCTAAATTCTTATTCGCTTATTTCTTAAGCGTACTGCTATTGAGATTTTTGACGGTTTCCTGTAATTCTTTAATCTCGGTAATCAGGATTCTAATGTCATTATCTAGATTGATAATGCTTTCGTTCAGTTTATTCATTATTTCGCGTGCGTGACGATCGCTTTTTTCCTGCTCGGAAGGTCTTCTGTGTTTTATTAGTCTGATGTGGTCACCTTCGTAATCTCTATTATTTTTTTCGTGCTCGTCATCCGAGGTGGTGGATGATGATGATGGTGTTCTCATTTGATCTTCTTATGAAATCTCCGAAGTTTAAAAGGTTGATACAGAGCAAAGTTAACTTAAGACTGTTTATTCAACCTTATAATTTATGATAATCTGCTTTATGGTGACTCCCGTGATCAACACACAACCACATATTATCCTTGCAATTAACACAGTGTATATTAGCAAACTCATTACATATTGAACATTTGCCTTTTTCTCTTTTGAAAGTCCAAATTGGCTCATATACTATTAAGTCTTCAATTCTAACTTTGTCTTTTAGATCCATAAACAGATTTACTATTTCATCTCTGTGTCTTTGATATTCTTCATCATCTAATCCCTGTTCTAGTAACTTATTCAAAGTTTCTCTGTCTGTTAACGCTTTGTACACATCCTGAACGTTTCTTATTGAAACATTAGATAATCTCTTTACTCCCTAACTGAGTTTCTCCTCTAATGGATATTCTGTTGAAAATGAATAAGGATCGCCATGGTAATTTGTATAAATTTCTTTAACTTTACCTGGTATATCCTTGAAACGCTTTGAATAGGTTACGTGAGGCTCTTTAGATCCTGCTCAATATCGGCAGTATTCCAAATGACTATTGAGGGATTCACAACGTTCCGAATTGTGAAAATAATCCCATGAAATGTTAATAGGTTTCTCAACTTACTGAAAGAAAATAATGCAAACCCTTTACCATATATAATCCTACGCAGCATGAACTGTATTGCAACAACAGCCATGTCGAATCCTGGTGGCAGTGCCTCCGGATCGCTTCTCTTAGATAGTAACCAAAAAGCCTTAGGACTCTTTTTTGGTCACACCCCCACGGTTGATTTTTTTAATCATTTGGAAAAAGTCTTAACCGATCCTTCCATCAATGTTGATTTAGTGACCTCACAGAATTGGCCTTAAAAGAATTAAAAGAGATTGATATTAATCACTCTATACGTTTGACTTCTTTGAATTCTATTAATTGTTACAAATATACAACTAGCATAAACCTGCACTCAAATTCTTACCTCATATGATTCCTGAACTTCACAAGACTTTTCTGAACTGTTCATTTCTCTAATCATGATATTAAAGCACCAAATGGTAACTTTTGAGACATGTATTTAATGTTATTTTAGATATTGATTTACTGGATCAACTCCAATACACATCTGAGTACAATTCGCTTCCATTGAATCTCTGTATGTGAGAGTTCAGAAAAACGTCTAGTAAAAAGAGGATTAGGTTTCATATTAGCAGTATCTACTAAACCTTCCAGATCATAGACACTCCTTTCTGTAACGGTTTCATCTCCATTATGCAACCATCTGAAAGAACCTTTACGACCCGGTCTGGCGCCATAGTTTAACCCATTAATAGTTTCTAGATCAGTTGAATAGATGACATAAGTTTTCCCAGCTAGGAAGGAATTTCGGCCAAGCTCATCTTTATGAAATTTCAAGGCATCCTCAACTAATGTATTGTTATTAAGTGCATAGTGTTTCAGGGCCTTTTCTGGTGAAGACGGATATATCGTGGATGTCGGATCGCCTGCAATATAAGTTCCTCGGATCGAGTTTTCAGGTTTGGATCCAACATATACTAGCGGTTCATAATTACCAAAATATTGGCCGTATCTTTCATCAGATAGAAGCTGATAGATACCGGGAAGATTGTGTATAAGGACGTTTAGATTTTTTGGATAATTTCTAAGGACGGATGCAGTAGACAACAATCCTCTCCCGTCTCTTAAAGCCACATACGCCTTAGGGGAACCATGATTGGGAGTCCCAATGAGAATTTGCTTTTTAATATTTGGAAGTACCCCGTGTCTTTTTAAATATGTCCTAGAAAGTAAGCCACCCATGCTATGAGCTACAAGATATATCTCTGTGTTTGCACCAAAGCCTAATACAGTATCTTGTATAAATGTATGTAAAAGATCTGCAGAGTTTCTTAAATCTAGTCTCCAGTCATAAGGATATTCAAAAAAGAGTTTGTCAGTTGGAGAGCCAGGTTGTATAACCCATCCTGTTTTCTTCTCTAGAATTGCGAATCCATTATCATTAAAAAATTTCCTGGTTTTTGTATATCCATTAATTGATGGTATTTTAAGAACTATTGCCATCTCCTTATCTTCAATTAGCCCTTTAGCGTCAAACGGAAAGGAAGGGTTCATAAAATTAGCAGCAAATCGACTGTTATTACCTCTCAAAATAAGGTTATAGCTAGGCCAAACTTTGTTTCCATTATCAAATAGAGTTGATCCCATAACCCCTGGCAGAAAGACTACCGCTATTCCCATTAACTTCCCTTTTATGCGTTTACCGATGTAACATGGTGGTGGATAAACTTTTCAACGTGTTTTGTTTCTTAATTCTGCTGAAACTATACTTAACAAACATTCAACATGGATATAAAGATCCGTTTATTGTCAAGATCTTCAAGATTTTTTATCTTATCTGAGTATCTAGAAAAGACATTATCTGCTCTTTTAATTGAATATCTAAGAATGTTGTATCTGTACCTAGGAAATTGGCAAAGGCTATACCTGCTTTCAGGTTGTTGTTCTGGTGTCGCCCTGAGGCGCCATTGGACTTCATGTATTGATGAAACTCATTGATTAGAGCAGAATTTGTTAAGTTCTGTAACAATGCAATTTTGTTTATAGTTGTGGTCAGCTTAGTAGGCAATTATAATGATCCACCTTTCAAGAGATTTACCGTATAATATCTAGCTGAAGTATTTGAACCCATGTATATAATGGGCCCAAGGGTCTCCGTGACGCTATCGACTCTATAATAGGATTTTAAGTTGACTGGTGAGACTAAAATTAAAGGTTTTCTCCTTACTCTTTATTATGGAGTCCTTCTAGCAATTCTATAATATGGAGATAAATACTTATAATTATCGTACTGTTTCGATGTATTTGGTGGGATTCGCTATCCAACTTCAAGATACGTAAAGGTGACTTATTAGAGAGTATTAACTAAGTCTCTTTGTCTAGCAATTCTAATATTGCCATTCTTGTCTACTTCGATAACACCCAAATTGTTTTTAATCCATTTAAACCATGATATTATAGTCTGAGTTTGTCTTCAAAGTGTAGAACCGCTCAAATGTGATTTCTTCTCTAATTGTTCAATAATTTGCTGTTTTGATATTACCTTATTCTTGTCAGTTGATATGTGAATAAATATATCATTGATTAGAGGAAACTCAAGAAGCAATTTGCATATAAAGATGGATTTTTTTTCTGTAGCAAGTCGAAGATATTCTTCTCCTCTGGATGTGAGTTTGTATTTGTTCTTATCTTGTTCTACTAAATCTAAAATTTCTTCAGCCTGTCTATAATAAGAGCTTTGACGCTTAACAAAACCAAATGCATTTATCATCTTCTGTGATGTATGATACCCCTCAGCTACTCTAAGTGGAAATTGAATGATTTTATTGACATCATCTACTTGTGGTATATTTATTTTATTTTTAACTGCGGGAATATTTTGGTAATTCTTGACTGATATAATATTTTACTTCTGTTATTATCATCACCACCATCCTCGATCTCAACTCTTACAAACTTAAAAGCTACCGACATGAGTAAAAATTCATGAAAGCGCTTGAAGGAAAAGTTGCAGTCATCACTGGCGGAAACAGCGGCATAGGCCTTGCCACGGCACAGAGGTTCGTCTCAGAGGGCGCGTATGTTTTCATCACCGGTCGCCGCCAAAGCGAAATCGATGCAGCAGTCAAGCAGATCAGCAAAAACAACAACAACAACGTCACCGGTGTTCAGGGCGATGTCTCAAATCTCGCAGATCTCGATCGGTTGTATGCCGCGGTGAAGGAGCAGAAGGGCCGCATCGATATTCTGTTTGCAAATGCCGGCGTCGGCGAATTAGTTCCATTGGGACAAATTACCGAAGCTCACTTTGACAAAACGTTCGGCATCAACGTCAAAGGGCTTTTGTTCACTGTGCAAAAAGCGCTTCCACTATTTCAGGACGACGACAGCGGTGGTTCGATCATTCTGAATGCTTCGATCGCTGCATCCAAAGGAGTCGAGGCGTCAAGTGTTTACAGCGCAACCAAGGCAGCCATACGGTCGTTCGCTCGCACCTTGACGGTCGAGCTGAAACACCGCAAGATCCGAGTAAACGCCATCAGTCCTGGTATGATCGACACACCAGGCCTCAATGGCTTGGTGCAAAGTCGGGAACAGATAGAACAATTCAAGACGAGCTTTGTATCCAACGTACCGCTGGGTAGAATGGGAAACCCTGACGAAGTCGCAAAAGCCGTTTCGTTCCTCGCGTCAGATGACAGCAGTTATGTCACCGGTATTGAGCTATTTGTCGATGGGGGTATGGCACAAATCTAAGTCTAAATCTACTTGAAGTAGCTACTACATCTTAATGACGCAGCAAATGAAGATAATGAGCTAAATAGTTTTATCTACTTTATCAAGCATAATTTCTCTACAGATAACAAGATAATATCTATTTCCTCATTGGACATTATTACTTTCTAATAATAATAATTTATACCTAAAACCTTGTCCAAATTGGACAGATTTTCAAAAAAAACATTTCGAGCCTATTCATATATATCATTTATATATAATGTACTTATGAATAAACTCCAAAAAAAATACATGACAAAATACAAAACGGTAAAAATAAATGGCCTTGATATTTTTTACAGAGAAGCAGGTCCAAATAATGCTCGAACAATTTTGTTGTTACATGGCTTTCCAACATCATCACATATGTTTCGCAACTTAATACAAACACTGTCTGATGAATTCCATCTTGTAGCACCAGATTATCCAGGATATGGTAACAGCTCAATGCCATCGGTTGATGAGTTTGATTATACTTTTGAAAATATGGCCAAAATTATTTATAAATTTGTAGAAACAATTGGATTGGAAAACTACAGTCTTTACATGCAGGATTATGGTGCACCAATTGGATATAGACTATTTT
>Ga0126311_10001712_pt1 | contig 10759 bp, 11 predicted proteins | sample Plot61_FD_92539 | JGI IMG/M metagenome (GOLD analysis project Ga0126311, IMG submission 92539) | Serpentine soil microbial communities from UC McLaughlin Reserve, CA, USA - Plot61 | ecosystem: Environmental > Terrestrial > Soil > Grasslands | place: USA: UC McLaughlin Reserve, Lake County... | reverse complement strand
GTCTCTACTCCATACTCAGGGTCGCCATTGGTAAGGTCATAGACCACTCTGAGGAATCGCCAGTGTTGCTCTTCTGGCACTTCTAACCTCCCAACATCCAACGCCACCATGATTGTACGCAACATCATTTTGTTTTCCCTTTTGACGTGCGGAGGTTGATTCTCCCGGCCTGCGTGGTGCTGGGTGGAGTGATTTTTGGATGGCCGATGGGTTTGTGAAACCTCGTTAAGTATCATAAAGACTACTCAACAAAGGGTTGCCCGACAGACGTAAAATTGTTACGGTTTCCTACGTAGTAAGGCTGGTGCCCATGTGGGGTAATAAGTGGGAAAGGGAAATGGAGATGTACGGGCACCAGCTATTTCATTGTAATAACCCTGTCAAGTTTCGATGGAGGTCTGCAGCTTAGTAAGAAAACCCTGCTGGCCTCTGAGTCTACCACTAGATGTGGGAGCCAGGGGAGAATGGTGCGTAGACCAGCAAGTGTACTGGTTATCCATAACCCACCACAAAACACAAGATGTAGTGTGTTAAGCATCTGTTGCGCCTACATGCTGTATTCGATAACCTGACGTGCCACAAAGAGATATAGATGAATAACCAGGAAAGGTTATAGGAGATGGCACGCCAGGTCGGGCCATTATGCCATAGCGCCAATTTACGTGCTTTGGGAAGGGAATTGTAATTGGTGGCCGCAACCCGGGTAAGTGGTGGTCGGTACACGCTGTAACGCCGCGAATCGTGTGAAATCCTACACCTACATTACTTACCGACCACCGAGGCAATTGTACATGTTGAGTAGAAGGGTGGCGTGTCCCTATTCGACCGGCGGAGTCTAGGGAGTAGGGGAGATGCTGTGCTTGTTGTAGTGAGAGTTTGTGGCAGACTGTGATACATAGAGTACAAGGGAGTGTTAAGCAGGTGGGCTCCTTAGTTCGGGTTTTGAATGCGGTCTTTTGGGTGGCCGCTGCTCTGTTGGTAGTGACGGTGGCTTTGGCTGATTTCATGACAGGACTCTTTGGCGACGGTGGCGCACAGGTTGTTACCGCAGTGGTAATGGTGGTGGTAGTGATGTGCTCCGGTGCGATAGCTTTGTATGAGTTCCGGCTCAACCCGCTGGAGGATACAGAACGTGGGGAGTGGACGGGTAGGCAACTGTTCTACGCACTGGTCTTCACCATCACATTCTTCGTAGCCTTCCTTTACATCCTCACTGTCATCTTCTAAGCCTCGCCACCGTCAACAGGTTCGTATACCAGCTTCACAGTTGAGGGTGATAGCCTGCACAGCATATCCGAGTACATGTCCTGCACTGTCAGGGCATTTGCCTTGTGTAGCTTCTTGCTTCCTAGCTTCGGCTTTACGTGTATCTCGATAGCTTCCCTGTACCTCTTGACTGTCGGGGGCTTTAGGTTCTGTTGTGCGAACGTCAGCTACTTGCCCGTGTAGGCGCAGCTACGGTGATGTTCTCCGGCTTGACTTCCTCTGCCGAGGCCAGTAGCTCACGCAGCTTAGCACTAGCCGTAGCCTTGTCTTTAGAGTAGCGGTACTGTCCCCCATATTGAGCTACGTACAGCCCGTCCTTAAGTTGGTAGATGCTCCCTGTATCCCTACTTCTCCTAGTCATTACCTGTACCCCTTACTGTAGCAGCCGAGTGATTCCGCATACCTATGCGAAATACTCACAAGGAAGAGAGAACCCGCACTTCGCGCTCAGGGGCGCGTAGCGATCCCACATTCTATCCCGCCTGTTCTGCTACGCTGCTCGGGTGCGGAACGACACCTCTCAAAGACGCGTGGGGGACGGATGAGGATCGAGATCGTAGATTTGAACTTCCTGGGGGCCGAGGAGATCATCGCCTCCTTCTTGCTCCTCGGCGAGGACTCCGCGGCGATCGTCGAGACTGGCCCGACGACCTGCCTGGATTCTCTAACGGGCGGACTCAAAGAGCACGGGGTCGCCTCCGAGGACGTAGACCAAGTCTTTCTTACGCACATACACCTGGACCACGCCGGAGCCTCAGGCTACCTTGCCGAGCTGCTCCCAAACGCGACCTTCTACGTGCACGAGGTCGGCCGCCCCCACCTGGTGGACCCCTCGAAGCTGTGGAAGAGCGCCACCCGCATCTACGGCGAGAGGATGGACGAGCTCTGGGGCGAGACGCGCCCCGTCCCCGAAGATCGCCTCGTGGTGCTCTCCGGCGGCGAGGAGCTCGAGGCGGCGGGCGGAGTCCTCGCGGCGCACTACACACCGGGCCACGCCTACCACCACCTGGCGTACCTCGAGCCGGACTCGGGCGCGCTCTTCGCCGGCGACGTCGCTGGCATCCGGCTGCCAGGCCAGTCCTACGTCCGCCCGCCGACGCCGCCCCCCGAGATAGACCTCGAGGCCTGGGTGCGGAGCATAGAGGAGATGCGCCAGATAGCGCCGCGGAGCCTCTGCCCGACGCACTTCGGGCGCTTCGACGACGTGGAGCGCCACCTGGGCGAGCTCGAGCAGCGCCTGCAGAGCTGGGTTCTCTTCATCGGGGAGCGGATGGAGGCCGGGGCGGGACGCCACGAGATCGCCGACGAGCTCAGGCAGGAAGGCGACGCCGAGATGCTCGCCGAGGGTGCGATGCCCGGGGAGTCGGGACGCTACGATCTGGCCGGCGACTACTCCAACCTGGTCGACGGCCTCATGAGGTACATCGCCAAGCGGCGCCAGGAAGCCGGTAGCGAGTAGAACGCCGGTCTAGGGAGGCTTCTAGCGTTTAGCTGCGCGCCACCAGGACGGGGCACTGCGCGTGACGTACGACGCTCTCCGAGACGCTCCCCATGAGCCGACGCTTTATGGGCCCCAATCCCCGGCTACCCATGACGATCAGGCCGAACCCGCCCTGCTCATCGCAGAACTTGAGTATCTCTTCGTCCGGATTTCCTACCCGCAGGTGAGACTGCGCGACGGTCCCTCCGACCTGTTCCACCTGCTTTACGGCCTCATCGAGCCTCTTCTCGGCCTTCTCCCGGACCTCACCCAGGGGGGCGGTTCGAGGGGAAAAACTCTGCTCCGCACCCGGAGCGACGTGGAAATCCTTCATGTTCCCGATGTGGAGCACGTGTAGCTCTGAGTCGCTGACGTTGGCTAGGTCGCTCGCCATCTGGGCGGCCTTCGTTGCGTCCTTGGAGGCGTCGGTCGCCAGCAGGATCTTCGTCGGGAACGTGCTCATCTCCTCCGTCCTTTCCTCCACCAACCCTGGAGGTATTCTACCAGTGGCGCTACCAGTTGCGCCAATCGCGGACGCGAACGGACGCGAAGAAGGATAGCGCCCGCGAGAGTCCGGGTGAATCTGCCTACGAGTTCCTCAAGGCTGAGGTGACATCCTGGAGGCCCTGCTTGGCGTCGGAGAAGTGCATCATGGTCTTATCGGTTTCGTAGAAGAGGGGGTTGTCCACGCCGGCAAAGCCCGGGCTCAAGGACCGTTTTATGAAGATGACCCTTTCGGCTGCTTCGACGTTGAGGATGGGCATGCCGGAGATGGGACTGTCTTGCTCGGGGTCGTTGGCTGCGGGGTTGACGACGTCGTTTGCGCCGACGATGATCGCGGCGTCCGTATCCTCCAGTTCCGGATTTATGTCCTCGAGGTCGTAGAGTTTGTCGTAGGGGATACCCGCCTCGGTCAGGAGGACGTTCATGTGCCCTGGCATGCGGCCTGCGACCGGGTGGATACCGAACAGCACCTCCTTGCCCCGCGACTCCAGTGCCTCCATCAGCTCGTGCATGGCGCCCTGGGCCTGGGCGACCGCGAGGCCGTAGCCGGGTACGATGACGATCTTCTCTGCCTCATCCGCCAGGAACCCGCCGATCTCTTCGGGGCTCGCGTCGTGGACTTCCTTGTCCTCCCTTTCCCCTCCCTGGCTCGTCCCCGAGGCGGCGATGCCGGCGAAGATGATCTTCCCCAAGGGGCGGCCGAGTGCGCCGCTCATGTTCTGCGTGAGGATGGTGCCAGAGGCGCCAACCAACGTGCCGCTTATGATGAGCGCGAAGTTGTCGAGCACGAAGCCGGAGGCGGCGGCGGCGAGCCCCGTGAAGGCGTTGAGGAGCGAGATCACGATGGGCATATCTGCCCCGCCGATGGGTATGACGAAGAGAACGCCGAGCAAGAGCGCCGCGCCGAGGATAACGTAGAGCGAGGCGAGGGGGGAGAGGAACGGCAATATCGCCCCGTCGGCCATGATATTCGCGGAGAGCAGAAGAATGGAGAGCGCTATCAGGGCGTTGACCACCTGCTGCAGTGGGAAGGTCACCGAGCCGCCGAGCGCGAGCTCCTGCAGCTTGACGAACGCTATGATGCTCCCCGAGAAACTGATCGTCCCGATAACGACGCTCAGGAGCACCGTAACTGCCGAGACCAGCGTCTCTTCCCCGACCCCCAGAGCCTCCACCCGGTAGAACTCCGAGACGGCGACGAGCGCAGCGGCCGCGCCCCCGACCCCGTTGAACGCCGCGACCATCTGTGGCATCGCCGTCATCTGGACCCTCTGGGCCGCGACCGCCCCGATCACCGAGCCAACGAGCACCCCGGCCCCGATCTCGACCGCCCCCAGCGTCTCGTCTATGTCGGCCACGAAGATTGTCGCCAAGAGCGCTATCACCATGCCGACGGCGGCTATGGTATTCCCCGAACGCGCCGTCTCGGGCCTTCTCAGGCGGCGGATGCCCGTGATGAAGAGCGCGGCCGCCACGAGGTAGGCCAGGAACGTCCAGAACTGCACGGGTCTACCTCTCCCTCTTCTTTACCTTTTTGACCGGGGGCCGGAACATGCCGAGCATCCGGTTCGTCACCCAAAAGCCGCCTACCACGTTCATCGCCCCGAAGACCACCGCCGTCAAGCCGACCACCGTCGTGAAGGTGTCGCTCGCCGAGGCGAGCGCGATGATAGCGCCGACGAGGACTATGCCGTGTATCGCGTTTGTCGCGCTCATGAGCGGGGTGTGCAACAGGTTGGGGACGCGCGAGATCAGTTCGAACCCCAGGAACGCCGCGATGACGAAGATGGCCACCTGCGCGAGAAGCTCCTCCATTCCCTAGCCGGCCTCGCTCTCTTCGGGGGCCTCCTCCAGCGCCTCCCGGGTCTTTTCGTCCCGGATCTCGCCGCCATGCGCGATGCACGTCTCAGCGATGATCTCGTCCTCGAAGTCGAGGTTGGGATGCAGATCGTGCTCGTCCTTCTCCTCGGCCCTGTCTTCTGTGATGTGGGAGATCAGGTTGTGCATGTTGCGCGCGTAGAGCTGGCTGGCGTGTATGGGCATCGAGCTCGGCAGATTCACCGGGCCGATGATCCTGACCTGACTGTGCTCGACGGTCTCCCCTGGCTCGGTGAGCTCGCAGTTGCCTCCGGCCTCGGCCGCGAGGTCCACGATGACCGACCCCGGCTTCATGCTCTCGACCATCCCCTTGTCCACGAGCGTCGGCGCCTGCCTACCGGGGACTAGCGCCGTGGTTATGACGATGTCCATCTCCTTTATGCGCTCGCGCACCAGCTTCTGGTCCTCCTCGAGCTTATCTTTGGGCCAGCCCTCCTGCTCCTCGTCTTCTCCGGAGCCATCTTCGGTCTCCTCCTCGCCCTCGACGACGTACTCGTCCTTCGGAGGCTCCGCAAAGGAGTAGAAGCCCAGAGAGGTCATCAGCTTGCGGAAGCCGGTCGGCTCGTACTCGACGAACTCGTCCGCTTCACCCTCGTCCTCTTTCTCGTCGTCGGAGTCTATAAAGGAAGCGCCGAGCGACTGGGTCTGCTCCTTGGTCTCGGGGCGTATGTCGTAGGCGAACACCTCCCCCCCGAGGCGGTGCATGATCGCGATGGCCTGCAAGCCGGCGACCGCTACGCCGAATACCAGGACCTTGGCGGCCTTGGTGGTGCCGGCGGCGGTGGAGAGCATGGGGACGTACTTGCCCAGAGCGTTGGCGCCTATGAGGGCGCACTTGTAGCCGGCGATGGAGCCCATCGAGGAGAGCGCGTCCATGCTCTGCGCGACGCTCGTGCGCGGGATGGCCTCGTTGGAGAAGACCGTGACGCCGGCGTCGGCGAGCTTCTTGACGAGCCGGGGGTGCTGGGGGCCGTTGAGGAAGCAGAGGAGGATCTGGCCCTCCCGCATCATCTCGACTTCCTCGTCGGTGGGCCTGGCGACCTTGACGATGAGGTCCGCCTCGCCATAGACTTCCCCGGCCTCCCCGACGACCCTGGCCCCGGCCTCCTCGTAGTTTTCGTCCAGGTTGTAGTCGCGGCCTGCCCCGGTCTCGACGAGGATTTCGAACCCCTCTTTGACGAGCCTGCCGACGGTCTCGGGCACGAGCCCTACCCGCTCCTCGCCCTCGGATATCTCCCTTGGAACCCCTAACTTCACGCCGGAGATTATAGACGCGAGATCCCTCTCGCGCTCCCGCGGCCGGCCGGGGGACCGTTACCAACAAAATCCCATTTTGTAACCTGTATGTTACGTTTGATGGATAGGGTTAAGCCAACAGGGACGAAGGCGCGGCATAAAAAGAGAGCATAAAAAGAGAGGCCGAGCACGGTGAAGAAGTACAAGACAAAGCAGCGTAGCCCGATAAGGATGCTGATGGCGGTGATCGCGCCGCTCCTCATCGTCGCGGGGCTGGCCGTGATCGGCTACTCGTTCTTGATGGGGGACCCTTTTGCGACCTCGGCCTTCTTCGGCGCCGAGCCCCCGAGCAACTCGACGATGAAGCTCACCGTCCCTGAGATGCAGCGGGTCAAGGAGGTGCCCGTCTACGACGGCGCCATGAACGACGAGGGGGCGCTCCACGACGGGGCGCTCCACGTCCGTAGCACGGGCTTTCCGTGGCAGCAGGGCTCCAACGTCTACATCGCCGGCCACCGCATGGGCTTCCCCGGCACCAAGAGCTACCTGGTCTTCTGGGACCTGAACAAGCTGGAGAAAGGTGACGAGATCATCCTGACCGACGCGAACGGCACCGCCTACACCTACGAGGTCTTCAAGGAGCAAGTCGTCGCGCCCAACGACTTACACGTCATCCAGCCCGTCCCCGGCAGGAGCGTGGTCACCCTGCAGACCTGCACGCTGCCCGACTACTCCGAGCGCTTGATCGTCCAGGCCGAGCTGACGAGCGTCGCCTAGAGCTCCGAGGCTCGCCAGGCCACTCCCTGCGGTTTACCTGCGGTTTCTTACTTCCTCTTCTTCTTGCGCGGGCGGAACTCGGCGGCGAGGTGTTCCACGGGCTCGCCGCCCTCGAGGTGGCGCTCCACGATCTCCGGCACATCACCTTCAGTGAGGCCCAGGTACCAGATGCCTTCCGGGTAGACGACGGCGTTGGGGCCGTGTTTGCAGAAGCCGAGGCAGTCGACGGAGTCCACGCGGACGTCTGCGACCATGCCCCTCTCGCGCAGCCCTTCCTTGAGCGTCCTGCGAACGTCTTTCGAGCCGCGCTTCTTGCAGTCTCCGCCCCCGCAGACGAGCACGTGGGCGTCGTGGTCCCTGACTTTCACGCCAGGCTTCCTCGGAAGCGCCGCGATGGTGGCGTTCGCGCGGGCCTTGGCCTTCTTCGCTTTCTTTTTGGAGATCGCTCCCTCCGTCCCGGTCTCGCCCAAAAAGGTCGTCTGGGATCGGGCGGAATATACCACCCCGCGCGGTGGGGCTGTATCATGAGCGGTGTAAGAGTTCACGCAGATCACGAGCCTTCGGAGGGGCGGCGGCTTGAGCCGACACTCGGTGATAGATGTGGGGTCCAACACCATACACCTGCTCGTCGGAGAGGTGGACGGGAGCGAGGTCCTGCCCGTCACCGGCGAGAAGGTCTCGACCCGGCTCGGGGCGGGGGTGGAGAAGAAGGGGAAGATCGAGCCCGGGCGCCTCGAGCTCGCCGCCGAGGCAATAAGCCTCTTTGCGAAGATAGCTGCCCTGAACGGTGTTGCGGAGCCCACGGTACTCGGCACGAGCGCGGTGCGTGATGCGGAGAACGGCCCGGAGCTGACGGAGAGGGTGCGGGAGATAACGGGCTTGAAGATGCGCCTGATCTCGGGCGAGGAGGAGGCCGCGCTCGGGTTTCGGGGGGCGGTCTCGGCGGTGGGCACTTCATGGGAGGGTCCGGCGCTGGTCGTGGACCTCGGCGGGGGATCGGCGCAACTGATAGTCGGGGAGGCGTCGAGCGGCCCGCTCATGCAGGTCTCGCTGCCGCTGGGCTCCAACCGCACCACGGAGCGGTTCGTAGAGAACGATCCGCCAAAGAAGAAGGAGTTGCGGGCGCTCGAGGAGCACGTCAGGGAGATGATGCCGGGGTGGGGTCTTTCGCAACGGGTGTCGGTCGTGGCGGTCGGCGGGTCCGCGAGGGCCATGCTCAAGATCACGCAGGACAGCCTGACGGTGGAGCGAATGCGGAGGCTCGCCCTGGAGATATCCGATCGCCCCTCGGCGGTGCTCGCGCGCGAGCACGGGCTCGCCCCCGAGCGTGCGCTGGTGCTGCCAGCGGCGATCACCACGCTCGCCGCGATACTTGAGCACTTCGACAAGGACAGGTTGACCGTGGCGCGCGGGGGCTTGAGGGAAGGGACTTTGCTCACGCTCGCGGAGGAGAAGGAGATATGACGGACGTAGCGGCGCGCAGACCGAGCCTGTCGGACCCGTCACTGTACATAAACCGGGAGCTCTCGTGGCTTGCCTTCAACGACCGGGTCCTAGCGCAGGCGCGGGACGAGCGGCATCCGCTCTTGGAACGGGTGCGGTTCGTCTCTATCTCGGAGACCAATTTGGACGAGTTCTTCATGATCCGGGTCGCCGGGCTGCAGCAGCAGGTCGCTTCCGAGCTGCCCAACCCCGTCCCGGACGGGATGACCCCGGAGGAGCAGCTCTCCCGCATCCAAGCCCACACGGAGAGCTTCTTCGCCGAGCAGCGCCGCATACTGGGGAAGGAGCTCTTGCCCGTGCTCGAGGAGGCGGGGATACGTGTCGTCCCTCACAAGAAACTGAGAGCGGCGGAGAAGAGGAGCCTGCGCGAGAGGTTCGCGCGCGAGATCCTGCCGATCCTGACCCCGCTCGCCATAGACCCGGCTCACCCCTTCCCGCACATCTCCAACCTTTCCCTGAACTTGCTGGTCGTCATAGAGGACGACGGCCGCAACGTGATAGCCCGCGTGAAGGTGCCGAACACAATAGACCGTTTCATGCGCCTACCGGAAGAGAGCCCTGACGGCCAAGGCCGTCCTCAGGTCAGGCTGGTCAGGATAGAGGAGGTCATAGCGGCCAACCTGGACGAGCTCTTCCCGGGCAAGGAGGTGGCCGCGAGCTACATCTTCCAGGTGACGCGCAACGCGGACTTCGTGATTGAGGAGGACGAGGCCTCGGACCTGCTGCAGGCCATAGAGGACGAGATCGAAGGCCGCTGGTTCGGGCACAGTGTGCGGCTCGTGGTCACCGAGGCGATGCCCGAGGGTCTGCACGACTGGCTGGCTGGGAACCTCAAGATAGACTCGGCTTCCGTCTACGCCGTGCCCGAGCCGCTGGGGCTCGCCGACCTCGAGGAGCTTACCCACCTCGACAGGGGCGACCTCCTCTACCCGCCCTTCACGCCGCGGGTGCCGCCCGAGATCCGGAGCGCCCGCTCGATTACCTCGGCGATCCGCCAGGGGGATATCCTGCTCTACCACCCCTTCGACTCCTTCACGCCCGTGGTGGAGTTCGTCCGGGCCGCTGCCTCCGACCCGAACGTGCTGGCCATAAAGCAGACGCTCTACCGGGTGGGCTCCAACTCCCCGATCGTCGAGGCGCTCTCAGAGGCACGCGACGAGCAGACGCAGGTAGCCGTGCTCGTCGAGCTCAAGGCACGCTTCGACGAGGAGCCGAACATCACCTGGGCCAGGCGGCTGGAGTCGCGGGGCGTCCACGTCGCCTACGGCATCGTGGGCCTCAAGACGCACGCCAAGATCAGCCTCGTCGTCCGGCGCGAGGGCTCGGGCGAGGAGTCCCTCAGGCGCTACGTCCACATGGGCACGGGGAACTACAACCCCTCGACCGCCCGCATCTACACGGACTTCTCGTACTTCACCGACGACCCTCGCCTCGCCGAGGACGCCTCGGACCTCTTCAACCACCTGACCGGCTACTCCGAGCAGGAGGAATACCACGAGCTGCTCGTCGCCCCGCAGTCCATGCGCGAGGGCGTCCTGCACCTTATCGAGGAGCAGACGGAGAGGGCGCGAAACGGGGAGCCGGCCAGGATCACCGGCAAGATGAACTCGCTTACGGACCCCAAGATCATCGAGTCGCTCTACGAAGCCTCCCAGGCCGGGGTAAAGATCGAGCTGATCATCCGGGGCATCTGCTGCCTCCGGCCGGGCCTCGAAGGCATCAGCGAGAACATCCGGGTGGTCTCGCTCGTCGGCCGCTTCCTGGAGCACGCCCGCGCGCTCGTCTTCGGGGAGGGAGAGGGGGAGAGGATCTACCTCGGAAGCGCGGACCTGATGCAGCGCAACCTGGACCGCAGGGTCGAGCAGCTCTTCCCTTTGCGCGAGCAGCGCCACCGCGACAAGGTCCGGCGTCTCCTCGAGCTCCAGCTCTCAGACACCGCCAACGCTTGGGAGCTCAGGCCCGACGGCTCTTTCGAGCAGCTCGCGCCGAAGGAGGGCGAGGAGCCGCTCGACAGCCAGGCGCTCCTGCTCGAAGAGGGTTTCTAGGGGCTCACCCCCGACCCCGCGAACGATTGACCGGCCTGAGGGGTGGGTGCTACCATAGCCGGCCTCTCCT
>Ga0126311_10001711_pt1 | contig 10764 bp, 8 predicted proteins | sample Plot61_FD_92539 | JGI IMG/M metagenome (GOLD analysis project Ga0126311, IMG submission 92539) | Serpentine soil microbial communities from UC McLaughlin Reserve, CA, USA - Plot61 | ecosystem: Environmental > Terrestrial > Soil > Grasslands | place: USA: UC McLaughlin Reserve, Lake County... | reverse complement strand
TGAAGGTGGCGAAGCCCTCGTTCAGCCAGATGTCGCGCCAGCGGTTGACCGAGACGCTGTCGCCGAACCACTGGTGCGCCTGCTCGTGCACGATCACGGACAGGTTCGAGCCGCCCGCCCAGAACTCGCGGGAGTACACCGGCCGGGTCTGCGTCTCCATGGCGAAGCCGAAGCTCGCGCGCGGCGCCACGCCTCCGACGGCGTCGAAGGGGTACGGCCCCCACTGCTTGCTCAGCCAGGACACCACCGAGGCGGTGCGCCTGAAGTCCTGCTTGGCGTACCGACCGGCGGCGCCGCCGTTCGACGCCACCGCGGTGACCACCGGCAGCCCGGAGCTGGTCTTGCCGTAGGCGACGTCGAACTGCCCGACCGCCATGAAGGCGAGGTAGCTCGCCATCGGCGCCCGCTCGCGCCAGTGCCAGACGTCCCGACCGTCCTTCGCGCGCTTCTTCGACACGCGGACCCCGTTGCTCAGCGCCTCGACGCCGTGCGGCACGGTGATGCTGATGTCGTACCCGGCCTTGTCCCGCGGGTGGTCGTTGCTGGGGAACCACCACGCCGCGATCTCCGGCTCGCCCACCGCGACGGCGCCGTCCGAGGTGCGGATCCACGGCTTCTTGCCAGCCACGCGCACCCGGTCGGGGTAGCCGGCGTACGTCACGACCACCTTCATCCGGGCGTCCTTGCGGATGCCGCGGGCCGGCGTGACGACGAGCTCGCCGCCCTTCTGGCTGGTGCGGGCCTTGCGGCCGTCGACGTCGACCCGGCTCGCGCGCAGCGCCAGGTCGAGCTGGAAGCGGGACAGGTCCTGCGTCGCGACCGCGGTGATCGTGGTGTGGCCGGCCAGCCGCCCGGTCCGCGGGCTGTACCGGACGCGGACGTCGTAGTGGCGCACGTTGTAGCCGCCGTTGCCGTAGGTCTTATAGGTGGGGTCCCCGATCCCGGCCGCGCCGGGGGTGTAGTGGGGCGCCAGCCGCTGGCTGGCGAGGGCGGCAGCCGCGGACGCCGCCGAGGTCACGGCCGGCACCGCCGGCGCGGCGCCCGCGACGGTGGCCGAGCCGGCCACCAGGGCCAGTGCGGCACCGACGGCGACGGGCGCGGCCGCCGCGCGCATCGGTCGGCGGGTTGGGGACGACGAGACGGTGCGGTGCACCTGCGGCTCCTGGGGGTGATCGGGGGCTGACCGGAGACTGACTGGGACCCGGCGCCGTGGTCCGCACCCCGTGGTGCCCCCCGCCCGGAGCGCACCAGCGTACCGGCCCGCAGCGGCCGGACGGGACGTTCCCGCGACGCCGTACCCTGGACGGGCCATGGACAGCACCACGAGGACCTACGACGTCCGCACCTTCGGGTGCCAGATGAACGTGCACGACTCCGAGCGGCTCACGGGTCTGCTCGAGGAGGCCGGCTACGTCGCCGCGGAGCCCGGCGTCGACGCCGACGTGGTGGTGTTCAACACCTGTGCGGTGCGCGAGAACGCCGACAACAAGCTGTACGGCAACCTCGGCCACCTCGCGCCGGTCAAGAAGCGCCGGCCCGGCATGCAGATCGCCGTGGGCGGCTGCCTGGCCCAGAAGGACCGCGGCGAGATCGTCCGCCGAGCCCCGTGGGTCGACGTCGTGTTCGGCACGCACAACCTCGGCTCGCTCCCCGTGCTGCTCGAGCGCGCGCGGCACAACGAGCAGGCCCAGGTGGAGATCCTGGAGAGCCTGGAGGTCTTCCCGTCCACGCTGCCCACCAAGCGCGAGTCCGCGTACGCCGGCTGGGTGTCGATCAGCGTCGGCTGCAACAACACCTGCACCTTCTGCATCGTCCCCAGCCTGCGCGGCAAGGAGCGCGACCGGCGGCCCGGCGAGATTCTGGCCGAGGTCGAGGCACTCGTCGCGGAGGGCGCGCTGGAGGTCACCCTCCTGGGGCAGAACGTCAACAGCTACGGAGTCGAGTTCGGCGACCGGCTGGCCTTCGGCAAGCTGCTGCGCGCCTGCGGTGACGTGGCGGGCCTGGAGCGGGTGCGATTCACCAGCCCACACCCCGCGGCGTTCACCGACGACGTCGTCGACGCGATGGCCACGACGGCGAACGTCATGCCGAGCCTGCACATGCCGCTGCAGTCGGGGTCCGACCGCGTGCTGCGCGCGATGCGCCGCTCCTACCGGTCCGAGCGCTTTCTGGCGATCCTGGACCGCGTGCGGTCGCAGATCCCCGACGCCGCGATCACCACGGACATCATCGTCGGCTTCCCCGGTGAGACCGACGCGGACTTCGAGGCCACCCTGGACGTCGTCCGCGCCGCCCGGTTCGCCAGTGCGTTCACCTTCCAGTACTCGCGCCGGCCCGGGACGCCGGCCGCCGACCTGCCGGACCAGCTGCCCAAGGCGGTGGTCCAGCAGCGGTACGAGCGGCTGGTCGCGCTGCAGGACGAGATCTCCTGGGAGCTGAACCGCAAGCAGGAGGGGCGGGTGCTCGAGGTCCTCGTCGCGGAGGGGGAGGGCCGCAAGGACGGCGCGACGCACCGCCTGTCGGGCCGCGCTCCGGACAACCGGCTCGTGCACTTCGCGGTGGCGGCCGGGGCGCCAGTGCCCCGGCCCGGCGACCTGGCACGGGTCGGCGTCACCCATGGCGCTCCGCACCACCTGGTGGCGGACGCCGCGCTGGCCGGTGGCACCTGCGAGGTCCGCCGGACCCGGGCCGGCGACGCGTGGGCCGCCCGCACCGAGCGAGGCCAGGACCGGCCGCCCACCGGACCGCGTTCGGTCGGGCGTCCGGTCGGGCTTGGCCTGCCGTCGGTCGGCGCACCGCCGGCCGTCGCGGCCGCGCCGTCCTGCCGCTGACGCCGGCGTGCCGCCGACCCCGCTCGTCGCCGTGGTCGGGCCCACCGCGACCGGCAAGTCCGACCTCGGCATCGCGCTGGCGCTGGACCTGGACGGGGAGGTCGTGAATGCCGACGCCATGCAGCTGTACCGCGGCATGGACGTCGGCACGGCCAAGCAGGCGCCGGACGCGTGGCGCGGGGTGCCGCACCACCTGCTGGACGTCCTGGACGTCACCGACGAGGCCAGCGTCGCGGCGTACCAGCGGGACGTCCGCGCGGTCGTCGACGGTATCGTGTCGCGCGGCCGCGTGCCGGTTCTCGTCGGCGGGTCGGGGCTGTACGTGCGCGCGGCGCTGGACCGGCTGCAGATCCCGCCGACCGACCCCGCGATCCGCTCGCGGCTGGAGGCGGAGGCCGAGGGGGCTGGCGCACAGCGGATGCACGAGCGGCTGGCGCGCGTCGACCCCGTGTCGGCCCGGCGAATCCTGCCCGGCAACGTGCGGCGCGTCGTGCGGGCGCTGGAGGTCGTCGAGCTGACCGGGCGTCCGTTCAGCGCCACCCTTCCCGAGCCTGCGTACCTGCGCCCGACGGTGCAACTGGGGCTGCGCGCGCCACGGCCGGAGCTGGACCAGCGGATCGAGCGCCGGGTCCGCCGGATGTGGGAGGACGGCCTGCTGGACGAGGTGGCGCGGCTGGTGCCGCACGGGCTGCGAAGCGGGCGGACGGCGTCCCGGGCCGTCGGGTACGCGCAGGCGCTGGCGGAGCTGGACGGGGTGCTGGACCGCGACGCGGCCCAGCAGGAGACCGCGCGGCTCACCCGGCGGCTGGCCCGGCGGCAGGAGTCGTGGTTCGGGCGCGACGACCGTGTGGTCTGGCTTGACTACGACGAGCCTGGGTTGCTCGCGCGAGCGCTGAACGTCGTCCGTGCGGGCGGTGATGGCCGATGATGGGTCCGTGAGCGACCAGCTGCGGTTCAGCAAGGGGCACGGCACCGAGAACGACTTCGTGCTGGTGCCCGACCCGGACGGGAAGCTCGAGCTGTCCGCGGAGCGTGTACGCCGGCTGGCCGACCGGCGCGCCGGCATCGGAGGTGACGGCGTGATCCGGGTGGTCCGCAGCGCGGCCGCGCCCGAGGTGGCCGACCAGGCCGACGACGCCGAGTGGTTCATGGACTATCGCAACGCCGACGGGTCGCTCGCCGAGATGTGCGGGAACGGTATCCGGGTGTTCGCTCGCTACCTGCTGCGCGAGGGGCTGGTCAACGGTGCCCGGTCGTTCCGGGTGGCAACCAGGAACGGGCCCAAGGACATCACCGTTCGCGGCGACGACATCGCCGTCGACCTCGGTGCCTGGCGGGTCGCCGGCGGCGAGGCTGCCCTGGCTGCCGGTGGCGACGCGCACGTCCGGGTGCACGGCCTGCCGGGACCGATGGCGGCCCTGTCCCTCGACCTCGGAAACCCGCACACCGTCGTCCTGCTGCCCGGCGAGGCCGACCTGGCCGCGGCCGACCTGACCCGCCCGCCCGGCGTCACCCCAGAGCCGCCGGAGGGCACCAACGTCGAGCTGGTGGTACCGCTGGCCTCCGGCCACCTCGCGATGCGGGTGCAGGAGCGTGGGGTCGGCGAGACCCGCTCGTGCGGCACCGGCGCGGCCGCCGCGGCGCTCGCCGCGCGGGCCTGGTCCCTCGCCGCGGGAGGCGAGCCCGGCAGTGCGGAGGTACCTGACGCCTGGCGGGTTGACGTGCCGGGGGGAACGGTACGAGTCACCGCACTGTCCGGCGACCGGGTCGAGCTGGCCGGTCCGGCCGTGCTCGTCGCGGACGGCGTCACGTCGCTCTGACCGTCAGGCCGAAGACTTGTTCCCACCCCGCGGGCAGAAGTCTTCGGCCTGACACCGCCGCTCGCTTCGCGGCCGTCCACAGCGACGCCGGACACCGTCCGAGGCACCGCCGCCGCGCCAGGCTGGTGCGATGCCCGCCGCCGACGTCCGAGACCGCGTCCGTCAACTGTCCGTGGCACAGGCTGGTGTGGTGCAGCGAGCCCAGCTCCTCGACGCCGGCGTGGCGTCGTCCTCTCTCGGGCGGCAGATCCGCGACGGGCGGTGGCAGGCCCTGCACCCGGGCGTCTACGCGACCCACGACCGCCCGGTCGACGACCTGGCGAGGGTCTGGGCGGGCGTCCTGTACGCGTCCCGTGGCGGCGCCGTCGCCGCGGCCTCCGGCGCGACGGCGCTGTGGCTGGCCGGTGTGCTCGACGATTGCCCGCCAGTGGTCGAGGCCACGACGACAGCGGACCGCCGCGTCCGTGGGCAACCCGGACTGCGGGTGCTGGCTCGGGAGCGCGTCGTCGTCCATCCGGCCCACCAGCCGGCCCGCCAGCGCCTGGAGGAGGCCCTGCTCGACGCGGTCGCGTCAGCCCGCCGGCCGGAGCGCGTCGTCGACCTCGTGCTGCGCGCCGGCCAGCGTCGGCTGACCACGCCGGGCCGGTTGCGCTCGGCCGCGCTGCAGCGACGACGACTGCGCTGGCGGGTGCTCGTCGATGGGCTGTGCGCTGACCTGGCGGCCGGCGTCCAGTCGCCGCTAGAGCAGCGATACGCGGCTCGCGTGGAGCGCAGACACCGGCTACCGAAGGGTGAGCGCAACCTGCCGGAGCAGAACCTCGCCGAACAGGTGGGAGCCGCACACTGCTACCGGGACGTCCGGTACCGCCGCTGGCGGGTGGTCGTCGAGCTGGACGGGCGCGGCGCGCATCCTCCGGAGGAGGCGTTCCGGGACCGCCGGCGGGACAACCGCGCGGCCCGTCTCGGTGAGGTGTCGCTGCGCTACGGCTGGCGTGAGGTCGTTGCGACGCCGTGCGACGTGGCCGCCGAGGTCGCGCAGGTGCTGCGTTCGCGCGGCTGGACGGGGAAGCCGCGGCGATGCGGTCCGGATTGCCCCGCCGGGGTTCCGCAGGCCGGTGCTTTCTTCCCGCTCAGCGGCAACAAAGCACCAGCCTGACGCCGGAGGGCGGCGGGGGTAGTCACGCTGGAAGCCGAGCACTAGGTTGCGGTTCGTCCGCTTCCGCCCTGGCTAGGGAGTGCCCATGGCACGCACCGCACGTCGCGCAGTGGTCGCCGTCACCGTCGGGGTCGCGCTGGCGCTGCCGCCCGCGGCCGCGGTCGCGGCGCCCACCACGAGCAGCACCCGACAGGTGGCGAGTGCGGCCACGATCAGCAGCACGCGCGCCGCCGCACCGGTCCGGCCCAGGCTGCCCGTCGTCCCCGTGATGCGCGGAGCCGGGGGAGCGGTCTCCAGCGTCGACGGTGTGGCCTCGCAGGTCGGCATCGACGTCCTCCGGCGGGGCGGCAATGCCGTCGACGCGGCCGTCGCGACCGCGGCCGCGCTCGGCGTCACCGAGCCGTACTCCGCGGGCATCGGCGGCGGCGGCTTCCTCGTCTTCTACGACGCCAGCAGTCGCACGGTCCGCACCCTCGACGGCCGCGAGACCGCGCCGCGCACCTTCAACGAGCGAACGTTTACCGACAGCAACGGCAACGCCCTGGACTTCGCGGCGGCGGTCAGCTCGGGCCTGTCGGTGGGCGTCCCCGGCACGCCGGCTTTGTGGCAGGCCGCGGTGAACCGCTGGGGCACCGAGTCGCTGTCGCAGGTGCTGCGGCCGGCCGAGCGGGTCGCCCGCCGCGGCTTCGTCGTCGACCAGACCTACCGGCAGCAGACGCTTGACAACCAGGACCGCTTCCGCAAGTTCCCGGAGACCGCCCGGGTGTACCTGCCGGGCGGCTCGGCTCCGGCCGTCGGAAGCGTGTTCCGCAACCCCGACCTCGCCCGCACCTACCGCCTGCTGCGCACCGAGGGCACCGGCGTCCTGTACCGGGGACGCCTCGGAGCCGAGCTGGTGGACGCCGCCCGCAACCCGCGCACGGCTCCCGGGGTGCAGGTCTTCCGGGGACAGATCACCGAGCGCGACCTCGCGGACTACCGGGCGCTGGTCAAGGCGCCGACCCGGGCCACCTACCGCGGGCTGCGCGTCTACGGCATGCCGGTGCCGTCGTCCGGCGGGATCGCGGTGGGCGAGGCCCTGAACCTGCTCGAGGCCTACGACCGGCGTACCCGCCTGCCGCTGTGGGACGTCGACGACGTGCAGTACCTGCACCGCTTCGCCGAGGCCACCGCGACCGCGTTCGCGGACCGCGCGCGTTGGGTGGGCGACGTGCCCGGGGTGCCCACTCGTGAGCTGCTCAGCCAGGGCTTCGCCAACGAGCGGGCCTGCCAGCTGTTCAACCCGAACCAGGCGCACTCGCGGCCGATCCCGTTCGGGTCGCCCGACGGCTCGTACTCCTGCACGCGGCCGGCCGGACGCACGGCCGTGCAGCGGGACGACCACGGCACCACGCACCTCACGGTGGCCGACCGCTGGGGCAACGTCGCGGCGTACACGCTGACCATCGAGCAGACCGGCGGGTCGGGCATCACCGTGCCGAACCGCGGCTTCCTGCTGAACAACGAGCTCACCGACTTCAACTTCGTCCCGACCACCGCGGGCGTGCCCGACCCGAACCTGCCAGGCCCGGGCAAGCGGCCGCGCTCGTCGATGAGCCCCACCATCGTCACCGACCGCGGCCGGCCGATCCTCGCCCTCGGGTCCCCGGGCGGTGCGACGATCATCACCACGGTGGCCCAGGTGCTCACCGAGTACCTCGACCGTGGGCTTCCGCTGGTGGACGCGATAGCGGCCCCCCGCATCTCCTCGCGCAACGCGGCCACGACCGACGCCGAGCCCGCCGTGGTGAACGGCCCGCAGGGCGCCGGGCTGCGGTTGCTCGGCCACCAGCTCAAGTCGGTGCCGGAGCTCGGGGCGGCCACGGCCATCAAGCTGATCGGGCGCAACCACTTCGAGGCGGCGGCGGAGACCACGCGCCGCGGCGGCGGCTCGGCCATGGTGGTGCGGCCGAACCGTCGCTGACGCCGGACCGGCCGGTCGGCAGCGCAGCCGACCGGCCACCCCGGCGCGACATCGCGGGGGCTTCGAGGGCTCAGCCGGTCGCCGCGGCTCCTGGCGCCCGGACGTGGAGCACCCGGAAGCCCTTGGCACTGGCGTGCCGCGTCACCTCGAACCCGTCCGGGCCGAGGGTCTCGTCCAGCCAGCGGTGCAGTGAGTCCGACCCCAGGTTGCGCTGGACGACCAGGTACGCCGACGCGCCGGGCAGCAGCCGCGGCAGCCACTGCCGCAGCATGTCGTGGAGCACGGCCTTGCCGACCCGGATCGGTGGGTTGCTCCACAGCACCGCGAACCGCAGGTCCGCGGGGACGTCCTCCGGCAGCACAGGGCGGATGTTCGCGGCGCCCGCGGCGGAGGCATTGCGGCGCAACAGGTCCAAGGACCGCTCGTTGACCTCGACCCCCCACACCCGCGCCTGCGGTGAGAGCAGCGCCAGGCTCAGCGAGAGGGGTCCCCAGCCGCAGCCGAGGTCCAGCAGGTCCCCGTGCTCCGGTGGGTCCGGCACCTCGCGGAGCAGCACCTGCGTGCCCAGGTCCACGCGGTCCGGGCTGAAGACCCCGCCGGCCGTGACCAGGTCGAGGTCCGTTCCGGCCAGCCGGACGGCGAGCGGGCGCAGGTCTTCGGCGCTGCCCGGCCGGGCGGTGAAGTAGTGCTCGCTCACCGCAGGGCTCCGGCCTGCCGCGGCTCCGGTGCACCCACCGCGAGCTCGCCGCCCAGCTCGTCCGCCACCGGGCGCAGCCGCGCGGCCAGCGCCGCGAGGTCCTCAGGCAGCAGCCGTTCGGCCGGCCCGGACACCGACACGGAGGCGACGACCCGCGAGCCGTCGTGCACCGGAACGGCCAGGCAGCGGACGCCGGGCTCCTCCTCGCCGTCGTCGACGGCGAACCCCTGCCGGCGCACGCGCTCGAGCTCGGCCAGCAGCGCGGAGGGCTCGGTGATGGTGGCCGGGGTGCGGGCCGGCATCCCGACCCGCGCGAGCAGCGCGAGGACGTGTGGCGCCGGCATGTCGGCGACCAGGACCTTGCCGACCGCGGTGCAGTGCACGTACACCTGTCGCCCTACCTCGGCGAACATCCGCAGCGTGCGCGCGGAGGGCACCTGCGCGACGTAGACGGCCAGGTCACCCTCCAGCACAGCGAGGTTCGCCGTCTCGCCGCTGATCTCGACGAGCCGTGACAGCGCCGGCCCGGCCGCGGCCGCGAGCGTGCGGTGACCGGCGTCCCGCAGGCGCAGCACGGAGGACCCCAGGGCGTACTTGCGGTCGACGGTCTGGCGGACGTACCCGCGCTGCAGCAGCGCGCGCAGCAGCCGATGCGCGGTGCCCTCCGGCAGCGCGGTCAGCCCGGCGAGCTCGCTGACGCCCAGCGGCTGCAGGGAGGACCCGAGCGCCTCCAGCAGGTCTAGGGCACGGTCGACGGACTGCACCCCACCGCGGGCCGACGCAGGAACCGCCGGTGGGTCGGTGGTGCGGTCGTCCACCGCAGCATCATCCCACCGGGTCGCCGGCGCCAGACGCCTCCACCAGGCCCACGGTCAGCGGACCCTCGGGCAGCACCCCGACCCGAGGTCCCGCGCGCCGCACCGCCTCGCGCACCGCCGCTGTGACGTCGGCGACCGGCTCGAGCTGGGCCAGCCGCACCAGCGGGTCCGGCAGCGTGCTGTGCAGCCCGACGCGCGCGTGGGTCAGCACCCGGCCGAGCACTTGCACCTGCCACTGGTCCTGTGCCGAGGGCGCGTCCAGCAGCTCCTGCGGGGTGGCCGCGGACGCCAGTCGCTCGGCGAAGTCCCCGTCCGGCAGGCCGTCGCCGCACCGGGCCACGCAGACGACCTCGCCACCCTTGCGCACGACCCGCTCGGCTGCGCTCATCCCCTTGACCGCCTGGTAGAGGTTGCGGTCGAGCGGGTGGCCGGCGTTCGTCGTCACCACGACGTCGAACGGCTCGGTCAGGTGGACGACGCTGGTGCGCTGCACGAAGTCGCACGCCTGCCGATGGCTGTCCGGCAACGGGCCGGCGAACACGGCTGTCACCTGTCGGGCTGCGTTGATCGTGACGTCGACCGACAGGGCCGGCGGCGCGAGCGCGGCGGCCGCGCGGACGAACTCGTGCACCGGGTTGCCGTCCAGGACGGTCCAGGTGGCACGCGGGTCGGCGATGCGAGCGGGGGAGTGCGCCTCCAGGACCGTGGCCGTGGCGGCGAGGCCGGGCACGACCCCCTTCGGGCCGCCGGAGTAGCCGGCGAAGAAGTGCGGCTCGACGAAACCGGTGACGATCCGGGTTGGGGCGTCGACGTACGCCCGGTCGACGAGTACCGGGGCCCCGTCGATGGCGCCCACCTGCACGTGCGCCGCGGTGTCCGTGGCGTCGTGGTCGTGGACGCCGAAGCGGTCGACCAGGTCGTCGCCCACGAGCTCCCGCATCTCCGCGTCGGTCGCCTGCCGGTGCGTGCCGGTGGCACACAGCAGCCGGATCCGGCCGTTGTCCACGCCAGTTGCGGCGAGCGCCTCGAGCACGGCCGGCAGCACCACCCGGTGCGGGAACGGCCGGGTCAGGTCCGGGAAGACGATGGCGACCGGTCCCTCCGGGTGCACCGTCGCTCGCTCCAGGGCGTCCCGGACGGCCGCCACGATGCGGCCGTGTGCGTCGTCCAGACCCGGCAGGTCGGTGGGCGCCAGCACCTGGGCGTCCGCGGGCAGCAGCGCCGTGAGGCCCTCCCGGCCGTAGGCCAGCCGCACCGGGCGCCACCCCTCGGGGGTGGCACCCGACGCGGCGCCGCCGCTCGTCACGGGATCATCCAGGACAGGACGGTGGACTGGGCGAGAACCAGCAGGCACATGATCGCCAGCATCCCGATGCTCCATCCCACCACCTTGCGGAACAGGTCGCCCTCACGCCCGGCGAGGCCCACGGCGGCGGCCGCGATGGCGAGGTTCTGCGGCGAGATCATCTTGCCGAGCAC
>Ga0126311_10001710_pt1 | contig 10775 bp, 11 predicted proteins | sample Plot61_FD_92539 | JGI IMG/M metagenome (GOLD analysis project Ga0126311, IMG submission 92539) | Serpentine soil microbial communities from UC McLaughlin Reserve, CA, USA - Plot61 | ecosystem: Environmental > Terrestrial > Soil > Grasslands | place: USA: UC McLaughlin Reserve, Lake County... | reverse complement strand
GTGCCCGGCGTTTTCGGCCGTTCAGCATGTCGACGCAGACGTTCGTGGCGATCCGGTAGAGCCAGGATCGGAGGGCCGCCCGACCTTCGAACCGGTCGAGCGATCGCCACGCCCGGATGAACGTCTCCTGGACGGCGTCCTCGGCATCGAACGCGGAGCCCAGCATCCGATAGCAATAGCCGGTCAATTCGACGCGGTATTGCTCGAGCTGGGCCTCCGCGTCGACCGGTGGAAGGACGACCGCCGGCGAGGCGGCGGGATCCGTTGCGGTCTGAGTGGCAGGTTCAGTCATGACGACGAATGCTAGCGGCTTTCACCGTTCTTCCCAGCCGAGCGATGAATTACCGCCCCACCGGCGGTCTTACTGGTGGCGCCGAAGGAATCCTTCCTCTCGGCGCCTCCGCCTTCCTCAGAGCCAGGTGTTGTCGTGCTCGAGGTAGAACTTGGCCATCTCCTCCTCGCTTGGCCGACCGGAGACCGCGAAGTTCGCGAGCCCCTCGAAGTAGCCCTCGCGAGGAGCGCCAGGCGCAAAGTGGAGGAGCATTGATGCCGGTTCGCCGGACTCGTTCCGGAAGCCGTGGATGCCGCCCGGCGGAACGTGGACGAAATCTCCCGGTCGTGTCTCGATCCACTGCTGACCGTTGTAGATGCGAACAGAGCCCGTCAGGACGAAGAACGATTCCGCGATCGTCCGATGGAAGTGCGGACCCGGGCCGCTGGGTTCCGGTCCCATCACCCAGCGGTAAAGGCCGAACAGGCCGTCGGTCGACGCGCCCGTCGCCAGGTAGTGCGCGGTGTTGCCGTTTTCGTAGGTGATCTCGGGCTCGTGGTCCGACGGGCGATACGTGGCGCTCACCTCGCCGGTCTCGCCGAAGTAGCGCGGATCGGGATACGACATCGACGTTCCTTTCACTGCGATCGGGAACGATCGAGCCTACTTCGACTTCGCGAGATCCTCGCTCAACTCCCGCTCCGCCTTCGTTTTCGTCGCGAGCGAGATGGCCAGCCGCTCCGCCTGCTCGGAGAGCCTCATGACGCGACCGTTGGCGGGATCAAGACCGCCCTTCTCCGCCTCGATGGCGATGAGCTGCTCGGCGTCGCGCTGGATCGACTCTTCCGTCGCCCACAGGTCTTCGCGTTGACTTGGCATGGTTCGAGAGGCCTCCTGACTCCGTGGCTGTGGACGGTCGCGACCGCACCCAGTGGCCGTCGCGATAGACGTACCAGATGAGGAACGGCTCGGATGCAAGCTCGCGCATGTGGACGACGGCCGCCGGATAGACCGTTCGGAGCCGTCGCTGAAGCTGGCCGATCTCGTCGGCACCGTGATCCACGAGGACCTGCGAGAAGGCCGCGAAGACAGCGTCCTCCGCGGGATTGATGACGAGGATCGGCTTCATGGGCTCCCACCGCTCCGATTTCGAGCAGTCTCACGGCCACGAGCGGCCCCTCAACCGCCACCGCTCGTGGCCGGGCTCGCAGGAGCGTTGCAATCCGGAAGCCGCCGCGAGGCCCCTGGGTGACGTGCCTCAGCCGAGGGCGAACCAGATCGTCTTCTTCTCCGTGTACTGATCGAATGCCTCGAGACCTTTGTCGCGGCCTCCGAATCCGGACTCCTTGAAGCCCCCGAACGGCGTCGTGACGTCTCCCTCGGAGTAGGCATTCACACCCACGGTGCCGGCCTTGATTGCCCGGGAGACGCGGATCGCTCGATCGAGATTCGTGGTGTACACCGACGCCGCCAGGCCGTAGTTCGTCTGGTTCGCCAGCGTCACGGCCTCGTCCTCGTCGTCGAACGGCACGAGCGAGATGATCGGCCCGAAGATCTCCTCTCGGGCGATCCGCATCGTGTTCCGGACGTCATCGAAGATCGTCGGCGCAACGAAGTAGCCGCCGCTGTCGGTGCGGGTTCGCTCGCCGCCGGTCACGACTCGGGCGCCTTCGGCGCGTCCAGCCTCGATGTACCCGAGGACCTTGTCGAGATGCGGCCGCTCGATCATCGGGCCCAGCCGTGTTTCGGGGTCCTGGGGGTCACCGACCGGCCAAGCCTTCAGGCCATCGACCAGGCGCTCGACGAGGTCGTCGCGAACGGATCGGTCGACGAGCAGTCGCGACCCGCACGAGCAGTTCTCGCCCATGTTGACCAGCCCTGCAAAGAGGACCTGTTCGGCGACCCGGTCGAGATCGGGGGCGTCCGCGAGCACGACCTGGGGGCTCTTGCCACCCATCTCCAGCGTGATTCGCTTGAGATTGCTCTCGGCCGCGTACTTGAGGAAGAACCGTCCGACCTCGGTCGAACCCGTGAAGGACAGCATGTCGACGTTCATGTGCCGGCCCAGCGCCTGTCCCGCCGTCTCGCCGAGGCCTGGCACGACGTTCAACACGCCTTCGGGCAGGCCGGCCTCGACTGCAAGCTCGGCCATCCGGATCGTCGAGAGCGAGGTGAGCTCGGCCGGCTTGATGACCATGCTGTTGCCGGCCGCCAGCGCCGGTGCGGCCTTCCACGCCGCCATCAGGATCGGGAAGTTCCAGGGCAGGACCGCCCCGACGACGCCGATCGGCTCGCGGACGATCAGGGCCAGGGCGTCCTGGCCAGTCGGCGCGACCGAATCGAACACCTTGTCGATCGCCTCGGCGAACCAGCGGAACGTCTTGACCGTATCGGGAAGATCGACGTCGCGGCAGTCCGTGATCGGTTTCCCGGCCTCCAGCGAATCGAGGAGCGCGAGCTCCTCCGCGTTCGATTCGAGAAGATCGGCGAAGTCGAGCAGGATCCGCTTCCGCTCCGCCGGCGCGCGCTTCGACCAGCGGCCGTCGTCGAACGCGCGGCGAGCGGCACCGACCGCCGCGTCGATATCCGCTGTATCCCCGGCGGCGACGCTCGCGAGCGGCCGGCCGGTCGCCGGGTTCTCGGTCACGAACGTCTCGCCCGACGCCGCGTCCCTGAATTCGCCGTCGATGAATGCCTTCGTCCTGAATGCCGGAAGTGCCGCGACCGCCATTGGAGACCTCCTGCGCCTCTTCCCCTCGACCGGCGAAGTATGTCGTTACTCGACGATCGGCTCCAGCGGCCCTGCCTGGGGCGGCCGACCTACCGTGGCGCGGCCGAGGAGCAGCACGCCGCCGACGACCCCGACGATGACAGAGCCGAGGATCCCGAGCGAAGCGTAGCCGAGGCCAGCGAGCAGCACACCGGATCCCAAACTCGCGATCGCCGCGGTGCTCCAGATGAGCGCATCGGCGAGACCCTGGACGCGTGCCCGTTCGACCACCGACACGCCACCGGTCAGCAACGCGCTGCCGGCGACGAACCCGAGGTTCCAGCCCCAACCCAGAAGGAACAGGGCGACGAGGAGGACGAGCTCGCCCTCAGGTGGGGCGACCGCCGACAGGATTCCGGAGCCGGCGATGATCGCAGCGCCGACGAGGATCACGGGCACCGAGCCGAACCGATCCGTCAGCCGGCCCGAGATCGGCGCGAGCGCGAACATCCCGAACGTGTGGGCGGAGATGACCAACCCGACGGCGGAGAGCCCATGGCCGTGGTCGGTCATGTGGAGCGGGGTCATCGTCATGATCAGGACCATCACGAATTGCCCGGCCACGAGCGCCAGCACGGCCAGGGCGATGGTCGGCCGCCGGATGATCGCCCCAATCGAGGCCGCCGGAATGTCGAGGTCGCCGCGGGGTCCGGAGTCATCGGCCAGCTCGCGAGGGTCCGGTCGAAGGAAGATGAACGACAGCAGGGCAGCGAGCGCGACGAGGACGACCGGCACGAGGTACGGTCCGGCGAGCCGAGGCAGGCCGACTGCCACCGCGACGACACCGCTCGGTTCAACGAGGTTCGGCCCGATCACCGCCCCGACCGTCGCCGCCCAGACGACGGTGCCGATCGCGGATGCCCGCCGGTTCGTCGGGTACATGTCGGCTGCGGCGTAGCGGGAGAGCTGGTTCGAGCTGTTGCCGAAGCCGACCGCGAGCGAACCGAGCAGCACGATCGGGAGCGAGAGGATGACGATCCCGGCGATCGCGACGACTGCGCCGAGGACGGCGACTGCGTAGCCGGCTGCGAGTCCCCACCGGCGCCCCCAGCGACCCATCGCGGCGCCGAGGATCGTCGCGCCGAAGGCCGCGCCGAGCACGACGGCGGCAGCGGGCAGGCCCGCGAGCGATCGATCCCCGCCGATCTCCTGTGCCACGAGCGACGTGACGGTGACGGCGGCGATGTGGCCGGTGCTGCCGAGGGCCACGCCACCGACGAGGACGCCGACGCTCCGGCGACGCAGGGCCTCGCGGTTGGGGGTCGATCGGGTTGGTCCCATCCGCTAAGCGTAGGGCTCCGGGCTGTGCGGCGGGACATGAAGACTGGCCCGACCCCCGAAGGGCCGAGCCAGTCATGGGAGCCGCGGGTCAGCTGGCGGCGGGGGCGACCTGCGCGCCGGCGGCATCGACGCCGATGGTGGCGCGGCCGCCACGGGCCACACGCCACATCAGCAACACGACGGCACCCAGGCCGACGAGGCTGATGAGCCCACCGAATGGCGGGAAGAGGCTTACGACGGCGACGATGCTCAACCCGACGATCGCGGCCAGGTATGGTCGCTCGCGGGTCTTTCCGGGCGTCGTCTGGCCGAGGACCATCTCGCCGACCCAGATCCCGGCAACCAGATACCCGACGAAAGCCAGCCCCGGCAGAGCGAATACCAGGAGACCGATGCCGAACGGGATGCCGACAACGGTGACCATGGCGAGGATGCCGGCCGTCACGAGCCCGATGAGCCCGATGAACGACGCGGCAATGACCTGGACCGGCTCGTGGCTGATGAGTGCGGTCGCGGCACGAACCTGGCGCGCGGCCACCCCCGCAAGGACGACGCCTGCGGCAATCGCAGAGATCGCGAACGCGGCGTAGATCAGGAACAAGACCGAACCGAGCCGAAGCCAGCCAAACGCCATGTCGATGCTGATGTCGCGCACCTGGCCTCCGACGGAGGCGCCGGGAGCGCTGGTCACGGTGCTGTTCATCGTCCGGATGTCGCCGCTGACGACGGACGCGGAGTCGACGTTGACCCGGGATTCCACCGCGATGACCGTACTGGCATCCGCGCCGACGAGGTCGGCGGTGCCGTTGACGATGAAGATCGTCCGGGCCTCGCCCTCGATCCGGGCGTTGCCGTTGAAGACCACGAAGACCTCGACCGACTGATCAGCGGGCAACGTCACGTCGGTGCCGCTGGCCATGATGAACCGCTCGGAGCGGGAGGTCGGGCTCGCAGCGGCGACGATCGGAACCAGGACGGTCAGGGCGAGGAGCACGGCACCAGCGATGCCGATGAGGATGTTCAGCGGCCGCGCGGGAACGCGGGGCGTGGCGGATGTCGTTCTCATTGTCTAGTCTCCTTCAGTCGATTGGCGTGTGCCATGGGTGGTGGAGAGGCTGGTGGCGGCGCTTGGGACGATCGGCATCGGCGATCAGAGCTCGGTCGCCAGGGGTGGCGCTTGCCGTGAACGGATGCCGCCGAATGCGATGACGACGACGGCGATGACCGCCACGAGTACGGCCCGAATCGCCCACGCGCGGTCGACATCGAGCTGGGCCATCAGCGGCGGGACGCCGTTGAAACCGGTATGGATGAGGGCCGCGAGCAGGACGCTGCCGCCTGTCTTGACGAAGACCCACGTCAACAGCACCGAGTACGAGGCCAGGCTCAAGATCGTCGGCCAGAGTTCGAGCCGATCGTTCATCTGCCCGGGCAGCTGGAGATACGCGTGGAGGACGATCCACGGGGCCGCGAGGATGAGCGCCGCGGCGAGCGGCGACATCGACGGAAGCAGTCGTGAGATCGCATAGCCGCGCCAGGCGATCTCCTCGGCAAGCGCAGGCAGGAACACGACCAGCGGGATGATGAAGACGGCCGGAACGGCTTTGTCGAAGACGCCGGCCGCGGAATCGCCGAGGGCGATCGCGATCGCGACCGTGGCAAGTGCCCAGACGACCGTCAGCGCAATGAGGGCGTACCAGGCTCGCCGCGGCGGGCGCGTGACCGCGGTCCGGAGCAAGCGGCGAAGTGCGCCGCCGCCCTCACGCGAGGCGAGTCCGATCGCGATCGCCGTCGGGCCGAGGGCGAGGACGAACGGAAGCAGGGTCGGCGATGTTCCCGCGACCGTGGCGATGGTCGCGAGGGCCACGCTGAGGCCGGCGAACAACATCGCATTGAATGCCTGTTTGCCTGCTGTCCGGGTTGTCGGGAAGCCGTCCGGATAGGCAAGAGCCGAACCTGTGGTGGCAACGGTCCGCGAACTGGTCATCGGACGCTCCTCGATGGCAGGGTGTTCTCGAGCAGCGTGGTCCCCGGGCGGCCGCAACTCATCCGTGCATGCCCGCGCCGCGACTCAGGGTCTTCCCGGATTCGACCTGGCCACCGCGGTACTGCCGCGGTTCTCCTGGCTGAGGATCAGGCGGGTGCGGGATCGGCGGTCGGGATCGTCAGCCACGCGCCGACCAGAGCTCAGCTCGGTCGGCGGTTTGCGTTCGAGCCTGTCAGTCGACGGCCCTCAGGCTGTTGGTGCCGCGGCCTGCGTGGTCGCCGGAATCCGTGCCGTCAAGCTCGTTCCACCTCCGACTGGGCTCACGATCTCGAGCGTTCCCTCGACGGCCGACAATCGGTCGACCAGGCCTCGAAGGCCGCTGCCGACGTTTGGGTCGGCGCCACCAATGCCGTCGTCGGAGATCTCCACCTGCAGCGTGTCGTCGCTCCAGCTCGTGCGAACCAAAGCGCGGGTCGCCTCGGCATATTTCGCGACGTTCGCCAATGCCTCCGAGACGACGAAATACGCAGTCCCCTCGACCGTCGCCGAGAACCTGGCAGACGTACCGCTGTCGACGGAGACGTTGAGCGGCGATCGATCCGCCATGGAGTCAAGGGCCGCCTTCAGTCCCGACTCCGTGAGGATTGTCGGGTGCAGCCCACGAGCGAGCTCGCGGAGTTCCGCGAGCGCAGCCTTCGCCTCCGCGGACGCCTGGTCGAGGCTGAGACCGGCTTTCGAATCGCCCGGTCCTAGCTCCCGGCGCGCCAGACGAAGCGCGAGCATGACCGAGACGAGACGTTGTTGGGCGCCATCGTGAAGGTCGCGCTCGACCCGTTTGCGTTCGGCGTCTCCCGCCTCCACGATCCGGGCCCGGGAAGCGCGCACGTCTTCGAGCTGTGACTCGACGCGCGCGGTCAAGCGCTCATTCTCGACAGTCAGCCGCACTGCGGCGCTGACTGCCGCGACCAGCCCGGGGTCCTGCTCGAGGGCATGATCGTGGACGATGACCGCCACCGGGATCCCGTCGCGCTCGATCCGCAGGACTGCGCGATCCTCCCCGTCCAGCGGGAGAGGCATCCTTGAGCCGTCTGCCGCGGCGTACCCATCCATCGCAGGCACCCAGTAGCCCACGTCGAGGCTTGGATCACCCAGGGCATGGGACAGCGCCTCGCGCAGCCGCCCCGGCGCGGGCAAGGCACCCAGTTCCGTGACCAGGTCCGCGACGGCGGTCCGTGCCATCTGCAACCTGAGTAGCCCCGCCAGGAAGGCGAACGGGATGAGGGCGCGGCCGACCGCGTCGACGTTGTTGACCCAGGTTCCTGGCGCCGACGAGAGCCCGATCGTCTGGGCCGTGCTGTTCACGAGGAAGACCACGGAGGCTCCGATACCGGCGACGACGATCGGCCCCAACGCCGTGCGTGCCGGCGGTGATGCCCTGCGCCAGCGCCCGAGGACCAGCACGAGCAGCAGCGCGGAGATCGCGCCGGCGATGATCGTGGTGCCGGTCATCGAGATGAACCGAACGACGTACACCGCGACGAGGTAGCCACCCGCAACGACTGCGAAACCGGTTCGGTCGGCGGGTGTCGAGAACCGCCCGGCGGGGCCGGTCAGGAGGACGAGGAAGAGGACCACGGTCGCAACCGAGGCGCTGATGTCCTTGACGAGCTTCAGCACTGGGATCTGGGTCATGCCGAGCATGACCAGGGCGCCCGCGACGCCGATGACCAGGAGGAGTGGGCCGGTCGGACTGTCCGGCCGCCGGATCCATCCAATGCCTCCGGCCACGAGATATGCGCCACACCAGCACGTGAACACGAACGCGACGAACTCTGGTGGGCGCCCGAATGCGATCGTCGTCGCTGCGGCAGCCAGGCAGGCGACGATGAGCGCCGCGAGGATGGCCTGGCGGCGGGTTGATGGAGAGACCAGCGGAGTCCGGGCACGCGCCGGAGACCGTTGCTCGTTGAAAAGCCTCACCGGCCGATCGTCTCACACACATGTTGGCGCGATCACGAATCGGACCGGTGCGGATGTGGAATCAAAGGAGCCGGACCAACGCCCCCAGGCGCAGGTCCGGCTCTTGAGACGGGAGACTAGAATTCTTGGCGGTCGAACACGAGCTTGGATCCGACGACGAGGACCACCATCGCGACTCCCCAGCCCGCCAGGGTGAGCATCGAAGCGGGCTGGCCCGTGGCGACGGCCATCGCCCAGGTCCCGATCGAGGTGGGCGAGACTTCGTTCACGATCGGCAGCAGTCCACCGAGGATCTGCGGCACGAACATCACTGCGAACGCGATCCCGGCGACGCCGGCCGTCGACTTGACCGCGGTCCCCAGACCGATCGTCAGGGCGATGTAGAACGCCGGGAGGGCCAGGAACAGGCCGGCGAACGACCCGATCACCGCGAGGTCCGGAACGCTGCCGTAAACGACCGTCGCGAGACCGATCTGAAGCGCGAGCGGCAGGATGACCGCGGTGGCGCTGAACACGAGCATGGCGGCGAGGAACTTCGCGGCGATGACACTCGTGGCCGAGACCGGGTTGGTCAGGCTCCACGCGAGCGTTCCGCGATCCCGCTCGGTGGAGACCAGGGCCATCGTCGCCACGACGGCGATGAGGGCGACCGTCTGGCCTGTCCAGCCGAGGAGGACGTTGGCCGTCGGATCCATCGTCAAGTACATCTGGCTCTGCTCGAGACCGGATTCGGCTGCCTGATTCGTCGCCTTCGCGACGAACGGGATCACGGTCATGAACACGGCGCCGACGACGGAGACGCCGGCGACGATGAGCGCCTTTGGTCCCTTGAACCACTCGGTGACCTCCTTGCGGAGGACCGTGACGAAGCCAAGGAACATGCCGCCACGTCGGCGACGGATTGCCGTCGGGGCGACGGCCACGGACTGGGCGGTCATGCCGCCACCTCCTTCTGGTCGATGAGTCGCAGGAAGACGGTCTCGAGATCGAGCGTCTCTTCGGAGTTGCTGATCAGCGTGAGACCCGCGTCGACAGCGAAGCGGGTGATCGTGCGCTGGACGTCGGCAGAGGCGCCGGTCTGGGCGGTCACGTCGTAGGAGGTGGCGCCACCGGCGCGCGAGGCGACCGTGACGGACGCGACGCCGGCGAGCTGACGGATGGCCGTCTCTGTGTCCGTCGTGGCGCCGCCGAGGACGACGCGGAGCATGTTCTTCGTGAACGACCCGAGAAGGACATGGGTCGGGGCCGCTTTGACCAGGCGGCCGTGATCCAGGATCGCGACGTGATCGCTGACGCGCTGCACGTCATCGAGGATGTGCGTCGAGTAGAAGACGGTGGTCTCACCCTTGAGCTCGCGCATCAGGTCGAGAACGTCCTTGCGGCCGATCGGATCGAGCGCGCTGACGGGTTCGTCGAGGAGGACGACCGCGGGGCGGCCGACGAGGGCCTGGGCGATGCCGAGACGCTGGCGCATCCCGCCCGAGTAGGTGGAAGTCCTGCGGTCGCCCGCATCGGCGATGCCTACCCGGTCGAGCAGGCTCGCGATCCAGCGCTCGCGGTCAGTATCGGCACCACGGAAGCGGGCCACGTACCGGAGCGTCTCCCGACCGGTCATCCAACCGTAGAAGCGAGGGTCCTGGGCGAGGTAGCCGAGCTCACGCCGATGCTCCCCGGCGGCCGAAACCGCCACGCCATTGATCGTTGCGCTACCGGACGTCGCGCGAGCGAGCCCTGCGAGAACCTTCAGAGCGGTGGTCTTGCCGGCACCGTTCGGTCCGAGGAACCCGAACACGGTCCCGGACGGGACGTCGAGCGTCAGGTCCGTCAGGGCCTGGACGCCCTTGTAGTGCTTCGTGAGCGCAGTCATCGAGATGGCGCTGGTCATTGGTCGTCTCCTGTGAATGCGGTTACTCATCTCGACAAGCCTGCGGCGCACTCGAAGCTCGGCCATCCGGGACGTCCCGGCATCCCCGGCAGGGTCAGCCCTTGGTCCGGCGGCGCGCCGCGGCAGAATCGAAACGACGCCCGGGAGGAACGGGCGTCGTTTCGTGACGAGTCGGAAGCTGACGATGCGCGCGTCCTTCAGGCGACTCCGTCGAGGAGCTCGATCTCGAGAGACTGCGGGCTCGCCCACGTCGAATCTGCCGAAATCACCCGGTTCGCCGTCTCGCCACGCGTCTGAGCGATGCTCGCGAAGTAGGCCGCCCTGCGGAACGAGACGATCCGGGCATCCTTGCAGCGGCAGCCCTCGACGAGGCACGCGCGCCGGGGTGGTGAGCTGATGATCGTCGCGGTCTCGGGTCCGTTCATCTCGGTGCTCCCTCGTCATCCGCTGGTGCGGGCGGTTCGTGGAAGCAGCATCGGCCTGCGCCGTCCCCCCATCATCGGGGCCGCCCCGCGAGTGCGGGCGGGGTGGGCCCGCCGGCGGCTCAGGGCTACCCCGGTGTCGCAGCTATCGGCCTCGCTCAGCCGATCGGGAGCTCGGC
>Ga0126311_10001709_pt1 | contig 10776 bp, 8 predicted proteins | sample Plot61_FD_92539 | JGI IMG/M metagenome (GOLD analysis project Ga0126311, IMG submission 92539) | Serpentine soil microbial communities from UC McLaughlin Reserve, CA, USA - Plot61 | ecosystem: Environmental > Terrestrial > Soil > Grasslands | place: USA: UC McLaughlin Reserve, Lake County... | reverse complement strand
TCCACAGCACCGCGCCCCCGAGCACCAGCGACGCCGTCACGGGGGCCGCATTGAGCACCGTCGTGTTCACGCTCTGCCGGTTGAAGTACGACTTGCCGAGGTCGTGATGAATCACGAGCCTCGTCAGGAACTTCCCGTACTGCACGTAGACCGGCTTGTCGAGGCCCAGGTTCTGGCTCGCGTTCCGGATGCATTCCGGGCTGGCGCGCTGCCCGCAGGCCAGCTTCGCGGGATCCGCGGGGATGATGAAGAAGATGACGTACGCGACGACGGTGATCGTCAGGAAGAGGACGATCGCCCACAGGATCCGGCGCACGAGGTACTGGAACATCGGGCTAGAGGTCTCTCATAGGTTCGTAGGGGGCAGAACTCTATCGCCGCTGAACAGTATTTGCGAGACGGAGCGCCCGAAGGCGCTCCGTCTCGATGAAGTGCGTCTCGCGACCGCTAGCTGACGCAGGCGGCGTTGAGGATGGAGCCGTACGTCTGCGAGTACACGTAGCAACCCACGCGCTTGGACATGAGGATGCGCGCGTTCGTGTTGATGTACGGAGCGAGCGGCGCCGGGCCGGCCATGAGGTCATGGTCGAGCTTCGCGTACGCCTTGTAGCGCGCGGCACCCGCGAGCTTCGCCGCAGCCTGGATCTTCTTGTTCCAAGCCGGCTGATTGAAGTACGACAGGTTCACGTTGTTGTCCGCCTTGATGCCACTGCCGTCAAGGAGGATGTTGATGAAGTCGTACGGGTCGGGGTAGTCCTGGCCCCAACCGTTCAGCAGCAGGTCGTAGTCGTTCGTGGCGCGATTCCCGCCCTTGGTCGTCTCGACGACGCGGTCAAGGGAGGTGATCTCGCAGTTCAGGCCGATCTGCTTGAGGTCGTACTGGACGACCTGCGCGACGGTCGGACCGAACGAGGTGTTGAACGTCCAGAACCGGCAGTTCCCACCGCGGGTGTTGCCGTTCGCAAGCGCCTTGCCCTTGTTGAAGTTCGGGCTCTTGCTGGCGACGACCGGGTACGCAGCCTTGGCGTTGTGGCCCGGGAAGCCGTAGGGGAGGATCTGCGACGTCACGACGCCGGCCTTCGCACCATGCTGGCGGACCATCTGCGGGCGGTCGATTGCCCAGTTGACGGCCTGCGAGAGCTTGGCATTGTTCTTGAACATCGGCTCGTCCTGGTTCATGTTCAGGTACCAGAACGTCGCCTGGTGGCGGAGCACGAAGCTGGGCTTCGAGCCCGTGTTCAGCTTCTTGCCGAGCGCGACGTAGTACTGGTTGTAGAGGTTCGCCGCATCAGCGGTCGGGAACCCACCGAGATCCGTCTCGGCGTTGATCGTCCGCAGCTCCTGCGCAGCGAGCGTCGTGCCGATCGTGTACTGGATCTGATCCGGGTTCGCCGGGCGACCCTGCTTGTAGAACGGGTTGCGCGACAGCGTCGCGGTCCGCTTCGTGACCCACTCGGACACGTAGTACGGGCCACAAGCCGTGCCCTTCGAAGGCGCGGAGACGCCGTCCTTGTTGATCGGCGTGTCCGTCTTGACAGCCGAGAAGAACGGCATCGTGATGCGGGCGAGGAAGTCCGGAGCGGTCTTCGTCAGCGTGATCCGGAGCTTGTAGTTCCCGATCGCCTTGATGCCGCTGGCCGTCGTCGCCTTGCCGTCGATGACCGCCTGTGCGCCGGCGATGTCCGCCATGAAGTCGATCGCGGGAGAGACCATCTTCGGGTTCAGGTCGCGGTTCATCGCGTACACGAAGCTCTTCGCCGTAACGGGCGTGCCGTCAGCGAACTTGTACGTCTTCTTGAGGTTGAACGTGTAGACCTTGCCGTTCTTCGAGATCGCCGGCAACGACGTGGCGACCTCGGGCGAGATCTTGGTGCCGCCGGCCGCAGCCTCCTTGTCGGGGAAGTTGAGCAGCTTGCACGAGGTGGCGAACTGCATCTGCCAGCCGTGCGAGAAGTAGTCGAGCGCGGGATCGATGAAGTCGAAGTCGGACGTAAGGTCCACCCGCAGTGTCCCGCCCTTGGCGCCGTTCTTGCCGCCCTTCGACGAGTTGCTCGACGCCGGGGAAGCAAACCCCGCAGCGACAAGCAGGCTAGCGCCGATCGCCAGCGTGACGACCGAGAGCCAAAGCCTCTTATTCATTGGACTCCTTTCAACTGAACAGGCGAGGTCCGGCTCCTGCCGGCCCCGTGAGAGCATCCTCGAGACCCTTAGACGCCTCCGCGGCCCGAGTTGTTAGTGACCCATTTGTGCTGGTTTGGCGGATTTCTAGTGCTGGGCCGAGCGCGGATCGAAGGAGTCCCGAAGCCCGTCGCCGAGCAGATTGAAGGCGAGGGTGGTGAACAGGACGGCCAGCCCCGGCCACAGCATCAGCCATGGGACGGATGTGTAGAAGTCGGGCGCCGCGGCCAGGAGCACGCCCCAGCTGGGCGTCGGCAGCTTGACCCCTAAGCCGAGGAACGACAGCCCCGCCTCGGCCAGGATGTACTGGGCGACGATCAGCGTCGATACGACGACGATCGGCGCCACGAGGTGCGGCAGGACGTGCGAGCGCATGATCCGCATGTCGCTGGCCCCCACCATGCGAGCCGCTTCGACGAATTCCTTCTCCCGCAGCGAGAGCACGCTGGAGCGCACGATTCTCGCCGGATAGAACCAGCCGAAGACGGTGAAGACCAAGACGAGCGTCACGACGCCCTTGCCGAAGATCCCGAACGTGATGTTGTTCAGCCGCTCGCCGACCGTCGCCGCGAGGGCGATGATGAAGAGGAGCGCCGGGAACGCCATCGTGACTTCGATGATCCGCGAGATGCAGGCGTCGATCCAGCCGCGGAAGTAGCCGGCGACGACGCCCATGATGATTCCGATTGTCATGACGCCGATCGTCGATAGCACCGCCACCTCGAGCGACACGCGAGCCCCGTAGAGCAGGCGCAGGAACTCGTCCCGGCCGAGCGTGCCGTCCGCCCCGAGGATCAGCAGCGTCTGCTGCCCCGGATGCAGGGTGTCGTCGATGTGCGTCCACGGCCCAACCGGCAGCAGGTCGTCGTTCACGCCCGTGAAGAAGATGTCGTTCGGGCCGTGACGGAGGAAGTGCGCGGCGATCGGACCGCCGACGGCCGCAACGAGCACGAGGAAGATGATGAAGAAGCCGCTCGCCATCGCGACCTTGTCGCGGCGGAAGCGGATCCACACCTGCTCCCAGTAGCTTCTTGCGCGGACGGGCTCGGTGCCTTCGCCGAGCCCGGGGCCGGACTCGATGCTGATCGCCGCTGCGAGCCCTGCTTGCGAAGAGACGAGATCTTTCTCTGCCATCAGCTCGGGGAGTCTAGACGAGGGTTGGCGGGAGATGTACGGGCAATGAGTGTCATCACGAGAGCCTGATCCTTGGGTCGATTACGGCATAGAGAAGGTCGACGACGAGGTTGAACACGATGATCGAGATCGTGGCGAACACGACGACGCCCTGCACCGTCGGCAGGTCGAAGTTCTGGATCGCGCTGAGCGACGTCTGGCCGAGGCCGGGTAACGCGAAGATCGTCTCGGTGAAGATCGCGCCGCCGAGCGCGACGCCGATGTCCATCCCCAGCATCGTCACCACCGGCAGCAATGCATTGCGCAGGATGTGCGAGCGGATCACGACGTGCTCCGGCGCACCTTTTGCGCGCGCCGTGCGAACGTAGTCCTCGCTCGAGGCCTCCATCACGTTCGCGCGGATCATCCGCACGTACAACGCCGCGAACAGGACCGAGAACGTGATCCAGGGCAGGACCATGTGGTACGCCCACTGGACAGGGCCGCCGCACCCGGTCGACGGGTTGAAGAAATCGCAGTAGCCGGTGATCGGCGTCCAGCCCAGCTTGAACCCGACGACATAGGACAGGATCAAGCCGATCCAGACCGGGTGCGCGGAGATGCCGATCAGCACGAACACCATCGACGTTCGATCCAGTAGCGAGCGAGGCCGAAGCGCCGACAGCACGCCGATCGGCAACGCCACGAGCATCCACAACAACGCGCCGCCGAGCACCAGCGACGCCGTCACCGGAGCCGCGTTCAGCACCGTCGTGTTGACGCTCTGACGGTTGAAGTACGACTTGCCGAGGTCGTGATGGATCACCAGCCGGGTCAGGAACTTCCCGTACTGCTCGTAGACCGGCTTGTCGAGCCCCAGGTTCCGGGTGGCGTTCCTGAGGCACTCCGGGCTGGCGCGCTGCCCGCACGCCAGCTGCGCCGGGTCGGCGGGGATGATGAAGAAGATGACGTACGCGACGACGGTGATCGTCAGGAAGAGGACGATCGCCCACAGGATCCGGCGCACGATGTACTGGAACACCGAGTGGACGATAGGCACGGCCGAGCCCGGAGAAATCGGGTGTTTCCCTACATCTGCGCCAGCCGAGCCCCCAGCTGCGCGCGCGAGTTGATGCCGAGCTTGCGGTAGACGCGCGAGATGTTCGCCTCGACGGTCTTCGGGCTCATGAACAGCTGCGCAGCAACCTCACGGTTCGTCAGGCCGGATGCGGCGAGCTCCGCGACCCGCCGCTCGCCGTCCGTCAGACCGTCGGGAGACGCACGGCGGAGGCCGACACGCGCGAGCTCCTCCGCGGCGCGCTCCGACCAGAGCGGCGCCGGCAACGCGTCGAAGATCGAACGCGCCAGCTCGAGCGACTGCTTCGCGGCCGCCTTCTGCTTCGCGCGTCGCTGAAGCCGACCGAGCACGAGCAGCGTTCGCGCGCGCTCGAACGGCCACCGCTCGTCCGGCTCCTCGACGGTCTCGCGCGTCGAGTCGAGCAGCGCCCGGCTCCGCGTAGCGATCACGAGGCCCCACCGGCTGTCGATCGTGCGCGCCTCCGCCTCGAGCCTGTCGACCAGGCGCGACGCGTCGTCCCCGCGGCCGGCCGCGACGAGAGCCTCGACCGTGTACGGCGCCATCGGGTGCGTGGCGAGGCCGAGGCCCGTCGAGTCGATCCATTCGAGCAGCGGCTCGAGGTACGGCAGCGCCGCCGCGTCGTTGCCGAGCGACAGCTCGAGAAAGCCGGCGACCCCGACGCTCGTGACCCGTGTGTCCTCCTGCTTTGCCGCCGCAGCCAGCGACGCCCCGAGGTCCGCGAGCGATCGCGCCTCGTCGACGCGGCCGGCGTGTGCAGCGACAATCGCCTTCGAGTAGGCGGTGAGACCGCCGTCGTGCTCGAGGCCGATCTGCTCGCCGAGCTCGTACGCCTCGTCCGCCTGAGCGGACGCCTCTTCCCAGTTTCCCGACCGGAGCGCGACATCGACGAGGCGGCCGCGGACGCCGAGCGCGGCGATCTCGTCGCCGAACGCGAGCGCCTCCGCGAGAAGCTTCTCGAACAGCTCGCGCGCCTCGTCGAGACGGCCCTGATACATGCGCAGCAGCGCGAGCGGCATGCGCGGGCTGCGGTAGCTGAGGAGTGCGTCCTCCGCTTCCTCGAGCTCGACCGCACGCGCGAGCAATTCGCTCGGGTCGCGCCCGGCCCAGAGCTCCCACAGCGTCAGCCGCGCGAGGACGTCGACGACGAGACGCCGCTCCCCGGAGCGCTCGGCGTGGTCGAGCGCGAGGCGGCCGTCCTCGAGGGCGCTGACCATGCCCCGCAGCGGCCATGCCTGGCCGAGCAGCAGGTGCACCCGGCTGCGGACGACGTCGTCCTCCTCGACCTCGAGCAGCGCTCGCTCGGCGAGCTCGAGCGCCGCCTCGAGATCCGGGCTGCCGTTCGCGAGCCGAACCAGGACGTCGGCGCGGTCATTCCCGGGCGGAAGCTCGTCGAGCAGCTCTCGCAGGACTGCGTTGGCCCGACCGATCGCCCCCGAGCTGAAGTGCGCGTCGGCGAGCGCCAGCTTTCCGCCCGTCAGGTCGACCTGCGGCCCCGGCGGCGTGCGCTCGATCGCGAGCTCGAGCAGCTCCGCGGCAGCGCTCGGCGCACCGCGCGCGAGCGCGTCCTGTGCGGCGTGATCCAGCGCTGCCGCGACGTCGGCGTCGTGGCCTTGCGTCGCGAGAGCGAGGTGACGCGCGCGAGCCTCCGAGTCGTCCTCGACCTCCGCCAGCCTCCGGTGAACGTCTCGCCTGCGCTCGGCGCCTTCGTGCTCCGACACGGCGGAAGCGAGCAGCGCGTGCGCGAAGCGAATTCGATCTCTGTGCCGCTCGAGCAGCTCTGCGTCCACTGCGGCGTCGAGGCGCGCGTCGGCGCCGGGGACGACGGCACGTACGCGCGCAACTGTCGGATCCGGCAGCAGCGCGATCGTGAGCAGCAGCTCGCGCACGTCGTCGCCGAGCGCAGCGACGCGGGCACGGAGCGCCTCGTGCGCACCGCCCGTTCCGCCGAGCGCGCGCGCGAGCTCGAGCGCGTAGAACGGGTTTCCGCCGCTCGCCTCGTGGACGCGCACGAGCTCGGGCCGCGGCAGAGCGACGTCGAGCTGCGCCCGGACGATGCGATGGATCGCCGCCTGGTTCAGCGCCCCGACCCGCAGGCGCTCGACCGGCAGCGACGGCGCAAGCTCGAGGCCGCCCGCAGTCCTCCCGGCGACGAGCACGCCGACCGGCTCGCCGCGGAGCCGGCGTAGCGCGAATTCGAGGACAGCCGCCGTCGGCGCGTCGAGCCACTGCGCGTCGTCGATCGCGACGAGCACCGGCCCCGACGACGCGAGCGCCCGCAGCGCGCCGAGAACTGCAAGGCCGATCGCGCGCTGGTCCGGTGGCCGGCCGTGGGCGTCCTCGAGCAGGAGCGCGATCTCGAGCGCGTGCCGCCTCGGCGCCGGGAGCTCCTCGAGTGTCTCCGGCAGCACGTCCTGGAGCAGGTCGCCGAGCGCCGCGTACGACAGCTGCACCTCCGCACCTGCGGGACGGCTGACGAGGACGCGGTACGAGCCTGCGTTCGCCGCATCGACGCCCGCCTCCCACAGCGTCGTCTTGCCGATCCCGGCCTCGCCTTCGAGGATGAACACGCCCGGCCCGTCCGCAACGCGTGCGACGAAGCCGCTCAGCGCCTCGAGATCGTCTTCCCGCGCGAACACGTCCACGCGGAAAGCATCGCACTAGCCCGTGAGCGCGTCCGCTCCCGCGACGACTTCCAGAATCTCCTGCGTGATCTCCGCCTGGCGCGCGCGGTTCATCGCGAGCGTGAGGCTGTCGATCAACTCGCCTGCGGACTTGGACGCGTTGCGCATCGCCGTCATGCGCGCGCCCTGTTCCGACGCGGCCGACTCGAGCAGCGCGCGGTAGATCTCCGTCTCCAGATACACGGGCAGCAGTCGCTCGAGGATCTGATCCGGCTCCGGCTCGAAGATGAAGTCGCCGGCGAGACGGTCGCGCTCGCGCTCGTCGTCCGACGTCTCGAGCACGTCCTCCGAGATCGGCAGGACGTCGGACACGGTGACTCGCTGCACGAGCGCCGAGACGAACGCGTTGTAGACGAGGACGACGCGGTCGACCTCCTCGTTCACATAGAGCTCCGCGAGCCGATGCGCGACGGCCTGAGCGTCGCCGTAGCTCGGGTTGTCGCTGAAACCGCCCCACTGTCCCTGGAGCTCGAGCCGCCGGAAGCGCAGCGACGCAGTCCCCTTGCGGCCGACGGGAAGCCAGCGCACCTGGACGTTCTGCGCCTCCAGATCACGCGAGACCGCCGTCGCACGCCGGAGGATCTGTGCGTTGAAGGCGCCGGCCAGGCCGCGGTCTCCGGTGACCGGGACGATCGCGACGGTATGGACGTCGCGGCGCCGGAGCAGCGGCAGGCCTCGAACCGACGCGCTCGCGCGCGCCGTCCCCGCCATCAGCTCGAGCATGCGGTCGGCGTACGGGCGCATGGCCTCGATCCGCTCTTGCGCACGGCGCAAGCGGGCCGACGCGACAAGCTCCATCGCCTTCGTCAGCTTGCGCGTGTTCGTGACGGCGCGAACGCGCCGGCGTAGCTCCTGAACGGTCGCCATCTAGGAGACGAGCGCCTCTTCCTGCTCGACGCTGAACGTGTTGGAGAACCTGTCGAGCTCCGCGCGGAGCTCCTTCTCCGTCTCCTCGTCGATGTTCCCGCTCTCGCGGATCGTCCTGAATACCGACTCCTCGGCGCGGAGGTGCTCACGGAGCTCGTCCTGGAAGCGCGGCACCTGCGGCACGGGGATCTTGTCGAGGTAGCCCTCGTTCCCGGCGAAGAGCGCGACGACCTGCTCCTCCATCGGCCACGGCTGGTACTGCGGCTGGTTGAGCGTCGCGACCATCCGCTCGCCGCGCGCGAGCGCCGCCTGCGTCGCCTTGTCGAGCTCCGAGCCGAACTGTGCGAACGCCTCGAGCTCGCGGAACTGCGCGAGGTCGAGCCGCAGGCGTCCGGCGACCTTCTTCATCGCCTTCGTCTGCGCGGACGAGCCGACGCGCGACACCGAGGTGCCGACGTTCACCGCCGGGCGTACGCCCGAGAAGAAGAGGTCGGCCTGGAGGAAGATCTGGCCGTCGGTGATCGAGATGACGTTCGTCGGGATGTAGGCGGCGATGTCGCCGGCCTGCGTCTCGATGATCGGCAATGCCGTGAGCGAGCCGCCGCCGAGCTCGTCGGCGAGCTTCGCCGCGCGCTCGAGCAGCCGCGAGTGCAGGTAGAAGACGTCGCCGGGGAACGCCTCGCGGCCCGGCGGCCGGCGCAGCAGCAGCGAAAGCTGCCGGTACGCGTCGGCGTGCTTCGACAGGTCGTCGTAGATGACGAGCGCGTGCTGCCCGTTGTAGAGGTAGTGCTCGCCGATCGCGCACCCGGCGAACGGCGCCATCCACTTGATCGGCGCGGCCTCGTGCGCGGGCGCCGAGACGATGGTCGTGTAGGACATCGCCCCCGCCTCGCGCAGCCGCTCGTACACCTGGACGACCGTCGAGGCCTTCTGCCCGACGGCGACGTAGATGCACTTCACGTCCTGGTCGTGCTGGTTGAGGATCGTGTCGATGGCGATCGCCGTCTTGCCGGTCGAGCGGTCGCCGATGATCAGCTCGCGCTGGCCGCGGCCGACGTTCGTCATCGAGTCGATGGCCTTGATTCCGGTCTGCAGCGGCTCCTTCACGGGCTGCCGCGCGATGACGCCCGGCGCCTTGAACTCGAGCGGCCGCGTCTCGTTCGTCTCGATGGGTCCCTGGCCGTCGAGCGGATTGCCGAGCGAGTCGACCACCCGGCCGAGCAGCGCCTCGCCGACGGGGACGCTCGCGACGCGACCGGTGCGGCGCACGGGCTCGCCCTCGCTCACGTGCTGCCACTCGCCGAAGAGCGCCGAGCCGACGTCGTCCTCCTCGAGGTTGAACGCGAGCCCGACGACGCCGTGCTCGAGCTCGAGCATCTCCATCGCGACCGCGTTCTCGAGGCCGTAGATGCGCGCGATGCCGTCGCCGACCTGCAGGACCGTCCCGACCTCCGAGAGGTCCGTCTCGACGTCGTACTGCTCGATCCTCGACTTGAGGATCGACGTGATCTCTTCCGGGCGGAGCTTCAAGGCGTCTCCTTCTCTAGTGCGTGGTCGTCAGATCTCTGCGAAGTCGTTCGAGGCGGCTGCGGATGCTGGCGTCGAGACGCAGCGAGCCCGCCTGGAGGATGATGCCGCCGATCAGGTCGGGGTCGACGGTGCGCGTGGCGTCGACGGGGCGGCCGGACGCGCGCTCGATCTGGCCGACGATCTGCCGCGCCTCGTCGTCGGACAGCTCGTACGCCGTCGTCACCTCGACGGTGAGGCGGCGTTCCTCGGCCGCCATCAGGCGCTCGAACTCGCGGTGGATCTCACGTAGCTGACCGGCGCGGTTCTTCTCGACGGTCAGCAGGAGGAAGTTGCGCACCAGCTTGTCGGCGCCGCCGAGGACGTCTTCCATCGCCTGCGCCTTCGCCCGCGGGTCGAGCTGCGGGTTGCGCAGCATCGCGTCGAGGTCCGGCACCGCGTCGACCGCAGCGACGAAGTCGCCGAGCTCCTCGCGCACCTGCGCGAGGCGCCCGTTCTCCTTCGCGGCCTCGAACAGGGCGCGCGCGTACGTGCGGTGCGCGACCGACACTAGTTCTGCGAGCTCTCCAGCTGCGAGAAGTCGAGCGACGAGACCGCCTCGTCGATCAGGCGGCGCTGGTCGGACGAGTCCAGCACCTTGCCCGTGACCTTCGTCGCGGCGAGCAGCGTCAGCTCGGCGATCTCCTGGCGGATCTGCGCGAGCGAGCGCGCCGTCTCCGCCTCGATCTGGCGGCGCGTCTCTTCGAGGCGGCGCTGGCGGTCGACCTCGATCTCCTCGCGGGCGCGGTCGCGCAGAAGCTCGGCGTCGCGTCGCACCTCCTGCCGGATCTCCTCGGCCTCGGCGCGTGCCTGGCCAATCAGCTTCCGGTGCTCTTCGAGCAGCTTGCGCGCCTCTTCGCGCGCGTGGTCGGCTTCGGCCAGCGACTGGCGAATCCGCTCCCGGCGCTCGTCGATCATCGTCTGGATCGGCCCGAATGCCCACCGCTTCAGGACGAAGAAGGCCACGGCGAAGCAGACGATCGTCCAGATCATCAGCCCCGGCGTGACCTGGATCAGCGGGTTGGCAGCAAGCATCGACTAGACGAGGACGTAGGCGAGGATCGAGCCGAGCAGGCCGTAGAACACGACGGCCTCCGTGAGCGCGAAGCCGAGCCACTGAATGCCGGTGAGCTCGCCTCGGAGCTCCGGCTGCCGCGCAACTGACTGGATCATCGACGAGAAGATGAGGCCGATGCCGACGCCCGCGCCCGCGGCGCCGAGCCCGACGCCGAGCGCAAGGCCGATCGCCTTCCCGGCGTCCGTCACGTCCCC
>Ga0126311_10001708_pt1 | contig 10780 bp, 9 predicted proteins | sample Plot61_FD_92539 | JGI IMG/M metagenome (GOLD analysis project Ga0126311, IMG submission 92539) | Serpentine soil microbial communities from UC McLaughlin Reserve, CA, USA - Plot61 | ecosystem: Environmental > Terrestrial > Soil > Grasslands | place: USA: UC McLaughlin Reserve, Lake County... | reverse complement strand
GTCCCGGGAGGACATGCTGTCGGCCCTGCACGAGCTCCTTCCCGGACTGCGGGAGCCGCAGCGGCTGCGCGCCCACCGGCTGCCGCTGTCGAGCGGACGCCCGCGCGTGCCGGACGGGCGCGTGCTGCTCGCGGGCGACGCCCAGTCGCTGGTCAACCCCCTGACCGGCGAGGGGATCTTCTACGCCGTGCTCTCCGGTGCGCTCGCCGGCCGGGCGGCGGCCGCCGGTGCCGGCGCCGGTGCCGCGTACCGATCGCTGCTGCGCCACCGGCTGGGTCGGCACCTGCGGGGGGCGTCCGCGGTGCACGCGCTGAGCCGCTGGCCAGGGCTGGTGGACGTCGGGATGCGCAGCGCCGCCCGGCACCGCGGAGCCTTCGACGACCTGGTCCGGTTCGGGCTCGCCGACGGCGGCCTGACGCCCCGGATGCTCGCCGGCCTGCTGCCCTCGCGCTGACGGTGCGGGGTGGTTTCGTGCACAGTGCCCTCGCGGCCAGTGGGGGCGGTTGAGCGCGGGCTGTGCTCAGTGCAGGCAGGACCGGGCCACGCGCGCGGCGTCGGCGGACGGGGGAGCGCCCACCTCGTCGGCGGTGACGAGCAGCGGGACAGGCACGCCGCGCTGCTCCGCAGCCGTCGCGGTGGCGGCCGCTCCCACGAAGGCGGGGTCGATCCGGCGCAGGTCGAACCAGCCGCGTGAGCGCATCGGCACGGCGACCGCGCGCATCCCCGTGCCGTCACCGGCCGCGAGGTGCTCGCGCAGCCCGCGCGCGGACAGCAGCGTCAGGACGTCGCACCCGCCGAACGGCCGCAGGACGCCCTGCCCGCCGCGCTCGAGCCGCTCCACCGCCAGCGCGGCCATGCGCGTCAGGTCGTCGCGGAGCGCGGGCCACAGGGCGTCGACGGGCGGCCGACCGGGCGGCACCGCGGAGGGCTGCAACGGCACGGCGAGCCCGCCGTCGTCCGGACGCAGCCCCGGACCGACGTCGAGCACGCCGCCCAGCACCCGCTCCACCGGCCACCGCTCGCCCGGGTGCAGCACGTGCCCGGTTGGCAGGGCGAGCGGCACCAGACGGTCGTCGTCGACCGTGACCGGCACGGAGGCGAGGTACGCCCGGGCGCGCAGCCAGTCGCGCAGCCGCATTCGCCCGGCGTTGGACTCGGGGTTCGCGCCGGACAGCGCCGCCGCCAGCTCCGCCCAGGCGACTGGCGCCCAATCCTCCCGGTCGTCCCAGGAGTGGCCCACCCGCACCCCGGAACCCGTGGGTTCGACCGGGACGTCGTGCAGCAGGCTGACCGCCAGCACCCCGCGCCGCAGAGCGGGCTGGTCGAGCCGGTCCGGGTCCACGACCTGACGCTAGCCGCCCTGGACGGACGCGACCGGCGGCCGCGCCGTCCGCACGCCGTGCCGGCCGAACGAACCACGCGGGCGGCCCAGCGTGGTCACCGGGCGCGGCGACCGGTCACCGGTCGGCGTCCCCGGACCGGCTCCGAACCCCAGGCTGGCTCCCGACCCCGGGCAGGCTGGCGACGCCCGGCGGCAGGAACCGACCCCCGGTGATTGAGGCCGCCCCGCTGCGGTCGAGCAGCGGCGTCAGGCCGCCGTTCCAGAACGAGAACCCGGCACCCGTGATCATCGCGAGGTCAACGTCCTGCGGTGCCTCGACCACACCCTCGTCCAGCAGCCGCCGGGTCTCGTCCGCGAGCGCCGTGAGCACCCGGTCCCGGACCTCCTCACGGTCCAGCACGACCGGCTGCTCGGGGACCTGCACCAGCGCCGCTACATCGGGGTCGGGGCGCGGGCGGCCGCGGTCCTGCAGGTAGAACCCGGACTTGCCGGCCTCGACGACGCGACGCAGGGTGGGCGAGACGTAGAACCGGTCCGGAAAGGCAGCGGCCAGCGTCTCGGCGTTGTGCAGGGCGATCGCGGGCCCGACGAGGCCGAGCAGCACGAACGGGGGCATCGGGGCGAGGCCGGTCACCGCGGAGTCGGCGACCTCGATCGGCGTCCCCTCGTCGACGACCCGAGCGACCTCGCCCATGAACCGGCCGAGGAGGCGGTTGACGACGAAGGAGGGGGAGTCCTTCACCAGGATCGCCGTCTTGCGTAGCTGCTTCGCCGTCGCGAAGGCCGTCGCCAGCGTCGCCTCGTCCGTCTGGGATCCCCGGACCACCTCCAGCAGCGGCATCACGGCCACCGGGTTGAAGAAGTGGAACCCGACGACGCGCTCCGGGTGCCGCAGCCCCGAGGCCATGGTCGTGACCGACAGCGAGGAGGTGTTCGTCGCGAGGACGCACTGGGGCGACACGACGGCCTCGACATCGGCGAGCACCTGCAGCTTGACCGCCATCTCCTCGAAGACCGCCTCGACGACGAAGTCGGCCTGCACGAAGGCCTGGCTCGACGTCGAGCCGGTCACCAGGGCCTTGAGCCGGTTGGCGCGGTCGGGTCCCACCGTGCCCTTGGCGAGCAGCTTGTCGATCTCGCCGTGCACGTAGCCGACGCCGCGGTCCACGCGCGCCTGGTCGAGGTCCGTCATCACCACCGGCACCTCGAGCCGCTGGGCGAACAGCAGCGCGAGCTGGCCCGCCATGAGACCCGCACCGACCACGCCCACCGCGGTGACCTTGCGCGCCAGCGTGCGGTCCGGTGCTCCGGCCGGCCGCTTGGCCCGCCGTTGCACCAGGTCGAAGGCGTAGACCCCACTGCGGAACTGCTCGCTGAGCGCGAGGTCGGCGAGGGCCTCGTCCTCGGCCGCAAATGCGGTGTCGCGGTCGGCCGTGCGGGCCAGCCGGACCAGCTCGATCGCCCGGTAGGGCGCTGGTGCCGCCCGGCCGGTCCGGGCGTCCGCGAGCGTCCTGGCCTGGGCCACAGCCGCCTCCCACGCCTGCTCGTCCCGGTCGACCGGACGACGGTTCACCCGCTCGGAGCCCGTGAGCACTCGACCAGCCCAGCGCAGCGACTCCTCCAGGAAGTCGGCGGGCTCGTACGCCACGTCCGCGATGCCGAGCTCCAGGGCTTGGGGACCCTTGAGCATCCGGTTCTGCGACAAAGGGTTCTCGACGATGACCTGCAGCGCGGAGGCAGGCCCGACCAGGTTCGGCAGCAGGTAGGTGCCGCCCCAGCCCGGCACCAGGCCGAGGAAGGTCTCCGGCAGCGCCAGTGCCGGGACGCCCAGGGAGACCGAGCGGTAGGTGCAGTGGAGCGCGATCTCCAGGCCGCCGCCCATCGCGGCGCCGTTGAGAAACGCGAAGCTGGGCACCGGTAGCTCCCCTAGCCGGCGCAGCTGCGCGTGGCCGAACCGGGCGAGCGCCAGCGCCTGCTCGCGGTCGGTAAGGGAGCCGACGTCCTTGAGGTCGGCCCCGACCGCGAAGACGAATGGTTTCCCCGTGATCCCGACCGCGACGATCTCACCGGCGTCCGCGCGGGCGGTCACGTCGTCCAGCGCAGTCTGCAGCCGCAGCAGCCCGCCCGGACCGAACGTCGTGGGCTTGGTGTGGTCGAAACCGTTGTCCATGGTTACGAGCGCCAGCTTGCCCGCACCGCCCGGAAGGTCGACGTCGCGCACATGGAAGCTCGTAACGCGCTCGTCGGTGCTCGCCGCGGCGAGCCGCTCGATCGTGCTGCTCAGCGTCGTGGTCGTCATCAGGCCGCGACCTCCTCGCCGGCGTCCTTGCCGTAGTCCGCGTGGTGCGGGTTCTCCCAGACCACGGCGCCGCCCATGCCGATGCCGACGCACATCGCGGTGAGCCCGTAGCGGACCTCCGGGTGCGCCTGGAACTGGCGCGCCAGCTGGTTCATCAGCCGGACGCCGGACGACGCCAGCGGGTGGCCGGTGGCGATCGCGCCGCCGTACTCGTTGACCCGCGGGTCGTCGTCGGCGAGGCCGAAGTGCTCGAGGAAGGCGATCACCTGGACGGCGAACGCCTCGTTGAGCTCGAACAGGCCGATGTCGTCGATCGTCAGCCCGGCCTGGCGGAGCGCCTTCTCCGTGGCGGGCACCGGGCCGATGCCCATGACCTCCGGCTCCACCCCGACGAACGCGTACGACACCAGCCGCATCTTGGGCGTCAGGCCCAGCTGCTCGGCGGCCTCCGCGGACGCCAGCAGGCAGGCGGTCGCGCCGTCGTTCAGCCCGGCCGCGTTGCCCGGGGTCACCCGGCCGTGCGCCCGGAACGGCGTCCTCAGCGTCGCCAGGTCGGTCATCGTCGTCCCGGGACGCGGCGGCTCGTCCGCCGTCGCCAGTCCCCACCCGAGCTCGTCGTGGCGGGTGGCCACCGGCACCAGGTCAGGCTGGATGTTGCCGCCCGCGTAGGCACGGGCGAGCTTGGCCTGGCTGCCGACCGCGAACCGGTCGCAGCGCTCCCGCGTGATGCCGGGGTAGCGGTCGTGCAGGTTCTCCGCGGTGGAACCCATGACCAGCGCCGACGGGTCCACCAGCTTCTCGGCGACGATCCGGGGGTTGGGGTCGACGCCCTCGCCCATCGGGTGGTGGCCCATGTGCTCGACACCACCCGCGATCACGACGTCGTACGCGCCGAAGGCGATGCCGGACGCCGTGGTCGTCACCGCGGTCATCGCGCCGGCGCACATGCGGTCGACGGCGAACCCGGGCACGGACTTGGGCAGCCCGGACAGCAGCGCGGCCAGCCGGCCGATGGTCAGCCCCTGGTCACCGGTCTGGGTGGTCGCGGCGACTGCGACGTCGTCCACGCGCTCCGGGGGAAGCTGAGGGTTGCGGCGGATCAGCTCGCGGATGCAGCGAATGACGAGGTCGTCGGCGCGGGTCTGCGCGTAGAGCCCCTTGTCACCGGCCTTGCCGAATGGCGTGCGGACGCCGTCGACGAAGACGACGTCGCGGAGCGTGCGAGGCACGGGTCCTCCCGGGGAGCGAACGGGTCGAGACCCGAATGCTACTCGGCAGTAACGTCGACCGGGGCGGCGGTGGGCGATGGAGGCGAGGTGGCTGAGGCGGCTCGCTCGGGCTCGGTCCGGGTGGCCGCGGTCTCGGCGAGCGCCTCGCGCAGCACCGGCCCCACCAGCTCGATCTGCCACGGCCGCGCGCCGTACGCCGTCAGCGTGGCGTCCAGGGCCTCCGGCATCGGTGGCGACCACATCAGCCGTCGCACGGTGTCCGGCGTCAGCAGGTTCTCGACCGGCACCCCGCACCGCTCGGAGAGGTCGGTCAGGGCCGCTCGCGCGAAAGCGAGGCGGGCGGCGGCGTCCGGGTCGCGGTCGGCCCAGGCGCGAGGCGGGGGCGGCCCGTCCGACGGCAGGCTGTGCGGCGGCAGGTCCTCGTCGGGCACGTGCCGGCCGCGGGCTAGTGCCTCGAGCCAGACCTTGGCGTGGCGGCGTCCCGCCGGGCCGCGGAAGCCGGGAAGCCGCAGCAGCTCGTCGACGCTGCGGGGACTCGCCGCGGCGGCCTCGACGACGGCCGCGTCCGGCAGCAGCCGGCCGGGGGACAGGTCACGCTTGCGGGCCAGCGCATCCCGGGTGCGCCACAGCTCGCGGACCAGAGCCAGCTGACGCCGGCTCCCCAGCCGGTGCACACCGCTGGTGCGGCGCCAGGGGTCCACCCGCGGCGAGGGCGTCGGCGCGGCCGCGATCGCCGCGAACTCCTGCGCGGCCCACTCCAGCTTGCCCTGGTCGCGCAGCAGGTCGGCCAGCGCGTTCCGCAGGTCGATGAGGACCTCGACGTCCAGGGCGGCGTACCGCAGCCAAGACTCCGGCAGCGGCCGGGTCGACCAGTCCACCGCGGAGTGCTCCTTGGCCAGGGACAGCCCGAGCAGCTGCTCGACGACGGCGCCCAGGCCCACCCTCGGCAGGCCGGCGAGGCGGGCACCGAGCTCGGTGTCGAACAGCCGGGTGGGGCGCAGACCGACGCCGGCAAGGCAGGGCAGGTCCTGCCCGGCCGCGTGCAGCACCCACTCCTCACCGTCGATGGCCCGGCCGATCGGGGACAGGTCGGGGCAGCTCACCGGGTCGACCAAGAACGTCCCGGCCCCCTCGCGGCGCAGCTGCACCAGGTAGGCGGCCTGGCCGTACCGGTAGCCCGAGGCTCGCTCGGCGTCCACGGCGACCGGCCCGGCGCCGGCGGCCAGGGCGTCGGCCGCGCGCAGCAGCGCCTGCTGGTCCGACACCACGGGCGGAACGCCATCACGCGGCTCCAGCAGCGGGGTCGCAGTCGGCTCCGTCACGGCCCTCACGGTACGCGGTCGACCGGCTCCGGACCGCTCGAGGAAACCGTGCGGCGCGTCCCCGTTCCGCCGTGGTGGGCGGGCGTGCCGCGAGGCAGAGCTCAGCTGATGACGCCGGCGCGCAGCGCCAGCATGACCATCTCGGCGCGGTCGCCGGTGCCGACCTTGCGGGCGATGCGTGCCAGGTGGCTCTTCACGGTCAGCGCAGACAGCCCCAGCGACGTGCCGATCTCCTTGTTGGAGCGGCCGTTCGCCACGTGCTGCAACACCTCGACCTCGCGGCCGGACAGCTGCTCGGCTAGCCCGCCGGCGCCGGTCACCGGGTACGCCGGAGCGGGACGACCCGAGACGAGCAGGCAGCGGACCCCGGCGGCGAGTGCGGCGCGGACGGTGTACGGGTCGTCCAGGTGCGACAGCACGACCCCGCGCTGCCAGCCAACGGCGCGCAGGTCGCGGAGCAGGGCGATGCCGGAGCCGTCCGGCAGCGCCACGTCGGCGACGCACATCGCAGGGGTCCGCAGGGCGGCGGCACGGCGGCGGGCTTCCTCGACGGACGAGGCCTGGACCACCTCGCGCACGCCCAGGGCGCGTAGGGTGCGGCTCACGCTCTCGCGCTGGCCCTGGGGGCCGACGACCACCAGGGCGCTGAACCGGCCGGTACGCGGAAGGGGGACCAGGCCGACGCGTTCGGCGACAGCGGCCATGTAGGCCTCCTCGGGCAGGACGGCTACCAGCTCGGGGCGTCCGTGCGCACCGCTTCGTCCGTCCTCACCCCATCGGCAGGTGCGCCGAGCACCTGAAGGCCACCCGACCACCGGTCGCCTCGACGCGGATGGGGGCAGAAGTCCTGGCAAACCTTGCCCTCCGCGTAGAACGGCGACCTCCACCCCGCCGAGCGGGTGGGCGTCATGGGGTGGCAGCGGCTAAGGCGGCAGGGATCAGGAGCGGCGACCGGGTAGCGCGCTGACGCCGTCCGGCACCGGCGGCAGGCCGCCGACGGTGCAGAGCAGGTCGGTCCACGCCAGCAGGTGCGCCGCGAGGTCGGCGTCCCGGGGCGTCCAGGACGCGCGGATCTCGATGCTCACGCCGGACCCTCGCTCGGCAAGCGCGGCGAAGCTCTCGGCCACCACCCGGGTCACCGTGCCGCCCTCGTGGCTGAAGGTTGCGTGGCGGTCGGAGAGTGCGTCCATCAGCCACGACCAGCCGACGGCGCCGAGCACCGGGTCGACCCCCATCTCGGGCTCGAGCTCGGCCCGCACGAACGTGACCGCGCGGAAGGTCCCAGCCCACGGCGCAGGCGCCGACGGGTCGTGCAGCAGGACGAACCGGCCGTTCGCCAGCTCCTCCGGTTCGGCCCCCGGAGCGATCCCGTGCCGGTTCAGGACGTCCGCGGTGAGCGCCACGGAGAATGGCGCGATGCGCTGCGGCGCGGGCGCCTCGGCGAGCACGACCTCGGGCCGCACCCGCGCCGTGCGGAGCGCCTCGAGCGCCCGCTGGAACTCCAGCGGTGCGTCGTCGGGCACGGTGCGGGCGGCCATGTCGGCAGGCTACGACCGGACCACCCCGGTCCGGGGCAAGGCGCGCCGGGCTCTACGCTGCGCCGGTGTCCGTCGTCCTGGCCCTGCTGTCCAGCGTCCTCTGGGGTACCTCGGACTTCCTCGGCGGCCTGCACTCGCGGCGGCGACAGGCGTACGCCGTCGTTGCCGGCTCGCAGGCGTGCGGTCTGCTGGCCATCGCCTCGGTGGCGGTCCTCACGTCCGCCTGGCGGGGACCGCTCGGCTGGCTGCCCTGGGCGGTCGGCGCGGGTGTTGCCGGCAGCGCCGGACTGGTCTGCTTCTACGCCGCCCTGGCCGCCGGGACCATGGGGGTCGTCTCGCCGATCGCGGCGCTCGGTGCGGTGGTGCCCCTGCTCGTCGGCGTCCTCGCCGGCGAGTCGCCGTCCGCGCTCGCGCTCTCCGGGATCGTGATCGCGCTCGCGGGCGCCGTCGCCGCAAGTGGTCCGGAGCTGCGCGGCGGCGCGGGAGCCCGTCCGCTGCTGCTGGCGTCGCTCGCCGGCGTCGCCTTCGGGGTGGCGCTGACCCTGATCGCCCGCGGCGCCCGCGCGGACGCCGTCATGACGTTGACCGGCATGCGGCTGACCAGCGTCGTCCTGTTCGGGAGCGCGGCGCTGGCCCTGCGCACGGTCGGCGGGCTGACCCTGCGGGACGTCGGACCGCTCGCCGCGATCGGCTGCGGCGACGTCGCGGCGAACCTGCTTTTCGCCCTGGCCAGCCAGCGCGGCCTCCTCAGCGTCACCTCGGTGCTGGGCTCGCTGTACCCGGTCGTGACCGTCCTGCTGGCGCGCGCCGTGCTGCACGAGCGGCTGCGTCCGGTGCAGCAGGTGGGGGTAACCGGCGCGCTGCTGGGCGTGGTCCTGGTCTCGATGGGCTGACAGAACCCGTCCCCACGCCGGAGGCCCGTGACACCATGCCCGGCGTGACGTCCCCCGCCCAGGCCTCCTCCGCGCTGACCGCCTCGCCGTTCCTGCGGGCCTGCCGCCGGCAGCCTGTGGAGCGCACGCCGGTCTGGTTCATGCGGCAGGCGGGGCGCTCGCTCCCGGAGTACCGGGCCGTCCGGCAGGGGATCTCCATGCTGGAGTCGTGCACCCGGCCGGAGCTGGTGGCCGAGATCACCCTGCAGCCGGTCCGCCGGTACGGCGTCGACGCGGCGATCTTCTACAGCGACATCGTCGTCCCGCTGAAGGCCATCGGGGTCGACCTGGACATCGTCCCCGGAGTAGGTCCGGTCGTGGCCGAGCCGTTCGCTACGACGGCCGACCTCGACCGGCTACCCGACCTCACGGCCGCGGACGTCCCGTACGTCGCCGAGGCGGTGCGGCTCCTGGTCGCCGAGCTCGGCCCGACGCCGCTGATCGGCTTCGCCGGCGCCCCATACACGCTCGCGTCCTACCTCGTGGAGGGCGGCCCGTCGAAGAACCACGAGCGCACCAAGGCGCTCATGTACGGCGACCCGGACCTCTGGCACGCACTGCTGGGCAGGCTCGCCGCCGTCGCCGGCGCGTTCCTTCGGGTACAGGTGGAGGCCGGCGCGAGCGCAGTGCAGCTGTTCGACTCCTGGGTGGGCGCGTTGCCGCGGGCCGACTACCGCGAGCTGGTGCAGCCGCACTCGGCCGCCACGCTGGACGCCGTCGCCGACCTCGGGGTGCCGCGCATCCACTTCGGCGTGGGCACGGGTGAGCTGCTCGGTGCGATGGGGGAGGCGGGAGCGGACGTCGTCGGCGTGGACTTCCGGGTGCCGCTGGACGAGGCGTCCCGCCGGATCGGCCCGGACCGCGCCGTGCAAGGCAACCTCGACCCGGCGCTGCTGTTCGCGCCGCCAGAGGTCCTGGAGCGGCGGGTACTGGCGACCCTGGAGTCTGGACGCGCGGCGCCGGGCCACGTCTTCAACCTCGGCCACGGCGTCCCGCCGAACGCCGACCCGGGTGCGCTGCAACGCGTCGTCGACCTGGTGCACGCGGCGAGCTGACCGCCGTCAGGACGTGCCGGCCGCGGCATCCACGGCGTCGACCACCGGACGCCGACGACGACGCAGCAGCAGGACGGCGGGCACTCCCACCACGGCCAGCAGCACGGCGAACGGGAGCACCGCGCCCAGCACCGCCAGGGCGACGGCGGCGCTCGCGCCGAGGGCGTGCCACCCCGCCTTCAGGCCGCCGCCGAACCCGGCCTGTGCCGGGGGAGGCGACGACGGCGGGACGAGGGAGACGGTGAGCGTCGCCAGGGTCGTCTGCTGGTCCAGCTGCTGCAGCCGCGCCTTGAGCGCCTCAAGGTCGGCCTCGCGCCGCGCCAGCTCGCTCTCGACCTGAACCACCTGGCCGATAGTGGTGGCTCGCGACAGCAGGGCCCGGACGCGCTCGACACTTGCCGTCTGCGAGCGCACCCGGCTGGCCGTGTCGACGTACGTGCCCGAGACGTCCTGGCTGCTGCGGCTCCGGCTCACCGAGGTGCCGGTGGCGGCGGCCTCGTCCATGACCCGGTCAAGCCCGGACGGCGGGACGCGCACCGTGAGGACCGACTCGGTCCGACCGCCCTCGGTGCTGGTCTCCTCGTCGGACACGTAGCCCTTCGCCGCGGCCGCGGCCCGGCCGACCCGCGCGGCGGCGGCGGTGACGTCCCGCGTCCGTACGGTCAGCTCGGCCGTGGTGATCTCGCGCCGCTCCTCCTCCGCGGCCGCGACGACGGCCGCGCTGTCCGCCGCCTTGCCCTTGGTGGCGGACTCCGCCGCGCTGAGTCCTGACGCGTCACCGGCCGACCCCACGGCGGGTGGTGCGGGCTCCACCGCCCGGGCCGCGCTGGACGACGACACCCCGGCGCTGTCGCCTTCGGTGCAGGCGCCCAGTGTGAGGACGCCCAGCATGGCCACGGCCACCAGAGCGCCGCTGCGCCAACGCCGCCTGGCACGTGTGTTCTCCATGTCCGCTCCTTCAAGTTGACCTGCAGCAATCGAGGCTGCGGGACTTCGACGGCGCCACCCTCGGTCGCGGTTCCCCCCGGTGGCTCACGGACCGGTCACGATCTGGAAGCCTGCT
>Ga0126311_10001707_pt1 | contig 10781 bp, 10 predicted proteins | sample Plot61_FD_92539 | JGI IMG/M metagenome (GOLD analysis project Ga0126311, IMG submission 92539) | Serpentine soil microbial communities from UC McLaughlin Reserve, CA, USA - Plot61 | ecosystem: Environmental > Terrestrial > Soil > Grasslands | place: USA: UC McLaughlin Reserve, Lake County... | reverse complement strand
ACGTCAACGGCACTAGCTGAGGAGAGATCGACTGTGTAAGCGATTCGAGTCGCGTCACGTTCAGAGCGAAACTCGCCGGATGCGATCTTTTTCGCGCCGGCGTCCTGCCCGGAAGCGCCAGTGGCTCGAAAGTCTTTTACTCGCTCGGCAAAGCCAAGCGCGCCGGCGTAAGCGTTGCGAAACGACCACGAGCGAGTTGGTGCAGACAGTTCAGCTTCGACTTTGACTTGACCTGGCCCTTCGACAGAAATCGTGACCGTGGCCGTGGCTTGAGCGTTGATGGCGGCGACACATAAGATTCCCGCAAAGGCGCAAAGGCGCAAAGAAGAGATATACCTGAAAATTTCTCTGCGTCTATCTTTGCGGCTTTGCGTCTTTGCGTGAAAAGTGGTCACGGATTACAATTCGGAAAGCCCCAGACTCTAACACAACTGATCACGACCAGCATGTTCGAACTGTTCAAAAAAAATAACGCCGCCTTTTCGCGCGGCCTTGGACTGTTGCTGGTCCTGTTTGTCTTTTACGGCACGACGATCGAGGCCGCTCACCGGCACGGGAAAATACCTTCCGGCTCGAATCACGCTGCGTCAGTAGTCGATCACGACTCCGGTAGTGGCATTTCCAACACAAAGCAGGGATGCCACGACTGCTTAATCTGCCAGTTACATCAGAACTTTTCCGCGACGCTGATCTCCGTTAAGCCGCACGCAGAGCAAATAACTCGCACCACACAAGCACGCAGATCAGATCCTATTTCCATTCGCTCGCTGGTCACGAGTCCGTCACCAGGTCGAGCACCACCGCAAGCCAACTAGAACTGTACGTAGCATCAGCGCGGGCGTAAGACGCATATCCGTTTCACCGCCCCTCATTGCTTACAACCAGCTTTCCGGGAGGCTTATGAAATGTCGTTCAAAGATCCGTTTAGAGCCGCTTTGATCTGCGGCGCGCTTTTATTATTTGGTCCAACTGTTTTCGCACAAGCAAGAATCGGTACCGTTCAGGGGGTCGTCAAAGATCCCGGCGGCGCTCTCGTTCCCAATGCACAAATAACCGTCACACAACCTGTGACGGGCTATCACCAGACAACACAAACTGACGCGCAGGGTTCGTTCAAGCTCGTCAACTTACCTTTCAACACTTACAAAGTCCGCGCCGAAGCAACTGGTTTTCAAGCGGCCGAAGAATCGATCGATCTCGAAAGCACGATTCCGTTGAACGTGGAACTGTCGCTCTCGCTCGAGCAAACAACTGCGGCGGTTACCGTAACAACCGACAACGCAGCAATGCTGGAACCCGATCGCACTTCGTCGGACACGGACATCGGCCAAACAATTCTCGAGCGACCGGTCGGCGCTGCGCCTTCGCGTGCGATTGAATCAATCGTCGCGTCTACGCCTGGTTTTGTTACCGACGACAACGGACGCATGCATCCGCGCGGCTCCGAATCGCAAGTGCAGTACGTAGTTGACGGCGTGCCGATCACCGACAACATGTCGGCAATTTTTTCGACGAGTCTCGATGCGCGTACGTTGCGGACTGTTGAAGTGCTGACAGGCGGTATTCCGGCTGAGTTTGGCGACAAGCTAGCCGGCGTGATCAACGTCAACACCCGGTCCGGTCTTGAAGGACCGACGCAGGGCGGAATTTCATTTTCCGGCGGCAGCTTCTCGACTGGAGAAACCGCAGTCGATTTTTCTACGCACACAAAGAAACTAGGCTTTCTGACGAACCTTTCCGCAAGCACATCGCAGCGCTATCTCGACCCGCCGACGCTCGACAACTTTCATAACTTCGGCCGCACCGGAAAGGCGTTCTTCCGGCTCGATTACCAGTTTGACGCAAACAATAATCTGCGCGGAGTGTTTAACTTCGGCGGTTCAAACTTTCAGGTCCCGAACAGATTTAACCAGGAACTCGCCGGACAGGATGAGCGCCAGCGTTTGCGCGATAACTCTGAGAACATTAGTTTCCAACACATCTTCTCGCCCAACTCAGTGTCGCAGTTCTCTTTCTTTCATCGTCAAAGTCACGCGAAACTGACCAGCAACACGTTGTCGACGCCCGTAGTAGCGAACCAGGATCGCACGCTTCAGAACTACGGCGGTATCGGATCGCTGTCGCTAACACGCGGTAGTCACAACATCAAGTTCGGTGGCCAGTTCACGATTACGCCGGTCGACGAACATTTCAGTTTTTTTCCGACTGAGCAGTTCCCCGACCTCGTTGATGAAGACGGTAATGTCTTTCCGAATCCGGTGAACAATTTCAGCGCGGCGAATCCGTTTGTCTTCAATCAATCGAAGACGGGACGTACGCTGAGCGCCTACGTGCAGGATCGTTTCACTGTTTTCAAGAATCTCACGCTCGATCTCGGCGTTCGTTACGACAATTACAAGCTGCTGATCCACGAGCAGGAACTTAGTCCGCGTTTGGCTGTGGCTTACTACATTCCGAAGACGCAAACAACTTTGCGAGCGTCGTACAACAGACTGTTTCAACCACCGCCAGCGGAGAATCTGTTGCTCGCGAGTTCATCCGCGGCAGCAGCCCTCTCGCCGATCTCGGTGTTGCAGGGAATCACGACTGTGCAACCGATCCTGCCCGACAAGCAGAACGCCTTCGAGGCGGGCGCGCAGCAGTTGCTCTCCAAACTGTTTCGATTGAGTCTGACGGTTTATCAAAAACGAATCGAGAATTTCTCCGACAAGGATCAGTTTTTCGAAACAGGCGTGATCTTCCCGATCGCGATCTCGTCTGGGCGAGTGACGGGTGAAGAACTAAGACTCGAATCTACCGACATGCACGGCTTTCACGGCTTCCTTTCGTACGCGAACGCCCGCGCTTTTGGTGTCACACCGATCACGGGTGGACTCTTCTTAGGTGAGGATCCGCAAGACCTGTTCCTGCACGGATTAAAGTTTGCTAACGATCACGACCAACGCAACGAAGCACAGTTTCAAGTGAGTTATAACCACCGGCGTTCAGGACTGTATGCGAGCTTTAGCGGACGCTACGATTCCGGCGTGCCCGCAGACGTTGAGCCGGGCACGACTCTCACGGACTTTATCGCGCAGGGGTTCGATCCCCGTTTGTACAACGAAATAGATTTCCAGCGAGGGCGCGTTCGCCCGCGAACTGTCCTCGACTTTTCGGTCGGCGCGGAACTGATGCAAAAGGAACGGGTGTCGTTGAACCTCCAGTTCGACGTTCAGAACCTCACGAACGAGCTGTTTCTCTACAATTTTCAGTCGGTTTTTAGCGGCACGCATGTGGGATATCCGCGATTGTTCAGCGGCCGGCTGAGTCTCAGGTTTAAGTAGGTTTTAGCCGCAGATAAACACGAATAACGAGGATTCGCGTTTATCTGCGGCTTTATTTTGAACCGGCGCGCTCACTCCGACGTATGCTAGAATGCGCTTTGCTTCGCCCTATAACCCGAGGATTTAGCCGTGAGTCTCGTCAAGATCATCGTTATCACGATCATCGTAATCCTCAGTATTCTGTTCTTCGGCCGTTTTTTCGTTTAGCCGGACGGTTAATACTGCCCTCCTCCGCCCTTTTCACGCTATTCGTCTGTCTTTTTATCGCAGCCGCGCCAATCCGTGCCCTCGCGCAGGATGCAGACGAGGTAGTACGTGTTAACACCGACCTGCTGCTCTTTCCGGTCCGCATCCGTGACAAGAAAGGGCAGGCGGTCACAGGCCTCAGCGATCAGGATCTACTGCTGAAAGATCAGGACCAGGTGACGACCGGCCTCTACTTTTCTCCGGGCGCAGATCGCGTGGCGTTGATGTTTGCCCTCGACCAGTCCGGAAGCTTGCGTCAGGTCATTTCTCAGCAACAGGAAGCGGCGCTCGCGCTCTTCTCGCGCTTTGGTGAACGCTCGAGCGTCGCGATTCTTCGTTTCTCCGACACTGCTTCACTCGTCGCGCCATTCACGAAAGATCTCGGCGCGGCGCGCGCGGCTTTCAGGTTTGTCGCAGCGCCGAATGAGCAAACGGCGATCTTCGATGCGGCGGCGAAAGCTGTTAAAGCGTTTGACCAGTTGCCGCCGGTACGCACAGAACGCCGCATTGTCGTGCTCATCAGTGATGGTCTGGATACACGCAGCAGGACAAGGGCCGAAAGCGTTATCGATGCGGCACTGGAACGGCGAGTCTCATTCTACATAATTCATCTGCCTCTCTTTGAACCGCGTGACGGACACCTCGCCGTGCGACGTCCCAGCAAAGGCTTTCGCGAGCTCGCCGAGAAGACCGGCGGCAAATACTTTCTAGTCGCCGACGTTAAATCGGCGTTGGCTCCCACACCGCCTGATCTCGCTCCGATCTTCCAGGCGATCGAAGAGGATTTGAAAAGCCAGTACCTTTTGGGTTTCTATATAGCCGAATCGTCGCGCGACAATCGCAAACACGTTTTCTCGGTGAGTATGAAACCTGACGGTGTTGAATACTCCGTCGGACGGATGGGTTATTCGCGTACGCACAAGTTCATGATCAATCTGCCACCAAATGACTGAAACACTTCAACTCCGCCGCATTCGACGCGCACTGATCAGCGTCTCCGACAAAGCCGGAATAGTAGATTTCGCACGCGAGCTCGCGCGCTTCGACGTCGAGATCATCAGCACGGGGGGAACCGCGAAAGCGCTGCGCGACGCGGGACTCAAGGTGCGTGACATCTCAGAAGTAACGGGCTTTCCGGAAATGATGGATGGGCGCGTGAAGACGCTCCATCCGCGTATTCATGGTGGACTGCTCGCGATGCGAGACAACGAGGAACACGTCGCGGCGATGAAGCAACACGAGATTCAATCAATCGATCTCGTCGTCGTGAATCTTTATCCGTTTGCGGAAACAATCGCGCGTGAAGGCGTAACGCGTGAAGAAGCGATCGAGCAGATCGATATCGGCGGCCCGGCGATGATTCGTTCGGGGGCCAAAAACGCACGCGACGTTGCGGTTGTCGTTTCGTCAGATGAATACTCAAACATCGTTAACGAACTAAACGAGCACGACGGCGCGTTATCTATACGCACACGTAACCGTCTGGCTCAAAAAGCATTTGAGCATACGGCTCAGTACGACATCATGGTCAGTTCTTACCTTGCAGGTTCCAGTGATCCGCTGCCGGATCGTCTGAGTTGGACCATGAACAAGATCAGCGATCTGCGTTACGGTGAGAACCCGCACCAGACAGCGGCCTTGTATCGAACGCCAGCGTCCGGCGGTATAGCGAACGCCGCGGTCCTTGCCGGCAAGGAGATGTCTTTCAACAACTACGTCGACGCCGAGGCGGCGTGGCAACTCGTCTGCGATTTTGAAGACACCGCTTGCGCAATCATCAAGCACACGAATCCCGCGGGCGTAGCTTTAGGTGACGATCCGGCGGAGGCTTATCAAAAAGCCCTCGCAACTGATCCGGTGTCGGCATTTGGCGGCATCGTGGCGTTCAATTGCACAGTCGACGTCGCAGCGGCCCGGGAAGCGACGAAGATATTTACCGAAGTGATCATCGCACCCGAATACGATCCGGAAGCGCTCGAGGTGCTGCGAACGAAAAAGAATTTGCGCGTCATCCGCATGGATGGACAAGACAAGACCAACGGAGTTGAGTTCAAGCAGATAGGCGGCGGTGTGCTGGTCCAGACAGTCGACGATCATAAACTCGATGCGGAGCAACTAAAAGTCGTAACCACGCGTAAACCGAGTGACGAGGAGGTTCGCGCATTGCTCTTCGCCTGGACCGTTTGCAAGCACACGAAATCAAACGCGATAGTGTATGCGCGAGCCGGACAAACGGTCGGCGTCGGCGCCGGACAGATGTCACGCGTTGACTCGGTGAAGATTGGCGCTATGCGAGCGCAGTTGCCGGTCGCAGGGTCCGTGCTGGCTTCGGATGCGTTCTTTCCGTTTCGCGACGGCATCGACGAGGCCGCAAAGCACGGCATCACCGCGGTGATACAACCGGGCGGTTCAGTTCGCGACGATGAGGTAATCGGCGCCGCCAACGAACACGGCCTGGCCATGGTCTTCACAGGCGTCCGCCACTTCAAGCATTGATTTCACGCAAAGGCACAAAGACGCAAAGAAGGCGGCAGTTAAATCTTTGCGGCTTTGCGCCTTTGCGTGAGAACTTGTCTCAAAGCCAGTGAATACCCGATACTCGTGACACATTTTTTCAGAGGTGAGCAGTAAACATGGCTGATAACGAAGAGCTGATCAATAACAACCTCCCCTCAATCCGTTGCCGCTACTGCGGCCAACGCAACCAGGTTCGGCCCGAGAATGGCGAGGCACGCTGCGGCCGCTGCCGCTTGCGACTCTCAGACGAGCCGCACAAGAAGTTCGCGCATCTCCATAAGGACCAGTACATCCACCCGGCTGACCGCCGCGCTCTCGCAGCGCTGCGCGCCATTCCGGGCATCGACACCGCGCTGAAGAAGCTGCTCGCGGTCACCGGCGAATCGGCCATCCGCGTAATCTTCACTGCCAGCGCCGTTAAAGTGACGCCAACGCAGTGTCCGGATCTCTACGCCAAACTTCAGATCGCCTGCACGACGCTCGGCGTCGATTTGCCGGACCTGTTCGTGCAACAAAATCCGATCGTGAACGCGTTCACCGGCGGTGTCGAACGACCGGTGATCGTTTTGTATTCGCAACTGATTGAACGCTTGAGCGATGAGGAAGTGCTGGCGGTCGTCGCACACGAAGTAGGCCATATTCACGCCGAGCACGTGCTTTACCTGACCGCTGCGCGCCTGCTCGAGTTTCTCGCGAAGACCGCTGCGGGCGCTGCGCCAATAGCCGGCATCGTCAAGGAGTTGCTGACGATGAGCATGCGCGCGGCACTGCTCGCCTGGGCCAGACGCGCGGAACTCTCGTGCGATCGCGCCGCACTGCTGGTGACTCAGGACGCCAACGTCATCGGCCGCACCATGATGAAGTTAGCGGGCGGCACCTTTGCTTCTCGGGTCGACTACGATCAATTTCTCGCACAAGCACGCGACTTTCAGAAGACCTACGACGAGAAGGCTCTCGATCGTTTCTGGGCGGACGTGATCACGTCCGGACTGTCGCATCCGTTTCCAGTCTGGCGCGTCTCGGAGATCCTGCAGTGGGTCGAAAGCGGTGAGTACAAAGCACTCATGACCGCGCCTGAAAGTGCGGCGGCCTAAAACGTATGCTCAAAGACAAAAACGGAATCATCTTCGGAGTCGCGAACAAGCGCTCCATCGCCTGGGCCACTGCCCTGGCACTGCACAGTGCAGGCGCAAACCTCGCCTTCACTTATCAAGGCGATCGCCTGAAGGAAAATGTCGAAGGCCTGACTAACGAGGCAATGCCGCAATCGTTGCTGCTGTCGTGCGACGTGACGAAGCAGGAAGAAGTCGATGAGGCCTTTCGACACGTCGGCGACAGGTTTGGCCGCCTCGACTTTCTGATTCACAGCATCGCCTTCGCGCCCCGCGAGGCGCTCGGCGGAGAATATCTCGACACTTCGCGCGAGGCTTTTCTAACTGCCCTCGAGATCAGCGCTTATTCACTGCCACAACTCGCGCGCGCCGCAGCGCCGCTCATGACCGAAGGCGGGAGCATCGTCACCATGTCTTACTACGGCGCGGAGAAAGTCGTCGCCGGATATAACGTGATGGGCGTAGCGAAAGCCGCGCTCGAGTCGAGCACTCGCTATCTCGCCAAGGATCTTGGACCACGCAACATTCGCATTAACGCCATCAGTGCTGGTCCGATTCAAACTCTTTCGGCTCGCGGCGTGTCCGATTTCAGCAGCATGTTGAAACATCACGCCGAACGCGCGCCGCTCGGCCGCAACGTCGAAGCTCGCGAAGTCGGGAACACCGCAGTGTTCCTGTGCAGCAATATGTCTTCCGGAATTACCGGCGAGGTGATCTACGTCGACTGCGGCTATAACATCATGGGAATCTGACCCGCGAATTTACACGGATGGAAAAGACTGAAAAGCCTGGCGGGCGGCACCTTCCCGGAACAACTCAAGACGAGCAACTGCTAGAGAGCCCGCGCGCGGATGAGTTTACGCACACCGATCCTTGGCGCGTGTTTCGCATCATGGGCGAGTTTGTCGAAGGCTTCGATGAACTCGCGACACTGAGCCGCGGCATCGCGGTCTTCGGTTCCGCGCGAACCAAACCCGACGATCCCGAGTACAAAGCCGCACAGGAAACTGCAGCGCTACTCGCGGCACAGGGTTTCGCCGTCATCACCGGTGGTGGACCAGGCATTATGGAAGCAGCCAACCGCGGCGCTTTCGAAGCCGGTGGACTCTCGATCGGCTGCAACATCGAACTCCCTTTCGAACAAAGACCAAACGCGTATCAAACGCTCAGCCTCACGTTCAAATATTTCTTCGTGCGCAAGATGATGTTTGTGAAGTACAGCCTCGCGTTCATAATCTTTCCGGGCGGCTTCGGCACGTGTGACGAGCTGTTTGAAGCGTTGACGCTGATTCAGACGAAGAAGATCCGCAACTTTCCGATCGTGCTTTTTGGCAGCAGTTATTGGAAAGGAATGCTTGACTGGTTTCGCGCCGTGGTCCTGCCGGACGGGAAGATCTCAGAGCATGATATGGACATCTTTCATATCACCGACTCGCCCGCGGAAGTGGTCGAGATTGTGGTGCGAAGTCAGAGTTCGCTCGGCGAGATGGACGCGGTCTCGGATTTACTCAGATGAACGCGGATCAGTGGCTCTGGTTAACCAATCGAGGTAGGGTGTCGATCCGTCAATAACTGGAACAGCGATGATTTCCGGCGTGTCGTAACTATGAAGCGCGCGCACCTCACGCTCCAGCTCAGCGAATTTAGCGCGCGTTGTTTTGGTGAGTAAAAGAATTTCAGACTCGCGCTCAATCTTTCCCTGCCAGCGATAAACCGATTCCATCTCCGGCAGGATCTGAACGCACGCAGCGAGGTGTGCGCCAACCAACATCTCGGCAAGCCGCGTGGCTTCTTCACGGTTGGCTGCCGTCATGAACACCACAATTGCATCGGTGTCCGGCATTTCGAACTACTCTTCTTCAGTTTCGTCGTATTCCGCTTCGTCTTCGAGTGTACCACCGGTGAGCGGCGTCGTGTCACCTCCGAAGAACGCATTGTAAACTTCCATCGCGCGATCTGCATCGCGCTCGTCAACAAAAACGATCGCGCCTTCCGAAGTCGCAGACAAAAGCGGCGAGAACGCATCCGCGCCACCGGATTTAATGACTGAGCGAATCCCATTCTGCCTGAGAATGTCGTTGACCATCTCAGCTTCGGCCGGTGAACCGAGTTTATGGAGCGGCAAAAAGCGCGCTTCACTGTCGTCGTGAATCGTATTGTCGGCAGTCAGTCGCTCTACGAGCGGCGTGTTGTCGTCGGGACACGTCGTTATCCCCGGTTGGTATTCAGCCTCACACCTTGGGCAGAACATTTTTATCTCCTGTTCTTTGTACTTTGTATTTTGTTCTTTGCTCGCACTCAGAATACAAACTTCAAAGTACGAAGTACAAAGCACAAACTCATTTCACTTCAAACGGAATCTCGTCGAAGTGCGTCATCTGTTTGAAAGTATGAAAACGATCGTTAATCTCCGCGTGTGTGAGACGTTTGACTCGTTCAGTGCCAAACTCCTCCACGTTGAACGACGCCATCACCGATCCGAAGATCATCGCTCGCCTCATCGCGCTCTCGTCGAGCTTGTCCTGGCTGGCGAGGTAACCCATGAAACCTCCGGCAAACGTATCGCCCGCGCCGGTTGGATCAAACACCGCTTCGAGCGGGTAGGCCGGAATCGCAAAATAGCTGTCAGGCGTAAACAGCGCCGCGCCGTATTCGCCGCGCTTGATGATCAGTGCTTTTGGTCCCCAACTGAGCAACTCGCGCGCAGCCTTGATCAGATTCGGAATGCCCGTAAGCTGTCGCGCTTCGGCGTCGTTGATGATCACAACGTCGACGCCCTGGATCGTACGCACTAGCGAGTCGCGTGTGTGCTCAATCCAGAGGTTCATCGTATCGAGCGCAACGAGCTCTGCGTCGGGCATCTGCTCTCTGACGCCGCGTTGCAAGTCGGGCTGAATGTTACCGAGAAACAATAGCCGCGAACGTTTAGACTCTTCCGACAGTTTCGGTTGAAAGTCTGCGAAGACGTTCAAGTCAGTGTAGAGTGTTTGCGCGACGTTCAGATCGTACTCGTAACGACCGCCCCAGCGAAACGTCTTGCCGTCTGCGATTCTTTCGACGTCGCGCGTATCGATTCCGCGACTCTCGAAAACGTCCTGCTCGGTGAAGTCGCCGCCTACAACGGCAACAATACCGACTTTCGTGAAGAAGCTGGCCGAGATCGAAAAATGCGACGCAGACCCGCCGAGCATCTTCTCAGATTTACCAAATGGGGTTTCGACTGCGTCATAAGCAACCGATCCAACGACTAAAAGGGACATGTGTTTTCTGGTCTTTGTTTATGGTTTTGGTGTCTCGAGCGAGCGCAATTCCTCCTGCGCTTGCCTGGCGAGCGGGCTATTCGGGTAGTCGTTTATTAACTTCTTGAGATAATCGATTCCCATTTCGCGAAACTGTGCGGAAGTCAGCGTTCGTTTCTCGCTGCCTTCGAAACTGACGTACTGTTCCGGTTTTTGTTTGCCCTTGTTCTGCGAAAGCCAGAGGCTGCTCTGACCCGCCATCAGCAACACTTCTTCGATCTTCGCGAAGTTTGGATTGCCGGCGATGATCTCTTCGCAACGCTTCAGGGCGGCGACGTAGGCTT
>Ga0126311_10001706_pt1 | contig 10782 bp, 12 predicted proteins | sample Plot61_FD_92539 | JGI IMG/M metagenome (GOLD analysis project Ga0126311, IMG submission 92539) | Serpentine soil microbial communities from UC McLaughlin Reserve, CA, USA - Plot61 | ecosystem: Environmental > Terrestrial > Soil > Grasslands | place: USA: UC McLaughlin Reserve, Lake County... | reverse complement strand
TGATGGGCAGTGGGTTGTGGGGCCTGGGATTTACCGTAGTGATGGCACGCTCGCGGAAACTGCTGAAGCGTTTTGCCGCGACACCCATGCGGCGTTCGCATTATCTGCTTTCATTTATGCTTTCACGCCTGGTGTTTCTGGTGCTTGAAGTGGGAGCGGTTATAGCCTTCGCCTCGCTTGCTTTTGGCTTTACAGTGCGTGGTTCATGGCTGAGTCTTGCTTTCATTACGGTGCTCGGAGGCTTCACTTTTTCTGGAATCGGATTGCTCGTAGCTGCTCGGCCGACGACGATTGAAGGAGTGTCGGGCCTGATGAACTTTATCATGCTCCCCATGTGGTTGCTCTCCGGAACCTTCTTCTCGTCCGAACGGTTTCCCGAAGTTCTTCAACCGTTCATCAAAGCTCTGCCGTTGACTGCCCTTAACAATGTGCTCCGCGCGTTGATGAACGAAGGCGCGACGCTTTCGTCAAACTGGGCCCCAATCGCTGTGATGCTTGCATGGTGTCTGATTAGTTTTGTTGTCGCGCTGAAGATTTTTAGATGGCAATGAGGTAGCCTTAAAGTTTCAGCCAAAGAAGCACAAAGCCAAACAGGAGGATAACCGATTGAGCAAAAAGGTTTCGAGACGAACATTCGTAAAAGTAGCGGGCGCGACCGCGCTCGCCTCCACCACTGAGCTGCCTTCGTTCGGTTCTAACACTGCTCCTCAAACTGGGACCACGAACGCTGGACGCGACTTCCCGCAAGGTTTTATTTGGGGCACGGCGACCGCTTCGTACCAGGTTGAGGGCGCGGTTAAAGAAGACGGTCGTGGCCCATCGATCTGGGACACCTTTTCGCACACGCCGGGCAGGGTTGTGAATAATGCTACGGGTGACGTCGCGAACGATCACTACCATCTTTATAAGAGTGACGTACAGTTGATGAAGGCGCTGGGTGTCAAAGCCTATCGCTTCTCAATCGCATGGCCACGCGTCTTTCCCAACGGCGATGGTCCACCCAACCCGAAAGGTCTCGACTTCTACAACCGTCTCGTGGACGAGTTGCTAGCCAACGGCATACAGCCGTTCGCCACTCTTTACCACTGGGATTTGCCACAGTCGTTGCAGGATCGCTTTGGCGGCTGGGAAGGACGCGACACCGCGAAAGCTTTCGGCGACTACGCGGGCTACGTTGCAGCGCGACTGACCGATCGTGTGAAGCACATCTTCACAATCAATGAGTTCGGTGCCTTCATCGAAGTTGGCTACCGCTGGGGCATACACGCGCCCGGCTTAAAGCTCAGCGGGTTGCGCCTGAACCAGACTCGCCATCACGCGGTGCTCGGTCATGGCCTCGCCGTGCAGGCTATTCGCGCCGCCGCGAAGAGCGGTACTAAGATCGGGCTCGCCGAAAACATTACGGTCCCAGTGCCCGTGGTCGAGACTGCTTCAAACGTCGCAGCGGCAGAGCGGGCCATGCGCGAAATGAACGCGCAGTATCTCACGGTGTTAATGGAAGGGAAGTACACGGACTGGTATCTGAAGTCGGCCGGCGCCGATGCTCCGAAGTTTACGTCTGACGATTTGAAGATCATTTCGAGCCCGCTCGACTTCGTCGGCATCAACATTTACACGGCGGAGTTTGTGCGCGCCGACGAATCGTCTCCGGCAGGTTTTGCTCACGTTCCGCGGCCGAAATCGTTTCCGCACGCACCTTCGTTTTGGCTCTTCATTGCGCCGGATGCGCTTTACTGGGGACCGCGTCACGTCTCGAAACTCTGGGGCGCGAAGGAAATTTACGTCACGGAGAACGGTTGCTCGGCTGCGGACGAGCCCGGTCCGGACGGGCGCGTCTACGATACGGATCGCGTTACGTACTTGCGCAGCTATCTAACGCAGTTGCGTCGTGCGACGGCGGAGAACGTACCGGTGCGCGGATACTTCTTGTGGAGTTTGATGGATAACTTTGAGTGGGCCGACGGCTACACCAACCGCTTCGGCATTCACTACGTGGACTACGCCACACAGAAGCGTACGCCGAAGTTGAGCGCTGACTTCTATCGCGAGGTCATCGCGCGAAACGCTGTCGTGTGATCGCCACAAAGAGGCACAAAAGGTGAGCCGAATTTTTCTGCCTTTTGTGCCTCTACTTGCCTGTAAACGCGGGGGCCACCGGACGGTAGCTTAATGGCTCAATTCGTGTAGGTATACTCCATAACGTCAGGTTCAAACTCCATCGGAAAAATATTTGCCTCTGCGAGCGTGGGGTACAACCAATCTCTGCATACCAATCTCTAATGCCGCGTTCGTCATCCGATTAGCGGGCGCAGGATACGGCACTTTCCCCAATACAGTTTGACTAAGCGCACTCTTGCGAGTGGTGACGCGTGCGAACGGCTTACTCGGTAGCCGCACGTTTTCGATGTAAGTCTTCGTGTGCGTCGCTGTGGGTGGGAGCGGAGTTTTCAATGGTACAAAGGTCACTCCGCTCCTGCCTGTTTCTATGGGTTCAGCTTGTTCAGTTCCGGAGGGACTATTGATGCGAATCCTGCACGTCGAAGATGATGCGGACACGCGAACACTCGTCGCCTTTATTTTAGAGGATGAAGGGTGGGAGGTGGTCTGCGTTGAAAAAGCGGAAACGGCCATTGGGCTCGCGGCTGAGGGCGGCTTTGACCTTTATTTACTCGACAACTGGATCGAGGGCGACACTGAGAATGCATTGTGCGTTGCGATCCGCTCTCTCGATCCTGACACTCCGATCCTGTTCTATTCCGGCGCGGTGTTTCCGTTGAATGTGGAGTCGGCGCTTGCGAGTGGCGCACAGGACTACCTTGAAAAGCCGTGTACTCCGGAGGCACTCGTCGAAAAGATATTAAGGCTGACGCGTCGTAGTTAGAGCGGCGTTACACACAAGCCAAATCTGCGTAATCCGCGTAATCTGTGGAGCATGTTCACAAAGACGCGAACATTACTGCTCGTTGGTATTGTCGTCGTTGTTCTCATCGCGGGTTGGGTGGTTCTCGCGCGCAATTGTCCGAGCGTTGGCATCGCGCTCACCACCAGGGCCCGAAATCTTCACCGTTTAAAAAATAGAACTGCATTTCCCCAAACTGCTGACTTCGATCCGAGGATCACTCTGGATACGTTACTTCAACCAGGCGACGATCATAATCGCTGGTCCACTGAGCGTGCCGCCCGAATTCAGGGTGAAGTGATCGACGTCGCGTATGCCGGCCCCGAAGCAACAAACTGTTTCAGTCCCGCTCGTCGCGACATCCACATTCTGGTTGCGAAGCGGAAGGGTGCTGCCAAAAACGAGCAGGTCGTGGTCGAGGTCACGCCGAATTCAGGAGACTCGGCTGCGAGCCGTGGAATGGATTGGTCGGAACAGACCCTGCAGGCGCAGTTAGTGGGCCACTGGGTTGAATTCGAGGGCTGGTTATATTTCGACGTCGGCCATGCCGAGGAAGCTGAGAGCACCGCTGCAAACAATCCGGAGAACTGGCGCGCAACTGCGTGGGAGATTCATCCGGTTACGAAGATCACGGTCGTCAGGTGACAGGATTTACGAGATTTATCAGGATTAACATGCAAATCATGATCAATCCTGTAATCCTGTCTAAGCGTCTACGGCAATACTCCTTCGGGCACCATCCACGGATGAATGTCCATTGCAAGTCTGCCGGCCTGCACTGCGGGGTCGGTCGCGGTCAGAGTTTTTGCCTCTTCCAGCGAGCCCACGCGAAATACGAAGATGCCGCGCAGGCGTCCATCATCTCCGAACGGTCCCGCGGCCACCAGCTTTTTCATTTCCGCTAACCGGTTGATGTTGGCCATGTGGCCCTTTTGAATTTCTTCTGTAGCCGGTGTCTTTTCCGGAGTCCATGTTTCTCCACGAGTGAGGAAGGCGAGAAAGGTCTGCGTAAGTTTCAAAGGTTTAGCCGGTTTCCGGAAAATATCCTCCGACCACCAGGGATGCATCTCCGCGATTCGAAATCCCGACGCGACCGATGGGTCCGCTTCGGCCCACGCTTTAGCTTCCGCGGCGGATTGAGCCCGAAACACAAACACGCCATCGATTTCACCATCGTCGGTGAACGGTCCCGCGATGATCGCCTTCCCGGAGTCGAGTAACGAAACCACGTAGTCGACGTGTTGCTGGTGCAGACGCTTCGTATCCGCGTTCTCCGCGGCAGTCCACTTTAGTCCATGCTTGAGCAGCGCCATGTGAAACTCGACCAGCTTGTGCGCGGGCTCGTTTTTAGCTTCCGGTTTCTGCTGCGATGAAACCAACGGCGATGCGACAACGAGAAGCACCACGCCGGTTAAGAATCCGTAAAAAGTTTTCATTCGTGCACTCCCGATAGGAAAGTTATTCCTTAGAAGGACTATTCATTATCTAACAGTCTGGTAGTGTGATCGGTGACACTGGGCGGCTGGACCAACTCGTTTGTTCTGACTTGCTGAGCGCCAGGTATGGAAACGTTAGCTGCCGGAGATAGCGAGCCCCGCGCTGACGTCGATCCTAAAGTTGACGTCTGGGCGGCCTGTTTAATCACGGGCGCAGTTTTGTCGCTGAAGAGTCGGGCGTAAAGCATCATTACGAGCGACACAAAGAAGATAGTGAACGGCACGATCATTACTGCGCCCTCATCGATCGCGAGACCAATCACCAGGAAGATAGGAAAGAGTACCGCACTGCCGAACATCACTTTTGCTGCCCGTCGGATTCCTTTGCGTCGCGGCGAAGGCGCGGCAACCTGTGTTTCATCTGCGCGTTTTGCAGGCGGGCCACCACCTCCGAGCCACTCCGCCAGCCCGCTCAGGGCGAGACCGCAACGCGAGCAGAATCTCATCTCCTCGGAGATCTGTTGCTGACCACAATTAGGACAATACATAAACCCTCAAGTGAAGATGATTCTAGCTGAACGCACCGAGAGTACGTTAACCGCGTGCGTGAGGTTCGACGTTCGGCTAACAGAGCTTGACGCAAACCCGCGGACTTTGATGTTCATGAGTCCTGTCTCCAATCACGTATGCGTGACCATCACTACGTACCCGTCCGGGTCCTCCAGCCGGAACTCGCCGCGCGGCGCGTAGAACGGAGTCGTGATTTCACCTGGGCCAAGGCCAGCCTCGGCGAGCGACGTTCGTGCCGCCGCCACGTCATCCACGTATATATAGAAGAGTACGCTCTGTTGTTCGGCGACAACGGGATCGGAGGCGGCTGCGAGCATCAACTGCGCGTCGCCTGACTGGAGCCACGCCCACGTCGGCTTCGTCGCGTCGCCGGCCGCGAACGTGTTGCCAACTTCAAAGCCGAGATGTGAATAGAACGCGATCGAACGCTCCACGTCCGCGACGAACGTCATTGGAACCAGTTGTCGAGTCTTCATCGTTATCTGATCTGCGTTAATCCGCGAAAATCTGCGGTGCCTTATTGTCCTGCTGGCAATCATGCAGACGAATATTTTGTCGATACCACGCGAATAGTCACAACTGCAATTGCCGGCGTGCGCCCTTCCGCTACTCACCAAGGATTTTCACTAATACACGCTTCTTACGTCTACCATCGAATTCGCCATAGAAGATTTGCTCCCATGGTCCAAAATCCAACTGACCTCGTGTGATCGCAACTACAACCTCGCGGCCCATCACCTGTCTCTTGATGTGAGCGTCGGCGTTGTCTTCTCCAGTCTTATTGTGATGATAGCGGCTGGTAGGTTCGTGTGGCGCGAGTTGTTCCAGCCAGGTTTCATAATCGTGATGCAGCCCGCTTTCGTCGTCGTTGATAAAAACAGACGCGGTTATGTGCATGGCGTTGACCAACGCCAAACCCTCTACGATGCCACTGTCCCGCAGGCATTCGTTCACTTGTGGGGTGATGTTGATAAACGCACGTCGACTCGGCACATTGAACCACAGTTCCTTACGATAGCTCTTCATTACTAACCGCTCCGTTGTTGAGAACTTCTAAGATATGCACGTCATCGCGGCATGAATCGCATGAAGCTGATCAAGTACTACCAATGGAGCAGATTACCGTTTGTTGCCTTTACCCTTGCGATATGGAATCGAGAAAGCGATCCACTTCTGATTCGAACAGCCTCATGATCCGCTCAGCGTTGAGTACTAAATCTGACATCTTGTACCAATCAAAATGAAAGGAATAGGCCTGACGAAAAAAGTGTCGGAAAGCCAGATACTCACTCAGTGTTTTATACAGACTGTTAGATAAAACTGGTGGTCTCAGGTTTGTGCCGCTTGTCATGCTCGTGAGAAGTTGACGATGCCAAGCGTCGCCCGAAGGCACGCGTCCGTCTATTTCGATGGCGATGCGCTTGAGAGAATTCTCTATTCCTGAATAAAACGAATGTAGGAACGTGGCAAGTGCCGACAACTCGATCGGGTTTGGTTGGCGAGATGCACAACTCTCGAGCAGCGTCCTGTGTTCGTCGATCAACCTATTGAGTTGCTGACGTTCTACATCTACTTGCTTACGGAGTTTATCCGACACGCTGAAGTTCGCCTTCTTCTATGAGGTAGCGAGTAAAAGGTGTGACTTCGTCCAGGTCGATCAAGTGAACTGGCCGGTCGAGTAAGCTACTGGCAACGCTCAACGCCTTAAAGAAATTCTCGGGAGGCAATCCTGAAACTGCAAGGTCCACGTCGGAATCATTCCGCATCGTTCCCTTGGCAGCGGAGCCGAATAAGTAAACCGTTTTTGCCCCGGACCTCTTTAAGACTGCAACTAACTGATCAACAACTACCGTATCGTTCATTTGGGTTCACACGGGATCTGCATTTCCAGCCGCAATTCTACTTACAATTTCGTACGACCGCACGCGGGTGGGGTGATCGTAAAGGCTGGTGACGATCATTACCTCGTCTGCGTTGGTTAATTCGACGAAGTTTTCCAATCCCTTTCGCACAGTCTCAGGCGAGCCGACGATCGAATACTTCAACATGCGTGAGGCGAGGCGCTTCTCGGCGGCGGTCCAGTAGTCTTCGATATCATCGATCGGTGGTTGCAGTTTGCCGCCTGCGCCTCGGACGAGGTTTGTGAATGATTGCTGGATCGTTGTGAACAGATGACGCGCTTCATCATCGGTGTCGGCGGCTACAACATTCACGCCAACCATCGCATACGGGCGGTCCAACTGTTTCGACGGCTTGAATCTTCTGCGATAGATTTCGAGCGCTTCCAAAAGAGCGTCAGGCGCGAAATGCGAAGCGAAAGCGTAAGGCAGGCCGAGCGCCGCAGCGAGTTCGGCCCCGAACGTGCTCGAACCTAAAATCCAAATCGGGACATTCGTACCTGCACCCGGAACCGCACGAACAGGTTGGCCGGGTTTAGGATCGGCGAGTAACAACATCAGTTCCAACACATCCTCAGGAAAACTATCAGCACTCACAGACGTGCGGCGCAACGCATGCAACGTTCGTTGATCGGTGCCTGGCGCGCGGCCCAGGCCCAGGTCAATCCGGCCGGGGTAAAGTGACTCGAGTGTGCCAAATTGCTCGGCAATCACGAGTGGTGAATGATTGGGAAGCATGATGCCGCCCGAACCCACGCGCATTGTCGACGTGCCGCACGCGAGATATCCAATCACAACGGAGGTTGCGGCGCTGGCGATGCCCGTCATGTTGTGATGCTCGGCGACCCAGTAGCGCTTGTAACCAAACGTTTCGGCGTGCTGCGCGAGATCAAGGCTCTTGTGCAGAGCCTCGCGTGGCGTTTCATCAAGGATGACAGGAGCGAGATCAAGAATCGAGACGGGAACCATGATTGTACTTTACCGACAGAGTTTTGATTTAAGCTTAATCGGAAACTCAGAAAAGAAGAAACGCGAACTGTTGGATTAGCAGCGAGGCAGTGTCTTAGGTTGCGAAAGCAAGCGTAAGGAAACTCGGGCGCGTGCGAGATTGCGGGGTGGAGCAACGCGCGAAGCGCGTGTGAGATTTGCGGGGGCGACTTTGCCGGATCGTCTTTCACCGTAACTGTCAAACTCATCTGCGGTGAAACTGCGGCGGCTTAAATGCGTTTCGAAGGCGGTGATCTCTTGAAGAATCTGTTCCAGTGGTTCCATAGGCTTGGCGCAATAAAATGCTTACTACTGTCAGCGGGAATTTATTGTAGGGCGGCCCTCCGTGGCCGCCAGTCCGCATCACATCAACGCACGGGCCGCCACGGAGGGCCGCCCCTACAGTTAAATCGTCAAGATCCATTCCCTGGCATCATTCTTGATGGAACGCGTAGAGAAGTTTAAAACGATGTCTGTTCCAGCCATGAATCCGGTCTTTGTTCGTGCGCTTGCTGTCTTGATTACGTCAATTCTGATGCCGCTCCAGATATTAGCCCAGGTTTCCGGTAAGCCGGCTGCGCGACATGTGATTATTTGCGTCGACGGTGTCGGTCTCTCAACCATCAGCAAGATGCGTGCAAAGGGCCACTTCAAGAACTTCCGCCCTCCTTCGCACATGATCTCGACATTTCCTTCGTTGACGAATGCGGCCCTGAGCAAGATTCTCGAACCGGCGGGCGCGACGATGACCGGCGGCTATGAAGACAACTTCTTCGACACAGAAGCAAACCGGATGCGTGGTGGAATCCTGGACCGTTTTCGTAGCGACCGTTTTGTGCGCGGCACCTTTCGCGAACTCTTCCACTATCATCCTTCCGCGCTCAAAAGTGGTTTGGGCTATGCAGCGCCTCCAGTCTCCACTTATATCGAATCGCTAACAGATCTTATTCGCCTGCGCCAAAAAGCAAGGCATAGTCGTCAACCGGTGTTTTTGGCGTACACCGGAGCGACGGATTCGTTGGCCCATGTTGGCGGCGAAACTTTGCTACGCAATTTTCTCGAAGAGTTGGATGAGACTGTCGAAGATATTGTCCGCGAGAGTAAGACCCCTGTGGAGGTCACTATCTTTTCAGACCACGGCAACGACTTCCGGAAATACCGTCGCGTAGCACTGAAAGAGCCGTTGCGTAATGCAGGCTTCAAGCTGGAAGGCAAGATCAAGGATGATCGAAGTGTAGTCTTACCGCAGTTTGGCTTAGTTGGCAGTGCGGTCTTATTCACGAGAGACAAGAATGAAGAGCGCCTGGCGGAGGTGTTGGCAACTCTCGAGGGAATTGATTTTGTTACCTACGAACGAAACGGAGTAGTCCACGTTGCGAGCCGCCGGGGAGAAGCAACCATCGAGAGACGCGCCGACGCATATCGCTACTCTACTGTGAAAGGCGATCCTCTCGACCTCATGTCGCTCACTAAGCATCAGCAAAACGGCACGGACGGGTTCATTAAAGATGAAGATTGGTTTGCCGTGACTCGCGACGACACGAGGCCTGACGTCGTGCGGCGCATTTTTGACGGCGCCACGCAGGGAGTTTTGAACCGGGCCAACGTGATCGTCAACCTGGAGGATGGCTACTACACCGGCAGCTATTTCCTGGACACGTTCACCGTCCTTCAGGCTACACACGGCAACATCGGACAAGAGCAGAGTTATGGATTTGTCATGAGCACCACGCGTGAGTTGCCGCCTTACATTCGCGCTGCGGATTTGTGGGAAGCGCTGGGAGCGGCGCAACTACGCGGCTAAGCCCTTCTTTCCTATTGACAGACGATAGGTGCGTCAATATATTCCTCTCCGTCGAAGGTCGAGAGGAAACCCCAGCCATGTTGGACCGACTTAAGAGGCGCTTGCGGGCACTGTTTCGCAGAGACGAACTGGAACGGGAGCTCGATGCGGAGCTGCGTTTTCACCTGGAACGCGAGACGGAGCAAAACCTGAGAAGCGGTATGGACGAAAAAGATGCGCATTACTCCGCTCTCAAATCTTTTGGCGCGCTAGAGCGGTCCAGGGAGGAATGCCGTGACGCGCGCGGCGTGCGGCTAATCGAAGAGTTTCTGCACGACGCGCGTCATGGTGCGCGGCTACTTACGAAAAATCCCGGCGTCACCCTGATCGCGGTCGTGACGCTCGCGCTTGGCATTGGCGCTAACACAGCGATCTTCAGTGTCGTCAACGGCTTTCTTCTGCGACCCCTGCCTTATGGCGAACCAGACCGGCTGGTGATGGTGGATGCGCAGCAGCGCGGTCAATCGATGGGCGTGTCGTTTGCCGACTATGAAGATTGGCGCGTCCAAAATCATGTCTTTGACGAGCTGGCGTTTTTCAATTTGCGTTGGAATGCAAACGTTGAGTTTGGCAACGAAACGGAAACGCTCAGTCTGACCTTCGGCACCCCGAATCTGTTTTCAACGCTCCAGGTTGCGCCCCTCCTGGGCCATGCTCCAGCCCCGGGAGATTCAGACACCGTCCTTCTTGGTCATGGCTTATGGCAAAGACGATTCGGCAGCGATCCGGGGATTGTCGGCCGTCAGCTTCGAATCGACGGGCATGGTCTGACCGTGATCGGAGTCATGCCGCCCGGCTTTCGTTTTCCTTTTCAGAGTGATCTGTGGTGGTTGAACGATCGTTACTTCAATCGTCAGAAGCGGGACTTGCGTATCGACCAGACGATAGGCCGGCTAAAACCCGGCGTCTCGACTGAACAGGCGCGCGCAGAGATGCAGGAGATCGCCGCTCGGCTTGCTCAAACCTACCCGGATACCAACGCCGAAGTGACGGCAACGGTTACCTCGGTGCGGGATTTCTGGTTCGGCCGATTACGCAGCTCTTTCTGGCTCCTGCTCGGCGCCTGCGGCTTTGTCTTGTTAATCGCCTGCGCGAATGTCGCGAATTTACTGATGACGCAGGCGACCGTGCGCGAACGCGAGTTGGCCG
>Ga0126311_10001705_pt1 | contig 10783 bp, 14 predicted proteins | sample Plot61_FD_92539 | JGI IMG/M metagenome (GOLD analysis project Ga0126311, IMG submission 92539) | Serpentine soil microbial communities from UC McLaughlin Reserve, CA, USA - Plot61 | ecosystem: Environmental > Terrestrial > Soil > Grasslands | place: USA: UC McLaughlin Reserve, Lake County... | reverse complement strand
GGCCGTACCGCCCATGCAGATCGCGGGAGTCGTCTACCTCGGCCTGGTGCCGAGTGCGCTGGCTTTCTCCACCTGGGCGTACGCGCTGAAACACAGCACGGCCGGAAAGCTGGGTGTCACGACGTTCGTGGTGCCGCCGATCACAATCCTGCTCGGTTGGCTCCTCCTTGATGAGGTGCCGCCCTTGCTGGCGATTGTCGGTGGTGCACTCTCGCTGGTGGGCGTGGCCATCGCCACCCGCCGAGTCAAGCCAAAGATCACCGTTCCTTCTGGTATGTGATCCGTCCGGCCCAAATGGTGGCGACCACCGGATCGGGCAGCTCGCGGCCGTGCCAGGGATTGTTGCGTGATAGGGAGACCGAGGCGTCGCGGTCCACGACGGCACGAGCGGCCGGATCAATCAGGACCACATTGGCCGGCTCACCGATAGCCAGCGGACGCCCCTGATCCGAAAGCCGGGCGATGTGGGCCGGCATGATCGACATCCGCTTGGCAAGCTCCGGCCAGCTCAGTAGACCTGAGTCGATCATGGTCTGAATAACGACCCCCAGTGCTGTCTCTAATCCGAGCATGCCGAATGCTGCCTCAGCGAAGGCATGCTCTTTGTCGTGCCGAGCATGCGGCGCATGGTCGGTGGCCACGGCGTCGATGGTTCCGTCCGCCAGTGCTTCTCGAAGGGCCTCGACGTGCTCATGCGGTCGTAGCGGAGGGTTCACCTTGTACGTCGGGTCATACCCGAGCACCTCACTCGTGGTGAGAGCGAGGTGATGGGGCGCAACCTCGGCGGTCACATTGACGTTGCGCTGCTTCGCCCACCGGATCACATCGACTGTCTCGGCACACGACACATGACAGATGTGCAGCCGGGATCGCGTGAGTTCGGCGATCTGGACATCGCGGGCAACAACCCCAGCCTCGGCCGCGGCAGGCCAACCCGGAAGGCCCAACTTTCCCGAGATCTCACCTTCATGGCAGCATGCGCCCGCTCCGGCAAGCTGCGGGTCCTGAGCGTGCTGCGCGACGACCCCGTCAAACGCCCGGACATACTCCAATGCTCGTCGCATCAGCCGTGCGTCCGCGACGCAGTGACCATCGTCTGAGAACACTCGTACGCCAGCACTGCAGCGGGCCATCAGCCCGAGCTCAGCCAGCTCGACGCCTTCCAGGCCTTTGCTCACCGCTCCGACTGGCACGACCTGGGCCTGCCCGTCACGAGCACCAAGTGTGGCTACGTGCGCGGCGGCCTCCGCGGTGTCGGTGACGGGGGTCGTGTTCGCCATAGCCAGCACCGCGGTGAAGCCGCCACGCGCCGCAGCCAGCGTGCCTGACTCAACGGTTTCCGCGTCTTCACGGCCCGGCTCCCGCAGATGGGTGTGCAGGTCGACAAGGCCTGGCAACGCGATCAGGCCGTCGGCATCGAGCCGGTCTAGGTCACCGCCGGCGTCGGACGGGTCCGTGAAACTGCCGTCGCGGATCAGCAGATCAGACCGCCCGCGGCCGTTGAGATCGGCACCGCGAATGAGCAAGTCCGTCATTCCGAGCCTCCCAGCAGCTCGTACAGCACACTCATCCGCACCGACACGCCTGCTGCAACCTGGTCCAAGATCAACGAGTTAGCAGCATCGGCGGCATCCGCGGAGATTTCCAGGCCGCGGTTCATGGGCCCGGGATGGCAGATAGCCGCACCGGGCTTCATAGCCTGCAGCCTTGGACGGGTCAGGCCGTAGCCGATCGTGTACTCGCGCGGCGTGGGAAAGTACCCGCCGGACATTCGTTCCCGTTGGACCCGCAACATCATCACAATGTCCGCATGAGGGAGTACTTGATCAAGGTCGGTGCAGACCAGCACCGGCCAGCTGTCGATCCCGGAAGGCAGCAGTGTGGGCGGCGCGACCACGATCACCTGCGCGCCCAGCGTCGTCAACAGCAGCACATTGCTACGCGCCACTCGGGAGTGAGTGATGTCTCCAACGATGGCGACGGTCTTGCCGTCGAAGCTCACCTGGTCGGGGACGGTCCGCCGGAAATGCCGCCGGATCGTGAAGGCGTCCAGCAATGCCTGAGTGGGATGCTCGTGGGTCCCATCCCCGGCATTGAGTACGTGAGCATCGATCCAGCGCGAGGCTTGCCACGGTGCGCCTGAGGCGTGATGCCGGATCACCAATGCGTCCACGCCCATAGCTGCGACGGTGAGCACCGTGTCCCGCAGCGATTCACCCTTCGATACCGAAGAACCCTTCGCGCTGATGTTGATCACATCCGCCGACAGCCACTTGCCGGCGATCTCAAACGAGGAGCGGGTCCGAGTTGAATCCTCGAAGAAGAGGTTCACAACGGTACGGCCGCGCAGGGCCGGCAATTTCTTGACGGGGCGTCCCTGCACTAGCGACATCTCTTCTGCGAGATCAAAGATCTCGGTGGTCTGATTCCGGTCAAGATCAGCTGCGGACAGCAGATGGCGCATCACGCCTCCTCAGGAGCGACTTGAGCCACCGGTTCGATGCTGACCTGGTCGACACCGTCAGTCTCGGCCAGTCGTACGCTGACGTGTTCGCCGCTCCGCGTCGGTACATAGCTCCCAATGTGATCAGCTCTGATCGGCAACTCCCGATGGCCGCGATCCACCAGTACGGCGAGGCGGACTGCGCGCGGTCGTCCAAGATCACCAAGAGCGTCTAGCGCTGCCCGCACCGTACGGCCCGAGTAGAGCACATCGTCGACAAGCACCACGGTGCTGCCTTCCACCTCGACCGGTAAGTCCGTATGCCCTACCGGACGCGTCGGGTGCTGTCGCAGGTCGTCGCGATACATCGTCACGTCAAGGGCGCCAACCGGAACGCGCACGGCTTCTACGTCATCCATCACGGTCGCGAGCCGATGGGCCAGCGGCACTCCTCGGGTGGGGATCCCCATCAGCACCAGGCCCTGGGCACCTCGGTTCGCTTCCAGGATCTGGTGAGCTATCCGCGTACAGGCCCGGGCAATCTGTTCCGCATCCATCACCACCCGGGAGACCTCAGATCCGACCGCGGTGCCGGGCCCGCGATCACCGCGCTGGGCTTGTGGCGCGCCGGTACCTGACAACAATCCTCCTTGTCGAATGCGCCTCGGGCGCTCCCGCGCTCATTTCGGCGGTTCGCAACCTCCGCGGAACCACGTTGGGACGATAACGTAGGGCCGTGAACGAACTCGTGAGCATGCTAGTGCCTCTGGAAACGTTCTCGGGATGGCCACAGGTACAAAACCCCACACCCCTGCAGTCCCTCACCTTATTGATCGGGATTCCTCTCTTGATCGCCGTGATCGTGAGCGCACTCATCGGGATCGGCGCCAAGGCCCGCGCTGGGCGCGGCGACATCGCCGAGGCCAGCGACCCGCTGTGGGTTGGTGCTCAAGAAGCTGCTCAAGTAAAGCCGGTCAGCGATAGCCCGGAGGGCGCTCAGGCGACAGCCAAACCGTCTGTACCCGATGAGAATGCCGAGGGCGATGACACCGGCGAGCAGGTGGCTGGCGCCGATCAGAATGTCGAGGGCGACGACACCGGCGAGCACGTGGGTGGCGCGGGTGCCCGCTGGTGATTCGTTCACCCCGAGTCAGCGCGAGTGGCTCAAGCGCGCCGTCCGCAACGCCGACGCGGCCTCCGGTCTAACATTTTCACTCTTTGTCGGCGTCTCGGAGGAGGACTCCCGCGCGTACGCGGAACGTCTGCATAGAGCGCTAGCCGATCCCGATCACTCGGTCCTGGTGATGTGTGATCCCGAGTTCCGCAAGCTGGAGATCGTTACCGGGGTCGAAGCACGTCGAGCGCTTGATGATCTTGAATGCCGGCTGGCGGCGGCCGCCATGCAAACGTCGTTCGCCGGCGGTGACATCGTCGGCGGTCTCGCCGCTGGCATTCAGCAGCTCGGAGAGGCGGCGCGGCAACCGAAGACGCTGCACGCTAGCCGGCCCGATCTGGGATAGTGCTCCCATGCGCGTACACATCGGCAGCGACCACGCCGGATTCGAGTTGAAGAACTACCTGATCACTGCTCTGGCCGAGGACGGGCATGAGGTAGTTGATCATGGGCCTGAGGCCTACGACGCGGAGGATGACTATCCGCTCTACTGCATTCCTGCAGCCGAGGCCGCGGTAGCCGACCCTAGGTCGTTGTGCATCGTGATCGGCGGGTCGGGTAACGGCGAGCAGATGGCCGCGAACAAGGTCATCGGCACCCGGGCAGCGCTGGCGTACAACTTGGAGACGGCCAGGCTCGGCCGACAACATAACGATGCGAATGTCATCGCCATCGGCGCCCGAATGCATACTGAGGAAGAGGCTCGGGAGATGGTTCGCCTATTCCTCGCCACCCCTTTCAGCGGAGATCCGCGCCATGCCCGCCGCATCGCCTTGCTCGCGGATTATGAAAAGACCCGCTGGACTGCAAACGCCTGAGTCAAAGATCTAGTCGCTTCGGATCGCGCGCCGCCGTGCTGAGGAGGAGGGAGGGGACACGCTTTTCGTCCCCGAGTGACGACGAAGTAGGCGGCAACAAAGCGCGATCCGCGCGGAGCGAGCGCTAGCGAGCGGAGCAATCAACTACGTCGCCGGCCATCGACCCGCGCCAGCAGTTCGTCGATGACCTCTGCTGCGACGCGTTCGTCGTCAAGGTCCGGGCGAGATACATCTCGCCCTCGCATTGCACGGTCCAGAGTGACCAGCCCCGAGACACCATCGCGCCCAAAGTCCCGCGGCCAAAGATCGCGCGGATCGTGGGTAGTCCCCGAGTAGTGTGTTCCTCCGCCGTGCGTTCCTGAGGGACGACCCCCAGGTGGCACCGCACCTGTCATGCCTGACACGCTAAAACAGATTTGCTGGCTGCGTGAGTGATCGCAATGGAAGTGTTACGTGCCAGTAGCCAAAGCTTTATCGGCCGAGGGAGGGACCGTGCCGGAAGGCCACACGCTGCACCGGCTCGCACTCGATGTCACACACACATTCGGTGGCCGGGTGGTCTCGGTTACCAGCCCGCAAGGCCGCTTCGCTGAATCGGCGGCACAGCTGGATCAGACCCGATTGATCGGGGCAACGGCGCACGGCAAGCATCTGTTCTGTGAGTTCGACGGTGATCGGTTGCTGCACATTCACTTGGGTCTCATCGGCAGCTTGGAGCTTGGCCCGCCGACGCCGCCTCGCGGCGAAGTGCGAGTGCGTATTGCGACAGAGCAGGCAGCTGCGGATCTGCGCGGACCGCAGCTCTGCACGGTGCGGACACCCGCCGAGGTAGCTTTGCGACTGCGGGAACTCGGTCCTGATCCGCTGCGGGCGGATGCCAATCCTGATCTTGCATGGCTGCGAATTCATCGTGCGACCCGGCCGATCGCGGCACTCCTGATGGACCAAACCATCTTGTCTGGTGTGGGCAATGTGTACCGAGCGGAGGTGCTGTTCCGTAACCGGATCAACCCGCACCGTCCGGGCAACAAGCTCAGCCGGCGGAGCTGGCTGGGGATCTGGACTGATCTTGTCGAGTTGATGCCGCAAGGTGTGCTGACCAAGCGCATCGACACCGTACGGCCGGAGCACACGCCCGAGGCGATGGGCAGACCGCCACGAAAAGATGATCATGGCGGTGAGGTGTATGTCTATCGGCGGGCGGGCCTGACCTGCTTGGTATGCGGCTCCAAGGTACGCACTGAGGTGCTCGCCGGTCGCAACCTATTCTGGTGCGCGCGATGCCAGCGACGAGGATGAATGGGTAAGAGTACGCCGTGAGCAGCGGTACCTACTTGCGCCAACGCCGATGAGCATGGCACGAAGCCAGACGCGGTTGCCGGTGGACGGGCTAGCAACCCTGGGCGGCCGGCTAGTTCATGTGGCCAGTCGGCCGGGTTCGGGCCCACCTATTGTGCTGTTAGGCGGCTGCGGAGTGCCCAGCTATGACTGGGACATGGTTGCCGATTTGCTACCCGATCTGGCGCTTGTCCTTCTGGACCGTCCGGGCCTACTGGGTTCACCGTGGCCCGGCGAACTGCCACAACTGGCAAGCGAGGTGCGTACCCTCGAATCACTCCTCGAATCAATCGGCACTGCAAGCGTCGGTCGCGCGAGCAGTGCAAATGAAATTGTCGGACGAACCATCGTCGTCGCTCATTCAATGGCCGGCTTCCATGCCGAGGCCCTCGTTCGGCAACGACCCGATCTGGTCATGGGGTTGGTGCTGGCCGACGGCAGTGTTGAGTTGAGGCCGTCGCGGCCGAGACCCCGCCGGGGTTGGCTCCGGTTTGCCCGGCTCGTCCGCCGGGCCATGGTAGTGCCGGCGCTCCGGCTGCCCTCCTCGTTCGTGCAGCGGTTGTTGGTCGCAGCGCAGAGCCATCGCAGAATGACCGCCCCAGTCAGCTCGTTGACCAGGCAAACGTTCCGAGACCCGGACACGATCGCAAGCGTCCTCGCCGAGCAGGCGGCCTACGGCGAGCAGGCCTGGGATCTGGCGGAATTGCGGATGTACCACGACTGGCCCAAGGTTCCAACAATCGTGCTGACCGCGGCCGAAAAGGGTGGCGCCCGGTGGGTTACCGAGCAGGCGGAGCTGGCCGAGATGCTCAACGCAAGGCAGATTGTTGTTGCGGACTCACGTCACTTGATCATGGTGGACCGGCCCGATGTTGTGGCACAGGCGATTCGTGGGCTACGCGAGCTCGGAGATGATCATGGCTGAAGCCATCTCGATCCCGCTAGTCGTGGAGTTGTGGTACGCGGGGGAGGCGCCCGACTTGGGAGATCCTCGGCTGCTTCAGGCGCTGCGTACGTTGTCGCCGGACGCCGAACCCCAAGTGGAGTCAGTTGTCGTGCCTCATGGCGATGGTTCGGCGCCACTGCTGACTGTGATCATGCCCGGCAGTCCACTGGGTGAGGGTGGCAAGGTCTTGCCAGACGTCAGCCAGACCTGGAATTGGGAGGGTGCCGAGGGTGCCGTCGCACGCTGCCGGTGCAGCGTTCTGGTGACCGAGATGTTTAGTCATGATCGGACACCGCAACAGCGTTGGGCCGCCATGAGTGGCGTCGTCGCTGAGCTGATCGGATTCACGCACCCGACGGTCGTCAGCTGGCCGCAGAGCCAACGGGTCGGTGACCCAAACATGTTTGCAGCCGATGATCTTGATGGCCTGATCAACGTGCGCTATTTCAGTATCGCGAATGATCCCGGGGCAATGGTGATGGATACTCTCGGGCTGCATGTTTTCGGCCTCCCGGACGTGCAGTGCCACTTCCGGGACCGAGAGCCGGCCGAGATAGCGACAATGCTGTTCTCCACCGCGGCTTACTTGTTCCGGTCAGGCGACGTGATCGCCGATGGGAACACGATCTCCGGACCGCAGTCTGATGAACGGCTGGTTTGTTTCCGAGAGCCCGCACTGCTCGAGCCAAGGCGGCAGGTCATCGATGTCGATCTTGGGGATCCCTACGCGGCGGGACGGCGCAACCGGGGTTCGGGCGGTCGTAGGAGGTCTTAAGCGCTAGTCACCTGCAGCCCTGAGAGTGCGGCGTACTGACAGCAGCTCGACCTCGGGACGAGAGGCAACCAGCTGTTCGACCGCATCAAGCACCTCCACCAGATGCGTCCGGTCGGGAGTCACCGCGGCCACGCCGATAGCGGCCCGTCGGTGCAACTCGAGATGATCAACTTCGGCAACGCTGAGCTCGAACCGCCTACGCACCTCCGTGATCAGCGGCCGCACTACTGAGCGCTTTTCTTTGAGCGAGTGCACATCGCCAAGCAGCAGGTCGAACTCCAGCGCGCCCATCCACATGGCCATGCGGACAGCCTAGGGAACAGCAACCGACCTTATTCTCGGTCGGGTCTTGGGCTAGCGTCGGTACCGGAGCTCCACAGGTGTTGTGATCGTGCACTCGACGAGGGAGTGAGGAACGACATGACCGAATTGCGCAACGTCCGTCATCTCAGCGTCCATGATCTTCGCCGGCGCATCAACGAGGGCGACGTTGACACCGTTGTGGTGGCTTTCACCGATGTACAAGGGCGTTTGCAGGGTAAGCGATTGCAGGCGGAGTATTTCGCCGATCACGTTCTCGACCATGGGACTGAGGCGCCCGTGTACCTGCTGGGCATCGACGTCGACATGAACATCCCCAACCGCTATGAGCTGGCGTCCGGCGACCGGTCCAACGGCGAGATGAAGTTACTCCTCGATCTGCAGACAATCCGTCTGCTGCGACACCAGCCCGGCACCGTCATAGTGCAGTGCGATGTGGTGGGACCGGATGGGACGCCGGTCGTCGAGTCACCGCGAGCGATCTTGAAACAGCAGCTGGCGGCCGCTGCCAGTCGTGGATACCAGGTTTTGGCGGGCACCGCGGTGGAGTTCATGGCGTTTCACACCGGCTACGAGGACGCCTGGAACGCTCACTATCGCGATCTTGCTCCGGTCAGCCAGTACAACGTGGAGTACTCGATCATGAACGGCAGCCGCGTCGAACCGCTGCTACATGCGATCCGCACTGCGGTGTACGACGCAGGGATCGACATCGAGTCGGTCACTGCTAAACGCAACCTGGGCCAGCATGAAATCAGCTTCTGCTATGGAGAGGCGCTGACCTCAGCCGACAACCATGCAGTCTTCAAGGCCGTCGCCAAGGAGATCGCTGCTCAACAAGGCAAGTCCATTACCTTCATGGCCACCTACGACGAACGGCAGGCAAACTCCTGCCACACCCGGCTATCGCTGCGCAGCAGCGACGGCTCGACGGAGTTCTGGAACGACCGCGGACGGACTGCGCTCTATGACGCTTTTGTCGCTGGAGTCCTGTACACCCTTTACGACTTCACCCTGTTGTACGCGCCCAACGTCAACTCCTACAAGCGCTTTGCTGGCGGATCACTCGCTCCTACGACGATCGCTTGGGGGCTGAACGATCGTACGTCTGCAATCCAGGTGATGGGTCGGGATGCATCCGCGAGAGTGGAAAACCGTGCGCCAGGCGCGGATGCCAATCCCTATCTCGCCCTCGCGGCGATGATCGCGGGTGGGCTCTACGGAATCGATCATGACCTGGAACTTGGTCCTGCGCTGAGTGGCAACGCTCACTCTGCTGACTTCTCCCGGCTTCCTTGTACGCTGCGTGAGGCTCGGCAAGCCTTCGGTATTTCGCAGCTTGGCCGGGCGGCGTTTGGAGACGAGGTCGTCGATCACTACACCGCAATGGCGGATGCCGAGTTGAGGGCGTTCGAGGCCGCCGTCACCGACTGGGAGCTGAGGCGCAGTTTCGAAAGAATGTGACAATGGGGGCCATGACCGCGATGGGGGGGAAACAGGGGCGGCCTGTTATCGGCTTGACCACCTATCGCGAGCAGGCTGCCTGGAGCGTCTGGAACATGTCGGCCGACCTGCTGCCCTCTGTCTACACCCGCTCCGTCGAGGCTGCGGGCGGGGTGGTCATACTGCTGCCGCCACAGAACGAGGGCATGGTGGAGGTGGTCTCTCGCCTCGACGGCTTGATCATTACCGGTGGCGCGGATGTCGATCCCGAGCGCTACGGCCAGATGCCTCATCCGATGACCAAGGTGCGCCGTGATCGAGATGCCTGGGAGTTTGGCTTACTCGATGCGGCCGATCGGATTGGTCTTCCGACGCTCGGCATTTGTCGAGGAATGCAGGTCATGGCCGTCCGGGCAGGGGGGTCGCTGGAACAGCACCTACCAGATGTTGTCGGCCATGAGGAGCATGCACCAGGTGGTAACGCCTTCGGTTGGACTTCGATCAGCACTCGGGAAGGCTCCCGAGTGCGAACGTTCGTCGGTGATCGAGTGCAGGTCAGCTGTCACCATCGGCAATCGGTCGTCACCCATCCCGGTTTCGAGGCCACGGCTCGTGCGGCGGACGGCACCATTGAAGCGATCGAGGATCCCGAACGGCCGTTCTGGCTAGGGGTGCAATGGCATCCCGAAAGTGGTGATGACTACGGCCTTTTTCTCGGACTCATTGAGGCTGCCTCAGGCGTCGACGCACGAGCCTGACACGGATTTGTCAGGGTAGCTCCTGCGGATGATCCAGATCCGTCGTCGGGTAGAGGAGCCGTCCAGAGACTCAGGGGTCAGTGCTCTACATGCAGCAAGTCCGCGTATCGGTCGATCATCATGTCTCTGCCCTTGGTCTGGGCAGTGAGCTCGGCGGTGGCGATGTCTTCTTGGCTGGGCAACTGGCTCGACCGCCGGCAGGTCCGAGGGGGAGCAAGATCACCGGAGGCCCCGGCGCGTACGCGGCCCGGTCCTCGGATCAGCCCGCTGCCAAGGATCCGCTCGACGCCGAGCTCGTCCAGCTGGCGGTTGATTTCGTCGCGCAGCCGTTGATCGTACGGACCGCGCAGGATGTGGTCCGCGATATCGATCAGCACCACGTGCTTGTCTGGCCAGGCGGCCGCGAGCTCCCCGGCCAACTCGACGCCCACCGCGCCAGCCCCGACCAGCATGATTCGACTGGCCCGCTCCAGAGCCGCATACATACGGCGGTAGCGATCGACTGAGTCACCGGCTTTGGGGTGATTCGGTCCGCTCGGTGGAGCGTTCCGTCGCCGCAGTAGAGCATGACGCCGTCACATTATTGAGCGAGGCAGAAGTCTCTCAGCTCCAGATGTTGCTATCCCGGCTGCACTCCGGGCAGCCCGAAGCGGAATGCGACTCTGACTGATCCTGCCTCTGGCTCACGACAGCTCAGGTCCATAGTCGATGGAGCGCAGGATCGTCGGAGGCGAAAGTCCGAACCGGACCCGGCGGTGTGTCCTTGG
>Ga0126311_10001704_pt1 | contig 10784 bp, 9 predicted proteins | sample Plot61_FD_92539 | JGI IMG/M metagenome (GOLD analysis project Ga0126311, IMG submission 92539) | Serpentine soil microbial communities from UC McLaughlin Reserve, CA, USA - Plot61 | ecosystem: Environmental > Terrestrial > Soil > Grasslands | place: USA: UC McLaughlin Reserve, Lake County... | reverse complement strand
GCATTCATTGATCAGTTGCTTATAGCGGGGTTCAAAAATGTGAAGATTGAGGTCTTCTCCAGGATATACCACAATGCCAAGAGGAAATATTGGAATAAAGTTCGTCATGATTTCTGCCCTGCAAATTTGATGCAAAATGGTGAATCAACAATAGCCAAAACGGTACGTCAATCGCTCGATAACTGGAAAAATGTTTAAAACTTTCGCAAACCAATATTTTTTTTCCTATCCCTTAGTCTTAATGCTTTTCCTTGACTTCGTACCTCCAAAGTTCCCGCAGACGGCTATATTTTAGAAAGGTATAGAACGAGGTCATGCGGGCAGCTACATAACCTTCCCACCCGTCTAAAAATCCTAATTGAAATACATAGTGAAGAATAAATGTAATAGAAGGAGACAGGCGCCTTTTTATCCATGAAGATCTTTTTCCCTGTTCAAAATACTTTTCTGCATTCAATAATGCATACTGTACCATTTTCGTACTGTAGTCGGCCATATCTTTCATAGTATGATGAAGAATACTGCCTTTCAATTTCTGCACCCGGGTGCCCGCAGGAACCACCAGTTCTTCATGCACTCTTGCCTCATTCCAGTTTACATATTTACGATTAAATAACCGAACATGATGATCGCCTCCCCACTCTCCCCATTGCAAATATTTATTGCCCAAATAATTTTTAAAGGGAATGTCATACACTACATTCTCGTCTGAAAGTGAAAGCTCTTTTAATTCCTCACGAAGCATTAGATCAAGAGATTCGTCTGAGTCAAGGCTTAATATCCAATCATATTTTGCAAGCATTACTGCTTTATTCTTTGTTTTTCCAAAACCCAGCCACTCTCCCTGGTGCACACGAACCGGGTATTTATTTAAGATTTGGATAGTATTGTCTGTACTGTCATTATCATATACAACCACATCATCGCTTACACTTTGCACACTTTGCAGAAGGCGTTCAATAACACTCGCTTCGTTTTTGCAAATAACTACAATGGAAATCTTTTCACTCATGTGTACTTTGTTTGTTCAACCATTTCCACCACCATAAAACAATGGCAGAATAGATGAAAACTCCAAATTGCGCTTCAATGCTCATATCAAAAAGAAAGCTGAAAACTACAATTGCATTTAAAGAGTGCCAAAAGATTATATCATGTTTCACAGGCCTTACAAACGGCACTAATAAAGTAACGCTTAACAACAAAATACCTATCCACCCAGCAAAACCCCCGTATATAAGCCATTCATTGCAAGGCAAGAACCTCTCTCCATGGGACAGGTTAGGAACATAGGTATTATACCATTCATTTATTCTAAATTTTAAATCTCCTGCACCTGTGCCTAAAGGATATTGTTGCAATACATCCCAGCCTGCCTGCATAGATAATAGTCTTGCACCATCATTGGAACCGGATTGGTATACCCCTGCCCTGACATTTGAAAGATCATAAACGATATACTTAATTCTATTTTGAAAAGTAGGGAGGCTCAACCATGCCAATAATGGCAATAAACCAAAACCTATAAAAAGGAAAAGTCTTTTTACATTAACTTTTTTCAAAACCGCCCATATGGCATAGATCAACACGAAAACATAAAAACAAAGAAGCCCCATTCTTGCTGCAAGGACATGAAGATAGCATGCATAAAAAATAACAAGACCCAATAAAATGATTTGTGCTGCTTTTTGCTGGACCTTTTCTTTTAATAATATACAACAAATGATCCCCACGGCCACTAACCAGCTAAATCGTATATGGTCGTTTTCTAAAGGTGTGTTCAAAACCTTTGCTTTTAAATAACCTTCTTGCACACCTTTAAAATTTTGAAAATATTGCCCTAAGCTCCAACAGCATCCCAAAAAAATAAGCATCAAAAAAAATGCTGCAACGGTTTTCCATTGCTTTTCAGTCAACGTCCAACTGCCTGCAAAAGCCACCGGAAACAGCAAAAGAGGAAGTTTGATCCGCACAACCTCAATCCATTCCTGTAGGTTGGTGCTCCACAAACCCGAAATCAGAGGAATAAAAAATAAAAGGCTTATGCATATGAGAAAAATATTACCACCAAATTGTTTGAACTGCTGGAATAAACTTTTATGAAAAATTGTAAGAATGAAAAAGAATATCATGCTGGCCGACAAAGCAACACGGGAAATAAAAAGGCAGGCCAGCATTAAAAGAAGGCTGGCAAAGATGCTTTTATTTCTCCAATCGTTCTCTTTCGTAATCCCCATACTTTTGCGATGGTAACCGAGGGTTTAAGGTTTTTGGATAAATGCCCTGCAAGTTGCAGGATAAACGTACAATATTATTTCATGTGGCAACAATTGCTTAAAGATTTGAAAAATGGCAACATAAAAGCACTTGCTCGTAGTATTTCATTGGTAGAAAATGAACAAGAAGGTTACGAAGAATTATTGTTGTCACTACGTTTTCAGAATTCAGCGAGTATCATTGGACTTACCGGGCCACCTGGGGCAGGAAAAAGTACCCTTGCAGATGCTTTAATAGGCCAAATGGTTGGTGACGGGAAAAAGGTAGCCGTTCTTTGTGTAGACCCTTCATCGCCTTTTAACCTGGGCGCAGTTTTAGGAGACCGTATCCGCATGAGTGAGTGGTATACACATCCACAAGTTTTTATTCGCTCCCTGGCCACAAGGGGTTCTATGGGCGGCCTCCATCCCAAGATCATTGAGATAACTGAACTCGTAAAAACAGCAGGCTTTGATTTTATTATTGTAGAAACAGTGGGTGTAGGCCAAAGTGAAATTGAAATAGCAGGCTTAGCCGATACTACGGTTGTTGTAGTAATACCAGAAGCAGGCGATGAAATACAAACCATGAAAGCAGGTCTGATGGAAATAGCAGACATCTTTGTGGTAAACAAAAGCGACAGGCCCGATGCAGATAATTTTGTAAAAAACCTGCGGCTAATGTTGGCGCCTGCCTTTCATAACCATCAATACGAAATACCCGTTATTAAAACGGTGGCCAACATGAAACAAGGTATTGTTGAATTGTACACCGCAATCGAAAAGCATCTTCAACTTCAAATAACTAACAATAAAAAAATGTGGTTATTAGCGGAAAAAGCATATTACCTGATAGAGAAGAAAAAAATGAGTTCAGTTTCAAAGATGGATTTACGTCATGAAATAGAGAAGGCATCCACGCAAAACAATTTCAACCTCTATAGTTTTATTGAAAGCTTTAAAGATATTCAAAAGTAAAATTGCTGTAATACTAGCTGTTATTTTTTTTCCACCACCTGTATCCTATAAATCCAACAATGATTAAAGGAGTAAAAGCGAGATAAAGAATACCCGCATTTAACCCTCTAGCAGGCTTTTCACCTAATTGCTGGGCTGTGCGTGTACACACAGAACACTGAGCGTAAGAAGAAGCACTGGCAATTAGAAATAAAAAGAATAATAATAAAATCAGACTCCTCTTTTCCATGGTCGTAATAAAGCTGCAAGTTATAGTGAAAATGAGCCCGTTTTATCAATATTTATATAAAATAGCGTCGCAATAAAAAGCGTGATCATTATCATCAAAAAAGGCATACAAGTATGTATGAGCAGTTAACAAAAAAACCGCAGTTGTTAAGGGTTTTATTGGCATTTGGTTAATTGTGACTGTTAATCATCCTAAGGGGAAATACCTTGTAACGCCGCCCCATCCTTTGTATTTTACTCACCTATGAAACTGCCTCATGCATGCGTATCTATGCTATGATAATTATTGTACTAATGTTAGGCTGCAAAGCTTTCTCCCAAACAAGTATTAACGGGATAGTGAACACTTATCATAAAGTTATTGCTATTAATACAAGCCAGTCAGGCCTAAAACTCGACAATGTTGCTGGCCTTGCCGTGTATGACCGGGTGATGGTTATTCAAATGAAGGGCGCCACTATTAATACAACGGTCAATAGCAGCAGCTTTGGGTCCGTCACTTCTTTAAACGAAGCGGGTAATTACGAAATAGCTACTATTTGTGACGTTCGCAACGATTCCGTTTTTTTACTTCAACAGTTGTTGCGTAGTTATTCAGTAACTAATAAAGTTCAATTGGTAAAAATTGCAAGGTACGCTTCTGCTATAGTCACCGATTCATTAAAAGCTGCCTCCTGGGACAGCACCACAGGCAAAGGTGGAGTTTTAGCTGTCATTGTTACTGGCACACTTACTTTAAATGCACCTGTTTCTGCAACGGGTAAAGGCTTTAAAGGCGGTATTTATTACAAAGACGATGGAGGTTGTGTGAGCAATGCGTTTCAAAACTATGCTTATGATCCAACACCTACCAGCTACTTCATTTATTCCAATGTGCAGGAAGGTAGCTACAAAGGTGAGTCGGTTGTAAATCTTCCCCTTTCTTTAAGGGGTGGCAAAGGAGCTTGTGCAAATGGTGGTGGTGGTGGTAATAATCATAATAACGGCGGGGGAGGCGGCAGCAATGGAGCAAGCGGTGGCAGGGGCGGCGATAACTTAACTACGGCGCCAGGTGCGTGTACCGGTCAACAGGCGGCTGTAGGAGGATACTCTCTTAACAACAATAGTGGAACTAAAATTTTCTTTGGTGGTGGTGGCGGTGCAGGCCATGCCAATAATACTCTAACATCAGCTGGCGGAGGTAATGGTGGCGGGATTGTTTTTATACAGGCAGAAACTTTAGTCAGTAATGGTTTTACCATTTCCGCAAATGGCTTAGCTGGTGGTAACGTCTTTGGTGACGGCGCTTCAGGCGGCGGTGGTGGTGGAAATATACTGCTGGAAATAAATAATTATAGTGATGCAGTTTCCTTAGAAGCTAAAGGTGGCAATGGAGGAACCGTAGATGATGAATTTGTGCCGGGCCGGTGCTATGGTGAGGGCGGTGGTGGCAGTGGCGGTATCATTTATTTTTCAGGTTTACAACCTGTGGGAACTGCTTCTGCAGCAGGCGGAACCAGAGGCGCAAAGGTCAATTCCACTTGTTCCTCTATTACAGGTACAAACGGGGGTGCTGGCAGTATTGTAGCAAATTACCAGTACATGGAGTCTTCTATTGTATCACCGACCTGCAGTAATGTATTGCCTATTGACTGGCTTTATTTTAAGGTCGATCTCCAAAGAACAACAGCGCTGCTGCAGTGGGACGTAACAGGCAGCAGCGACCAGACACAGTTTTTTGTTCAGAGAAAAGAATTAAACAGGACCTGGCTATCTATAGCAAAAATGACAGGCTCAACCATACACTCTGGCTATAATTTCTGGGATCAAAATTTATTAGCGGGAACCTACCAATACCGGATAAGGGCTATCGATAATCAAAAAATTTTCCTTTCTTCTACCCAAGAAGTGGTTTTACAGGAAAAAAAACAGTCCGTTGTTTTTTTTAATCAAGCTACCCGAACCATTTCTATCCGCCAGCATTTTGTGCCAGATGATGCGGTACAGATTTTCGATGTCTTTGGCAAATGTGTATTTGAAAAAACATTTACAAGCACTGCTGATGCATGGCAGCAAAACATTTCGTTTTTAAGCAATGGAATATATGTTGTCAAAACGGGTAAAGCATCACTCAAGTTTATTATGACCAATCAATAAAAAATCCCGCAATGCGGGATTCAATTTTATACAGCCTGTGTACTCATTCTTTTTTGTTGTTTCTTTCTTTCTTCTTCATCCAATATCACCTTACGCATGCGAATATTATTGGGTGTTACCTCAATGCATTCATCCTGCTGAATATATTCCATACATTCTTCCAGGGTCATATCGCGTTTAGGCTGAATGTTGGTGGCGGCATCACTACCGCTTGCACGGTGGTTGGTTAGCTTTTTACCTTCATTTGAATTAACAACAATATCACCTGGCTTATTGCTTTCCCCAATGACCATTCCTTTATATACTTCCTGTCCTGGATCAACAAAGAAATAACCCCTATCCTGCAATTTGTCTAAAGAGTATCCTGTGGTACTTCCGTTATCTTTTGCAATCAATACACCGTTATTACGCCCGGGAATAGGACCTTTCCAGGGTTTATATTCGCTAAAGCGGTGATTCATTACAGCTTCGCCTGCGGTATTGGTGAGCATTTGTGTTCGTAAACCAAGCAATCCGCGTGAAGGCATATCAAACTCCAGGTGTTGCATATCTCCCTTGGTTTCCATTACCAGCATTTCTCCTTTACGGCGGGTAACCATATCAATAACCTTGGACGCATATTCCTGGGGCACGTCTACTACAAGCGTCTCAAACGGCTCGCACTTCTTACCGTCAATTTCCTTGGTTATTACCTGCGGCTGTCCAATAGTTAATTCATATCCCTCACGACGCATGGTTTCTACCAATATCCCTAAGTGCAGTATACCGCGGCCATACACCATAAAACTGTCAGCGTTGTCTGTATCAAATACTCTTAGTGCAAGATTTTTTTCTGTTTCTTTCATTAAACGGTCACGCAGGTGGCGGGACGTAACAAACTTGCCATCTCTGCCAAAAAACGGCGAGTTATTAATACCGAACTGCATGTTCATAGTAGGCTCATCTACACTAATCACTGCCAATGCTTCAGGATTGTCAACATCAGCAATGGTATCGCCAATATTGAAATCCTCCAAACCTACTACAGCACAAAGGTCACCAGCAATTACTTCCTGTACTTTCTTTTTACCCATACCTTCAAACACATAAAGCTCTCTCACTTTTTGTTTTTTGATAACCCCATCTGCCTGCATTAATGAAACAGTCTGGTTTTCTTTGATAGTTCCGCGAGCTACGCTACCAATTGCAATCCGGCCAAGGAAAGAAGAATAATCTAACGAAGTAATCTGCATTTGAAGTGTGCCTTCGCTTACTGTTGGAGGAGGAACATACTTCAGGATACCATCCAGTAAAGGCGTAATGTCCTCACTTTGGGTTAAACTATCATTGAACCATCCATTCTTTCCAGAACCATAATAAGTGGGAAAGTTCAGTTGTTCTTCACTGGCATCAAGATTAAAAAATAATTCAAACACTGCGTCATGAACTTCGTCAGGGCGGCAGTTTGGCTTATCTACTTTATTAATAACTACAATTGGCTTTAAATTTAATTGCAATGCTTTTTGTAAAACAAATCGGGTTTGTGGCATGGGGCCCTCAAAAGCATCGACCAAAAGAATAACACCGTCAGCCATTTTTAATACTCTTTCCACTTCCCCCCCAAAATCGGCGTGACCGGGTGTATCAATTACATTTATTTTAACGCCTTTGTATTGAACAGCGGCATTCTTTGAAAAAATGGTAATTCCTCTTTCACGTTCCAGGTCATTGCTGTCCATAATCAGTTCGCCGGTGTCCTGGTTGTCACGAAAAACTTTAGTAGCATGAAGAATTTTATCAACTAATGTGGTTTTTCCATGGTCAACGTGGGCAATGATTGCTATATTTCTAATATCCATAAGTAAAGGCTTAAGCTGCAAGCGAAAAGCTACTGGCAGGTTATGAAACTGCGGCTTAAGCTAACGGCTTGTGGCTATTTTTTTGAGGCGGCGAAGGTACGTTAAATAGGCGGGGCATCCCACAAGAATGGCAGACTTTACAAAAACTTTTTAATGAGGTTGACGAGTATGGTAAGAATCAAACTAAAGATGATCATAGTAGTAATAGGAAAATAAAAGCGGGAATTCTCTTTTTCAACCCTGATATCGCCAGGCAAGCGACCAATCCAATGAAGTTTGTCGTGAAAAAAATAGATGATTATTCCTGCCATGACAACTATCAGTCCAAAAACAATAATGTATTTGCCCGTGTTACCGTCCATTTTAGCAATTTACAAAGAAGGCCAGGAAGAATAATAGGATACATTTAAGCTATGAAGCTTTTTTACCTGTTATTTATTTGCTTTTCTATGACCTCTGCGGTTATGGCCCAGGAAAGCTGGAAAGTAACTCTGAATGACAAGACGGTACTGAACACAACAACCGAAGATGAAGAAGAAAATTCAGTCATCTTTAAGCCTTCTGATCTCAAAAAGAAAAGAGATTTTATTGTTAAGTATATAGAAAAAGATAAAAAAAATGATTGGGAGCGGGTGATTGTCCTTTATGATGAAACGGACCATGAACTTGCAAAACAGAAGGGGGCTCAATTAAAGATCAAAAATTCCGCACTTCACTCCCTTTTTAAAAACACAAAGAAGATAAAAGTATACACCTGGGCACTTCCCACCGATCCAAAACTCAAAGCAGTTATTCGAATCCGGAGAGTACATTTGTGCACTTTGGTTTTACAATAGTTCATGCAGCGACGTTTACTTTATATCGTGAACCCTATTTCAGGTACAAAAAACAAATCCTCAGTTCAAGAGATTATCAAAACGAGAACTGTAAGAGCAAGTTTGCCATTCGATATTTATCCTTCTGTGGAAAACGGGGATTATTCGTTCCTTCACCATACCATTGAAAAGAAAAAGGTCACAGATATTATAATAGCCGGCGGCGATGGTACCATTAACCAGGTAATAAACGGGCTTAGAAAATTTGATCTGCAGTTTGGCATCATTCCCTGCGGCTCTGGTAATGGGTTGGCATTTAGCGCAGGTCTTCCAAAAAGTCCTGAAAAAGCTTTGGATATAATTTTTAAAGGCAGGGTTCAATGGACAGATGCTTTTACCATCAATGAAACTTTTGCCTGCATGCTCTGCGGACTCGGCTTTGACGCCCAGGTAGCATACGATTTTGCAAATGATCCTAAAAGAGGCTTAGCTACTTATATTAAGCAAACAGTAAAAAACTTTATTTCTGCTAAAGCCTACACATTTAAGATTAGCACACATGGAAAAGAATTTATCACGGATGCTTTTTTTATCAGCATCGCTAACAGCAACCAGTTTGGTAACAATTTTACCATAGCGCCAAAAGCCAGCCTTACAGATGGAATGCTGGATATTGTCATTATGACCAAACAAAGTAAACTAAGCATGCTGTTGCAGGCCATGAAACAGGTTGGAGGATTTAATCCGTTACAGGAAGCAGAAGTATTAGATGAAAAAAGCAGTGTAATTTATTTTCAAACGCCTGCCATTAAAATTACCAATGCTATGGAAGCGCCCATGCATATCGACGGGGATCCGGTGGAGACAAAAAAGCAACTGAGGATTCAGTTGCTGAGTAAATGTTTTAGGTTGATACAATGACTATTGTGCAACAGGATAGTGCTTTGCATTTTTTTCCCAGGCAGCAAATACTTTTAATTCTTCTGGAGTTAAAGTATCTGCGACCTGGTTAATTTGTGTCAAAAACTGGACATTTTTCTGCGGAATAACAACATCCACTCGTACAACAGGACATCCTATTTTCCCGCTTTGCCACTTGTCAAACTGTAATGGCAGGCCCTTTTTATCACACCTAAGGTAGCCAATCGTTATTTCATATTGATCGTCTCCTTTTGAACTTTTATAAGCAGTATCATTACGTATTCTTTTGTAAATAATTCCATTAATAACGGTGTCTGTAATGGTCTGTGTTCTTTTTCCAAATCTTGATATTTTTGTACCAAAATAATCCCATCCATAATTCTTAAAGGCCGAATCAGACAATGTGTAGGACTTCAATATTTTTGCAGTATCGGAAAAGAAAGCATAATCATACAAAGACCTTGAAGGAAGGTCAACAAAAACATATTTTTGTACATGTGCCTTCCATGTTTCTTTGCCACTTGTATCTGTATAGATATCTATAGCCGTTCTTTCTTCAATAAAGAGACTATCCTTGTATAATAGCCTATCATCCCGGTCATACTTCATCGGCTTGTATTCTGGTTCTGATAAATGTTTAACTCGTGCTTCAATAACAATTGCTCCGGAACTTTTAACTTCTTTGTTTGTGCTCTTTTGGATTTTGCAAGACGATAATGAGATTGCAAGGGCTAAAAGAAGTGTTATACTTAAAATAATAATCATTCGCATTTTCGGATTGAATAATTTAAAAATTATAAACCTGGCTCGGGGACGATGCCCGCTGATTACTAATACTTCTTTACCCCTAGGAAGAGTAGGAAAAGATAGCCTCCCATTTGTCGTGCATAGAACAGTTTGACACTTTTTGTAAGTAGAAACTAGTTAACTATTGCACCACTGCTTTTCTTTTGCTCTACGCCTGAATTAATTAACTGGAGCAGTTTTGTAAAGCCTTCTACATTGTGCTTAGAACCCAACGAGGCATGAATATCCAACTTTTCTCTTTGGGTTAAATGAAAGCTTAGTGCAGCCTTATCTTCCTCTTTTTTTGGAATGTATTGAAAACTGATTTTGTGGATAGGAAAGCCCTGGTTGCTGACGAAATAATTAGCCATATCACTTTGAAAATACTCCATCATCTTATACCAGTTATTTTGTAACAGGAAGAAAGGCTTAACAGCATTTTCGGTAAGGTTGTCATATTCATATGGATGTTCCCATCCTCCGTCCATCCTGTCACGGATCTGGATGACCATTACGCCTCTCGTATTTTTTTCAATCCATTTTTGCATATGTGATAAAAAACGCAGCGCAGTTGATACACCATAATTGTCTCTCAGGCCACCATCCATTACATCAATTACCGGGTTAGAAGGAAGCCACACATTGGGCAATACTACCGGAAACGTGGCATTCATACGAAGTGCCGTGAGAATTCGAAGGTTGTACGGATCCTGTTTTGCAAAGAACGTAGTAAAGTCAACACCGTCAGGTGTTGAATTAGCATCTAACGAATCGAATGGCGGTTGCATCATAAACCGTAATGGTTGTGTACTGATGAACATCATCTT